>Ga0307933_1000001_pt1:190000-526802 | contig 526802 bp, 517 predicted proteins | sample OrgLakmetageno88_FD_201811 | JGI IMG/M metagenome (GOLD analysis project Ga0307933, IMG submission 201811) | Saline water microbial communities from Organic Lake, Antarctica - #88 | ecosystem: Environmental > Aquatic > Non-marine Saline and Alkaline > Saline | place: Antarctica...
GGCGATCTTTCGTCCGAGTAATCGGACGTTGGGTCACCGGAGTTCGTGTGAGGTATCTTAATCTGAATACATAGGGTTAAGAAGCGAACTCGGGGAACTGAAACATCTAAGTACCCGAAGGAATGGACATCAAAAGAGACTCCCTTAGTAGCGGCGAGCGAACGGGGACCAGGCCAGTGTCTTGAATTACGAAAGCAGAACGATCTGGAAAGGTCGGCCATAGTGGGTGACAGCCCCGTATGCGAAAGCAAAGTTCAAGAACTCGAGTAGGGCGGGACACGTGAAATCCTGTCTGAACATGGGGGGACCACCCTCCAAGCCTAAGTACTCCTTACCGACCGATAGTGAACCAGTACCGTGAGGGAAAGGTGAAAAGCACCCCGACGAGGGGAGTGAAACAGATCCTGAAACCGGACGCCTACAAGCAGTCGGAGCCGCCTTGCGCGGTGACGGCGTACCTTTTGTATAATGGGTCAGCGACTTTGTCTCTCGAGCAAGCTTAAGCCGATAGGTGTAGGCGCAGCGAAAGCGAGTCTGAAATGGGCGATTTAGTTCGAGGGATAAGACCCGAAACCAAGTGATCTAGCCATGTGCAGGTTGAAGGTGAGGTAACACTCACTGGAGGACCGAACCCACGTCTGTTGAAAAAGACGGGGATGACGTGTGGCTAGGGGTGAAAGGCCAATCAAACTTGGAGATAGCTGGTTCTCCGCGAAATCTATTTAGGTAGAGCGTCACGTGAATACCCTCGGGGGTAGAGCACTGGATGGGCTAGGGGGCCTCACCGGCTTACCAAACCTAACCAAACTCCGAATACCGAGGAGTAATGCGTGGCAGACACACTGCGGGTGCTAAGGTCCGTAGTGGAGAGGGAAACAGCCCTGACCGCCAGCTAAGGTCCCAAAGTCAACACTAAGTGGGAAACGATGTGGGAGTGCTTAGACAACCAGGAGGTTGGCTTAGAAGCAGCCATCCTTTAAAGAAAGCGTAACAGCTCACTGGTCAAGCGCTCCTGCGCGGAAAATGTAACGGGGCTTAAGTGTTGCACCGAAGCTGCGGGCTCGAAAGAGCGGTAGCGGAGCGTTCTGTAGGCTGATGAAGGGCGACTGTGAGGTCTCCTGGAGGTATCAGAAGTGAGAATGCTGACATGAGTAGCGATAAAGAGTGTGAGAGACACTCTCGCCGAAAGTCCAAGGGTTCCTGCGCAATGCTAATCAGCGCAGGGTCAGCCGGCCCCTAAGGCGAGGCCGAAAGGCGTAGTCGATGGGAACCAGGTTAACATTCCTGGGCCAGCGGAAAGTGACGGGTTCTGGAAATCGTTCATTCTTACTGGATTGAGTGAGCGGTGAAGGCGCCCCTGGAAATAGCTTCCGCATTAGACCGTACCCTAAACCGACACAGGTGGACTGGTAGAGCATACCAAGGCGCTTGAGAGAACTCTGCTGAAGGAACTCGGCAAATTGCTCCCGTAAGTTCGCGAGAAGGGAGCCTGGCGCTGCGCAAGCAGTGTCCAGGGGCACAGACCAGGGGGTGGCGACTGTTTACTAAAAACACAGGGCTCTGCGAAGTCGCAAGACGACGTATAGGGTCTGACGCCTGCCCGGTGCCGGAAGGTTAAAAGGAGGTGTGCAAGCACCGAATTGAAGCCCCGGTAAACGGCGGCCGTAACTATAACGGTCCTAAGGTAGCGAAATTCCTTGTCGGGTAAGTTCCGACCTGCACGAATGGCGTAACGACTTCCCCACTGTCTCCAGCAGAGACTCAGCGAAATTGAATTCTCCGTGAAGATGCGGAGTTCCCGCGGTCAGACGGAAAGACCCCGTGCACCTTTACTACAACTTCGCAGTGGCGTTAGTGGCGATATGTGTAGGATAGGCGGGAGGCTTTGAAACCAGGGCGCTAGTCTTGGTGGAGCCATCCTTGAAATACCGCCCTTATCCTCATTGACGTCTAACCGCGGCCCGTGAACCCGGGCCCGGGACCCTGCGTGGTGGGTAGTTTGACTGGGGCGGTCGCCTCCCAAAGAGTAACGGAGGCGCGCGAAGGTTGGCTCAGAGCGGTCGGAAATCGCTCGTTGAGTGCAATGGCATAAGCCAGCCTGACTGTGAGACTGACAGGTCGAACAGAGTCGAAAGACGGCCATAGTGATCCGGTGGTCCCGCGTGGAAGGGCCATCGCTCAACGGATAAAAGGTACGCCGGGGATAACAGGCTGATGATGCCCAAGAGTCCATATCGACGGCATTGTTTGGCACCTCGATGTCGGCTCATCGCATCCTGGGGCTGGAGCAGGTCCCAAGGGTTTGGCTGTTCGCCAATTAAAGCGGTACGTGAGCTGGGTTTAGAACGTCGTGAGACAGTTCGGTCCCTATCTGCCGTGGGTGTCGGATACTTGAGAGGAGCTGTCCCTAGTACGAGAGGACCGGGATGGACGAACCTCTGGTGGACCTGTTGTTGCGCCAGCAGCATTGCAGGGTAGCTAAGTTCGGAAGGGATAACCGCTGAAAGCATCTAAGCGGGAAGCCCCCCTCAAAACCAGGTATCCCTTGAGAGCCGTGGAAGACCACCACGTTGATAGGCTGGAAGTGGAAGCGCAGCAATGTGTGGAGCGGACCAGTACTAATTGCTCGATCGGCTTGATCTTACGATGCTCATGGACGGCGATCGCTTCGCCCCCATGTGTTGAAGCCCAACAAGTCAGAATGTCTCTACGTTTTTGTGTCGCACGCGCCGAGCGGGTGGTTATAGCGAGGGTTCCGCACCCGTTCCCTTCCCGAACACGGCCGTTAAGCCCCTCAGCGCCGATGGTACTATGTCTTAAGGCATGGGAGAGTAGGTCGCCGCCCGCTCCGCACGTACGACACAATCCTCCATTTACTTTTGTTGGCTTGGCCAGCCCCCGGTTTCGGCCGGGGGTTTGTCATTTCAGCCCACAGGTCCTTGATGGATCGTCACATAGAGCTGATGCGGGGTGGAGCAGCCCGGTAGCTCGTCAGGCTCATAACCTGAAGGTCGTAGGTTCAAATCCTACCCCCGCACCCAAATTCAACCCCCGCGCCTTCTGGCCGGGGGTTTTTTGTGTTTGGGCGCGCCTAGTCTGGTCCCGGCCAGGCTGCGGTGACGTGTGCAAGGGAAGCGGCCCGGCGGGGACCCTAGGCCCGCGCCGCGCCGCTACCAATCCGTCTAGAGCTTCACATCCTCCGGGCCGTGGCGCTCAGCCAGCTGACTGGCTTCTTCGCCCCAGACACGGTTGACGCGCCGGCCGCGCTTGGCCGCCGGGCGATCGCCGATTTTCTCGGCCCATGCGAGCACATTCTTGTATTCGTGGACGGACAGAAACTCGCCGGCCTCATAGAGCTTGCCCAGCACCATGCCGCCATACCAGGGCCAGATCGCCATATCGGCGATGGTGTATTCATCGCCGGCGATATAGGGCCGATCCGCCAGGGCGGTTTCCAGCACATGGAGCTGGCGCTTCACCTCCATGGCGAAGCGGTTGATCGGATACTCGAATTTTTCCGGCGCATAGGCGTAGAAATGCCCGAACCCACCGCCGAGATAGGGCGCGGAGCCCATCTGCCAGAACAGCCAGTTCATCACTTCGGTGCGTTCCGGCCCGCTCTCGGGAAGAAACTCGCCGAACTTTTCGGCCAGATGAACCAGGATGGACCCGGACTCAAACACCCGAATTGGCTTTGGCCCGCTGCGGTCGAGAAGCGCGGGGATCTTGGAGTTGGGATTGATGTCCACGAAGCCGCTGGTGAACTGGTCGCCTTCGCCGATATTGATCAGCCAGGCGTCGTACTCGGCGCCCGAATGGCCGAGCTCCAGCAACTCTTCAAACATCACCGTCGCTTTCACCCCGTTGGGCGTGGCCAGCGAGTAGAGCTGGAAGGGGTGCTCGCCGACCGGCAGGTCCTTGTCCTGCGTGGCGCCGGAGATCGGGCGGTTGATGCTGGCGAACCGGCCGCCGCTTTCGCTGTCCCAGGTCCAGACCTTGGGCGGAGTGTAAGTCGTCATTGCGGCGTCTCCTTGGGGCGTTCCATCGCCGCTAAGGTGGGCTTTTGCGGTCCCGCTGCAAACCCCGGCGCTGATCGCAAGGCCGTGATCGCCCCAACCGCGCCACCTCTCCTCCCCCGCGCCGACGCGCGGCGGGTCGGCGCGGGGAAGCTCCCGGCTCGGGTCCGGCCTGTTATAGCCTCATCCCCCAGTCGCGCGCGAGTGTTCCGCCTTGCTTTCGCCGCAGAACACGTCCACATGAGGCTCACGCATGTGGTCGGGTGCGTGGAGGGGGCGTGTTTCGTTCTCAAACCTGATCGCTATCGGATCGGCCTCGAGCTTACAGCTCCAGGACCTCCTGTCCGGGCGTTGGGCGCAAAATGCGCCTGCCGACGGCGGCTGATCTACGCAGTTGTCTCCTACGAATGACATCAACGCCGCACCCGGAAGATCGGGCGCGCGAGAAAGTTTGATATGACGAAATTTACCGATTTGAACCTGGCCGAGCCGGTTCTGCGCGCTGTTCTGGACGAGGGCTATGAGACCCCGACGCCGATTCAGGCGCGCGCCATCGCTCCGGTTCTGGCCGGACGCGATGTTGTGGGCCTGGCCCAGACCGGCACCGGCAAGACGGCGGCCTTCGTGCTGCCGCTTATCACCCGGCTATTGGCGCAGAACAAGCAGGCGCCCGGCCGCACCTGCCGCGCCCTGATCCTGGCGCCCACGCGTGAGCTCGCCGCCCAGATCGGCGCCAGCGTGGAGACCTATGGCAAGTTTGCCGGGCTGACCCATGCGATCGTGTTCGGCGGCGTGAAGCCGGGCCCGCAAATCAAAAAGCTGGCGCTGGGCATTGATATCCTGATCGCCACGCCGGGCCGGCTTCTTGACCACATGTCCACCGGCAAGGCGCGCCTGGACCACACCAATATCGTGATCCTCGACGAGGCCGACCAGATGCTTGATCTCGGCTTCATGCCGGCGATCCGCAAGATCCTGTCGCAGGCCGGCAAGCCGCGCCAGACGGTGATGTTCTCGGCCACCATGCCGTCTCAGATCCGCCAGCTGGCCGACGATTTCCTCAAAGATCCGGTGACGATTTCGGTGAGCCCGCCCTCCATGCCGGTGGAACGCATCGATCAGAAGGTCTTTTACGTGAACTCGGCCGACAAACCCGAAGCGCTCGTGGACCTGATGGCCCCGGAAGCGGGCAAGAAGGCGATTGTCTTCACCCGCACCAAGCGCGGGGCCGACCGGGTCGCCAAGCGGCTGGTTAGCTACGGGCACAAGGCCAGCGCCATTCACGGCAACAAATCCCAGGGCCAGCGCGAGCGCGCTCTTGAAGCCTTCCGGTCCGGCAAGGCGCCGGTTCTGGTGGCCACCGACATCGCCGCGCGCGGGCTGGACATCGATGATGTCGCCGTTGTGGTGAACTATGAACTGCCGAACGTCTCGGAAAGCTATGTCCACCGGATCGGGCGCACCGCCCGCGCCGGAGCGGACGGCCGCGCCGTATCTCTGGTGGCCCCCGATGAGCGCACCCTTCTGAAGGATATCGAAAAGCTCGTGGGCCGGGAGATTGCGGGCTTGAACGACGCCCCGCCCATGCCCAAGGGCGACGCCGCAAAGCTGAAGCAAAATCGCGGCGGCGGCGGCGGCGGCGGCCGGGGTCGCTCCGGCGGCGGTCGTCCGCAAGGTCAGGGCGGCCAGAATCGCGGCGGTCAGGGCCGAGGCGGCCAGGGCGGCGGGCGTTCGCGCAGCCGCTCCGGCGGCAAGCCCAGCGCAGCCGCTCAAGGCTAGCGCCTTCCCCCGTTCTGATTGCCGGATGAATAGCGTTGCGGCGCCGCGCCTTGTTGCAAACAGGTGCGGCGCCGCAGCGCCATGACTGCCTGGCGTGAGAAGAGGGCGTGTGATGATTGAAGCATTGCTGCTGGCCACAGCCGCCGGGCTGACCATTCCGCTCGGCGCCGGGCTGGCGCTCTTTGATTTCACCCACCCCAGCTGGACCAAGGACTCCGTGCGTCACGGATTTTTGTCCTTCGGCGCCGGGGCGCTGCTCGCCGCCGTGGCGCTGGTGCTCCTGCCCGAGAGCGAGCGGCACGCCCCGGCCTTTGTGGTGCTGCTCGGCTTTATCGGCGGCGGCGTGGTGTTCTGGCTTTTGGATGCGGCGCTGTCGAAGTTCGGGGCCACGGGCCAGCTCATCGCAATGCTGCTCGATTATCTGCCCGAGGCGATCGCGCTCGGCGCCCTTATGGCGTTGGGCCAGACTGGTTATGCGATCGCGTTGATGATCGCGCTGCAGAACCTGCCCGAAGGCTTTAACGCGTTCCACGCCATGGGCGGTCGGAACGTCCACAAGGACCAGCGCCTGTTGATGGTCTACGCCGGCTTCGTCCTGCTGGGTCCGTTGACGGCCTTTGTGGGCGTGACCTTCCTGTCCGAGATGACGGTCCTCTTGGGGGTCATCACGTCGGTGGCCGCCGGCGGCATCGTCTATCTGGTGGTTCAGGACGTTATTCCCGACGCCCATATGAAGAACAAGAGCGCCCCGGCGCTGGGTGCGGTGGCAGGCTTTGCGCTTGGCCTTGCCGGGCATCTGTTTCTGCCCGCCTGAGCCTGCCCGCTTACCCCGCCGGCGAAAAGCCCAGCACGAAGGCGATCACTTTGGCCTCCGGCATCTCGCAGGGTCTCAGCTGTCGCGCCTGCGCCGTCGTGTAGAGATTGAAGCTCACATGATCGTCGCCGGGGCCGCCGGTGACGGTCACGCCCCAGCGTTCGCCGTCATAAAGCCCGGTGTGATAACCGGGGGCGAGCGCGTCGAGTGCGGACAAAAAAGCGGGATCCATCCCCGCCTGATAGCAAAAACCCCGGTGCGGCGCGCCGGGGTTTTCGCATTGAAGCGATCAGTGAGGAGTTATTCGGCGGCTTTCGCCTCGCCGGGCTTGGGCGCCGCGGCGCGCACATAGGCGGCGACATGTTCTTCGAACTTTTCAAAGTTCGCCACGAACATGTCGGCGAGCTTCTCGGCCTGATCGTCATAGGCGGACGGGTCCGACCAGGTTTCGCGCGGGTTCAGGATGGCGGGGTCGACGCCCTCCACCTTCACCGGCACGGCGAAGCCGAACACCGGATCCATGCGGTAGTCCGCACCGGCAAGCGAGCCGTCCAGCGCCGCGTTGAGCAAAGCGCGCGTCGCCTTGATCGGCATACGCTTGCCTTCGCCATAGGGCCCGCCGGTCCAGCCGGTGTTCACCAGCCAGCAATCAGCGCCGTGCTCGGCGATGAGATCGCGCAGAAGCGCGCCGTATTCCGACGGGTGGCGCGGCATGAAGGGTGCGCCAAAGCAGGTGGAGAAGGTGGCGCTGGGCTCGGTCACGCCCTTTTCGGTGCCGGCCACTTTCGCGGTGTAGCCGGACAGGAAATGGTACATGGCCTGGGCCGGGGTGAGCCTGGCGATGGGCGGCATCACGCCGAACGCGTCGCAGGTCAGCATCACCAGATTATTGGGATGGCCGCAGACATTCTTGTCGCAGGAATTGGGGATGTAGTGCAGCGGATAAGCGCCGCGCGAGTTTTCCGCCAGCGTCGCATCGTCCAGATCCAGCTCGCGGGAGACCGGATCCATCACCACGTTTTCAAGCACAGTGCCCCACATCCTGGTGGTGGCGAAGATCTGCGGCTCGGCCTCGGCCGACAGGCGGATCATCTTGGCGTAGCAGCCGCCTTCAAAGTTGAAGAGGCCGTCGGGAGACCAGCCATGCTCGTCATCGCCGATCAGGACCCGCTTGGGGTCGGCCGAGAGCGTCGTCTTGCCGGTGCCCGAAAGCCCGAAGAAGATCGCGCTGTCACCTTGTTCGCCTTTGTTGACCGAGCAGTGCATCGGCATGATGCGGCGCTCGGGCAGCAGATAGTTGAGGATGGTGAAGACCGATTTCTTGGTCTCGCCAGCGTAGGACGTGCCGCCGATCAGCACCAGGCGCTTGGCGAAATTGACCGCGATCACCGTTTCGCCGCGCGTGCCGTGGCGCTCGGGGTCGGCCTGGAAGCTTGGCAGGTTCACGATGGTGAACTCGGCCGCGAAGTTCTCCAGCTCGCTGGTGTCCGGCCGGCGCAGAAGATGGCGGATGAACAGCGAGTGCCAGGCGAGCTCGTTGACGATCCGGACCGACAGGCGATGGGCCGGATCGGCGCCGCCGAACAGCTCCTGGACGAATAATTCGCGGCCGGACATGTGCGCCTTGAAATCGTCCCACAGCACGTCGAAATGGGCCGGCGTCATGGAGGCGTTGAAATCCCACCAAACGGTGTTTTCGGTGGTCTCGTCGCGCACGGTGAACTTGTCGCGCGCCGAGCGGCCGGTGTGCTGACCGGTCTCCACCACCAGCGAGCCGCCCTTGGCGATGCGGCCTTCGCCCCGGCGGACAGCCTCTTCGTAGAGCGCTTCCTCGGTCCAGTTCACATTGAGTTGCGACGCGTCCGCGATCCCAAGATCGCTGAGATCGCGCGTCGTGATCATGCCGTCGGCCATGGGTGGTCCCCCGTTCGGGCTGCCTGCTCGCCATAAGGGGCCGCGGTCTGAACGCCGGGGTCCGCCTTGAGGGGGACTGTTCTAGCGCCGGGGGGCGCTCAAATCATCCGAAAATCCATGCTGCGCCGCATCATAGCGCACCCCGGCGACCCGGCTCGCCTCAGCTTGTGGGCTCTGCCTTGGTGCGCGGCGGCGGGCCGGAATCGGGATCGCCGGGCAGGGGGATGTATTCACCCTCGCTTTCAGGAAGGGCGAAGACCGCGTCTTGAAAGCCGGCCTCGGCGCTCGCGCGCCAGTCGGCCTTGGCCTGTTCGATAAGGTCTTTCTTCGACGCGACAAAATTCCATTCCATATGGCGCTCGCCCAGATCCGCGCCCCCCAGCACCATCACCCGGCTGTCGGCGCGCGCGCGGATCACCGGCGCATCGCCGGCGGCGAACACCACCATGCGTCCGGCGCTCACCGGCTCTCCGCCGGTCTCGATCTGTCCGGAAACGATGTAGGCGGCCAGCTCGCCCTGACCGGAGGGCAGCTGGAACACCGAGCCGGCCGGGCATTCAGCGTGGATGTAGAGGGTGGGCGAGTGCGTCGTCACCGGCGACTTTTTACCGAAGGCTTCGCCCATGATCACGCGCAGCGTGGCGCCGCCCTGGTCGACTTCGGGAATTTCATGCGCCGCCACGTGCTGAAAGTCCGGCGCCTGGCCCTCCTCTCTCTGGGGCAGAGCGATCCAGACCTGTATGCCGTGCAGGTCATGACCGGCGGCGCGGGCTTTCGGCCCGGTGCGCTCTGAGTGCACGATCCCGCGCCCGGCGGTCATGAGGTTCACCGCGCCCGGCGTGATGGTCTTCGCCACGCCCAGCGTATCGGCGTGGTCCATCTCGCCTTTGAAGAGATAGGTGACGGTGGACAGCCCGATATGCGGGTGGGCGCGCACGTCGATTCCATCGCCCGGCTCGAAAATCGCCGGGCCGATCTCGTCAAAAAAGACAAACGGACCGACGCGCCGCTTCTTTGCAATCGGCAGCACGCGGGAGACCTGGAAACCGCCCAGGTCCTTTGTGCGTCCAAGGATGATTTTATCCACGGTCATATCCAGTCGTCCCCCATGCCCGAAAGTCGCCGGCGTCCCTCCGGCGTCTGCACGCGCGTCTCTATCGAACCAGAATAACGTTCATTCTGGTGTATTGTTGAACTTTATATCCCTTTGATTGCGCCAGTGCAGCCGCATCAGGCGCGTCCCGACCGGCCAGGTCGGCGCGTTCCAGCACCATGAGCTCCGGCCAGCGGTCGGCGTCGATCTGTTTGAAGAAGGCCGACAGGATGTCCAGCTCGCCGCCTTCCACATCAATCTTCATGGCGTCGATCCGCTCGATGCGCAGCTCGGTCATCAGCGTGGGAAGCGTGGTCACCCGCACCGCTTCGCCGGAGGCTTCGCCGGGCCCTGTGAGCGCTGTCCCGCCCAGATTGCCCGCCACCATGCGCATCACGTCCTCGCCTTCATAGTCGGCGAGGGCGACGCCGGTGACCTCGAGATTCTCCAGGCCATTCTGGCGGGCGTTGAACAGCATGCGCCGGCGCATCTCCGCCTGGGGCTCCACCGCGACGACGCGGCTGCCGCGTCCGCCGGCCTTGGCCGCCACGAGGGCGTAGGCGCCCGCGTTCGCGCCGATATCCATGAAGGTCTTTCCCGGCGCCATCACCGCGCGCACCGCGTCCAGCTCATCTGGATCAAAGCATTGCGGGGTGAGGAAGAGGCGTTTTTCCGAGAGATTGTCTTTCGGGTGCACGCGCAGCTTCAGGCCCAGCGCCTCCACGTCGCAGCGTCCGTCCTTGAGACCGGAAAGCGCCAGGGGGCGCGCGGCCCCGGCGAGCCGCAGACCGGCGCGACCCTTGGGCAGGCTGCGCCCGATCGCCAGGCCGACGCGCGCCACCATGCCGGGCGCGAAGGCGCCATGGCCGGGCGGGCCGTCGGGCCCGGTGATTGCTGCGCGCGCCGGGCCGGTCCTGGCCGTCACGCGCTCCACGGATGCGGGAGAATCGTCGTCTTGGGTCGTCATCATGAAGCCGGTTATAACCTTTCGTAGAGCGGTGGAACACCATCACGAACAAGCGCGCCTGCAGCCGCAGGCGCCTTCCTTGCCGGGCGCGTGCGGGCTAGGGTCCGCTCAAGGTATTTTCACGGAGACCGCCATGCTCAGATCCTTCCGCCTCCTCGCCGTCTCGACCCTGGCGCTGGGGCTCGCCGCCGCGCCGGGTCTGGCGCAGGACGAAATTCATCAGCTTGATCCTGAACAGGCCGAAGCGGCGCAAGGCCTGGCTGACGCCGCGCTTTCAAGCGATCTAGCCTATGAGATCACCGAAAGCCTGACCACTGAAATCGGCCCCCGTCTCGCCGGCACGCCTCAGGAAGCGCGGGCGCGCGAGTGGGGGGTGGCGATGCTCACCGAGCTCGGCTTTGAAAACGTGCGAGTGGAGGAATTTCCTCTGGATTTGTGGACGCGCGGGCGTTCGATCTACGAAGAGGTGGCCATCACCGCGCCCTTCCCGCAGCCGCTCTACGCCACCTCGCTGGGCGGCGCGGCGGCGACGCCCGAAGGCGGCCTTGAAGCCGAAGTGGTGTTCTTTGACAGCTTTGACGATCTTCTGGCCTTTGACGGCGCGGACGACGCGCTGGAGGGCAGGCTGGTCTTCGTCAATGATCGCATGGTCGCCGCACGCACCGGCGAGGGCTATGGCTGGGCCAACCGCAAGCGCCGCGACGCCTGGCGTCATGCTGAAGACCGCGGCGCTTCCGGAGTGCTGATCCGCTCGGTGGGCACCAGCTCCAACCGCTTTGCGCATACCGGCATGATGGGCTTTCCCGATGAGCGCCGCCCGGAAATCCCGGCGCTGGCGGTCTCGGCGCCGGACGCCGACCAGATCGAACGCATCGCCCGGAGCGGGGAGACGCTGAGAATCCGCCTTCGCACCTACGCCGGCTGGCGCGGCGAGGTGGTGAGCGGCAATGTCATCGGCGAGATCGTGGGATCGGAAGCGCCGGACGAGATCGTCGTGATCGGCGGGCATCTGGACAGCTGGGACACCGGCACGGGCGCGCTCGACGACGGCGCGGGCGTCGGCATCACCGTGGCGGCGGCCAAGTTGATCGGCGATCTTCCCGAGCATCCCCGGCGCACCATCCGCGTGGTGCTGTTCGGCGCCGAAGAAGTGGGTCTGGTGGGCGCGCGCGCCTACGCCCGGGCGCGTCAGGACGACGGCACGCTTGAAAACCATATCATCGGGTCGGAGAGCGATTTCGGCGCGCGCGAAGTCTGGCGCTTCGGCTCGAATGTCAGCGAAGAGTCCTTGCCCTATCTCGACGCCATCGGGCGCGAGCTTGCGCCGCTGGGAGTTATCCGGGGCGGCAACGAGTCCGGCGGCGGGCCCGACATGATCCCGCTGGCGTTCATGGGCGTGCCCATGGCGCGGCTGGAGCAGAACGGTGAGGACTATTTCGAGTTCCACCACACGCCCAACGACACGTTCGACAAGATCGTGCCCGAGGAGATGGCCCAGAACGTCGCCGCCTGGACCATCTTCACCTATCTGGTGGCTGACACCGACCTGGACTTCCGGCCGGAGGCCGCGCCCAGCGAGTAGGGCTGGCCGGTTAGGCTGGGGCGACTACCGCCTAGAGCCGGTCCAGGACGGCGCGCATGGCGTCGATCTGGGCCGCGCCCATGTGCAGGCACCGCTCCGGCGACCAGCCCTGGGCCTCGTCGGGCGTAATGGCGCTGTCCTTGAACGGCATCTCCAGCGTCATGGCCAGGCAGTTGAAGGCCGGCGCCATGTAGTTGGTCGCCACCGACGGATTGGCCGTGCCCGGCGGGCTCACCGGATAGCCGCGCTCGGTCTGGAAGTCCGGATTGAAGCGCATGAGCTCGCTTTTATAGAGCTCCAGCAGGGCCTTGGCGTCATCATCCCATCCCGGCGTGCCTTCGGCCCCGGCGATGAAATTATACGGCAGCGCCTCGTCGCCGTGCATGTCGAGGAATAGATCGACCCCGGTCTCGCGCATCGCTTCCAGCACGCACGCCACTTCGGGGCTGTTCTCCGGCGTCGCCTTGTCCCATTCGCGGTTGAGATTGACGCCTTTGGCGTTGGTGCGCAGATGCCCGCGAAAGGATCCGTCCGGGTTCATGTTGGGCACGACATGGACCACGGCGCGGTCCAGCAGCGCCCGGCTCGCCGGATCGGCGTCGTCCAGCACGCGCTGCAGGAAGCCCTCGGCGGCCCATTCGGCCATGGTCTCGCCGGGATGCTGGCGCGCGATCACCCAGATCGTCTTCTTGCCCTCGCCCGGCTCGCCGATGGTGAGCCGGTCCATGTCGCGCCCGTCCAGCGTCTGACCCAGCACGTCCAGTTTCACCCGCCGATGTTGCTGGCAGGCGGCGATCAGCTCGTCATGGCGGGTCATGGAGTAGGGCGCGAAGTAGGCGATCCAGACCGCGTCGGCGTCCGGGGTCAGGGAGATGGTCAGCTCGCCGTTGTCATAGGACGTTTCGGCGCGCTCCCAGATTTCCCGGTCGCTGGAGACGCACGCCTGATAGCCCGGCCAGCCCTGCTGGTAGGCGGCGCCGCCGGCGTTCTCGATGACGAAGCGGCAGGCCTCGCCTTGGGCGCCGGACGCCTTGAAATAGAACCACTGGTAAAACTCGGACCCGGTGTCGGTGCGGATCTCCAGCCGGACGTTTTTCGGGTCTTCGGCGGACTTCACGATGATGTTGCCGGCGTCGAATGTGCTGGAAATGCGCATGGGGAGCTCCTTGTGACGATAGGGCTCGCTTAGGCGATCGCAGGCGCGGCGCCAAGGGGAGGGGCGATCGCGCCTGCTTCAATGACCCGTGGAAAGGGTCTGGGGCGGCGCAAAAAGCCCCGCCGGTTTAGGCGGGGCTTCCTCTTGGAGGCGACGCCTGCACCGGGTGACGCGGCCTGTCAGGGCTACTCGCCGGCGGCGCTGTTCGTCTGTTCATCGCGCAGGTCGCGCAAAAGCGCGACGGCGGTGTCCGGATCGGCGCACGGAATAGCGAAATCGCGGTATCCGCCTCCGCTCATGCTGTGGGTCCGCGCCCCGGTTTCCTCGACCATGGAGCCAGTTAGCTCAGCGGCCTGGAACTGGTAAACCATGGCGAAGGAATCCTCTCCGGCCAGTGCGTCGCGCCAGAACAGCGGGGCTCTGTAGACTTTGATATCGCCATAGTCGGCATGCGCCGTTGCGACCGTCAGCAACACCATGGGTTCAACATTTCCCTCCAGGCTTTCCCCGGACATCTCGTGGGAGATGTCAGGGCCATAGCGGGCGTTCCGGTCGAAATCCGCGGCGATCAGCGCAGGCTCGCCACCGGCCAGATCCGCGACGCCGCGATCGGGCGTGCAGGCCTGAACCAGACCCAGCGGATCGCCGCGGCCGTAGACGAACGCGTGCAGCCCTGAACGGATCGGATCGACCGCCGGGCCGAACGCCTGGAAGTGCGCGTTCAGGCGTTCAGCCGCCAGGGGCGCGTCCGCGCAGGTCAGCGCAAGGGTGGCGCGCTCCAGCAGCGGCTCGGTGAAAGCGACCTCACCGGCGTCATCAAGCATGAAGGTGCGCCCGCCAAGGCTCGCCGCCCCGTCCGCGCCGGTCTGAATGAAGAGTTCGTCGGACCCATATACGCTGTAGGCGATCAGCGTGTCGGCCGAGGCGGAAAACCTGCGCAGCACATTGTCGTCGCCGGCGTCGGCCGTGGATATGACGAGACTTTCGCCCGCCTCGTCCAGAAACAGTCTCGTGCCGCCAGCCTGCAGCGACGCGGGAAACCCGCACGCCGCATTCACGTCGGACGCCAGGTTGTCGGCGCCGGGCCGCCCGTCAAACTGGTCGAAAACACTCGGCGGGGCGGGCTGCGCCAATTCCGGCAGCACCCCCGCCTCGCGAAGCGGCCCTGACCCCCACACAGCCGCCGCACCGGCGACAACCGTAACCCCGACGGCCGCAGCCGCCCGCAATAACGCACTCATCATGAGTTCCCCCTCGAAAACTGACGCTAGATAAGGCGACATCAGCCCGGTTGTCGAGGCAGACAGGCGCTTGGGGCGGTTTTCGCCTTTACAATGATCGAGATAAGCGTCGTCCATGAGAGTGTTAGGGGCCGGGGTCAGAACTAAACCGGTACCCGGCGTCGCACCTTCAAGCTGACATGTGACGACGCCGTCTGATGCAGGAGGGGCCAGCCTGCATCCTGGAGGGACGAGCGCGTTTCAGACAGAAAGTGGGCGTGCGGTCGTCAGAACCGGGTGCTAGTACGCGCGCTCCACGACAAACTCGGCCAAGGCGGCCAGCGCGTCCGACCAGTCGTTCTTGGGGGCGGCGTCCAGCGCCTCCACCGCACGCCTCGCGTGGCCGCGGGCGGCCTGAAGCGTGGCGTCGAGGGCGCCGTGCTTGTTCAGCAAGGCCACGGCGGTTTCGAAATCGGCGTCGGTTTGATCGAGCCGACTAATCGTGCGCTCGAAAAACGCGCGCTCCTCGGCGTCGGCGGCTTCGATGGCCAGCGCCAGCGGCAGGGTGATCTTGCCCTCGCGGAAATCATCGCCGGTGTTCTTGCCCAAATCCACGGCGATCCCGCCGTAATCCAGCGCATCGTCGACCAGCTGGAAGGCGAGCCCCAGCTCGCGGCCATAGGTCTCCATGGCCGTTTCGAGCTCAGGTCCCGCGCCGGCGAGAATGGGGCTCACCTGCGCGGCGGCGGCGAACAGCTCGGCGGTCTTGGCTTCGATAATGCCCATATAGGCCTGGCGGGAGACCGCGATATCGCGCACCGCCGCGAGCTGGCGAACCTCGCCTTCGGCGATCACGGCGGCGGCCCGGCTGAGCACTTTCAGGGCGGGCATGGAGCCGGCGTCCACCATCATCATGAAGGCGCGTGCGAACAGGAAATCGCCCACAAGGACGGAATGGGGGTTCGACCAGACCTGATTGGCGGGCGTCTTGCCGCGGCGCAGATCGCTGTCATCGACCACGTCGTCGTGAAGCAGGGTCGCCGAATGGATGAACTCCACCGATGCGGCCAGCGAGATATGGCCGTCGCCCTCATATCCCAGCATGCGCGCGCTCGCCACGGTGATCAGCGGACGGATTCGCTTGCCGCCGGCCTCCACCAGATAGCGCGCGACCTTGGCGATGATATCGGTCTCGCTCGCCATGCGATCAGCGAGCAGAGCCTCGACGCGCTTCATATCCGCGCCGCCGAGCGCCGTTAGGCGCGCGACGGGATCGAGCGCGTCGCCTTTCATATCCGCTTGCGGGAGACCGTTCACCCCTTGGCCCTCTTGCCGTCAATACTATCGCGGCTGCACAATAGGTAGCGCCCTGCGTCGCGGCAAGCACACGGCGCCGCGTCGAAAGGCGGGCGCTCGTTTCGGTCGCCGCCGCGGCTTTGTTATATAGATCGGAGGCCCCGCGTGATCGAGGTCCTGACCACAAATGATCCCATCCGGCTCAATTTCGCCGAGACGGTTCTCAAAGAGGCCGGTATCGAGACCGTGACGCTGGACGCCAACACCGCTGCGGTGTTCGGCGGCTCGCTGCCCTGGATCAAGCGCCGGCTGCTGGTGCCAGAAGCGGACGGCCCGCGGGCCCGGCGCGTGCTGGCCGAGGCCATGCCCAAGGACGATCCTGAGACCGGCGCGTGAGCACGCCGGTTCTCAACGCCTTTCTCGGCGGCAAGATTCAGCTTCACCAGGCGCCGGACGGCTATCGGGCGGGCCTTGATGCGGCGCTGCTGGCCGCGGCGATCCATTTGAAACCCGGCGCGAGGGCGGCCGAGTTCGGCTGCGGCGCCGGCGCGGCGCTTCTGGGCGCGGCTGTACTTAACCCGGGCGCCCGCCTGACCGGGCTGGAGCGTGATGGCGGAGCGGCGGCGCTGGCGCGCAGCAATACCGATCTGAACGCCCTGACCGACCGGGTGGAGATCGTGGAGGCGGACGCGCTCGCCTGGCGCGCCGATCCGCCCCTTGATGCGGTGTTCTTCAATCCGCCCTTTTTCGATGATCCGAAAGCCTTGCGCGCTCCGAAGGCCGGCAAGACCGGCGCCTGGATGAATGAGGCGGGCCTCGCCGCCTGGATTGAGGCGGGGCTGAGACGCCTGAAGGAGGGCGGGGTGCTCACGCTGGTTCACCGCGCCGATGCGCTGCCGGCGATTCTCGCCCCGCTTGAGGGCCGGGCCGGCGATATCGCGGTGCTGCCGGTCCAGGGCCGTGACGGCGCGCCGGCCAAGCGGGTCATTGTCGCGGCGCGCAAGGTGAGCAAGGCGCCCTTACGCCTCTTGGCGCCGCTCGTGCTGCATCCAGACGCCGGATCGGCCTATACCAGCCGGGCGCAAGCGCTGCTGAAAGGCGAAGCGAGGCTTGCACTTCACCCTTGAGCGGCCCAGTTCATGGGTAGGCTTACTCAGGAGCGGTCATGTCCTCTGTCCTCGATTCCTTTACCGACCAGGCGCGCAAGGCCGGAGCGGCTTTGCGAAAAGCCACCGGCTCGGACGTGCCCGTGGTGCCGCTTGTGCGCCTTGAAGGCATGATCGCCGCCGGCGGGCGCAACGCCTCGGCGCTTAACCTGGCGCGGGTGGAGAAGCTTCTCGACAAGGCCTTCGCCATGGCCGACGCGCCGGCGATCGCCATTGCGGTGAATTCGCCAGGCGGCAGCCCCGTCCAGTCGCGACTGATCCATGATCGCATCCGCCACCTGGCGAAGAAGAACGAGAAGACAGTGCTGGTCTTCTGCGAGGATGTGGCGGCGTCTGGCGGCTATATGATCGCGGCGGCGGGCGATGAGATCTTCGCCGATCCGGGCTCCATCGTCGGCTCCATCGGCGTGATCAGCGCCAGCTTCGGCTTCACCGAAGCGATGGCGAAGCTCGGCGTCCAGCGCCGGCTGAAAACCGCCGGCAAGAGCAAGTCGCTCGGCGATCCGTTCTCTGAAGAAACCGACGAGCAGAAGGCGCGCATGACGCGCCTCATGGACAGCGTCCACAAACAATTCATCCAGCTCATCAAGGACGCCCGGGGCGACACGCTCAACGCCAAGATGGAGCTGTTCGACGGCTCGGTTTTCACCGGTGAAGAGGCGATCGAGGCCGGCCTGATCGACGCGCTTGGCGAGGCGCGCAGCGAGCTGGAGCGCCGCTTTGGCGAGAAGACCAAGATCAAGGTGCTCAGCCCGTCAAAGGGCGGCCTGCTCGCCCGCTTCATGGGCTCGGCGGTGGATGTGATCGAAAGCCGCCAGATCTGGGCCCGGTTCGGGCTTTAGACCCGGCCTTCCGCCCGCGCCTTTGCCTGGACGTAAACCGGCGCCACGCCGTGCAGGTGCGCCTCGTCATGGCGGCCTTGCAGCCTTGAAAGCCAGGCGGCGCTGTTTACTCTTGTGCCCGCGGGGAGCGGTTTGCCATGATCTTTCAGCAAGCCGGTGGTTGAGCTGTAGGCGCTGATACGCGCAAAGGAGCCTTCATGCATCCCGCACTCGTTTTCCGCGAGGAGCTTGGCGCGCGCGAGCGTCTGCTTCAGAAATTCCGCCGCACCCGCGCCCGGACCGAAGCGCTGATCGCGCCGCTCACGGCCGAAGACATGCAGGTCCAGACCATTGCGGACGTCAGTCCGACCAAATGGCATCTGGCCCATGTCACCTGGTTTTTCGAGACCTTCGTGCTGGCCGAAATGTTCACCGAGTACAAGCTCTATGACGAGCGCTTCGGCTATCTGTTCAACAGCTATTACGTGTCGGTGGGCGAGCGCTGGTCGCGTCCGCACCGCGGGCTTTTGAGCCGGCCTCTGCTCTCCGACATCCTGGCCTATCGCGACTATGTCACCGCCGAGATCGTTCTGAAGGCCGAGAATTGCCCCGATGAGATCTGGTCCAAAATCGCGCCGCTGATTGAGCTCGGGATCCATCACGAGCAGCAGCACCAGGAGCTGATCTGCACCGACATCAAGCACGTGCTGTCCCAGTCCCCGGCGCCGTTCGCGCCATTCGGCAAGGACGGGGCGGGGCTCGCCGGGCCGGTCGATCCGGCGCCCTTGCGCTTTTGCGGCTTTGAAGGCGGGCTTGTGGAAACCGGCACGGACGGCGGCGGTTTCCTCTATGACAACGAGTTTCCGTGTCACAAGACCTGGCTCTATGATTTTGAGCTGGCCGAGCGCCCGGTCACGAACGGGGAATGGCGCGCCTTCATGGACGATGGCGGGTACGCCGCTGCGAGCCTCTGGCTGTCGGACGGCTGGGATTTCATCGACCAGAACCGGGTGCGTGCGCCGCTCCACTGGCGCGAAATCGACGGGGAGTGGTTTGAATACACCCTCCACGGCCTGATCCCGGTGCGCGACGACCTGCCGGTCTGCCATGTCTCCGGCTATGAGGCGTCGGCCTACGCCGAATGGGCGGGCGCCCGCCTGCCGCTGGAGGTTGAGCTTGAACTCGCCGCAGGGCGAAGCTCGGCCTCGTCGAATTTCCTGTTCGCCGGCCCGGTGCGCCATCCGCTGGCCGCCGACCCGGAGGCCGGCCTGCAGCAGCTCGCCGGCGGGGTGTGGGAATGGACCTCGTCAAGCTATTCGCCCTATCCCGGCTTTTATCCGCCCGGCGGCTCGGTGGGCGAATACAACGGCAAATTCATGAGTGGTCAGCTGGTGCTGCGCGGCGGGTCCTGTTTCACTCCGGCCGGGCACTGGCGCGAGACCTACCGCAATTTCTTCCCGCCGGCCGCGCGCTGGCAGATGAGCGGTGTGCGCCTCGCCAGGAAGCATCGCGCAGGCTAGCCGCTTGCCCGCGCGGACTGCGACCGCGATAACCCGGCCATGACCCACCCCATGCACGACCGCTTTCTGGACACTGCCGCCGAGCTGAGCCCGGAGCTCGCCGAGGCCATGGAGCGCGTCGGTCCGGCGCCGTTGCCGCGGCGCGCCGCGACGCCGTTCCCCGAATATCTGGCGCGCGCCGTGGCCGGTCAGCAGCTCAGCGTCATCGCCGCGCGCTCCATCTGGACGCGGGTGGAGGCGGCCGGGCAGGGCGCGCCGCTGCTTGAGGGCTTCCATGGTGAGCGCGCCGAGGCCCTGCGCGCCTGCGGCCTGTCAAACGCCAAGGTGAAAACCCTCATCGCCATCGCCGACGCGGTGAAGGACGGCCGCCTTGATCCAGATCACCTGGCGAACATGAACGCGCAGAGCCGCGCAAGTGAACTTTCCACGATATGGGGTGTGGGACAGTGGACCGCCGACATGGCGAACATGTTCTGGTTCGGCGAGGAAGACGTCTGGCCCGACGGCGACGTGGCGGCGCGCAAAACGCTGGAACGCCTCACCAGCCCCCGCCGCAAGACCGTGCGCACTGCGGCACGTTTTGCGCCCCATCGCTCGCATCTGGCCTATTACATGTGGCGGATCGTGGACGCGAAACCGGAGTGAGGGCGCCCGTCCGTCTTCCGGAAAGGCTCGCAGCCGCCTAGGGTTCGCAGCGCCCGATTTCGCCGGAGACTCCCATGGCCGACGCCTTCCTTGTTCTTGCGCCTGAAATCGACGCCGACGCGAACACCGCGCGCTTCAGCTACGAAAGCGCGCGCTTTGGCCGGTTCACCGAGACGGTGCGCTTTCCCGACGCGGCGCGGCTGGACTCCATCGAGGCGCCTGTGCGCGAGGGCCTGCTGGCGCTGGCCGCCATCCTTATCGGGACGAGCTATTTCAAGGCGGCGCCGGCCGGCGTCGTGCGCTTCGCTTTCGCGCTGACGGCGCAAGCGCGCCACGTGGCCGAGCTGGCCTACGGGCCGGGGCTTGGCGAATTCTATGTGCGCAACGGGTTGTCCTACCCACCTGACCTCGCCATCGAGGCGGAGACCGCGCCTGGTGTCGCCCCGGCGACGCGCGCCGCGCCTGTTCACCCCCGCGCCGTGACGGCGTTTGGCGGCGGCAAGGACAGCCATGTGGCGTCCTCCGTCATCGCCGAGGCCGGCGGCGAGGCTGAGCGGGTCAGCGTGATCCTGTCCGACAAGGTGGGCGCCCGTCTGCAGTCCATGAGCGAGGTGCCGGTCACCCTCATTCAGCGGCGAATCGATTCGCGCCTCATCGGGATTTCAAAATCGGGCATGGCGCTGAACGGCCATATCCCCATCACCGGCATCAACTCCACGCTTCTGGGGCTGTACGCCGCAGCCACCGGGCGCGACTGGGTGGTGTTCGCCAATGAGCGCGCGGCCAGCGAGCCGACCATGGAGGCCAACGGGCATCCGGTGAACCACCAGTTCTCCAAGTCGCTGGCGTTTGAAGACGCCTTGCGCGCCGCCTTCGCCGCGGCGGGCGCGGCGTTCGACTATTTCTCGGTGCTGCGGCCGGTCACTGAAATCTGGACCGCCCACTATCTGGCGACGCGCGCCGAGTTCGCGCTGGAGATTTTCGCCAGTTGCAACCGCAATTTCGTGTTCGCAGGCGAGAACGCGCTGGCGCCCGGGCGGCGCTGGTGCGGGCAATGCGCCAAGTGCGTCTACACCGCCGTGCTGCTGGCGCCCTTCCTGCCGGTGGCGCGCCACGCCGAGATCTTCCAGTCGCAGCCGCTCCACGATACCGGAAACCTGGAGTTCCTGCGTGAGATCGCCGGGCTGACCGGGGCCAAGCCCTGGGAGTGCGTCGGGGAGATGCGCGAAGTGGCCGCCGCGCTGGCGCATCTGGGAACCGCGCCGGGCTGGCGCGACGCGCCGCTGATCGAGGCGGTGCAGGGCGCGCTCTATGGGCGCTGGGATCGCCATGAGCTGGCTGAAACCTGGGCGCACAGCCTCGAAGCGCGCTCCGAGCATCGCATGCCGGACGCGGTTTCGAGGGTGGCGGGCGCCTGAAGCGCAAAGCGCCGCCCGGTGGGAGGCGCGCGGTCTAGCCGAACAGGGCGTCGACGCCGGCTTGCGCCGCGCTGCTGTCGTCCGCGTCCTCGCCCTCAATGCGCCCGTTTACGCAGCCGCGCGCTGCGGCGAGCAGAGGCTCCACATCGTTTGATGCGATCTCGGCGGCGCGGGTGAAGTCCTCGCCGCGCACGGCCTCCTGCGCCTCGCCCAGCGTGTCGTTCAGCACCGCGATGAGGGTCTCGAAATGGGCGCGCACGTCCCGCGGCGCAGCGTGCCAGGCTGCGATCGCCACGTCCTTGCCGGTGTAATTCGTGTGCTCGAAATGGGCTTCATAGCTGCACGGCGTCCACACCAGCACCTCTTCGGCGAGGTCCGGCATGTCGCCGGCCATCTCGATGAGCATGACCGCTTCGTTGAAATGATTGAGATAATCGGTCGCGAGCCCGGTCTCCGGGTTCACGTTGGCGCGCTTTAACGCCTCGGCGTCCAGCGGGCCTTCTCCTAATGTCAGTCCAGCATCCATGATAACGCTCGGCGGCTTCTCTGCGCAGCTTCGCCGATCAGACTGAACGAAGCGCTAACCGGTATCACCGCCAAAGCGTTGCGCCCATTCAGCCACCTGCTCGTCCTCGATTTTCTTGAACAATATGGGCGGCGCCTCGAAGGCGAGGCCGCGCGGCAGGGCGTTCAGCAGCGTCTTTGCAGACCCTGTCGGCCAGGCGCGATTGCCCTCGGGCACGCCCAGCGCGTCGAGGATCTTCGCGGCCGCTTCCGGGATCACCGGCTGGGCTGCGATGGCGGCGATGATGGCGAGATTGACGCCGGTGCGCACGCCGAGCGCGGCGGCTTCGGGATCGGTCTTGAACTTCACCCACGGCTCGGCGCGGGTGAGGTATTCATTGCCGGCCGCCCACAGCGCGCGCGTCTCCGCGCCCGCCTTGCGGAACTCCATCGCCTCATAGTGGGTGGCGATGGTCTTCAGGCGCGTATCAAGCTCGGCCTCTAGCCAGGCTTCGTTCTCGCCCGGCTCGCCGCCGTCGGGAATTTTTCCGTCAAAGCGCGAGGCGCCGAACTTGGTGATCCGGTTGACGAAATTGCCCAGGACGTTGGCGAGATCGGTGTTGATGGCGCCCTGGAAATGCTCCCAGGTGAACTGCGCGTCGCCGCCCTCGGGCGCATAGGCGGTCAGATACCAGCGCCAGTAGTCGGCGGGCAGAAGCTCCAGCGCCTGGTCCATGAAGACGCCGCGCTTGTTGGAAGTGGAGAACTTTCCGCCATACCAGTTCAGCCAGTTGAAGGCTTTCAGCCGGTCCACCGTCTTCCAGGGTTCTTCAGAGCCCAGGATCGTGGCCGGGAAGCTCACTGTGTGGAAGGCGACATTGTCCTTGCCCATGAACTGAACATAGCTGACATCGTCCGCGCCCTTGTCGGTGCGCCACCAGCGCTCCCAGTCGCCGCCGGTTTTGTCCGCCCACTCGGCCGTGGCCGAGATGTAACCGATCGGCGCGTCGAACCAGACATAGAAGACCTTGGTTTCAAAGCCTTTGCGCGGTTCGCCATTTTTGGTGACGGGCACGCCCCATTTCAGATCGCGGGTGATGGTGCGGTCGCGCAGGCCTTCATCGAGCCATTTGTAGGCGATGGATTTGGCCAGCGGCGGCCAGCCCTCGGCGGCGTCCACCCAGGCGCGGATGCGCGGCTCCATGTCGGTCTGTTTCAGCTGCAGGTGCCGCGTATCGCGAACCTCCAGATTGCGCGAGCCCGAGACCGCCGAGTACGGCTTGATCAGGTCCACCGGGTCCAGCAGCTTGCCGCAACTATCGCACTGGTCGCCGCGCGCCTTCTCGAACCCGCAATTGGGGCAGGTCCCCTCCACATAGCGATCCGGCAGAAAGCGGGCGTCGTCGATAGAATAGATTTGCTTTTCCACCACTTCGCCGATGAGGCCGTTGGCCTCCAGCGCTTCGGCGAAATGCTGGGTGAGCTGCTTGTTGTGCTGCGAGCTGGTGCGCCCGAAATGGTCCCAGGAGAGATGAAACTGCTCACCCAGGCTTTTCTGGATCTCGTGCTGCTCATCGCAATACTGCGCCACGTCCTGGCCGGCCGCGGCGGCGGCCAGTTCGGCCGGCGTGCCGTGCTCGTCGGTGGCGCAGATGGCCAGCACTTCATGGCCCTGCAGGCGCTTGAAGCGCGCATAGACGTCGGCCGGCAGCATCGACCCGGCCAGATTTCCGAGATGCTTGACGCCGTTGATATAGGGCAGGGCGCTGGTGACGAGGATGCGGGCCATGGCGAACCTTGCTTTGATGAACGAGACGGGCGGGGCCGTCATAGCTTCCCCGGCGCGTCAGGGAAACCACGGCGCTCGGTTCGCTCCGCCGCGCGCTTGAACCGGCGCGCATGCGATGTACCCTTTCACCAAGGCGAGCGCTCCCCGGGGGATTTGACACACAATGGACGATACCCGGGTCGCAGCGCTCATCAAGCGGGTGTCTCTCGCCGACCGCGCTGCGTTTTCTGAACTCTATGATGCGACCTCGGCGAAGCTGTTCGCCGTGGTGCTGCGTATCATGAAGGACAGGAGCGAGGCGCAGGACGCGCTTCAGGACTGTTATACGAATCTGTGGCGACGGGCGAAGAGCTATGATGAGCAACGCGCCCGGCCGGTCGCCTGGCTCGCCATGATCGCGCGCAACGCCGCGATCGACCGGCTTCGACGCCGCCGGCCGACCGAAGCGCTCGACCCGATCGCCGAGCCTGTGGACGACACGCCCTCGCCCGAAGCGAGCGCGATCGAAAGTAACGAGGCGGTTCGCGTGCGCAAATGTCTGGAAGGCCTGACCCCGGTTGAAGCCGGCCTGCTGCAGCGCGCGTTCTATGGCGGGGAAAGCTATTCTGAAGTGGCCGCCGCCGAAGGCCGGCCCCTGGGCACCGTAAAGAGCGTCATCCGGCGCAGCCTGATCAAGATGAGGCGCTGTCTCGAGCCATGAGCCAGGAGCGCAAATACGAAGACGGCCCTGAGGCCGATCTGCTGGCCGCCGAGTACGCGCTCGGCGTCCTGGAGGGCGATGCGCTGAGCGAGGCTTCAGCGCGCGTGACGAGCGACCCCGCGTTCGCAGCGGCGGTCGAGGCGTGGTCGCTGCGCCTGATCCCGCTTACCGAGGCGCTGGCCGAAATCGCGCCGCCGGCTGATCTCAAGGCGCGCATCGAGGCGGGCCTTTTCGGCGCAGCAGTGGCGGATCAGACCAAAGAGAGCGGCGGGATCTGGGCCTCGCTGTCCTTCTGGCGCGGCGCGACCGCGGCGCTCGCGGCCACCACGCTCATCGTCGTCGCCCTGGCGCTCGCCGGGTCTGAACCCGCTCCAGCGCCGAGCGCGCCCTATTTCGCGGCGCTGCAGGCCGACGCCACCGCGCCCTCGGTGCTGATCCGTTTTGATCCGGACACCAATCGTCTCTCCATCGCCGGTCCGCTGGGCGCGGATGCCGCCGAGCCTGCGCAACCGGAGCTCTGGGTGATTCCGCCCGGCGGCGCGCCGCGATCGCTGGGCCTGATCGCCAGCGTAGACGGCGAGCTGACGCCGGGCCTCGATGTGGACCCGCAGACCGCCGCGGCCATCTCCCGCGGCGCTACGCTCGCCATCAGCCTGGAACCGCCCGGCGGCTCGCCCACCGGTGCGCCTACCGGTCCGGTCGTCGCCACCGGGGCCGTGCGCTCGCTGTAGGGCAGGGCTTTCCCAGTCCCGTCCCGGCCTGAATCGCATGCGTCAAAGCCGTTGCAAACACTTGGCGCGTGGCGCGCCCTGTCGTATGGCTTCGCTTGCGGCAGGCCGGTTTAGCTCAGCTGGTAGAGCAGCGGTTTTGTAAACCGAAGGTCGGGGGTTCGAGTCCCTCAACCGGCGCCGCTTTTTTCAAAGGATGCTCGCTGACGCTTGCTTCGGCCCATACGGGCCGGCGCGCGGTAGCGCTTGCGCGCCTCGGGCGCGTTTCTTCAGCTTTTCTCTGAGGGTCAGCCCCGTCCGGGCGTTCGCTCCTCCCCCGGACCGAGTCCGGGGTGCGGGCGCGCGGTCGCGCTTGCGAACCCGTCGGGTTCGGAGCTGCTGGCCCAGGATGACGATTCGGCGCGGGGTGTGGTTGGTCCGCTGGCGCCCCGGCTACAGGAGCCGGGGCTTTGAGTGGGCGAGTGGCCTAGAAGACCGAGATGGCCTTGATGTTCACGAACTCCTTCATCCCAAAGCCGCCATGTTCGCGGCCATGGCCGGAGTCCTTCACACCGCCGAACGGCATGTTGGGGGTGGCGATGTTAAAGCCGTTGATGAACACCATGCCGGTGTCGAAATGGTCGCGGGCCAGGCGGAAAGCCTTGTCTTCGTCCTTGGAGAAGATTCCGCCTCCCAGGCCGTAGCGGCTGTCATTGGCGATGCGCATGGCGTCTTCGTCGTCTTTCGCCCGGATCACCGAGGCCACGGGGCCGAACAGCTCGTCGTCATAGGCCGGCTGGCCGGCCTGGACCTCGTCGAGCACGGTGGCGGGATAGTAGAATCCACGCTGGTTCGGGATCGCGCCGCCACATCGGATTTTCGCGCCCTGCTTCACGCTGTCATCGACCTGTTCGGCCAGCGTATCGCGCAGATCCTCGCGGGCGATGGGGCCCAGCTCGGTGTTCTCATCGGTGGGATCACCCATCGTGATCGCATCCATGCCCGCCACGAAGCGCTCCATGAAGTCGTCATAAACCGCGTCGGTGACGATGAAGCGCTTGGCGCTGACGCAGGTCTCGCCATTGTTGAACATGCGGCCTTTCACGCAATACTCCACGGCCACGTCCAGATCGGCGTCTTCAAGCACCACATAGGCGTCGTTGGAGCCCAGCTCGAGCACGGTCTTTTTCAGTTCCTCGCCGGCTTTCTTGCCGACGATCTTACCGGCCTTGTCGCTGCCGGTGAGCGTGACGCCGCGCACCCGTTCGTGGGCGATGATCTTGTCGGACTGGTCATGGTCGATGAACAGAAGCGTCAGCAGATCCTTTGGCAAGCCGGCGCGCTCATAGAGATCGCGCAGGAAGATCCCGCTTCCGGTGCAGTTTTCGGCGTGCTTGAGGAGGACGCCATTGCCAGCCATGAGATTGGCGATCGAATAGCGAACCGCCTGATAGCAGGGGAAATTCCAGGGCTGGACGCCATAGATGACCCCGATCGGCGAATAGGTGACATAGCCCTGCTGGCCGGGGTCGATCTCGCGCTTTTCATCGGCGAGTTCCTTTGGACCGTTCTCGGCGGTGAAATCGCAGATGCCCGCGCACAGCTCGGCTTCTGACTCGCCGTCGCGTAACAGCTTGCCGGTCTCCTGCGTCATCAGCGCCGCGAAGTCCTTGGCGCTCTTGCGAAGCTCGGCGCCGATGGCGCGGATGATCTTGGCGCGGTCTTCAAGGCTGCGCGTCTTCCACTCGAGAAAAGCGGAATGGCAGCGCTCGACGGCCTCGAAGGCCTGCTCATCGCTCATCAGTTCATAATCGGCGATGGGCTCTTCGGTGGCCGGATTGATGGTGTGAAGTTGGCTTGCCATGGGTTGCGCTCCAATCGGTGCGGAAAGGTGAAGGGCGAACGTCCGGGCCGCAGCACCGTTCCAGGCGGCGGCGCCTGGAGCTGCGCCGCGATTTGACCTTTGCGGTGCGACACCGCACATCTGCGGGGAAGCAAGGATCAGAGTGCGGGAAACCCTTTCATGGCCGAATACGACTACGATTTGTTCACCATCGGCGCCGGCTCGGGCGGCGTGCGCGCCTCGCGCATGTCGGCTTTGAAAGGCGCGCGCGTGGCCGTCGCCGAGGAACACCGGCCCGGGGGAACCTGCGTCATTCGTGGATGCGTGCCGAAAAAGTTCATGGTCTACGCGTCCAGCTATCCTAAGCACATCAAGCATGCGCGCCAGTATGGCTGGGACGTCCCCGAAAGCGTCTCGTTCGACTGGCCGAAGTTTCGCGACGCCATGAACGCCGAGGTGGACCGGCTGTCGGGCATCTATGCGCGCAATCTGAACAATACCGGCGTCGACCTGATCGAGGAGCGCGCCGAGATCACAGGCCCCAACGAGATCAAGCTGGCGGGTGGGCGCCATGTGACCGCGAAACACATCCTGATCGCCACCGGTGGCACGCCGAACAAGGATTGGGACCTGGAGGGCGTGGAGCACACCATCACCTCCAACGAACTGTTCCACTTAAAGAAACTGCCTGAGCATCTGGTGATCGCCGGCGGCGGCTATATCGCTTGCGAGTTTGCGCAGATCTTCGCCGGGCTTGGCGTGAAAGTGTGCCTGGTCTATCGCCGCGACACCGTACTGCGCGGTTTTGACGAGGATGTGCGCACCTTCATCCACGAGGCGCTCAAAGCCTCCGGCGTGCGGGTCATCACGCACACCGTGTTTGAAAAGATCCAGCCGCACCCGGAAAAAGACGGGTTCAAGACCGTCACACTGGCCAATGGCGACGAGATCGAGGCCGGCCAGATCGTCTTCGCCATCGGCCGCGATCCCTACACCAAGGGGCTGGGTCTGGAGGCCGCCGGGGTGGAGACAGAGGCCAACGGCGCCATCAAGGTGGACGCCTATTCAAAGACCAATGTGGACCATATCTACGCGGTGGGCGACGTGACCAACCGGGTCAATCTTACGCCCGTGGCGATCCGCGAGGGCGCGGCCTTCGCCGAGACCGTGTTCGGCGACACGCCCACCGCATATGACCACGACGACATTCCCAGCGCCGTGTTCACCCAGCCGCCCGTGGGCACGGTGGGCCTTACCGAGCATGACGCGCGCCAGATCCACGGAGAGGTGGACGTCTACAAGTCCAAATTCCGGCCCATGAAGGGCATGCTCACCGACAATCCCGACTGGATGTTCATGAAGCTGGTGGTGCGCGCCTCCGACCAGCGCGTGCTGGGCGTGCATATCGCCGGCGACGACGCGCCGGAGATCATCCAGGGCGTCGGGATCGCGGTGAAGGCGGGCCTCACCAAGGCGCAGTTTGACGCCACCTGCGCGGTGCACCCCACCGCAGCCGAGGAACTGGTGACCATGCGCGAAAAATGGAGGCCGCCCGAGGCGGCGTCGGCGGCGGAGTAGCGAGCCGAGCTTGTCCGCCGCGTCGCTCTGCCGCGATGGGGTTATCGCGGTAGAGGATCGGCGCTATCTTGTGGCCTAAGGTCCGGACAAGCCGCCGGCCGATTGAGGATGAGATGACCGCCTGGAGCCCCGACAGCTGGCGTGCAAAGCCGGCGCTGCAACTGCCCAATTATCCCGACGCTGACGTGCTCGCACGCGTTGAGGGAGAGCTTGCCCGCCGTCCTCCGCTGGTGTTCGCCGGCGAGGTGAAGCGGCTCAAGCGCCAGCTCGCCAACGTTTCGGCCGGTCAGGCTTTCCTTCTGCAGGGCGGCGATTGCGCGGAGAGCTTCAAGGAGTTTTCCGCCGAGACCGTGCGCGACACCTTCCGGGTGCTGCTGCAGATGGCGGTGGTGATGACCTTCGCCAGCGCCAAGCCCATCGTGAAGGTGGGCCGCATCGCCGGCCAGTTCGCCAAGCCGCGCTCGTCCGACACCGAGACCATCGACGGGGTGGAGCTGCCCAGCTATCGCGGCGACTCCATCAACGACATGGCGTTTACGTCCGAAGCGCGCGTGCCCGACCCTGAACGTCTTCTGCGCGCCTACGACCAGTCGGCGTCGACGCTGAATCTGCTGCGCGCGCTGGCGTCGGGCGGTTACGCCGATCTGCACAATGTGCACCAGTGGACGCTGGATTTTCTGGCCGGCAGCCCGGCTGGCGAGCGGTATCAGGAATACGCCGACCGCATTGGCGAGGCGCTGGCCTTCATGCGCGCCTGCGGCGTGACGCCGGACGGGGCGCCGAGCCTTGAGGGGGTGGATTTCTTCACCTCCCACGAGGCCCTGCACCTGCCGTTCGAAGAAGCCCTGACCCGCATGGATAGTCAGACCGGGCGCTGGTACTCCACCAGCGCGCACCTGACCTGGATCGGCGACCGCACGCGCCAGCCCGGCGGCGCCCATGTGGAGTTCATGCGCGGCATTGAAAATCCGGTGGGTCTCAAATGCGGACCATCGCTGGATCCCGACGAGCTGATCCGCCTCATCGACACGCTGAACCCGCGCGACGAGCCGGGCCGGCTGGTGCTCTATGTGCGCATGGGCGCGGACAAGGTTGCGGGCGGCCTCCTGCCGCTGGTGCGCAAGGTTAAGGCGGAGGGCCGCAACGTGGTCTGGTCGTGCGACCCCATGCACGGCAACACCCAGAAAACCTCCAACGGCTACAAGACGCGTGATTTTGACAATGTGCTGCGCGAGCTGAAGACCTTCATCGAGGTGCTGCGCGCCGAAGGCGCCGAGCCCGGCGGGGTGCATTTTGAAATGACCGGCCAGGACGTGACCGAATGCGTCGGCGGCGCCGGCCATCTGTCAGAGGCCGATCTGTCCAGCCGCTACCACACCCATTGCGATCCGCGGCTCAACGCCGACCAGGCGCTGGAAATGGCGTTCCAGATCGCCGACGCGCTCAAACCCGCTCAAGGCTTGCGCGCCGCCGCTGAGTAGCGGCGCGCGCCGCCTGGCCGCCCCTTGCGTCGCACCGCCTCGGCGCCTGGGGACCGGGTCATGCTGGATTTGATCATCATCGGGGCCGGGATCAGCGGCCTGCGCGCCGCCGCCCGGGCGCAAGCACTCGGCCTCGATTATCGTGTTCTGGAAGCGCGTGACCGGATTGGCGGGCGCGCCTTTGGCGAAGGCGGGTTGGATCTCGGCCCGTCCTGGGTCTGGCCGGCCTTCCAGCCCCGCATCAACACGCTGATCGGGACGCTGGGACTTCGCGCCTTCGCGCAGCCGGAAAGCGGCGCGTTGCGCTATGAGACAGCCGAAGGCGTGCAGACCATCGATTTTCCCAGACGCTACGCCGACGCCGTGCGCATTGATGGCGGGCCCGGCGCGCTGGCGCGCCACATGGCCGAAACTCTGGACGCCCAGCGGATCAGCCTGAACGCGGAGGTCGTCGGCGCGGACTTCAAAGAGGGCGCGCAGGTGCGCCTCGCCGATGGCCGCACGCTCGCCGCGCGCCAGGTGATCATCGCGGTCCCGCCGCGCCTGGTCCTGACCTGGTCGATCACGCCCGGCGTTTCAGACCGGTTGCGCTCGGCTCTGTCGCGCTGGCCGACCTGGATGGCCGCCCATGCGAAAATTTCCCTGCGCTATGGTGCGCCGTTCTGGCGCGAGGCCGGGCTTTCAGGCTCAGCCATCAGCCAGGCCGGCCCGCTCATTGAGGTCGTCGATCATAGTGACGATGCGGCGGGGCGCTTTGCGCTGTTCGGCTTCTACGGCTGGCCGGCCGGCGTTCGGTGGCGCAAGGCGGAGAGCCTGCAGGCGGAGACGATCGCCCAGCTTGAACGCGTGTTCGGACCGCAGGCGGCGGTTCCCGATGCGATCGCCTTCAAGGACTGGGCTCAGGACCGGTTCACCGCCATTCCTGAAGACAGCCCCGGACCCCGCGAGCATCCCCCATACGCCGAGCCGGCGTTGCGCGAGGCCTGGTTCGACGGTCGCCTTGTGTTCGCCGGCGCGGAGGCGGCCGCCGAGCACGGCGGACTCATTGAAGGCGCGCTTCTGGCCGCTGACGTCGCTGTGAATCGGATTGCACAGGCGCGCGCTTAGGGCGCGCGCGCCCGGCCTGGTCCGGGAGGGGCGCCCAGACCCACCAAACAAAACCGCCGCCCGGTTGCCCGGGCGCCCCGAACCCTAAAACAAAACCGCCGCCCGGTTGCCCGGGCGCCCCGAACCCTAAAACAAAACCGCCGCCCGGTTTCCCGGGCGGCGGCCTGATACGCTCTTGAAAAGCCTTGAAGGGCCTAGATGTCCTTCAGAGCCGACGCCGGGCGGAACGCCAGCGACGTCTTGGCTTTGGACATCATCTTCTCGCCGGTCCGCGGATTGCGCACTTCGCGCGCTTCGCGGTGCTTGGCGTGGAACGTGCCGAAGCCGGCCAGCTGGACGGCGTCGTCCTTCTTGGCCGAATCCACCACCGCGTCGACCAGGGCGTCGATCGCATCGCCCGCTTGGGCGCGCGTGATGCCGGCTTTGTCGGAGATGGCTTTGGCGAGTTCGGATTTGTTCATGAGAGGTATCCCCCCTTTTGGGTGTTTTTAAGCGCCGTAGGACGGATCATCCCATCGGCGTCGTCCTTAGACCGCGCCATGAAGCGCGATTCTTAGGGCGTATTGCAAGGCTATACAGGCGATTTCGCTGATTTAACCGGTTTGTTCGCGCTGCAATGGGTCTTTATGGTAAACAAAGACTTCCAAAAGCGGCCCGCTGTTTGCGTTTGGGAAACCATGACCCGTACAAACGCACCATTTCTGAACAGACTCGCCAACACCGGCCTTGCGGTCGCCGTGACCGTGATCAGCTATGCCGGATTCATGCACATGTTCGGCCAGGACCTTCTGGCCTGCCTGGTCGGCGCAGTGGTGGGCGGATTCACGCTCGGCCGCCTGAGCCGGGCCGAGCGTGACCGCGCGGCGCGTTAGATCTTCACCAGCATCTTGCCGATATTCTTGCCCTCGAACAGGCCCATGAAGGCCTCGGGGGTCTTCTCCACGCCCTCATAGACGGTGTCGCGGGTCTTCACCTTGCCGGCCATCATCCAGCCTGAGAGATCCTGGATGAACTGGCCCTGCAGGTCGAAATGGTCCGACACGATGAAGCCGCGAAGCGTCAGCTTTTTGGCGACGATCTGGGTCAGGTTGGTCGGGCCGGGCAGGGGCGTGTCGTCGTTGTAGCGCGAGATCATCCCGCAGACGGCGAAGCGCCCGAAAGGTTTGATCACGTCCAGCGCCGCCTGCAGATGGTCGCCGCCGACATTTTCATAGTAGGCGTCGACGCCGCCGAACGGCTTGGCGGCCGCTTTCACCGCGGCGGCCAGATCATCCACCGCCTTGTAGTCGACCACGGCGTCGGCGCCGATCTCGGTGCAGAACGCGGTTTTCTCCGCGCCGCCCGCAGTGGCGATCACGTTCGCGCCCATGGCCTTGGCGAACTGGATGCCGGCCGTGCCGACCGCGCCGGCGCCGGCGCTCATCCACAGGGTCTCGCCCTCTTTCAGATCGATCATCCGCTTCAGGCCGATATAGGCGGTCATGCCCGGCATGCCGGCGACGCCCAGATACGCTTCGGCGGGCAGCAGATTCGCATCGATCTTGGTTACGCCCGCGGCCGGGGCGGTCCAGCCCTCGCGCCAGCCGTTCATGCTCATCACCCAATCGCCTTCAGCGAAGCCATCAGCCTTGGACTTCACCACCTGGCCGACCGCACCGCCCTCCATGGGGCCGCCGACCTGGAAGGGATCCACATAGGTCTTGATGCCGATCATGCGCCCGCGCATGTAGGGGTCGACCGAGAGCCAGGCGTTCTTGACCTGAATCTCGCCTTCCCCCGGATCGGGCAGATCGACCTCGGTCATCTCGAAATACTCAGGCTTCACCTTGCCGGTGAAGTGTTTGGTCAGGTGGATTTCACGGCTTTTCATAAAACATCTCCGGTAATGAGCGCCGGCTGTGCGGCTTCCATCAGGTCTAGGATCGACAGACCAAGCTGATCGAGGATCAGCCAGGCTGCGGTGACTTGCAGGATCGTGGTGATCAGCATCGCGGGAACCGTGGCGATGATGCTCAGAACAAAGAGCAGGACCAATCGGCCGGCGCCCAGCCGGAGCACACTCCCGCCAAGCCTGAGCATTTGCACGAAAAATACGACGATCGCGAGTAGCTGCAGGAGGTAGAACAGCTCCAGGCTCACCAGCCGACCGGCTGCGAGCGGGATGGAGACAAGGGTCATGGCGTTGGTGGCGATCAGGTAGACAAGGGCATGGCCCCACCATGTGATCGAGGGCCGGACGAGCTTCAGCGCGACGATATAGATCAGCGACCCGATGATCATGATCGGCCACAACAACATGCCGAGCCACCGTGACAGCGCTGCATCGACGCTCGCCGGATCGACGCCCTGGCCGGTGATATAGGCTTGCGCCGCATCGGTCCCGGCCGGTGTCACAAGGGCTTCGACGGTCAGGGTCATCGGCGCCCCTAACAGCGCGGCGGCGCCGAACAGAAGTCCGGCGAGGACGGCGAACAGTTTCAGCTGAGAGATGTGGCTGTCGGCCCCGTCGAAGGCGGCCTGCGCGGCGCGTCCAGGGCGCACCAACGTGTCATATACCGTCACAAGGATTCGGCGCTCGACACCCACGCCGGCGGCGTCGGCGATCTCGGACAGCTTCGGCCCGGCGGGGCCTTGCGGTGGTCTCGGAGTCTTTTTGTCCATGAGGGCCCTTCCCCGATCCTGGGCGACACCATGCAGGCGGGCGCTATGATGCGCAACGCCGCGTAACCAAATGTGACGCGGCGCCTTGGTTGCGCGCCTACGCGCGCCATGCTTCTTGCTCGGCCATGAACACAGACACTCAGACCCTTCGCGCCGGCGTTGTCGGCGCCGGCGTTTTCGGCGGCTACCACGCCTCCAAGTACGCCGCCTTCGCCGACGTCGAGTTTCTCGGCGTCTTCGACCCGGTCCAAGATCACGCCGCGGCGCTGTGCGCCAAGCATGGCGGCGCGCCGTTCGAGAGCCTGCAGGACCTTGTGGAGGCCTGCGACGTGATTTCGGTGGCGAGCCCGGCGGTGTTCCACCATGACGCGGCCCGGCGGGCCCTGAACGCCGGCAAGGCGGTGCTGGTGGAAAAGCCCCTGGCCGCAACACTGGAAGAAGCGCGCGAGCTGGTGCAGATCGCCGATCTGACAGGCGCGGTGCTGCGCGTGGGCCATCAGGAGCGTTTCGTCTTCGGCGCCATGGGTCTGTTCGGCGATCTGCCGCGAATCCAGGCGCTGGAGGCGCGGCGCATGGGCGTGGCCAGCGCGCGCAATCTCGACGTCTCTGTGACGCTGGACCTGATGATCCACGATATCGACCTGGCCCTGGCGCTCGCCGGAGCACGGCCCGACCGGATCGAGGCTGAGATGCTGGAGAACCGCGCGGGGCTCGCTGATCATGTGAAGACCGTGCTGCACTTTCCCGGCGGCGTCTCGGCGCGGCTTGAAGCCAGCCGCGTCGCGCCCGACCGCGACCGGGTGATGACGATCAACTATGACGGCGAGGCGGTGGTGAGCGTAGATTTCATTTCGCGCGCCTTCGATAATCCGGCCGGCCTGGCGCTGGATCCGGGCTTCAACGACACCGCCATGGCGAAAGACAGCCTGGGCTCCAATGTGGCCGCCTTTGTCAGCGCCGCGCGCGGCCATGACAGCCGGCCGGCGGCCGACGGCGCGGCGGGGCTCGCCGCGCTCGAAGCGGCTTTGCGCATTGATGAGGCCTGCGGCTCGCGTTCGCGCGTTTGATTTCATTTGCGGCTGGGTCTAAAGCCAGCCGCCTTGTTTCTTCCCGTCAGGCGCGCCGCAGCCCGCGCGCGCCGCAACCAGTCTGGCGCCTCAATGACCGTGAAAGTCCGCTTCGCTCCGAGCCCCACCGGCCGCATTCATGTGGGCAATGTCCGCACTGCTCTGATGAACGTTCTGTTCGCGCGGAAGAACGCCGGCACGGTGCTTCTGCGCATCGACGACACCGATCTGGACCGCTCCACCGCCGAGTACGAGCAGGGGATCAAGGACGATCTCACCTGGCTCGGGCTGTTGTGGGAGGAAAGCTTCAACCAATCGGAGCGCTTTGATCAGTATGAGGCGGCAAAGCAGGACCTCATCGCCAAGGGCCTGCTCTATCCCTGTTATGAGTCCGAGGACGAGCTGGACCGCAAGCGCAAGATCCAGCGCGCGCAGGGTAAGCCGCCGGTCTATGACCGCGCCGCCCTGGCGCTCAGCGATGACGAGAAAGCGAAGCTGGAAGCCGAAGGCCGCCAGCCGCACTGGCGCTTCAAGCTGTCGGGCGGGCGCATCGAGTGGAGCGACCTGGTGCGCGGGCCGAGCCATATCGAAACCAGCTCGGTCTCCGACCCGATCCTGATCCGCGCCGACGGCAGCTATCTCTACACCCTGCCCAGCGTGGTGGACGACATCCAGTCGAACGTCACCCACATTATTCGCGGCGAAGACCACGTCACCAATTCCGCGGCCCAGATCGAGATTTTCGAGGCGATCGGCGGCAAGGGCGCCGCGCCTCATATGGGCCATTTCCCGCTTCTGGTGGGGCCGGACGGCGAGAAGCTCTCCAAGCGTCTGGGGTCGCTGGCCATCGCCGATCTGCGCGCGGTGGAGGGGTTCGAGCCGCTCTCCGTCCTGTCGCTGCTGGCCAAGATCGGCACGTCGGATCCGGTGGAGATCCGCACCTCGATCGATCAGCTGGCCGATGATTTCGACCTGGCGAAGATCTCGCGCACCCCGGCGCGGTTCGACCCGGCCGAGCTGGAGCGCCTGAACGCGAAACTCCTGCACACGCTGGAATACGCCGAGGTGAAGGCGCTTCTGTCTGAGCTCGACGCCGACGGCGGCGAGGAGTTCTGGCACGCGGTGCGCCCTAATCTCACCCGCCTGAAAGACGTCGCCGAATGGCGCCGCCTGGTGGACGGGCCGGTGGAGCCGGTGATCGAGGAGGCCGACTACGCCGCCGAGGCCGCCGCGCTGCTGCCCGCCGCTCCGCTGGGGCCTGACAGCTGGTCTGAATGGACCAACGCCATCAAGGAAAAGACCGGCCGCAAGGGCAAGCAGCTCTTCATGCCGCTGCGCCTGGCGCTCACCGGTCAGCCGCGCGGGCCGGAGATGGCCGAGCTTCTGCCGCTGATCGGCGCCGAGACCGCCAAAAAGCGCCTGGCCGGCGAGACCGCGTAGGGACAGCCGGTTTCCGGTTTCGTCCCCGGACGTCAGGTCCGGGGCGAAGATCGGGATTTATGGTGCTTGGAGTATCTGACGCCACGCCGGCGGCCCGGATCGCTCAGCTGCTGCTCCAGAACGCGAAACCAGTCCCGCTCCGGGTTTCCGCCCCAGCGTGGCGCCGCCCCCTCCGACCTCTTCGCGCACACCTCTCCCGCAAGCAGGCGAGGACACCGCTCGCAGGCGTCAGCCCCAGCGGCTCACCCGCGGCGCCTTGCGTGGGCGCTCGGCGGGGTCTTCGGTGGCGGAGCCCACATAAATGAAGCCGGCGACGCGTTCGCCGGGATCAAGGCCCAGGGCCTTTTTCGCCACCTTGTCATAGGCGTACCACTCGGTGAGCCACTGGGCGGCGAAGCCCATGGCGCTGGCCGCGATCAGCATGGTCTGACACACCGCGCCGGCCGACAGAATCTGCTCCCACTCAGGAATCTTGTGGTTTTCCACGGCGTCGCTGATCACGGCGATCACCACAGGCGCGCGTTCAAAGCGGCCCCGTTCCAGGGCGTAGCGCTCGGCCGGGCCGTCGGGCTCCATCTCGCGCAGGCGGGCCACGAGAACCTCGCCGAAGCGGGCGCGGGCCTCGCCCTCGAACACCACGAAGCGCCAGGGAAACAGCTTGCCGTGATCGGGCGTGCGCGCGGCGATTCCAAGCAGCGTCTCCAGCTGGTCGGGCGACGGGCCGGGACCCGTCATGGACTTGGCGGTCGTGGAGCGCCGGCGCGCCAGCAGCTCCAGCGTCTCTGCGCTGGGGTGGGCGGGCGAGAGGGTTTCGCCGGGTTCGGGGAAGGTCGGCGCGTTCGTCATTTGGATGATCCCAGGATCGGCGCGCGGCGCGGGATCGCTCAGCGCGCGGAGTTTTGTGGATTGCTTAGGCGCGAGATATACCTGAAGCTTGAATAGCGTGCTTGCAAGGGTGCGCCACCGCAGGACAAGGGAATTTCACGCTCATGGCGGCCGAGACCATCAGCGAAGACGACTTGACCCCGGCAGAGCGCCGGCGGCGCAAGGTGCGCGATTCCATCATCAGCGCCGCCGAGGCGATCTTCGCCGAGGAAGGCGAGGCGGGCCTGTCCATGCGCCGTATCGCCGAGCGCATCGATTATTCGCCGGCCGCCCTCTACAAGTATTTCGACTCCAAGGAAGCGCTGTATCGCGAGATCCGCGAGCAATTCTTCGAGCGCTTGCTGGGGCGCATGCAGCAGGTCTGCGTCGACCTTCAGGACGGCCCGCTTCTGTGCACCAAATGCATGCGCGCCTATGTCGAGACGGGCCTGGAGCAGCCCGCCCATTACAAGCTCGCCTTTGGCGGCCAGTGGGACGACCAGGACGCGCCCCAGGAGGACAGCTTCGCCTATGCTGCGGCTGAACATCTGCATCAGATGATCGAGCAGTCCATCGAAGCGGGCTGGTTTCGCAAGGCCAATCTCGAGCTCGCCTCCAACTCCGTCTGGGCCGCCTCCCACGGCCTGACCATGCTCGCCGTCATGGTGCCGGATTTTCCCAAGGAAAAATTCCCCGGCCGCGCAGAGGATCCCGCGCTCAGCCTGGACGCCATGATCGCCTTCCACGCCGAGATGGTGATGCGCGGCCTCGGCTCTGATCGATTGATCGAGCGGTTGAACGCCGGGCTGAAAGTCTAAAAAACAAGAGCTTATGAAATAAGTCGGATTGTGAACGGTGTTTACTTTCCGAACGGTGATAACTGACTTATATTCCCATACCGAACCGGGATGGGAGTCATCGCCATGGCGCGTATTGCAAGGCTAGTCGGAGGCCGCTTCGCGCTGGGCGTGCTAGCCGCAGCCCTGGCGCTGGTGGTGGTGATCGTTGCGGTCAGCTCGCTGCGCGGCGCCGATGCGGGTCCGGGCGCGGCTGTTACCGCAGACCCTCTACCGGTGAACGCTGTATCGGCGGACTATTCCGACTTCACCCAGATTGAAAGCGCCTATCCAGGCCTTGTGGAAGCGCGAAGGTCCAGCGCGCTTGGGTTCGAGACCGGAGGGCGCGTGGCTGAAATCACCGCCGATGTGGGCGACCGGGTTGTCGCTGGCCAAGCGCTCGCCCGCCTCGATACCCGTGCGCTGGCGGCGTCGCTCGCTGCGGCGCGGGCGCAGGCCGCCGCCGCTGACGCCCAGTCACGCCTCGCCGAAGTGACGCTGGAGCGCCGCCGCACGCTGGTGGAGCGTGGCCATGTCTCGGCTCAGGCGCTTGATCAGGCTGAAGCTGATTTCAACGCCGCGCGAGCCAGCGCCGCGGCCTCGCGCGCCACCGCCGATCAGGTGAGCGTGCAGATCGAGCTCGCGACGCTCACCGCGCCCTATGACGCGGTGATCATCGCGCGCAGCTTGGACGAGGGCGCCGTGGCCGGGCCCGGCGCCGCGGTGCTGACCCTGGTGGAGGATTCCGCGCTGGAAATTCGCGTCGGCCTGCCCGCCGAGGAAGCGCGCAAGATCATGCCCGGAGAGCTTTACCCGTTCGACATCGCAGGCGAGCGGTTCACCGCGCGCCTTCGGGCCCAGACCGGGGTGATCAGTCCCGGTGCGCGCTCGGTGGAGGCGGTGTTCGACCTTGAAGCGGCGGTCGGCGTGGAGAGCGGCGCGGTGGCGCGCCTGATCCTCTCCACCGAGCTTCGCCAGCGGGGCTTCTGGGCGCCGCTCAGCGCCCTGTCCGAGGGCCGGCGCGGGCTCTGGTCTGTCTACGCGCTGGTGGCGCAGGACGACGCCTGGCGCCTGGAGCCGCGGCCGGTGGAGATCCTGCACAGCGAGGGCGATCGAGTCTTTCTCACCGGCGCGGTGGAGGAGGGGGGTCTGATCCTGTCGGCCGGCGTGCATCGCGTGACGCCGGGCCAGCTTGTTGCGCCGCGCGGCGAGGGCTGAGCCCATGGCCTCGCTGTCCTCGCTGTTCTTCCGCTTTCCTCGCCTGACGGTGCTCACCCTGTTTCTGGTGGTGGTGGCCGGGCTCGCGGCGCTTTCGGTGGTGGGCCGGCAGGAAGACCCGAGCCTCACCGAGCGCTTCGGCACGGTGATCGCACCCTTCCCCGGCGCCGACGCGGCGCGGGTGGAGGCGCTGGTCACCGAGCCGCTGGAAGCCGCGCTGCAGGAGCTGGTGGAGGTCGACGAGATCGACTCAGTGTCGCGCGCCAACATCGCCGTCCTCGACATCAATATCCGCGAAGATCTCACCGGCGCCGAGGTTGAACAGGCCTGGACGAAGATCCGCGATGCGGTGTCGGGCGCCGCAGCCGGCCTGCCGGAGGGCGCCGGCCCGGTGGAGGTGCGCCGCCAGTATACCGGCGCGGCGACCCTGGTGGTGGCCCTGACCTGGCGTGAAGGCGCGGAAGGCGGGTTCGGCCCGCTGGGGCGGCTGTCGCGCGATCTCGCAGATCGCATCCGCGCAGTGTCTGGAACCGACGAGACCCGGGTGTACGGCGCCCCGGAAGAAGAAGTCCGCGTCACGCTGGACTCTGAGGCCGCCGCATCGCTGGGCCTGACTCCGTCGGATGTCGCCGCGGTGCTCGCCCGCTCCGACGCCAAGACGCCCGCCGGGCGGCTGACCGGCGGAACGATGGACCTTACCGTGGAGGTGGACGGCGCGTTCGACAGCCTGGACCGTCTGCGGGGCGCGCCGATTTCGGGCTCAGGCGGTGATTTTGTGCGCCTTGGCGATATCGCCGATATCGAGCGCGGTGAGCGTCAGCCGGCCGCCTCGCGCGCGCTCATCAACGGCGAGCGCACCATTCTGGTGGCGGGATATCTTGAACCCGGCCTCCAGGTCTCGGCCTGGGATTCGCGCGCTCAGGAGGCGGTGACCGCCTTCGCCGCCGCCAATCCGGGCGTGGAAGTGGAGATCGTCTTCGCCCAGGCTGAATATGTCGTGGACCGGCTGTCCGGGCTGGCGATCAATCTGGGTTTCTCCGCGCTCATCGTGTTTGCTGTGCTGTTTGTGATGATGGGCTGGCGCGCAGCCCTGATCACCGGCTCGGCCTTGCCGCTCACGGTTTTGCTGGTGGTGCTGCTGATCAATCTCTTCGGCGAACCCTTGCACCAGATGTCGGTGACCGGGCTGGTGGTGGCGCTGGGGCTTCTGATCGACAACGCCATTGTCGTGGTGGACGACTACCGGCTTCTGCGCGCCCGCGGGCTGGAGCGCCTGGCCGCGGTGGAGAAGGCGGTGAAGACCCTGTTCGGGCCGCTTCTCGCCTCCACGCTCACCACAATTTTCGCCTTTGCGCCCATCGCCCTGATGCCGGGCTCGGCGGGCGAGTTCATCGGCATGATCGGAACCTCGGTGATCTTCGCGGTCGCGGCCAGCTTTGTGCTCGCCTTCACCGTCATTCTCGCGCTGGCCGCCTGGTTCGATGACGGGCGGGCTGGCGAGCCCGATCAGCCCTGGTGGCGCGACGGGCTGCGCTCAAAGCCTCTGGCCGGGATCTATCGCAAGGCGCTGGACGGGATCATCGCCCAGCCTCTACTCGGCCTTGTGGTGGGGGTGATGCTGCCGGTGGCCGGCTTCGCCGCCGCAACGACGCTGTCCAGCCAGTTCTTTCCCCAGACCGAGCGGGACATGTTCCAGCTGCGCCTGATCGCGCCGCCCTCAAGCTCCATCGAGGAGACCGAGCGCCGCGTGGTCGAAGCAACGGCGCTTCTGGAGCAGCGCGAGTCCGTGCTCGACATCGTCTGGGTGCTTGGGGAGAGCGGGCCTCGCGTTTACTACAACATGCTCGGCGGCGTCTCGGGTCAGCCCAATTTCGCGCAGGGCTTCGTGCGAACCACATCCGCCGTGGACACGCGGCGCATCGTCGCCGACGTCCAGGACGAGCTGCGCCGCAGCTTCCCGGACTCCCAGCTCCTCGCCCTGCCGTTCGAGCAGGGCCCGCCCGCCGACGCTCCCATCGAGCTCACGCTCGTAGGCCCTGATCTGGCGGTTCTGGACACGCTGGCCGACGATATTCGCCTGATCCTGGCGGCGACGCCCGGCGTCACCTACACCGAAGCCGGCCTGGCGCGGGGCGAGCCCCTGGTGCGCTTTTACGCCGACGAGGCGGGGGCGAGCCTGGCGGGCTTGCGCCTGACCGATCTGGCTTCGCAGCTGCGCGGCCAGATCGACGGGGTGACTGGCGGCTCGGTGCTGGAGGGCGTCGAGGAATTGCCGGTGCGCGTGATCGCGCCGCAATCGCGCCGTGACCGGCCCGACGTGCTGGGCGCTGCGCCGATGCCGGCCCGGTCCGGCGAAGCGCCGTCCAGCCTCTCCGCGTTCGGGGAGTTCACACTGTCGCCGGAAACATCGGTGATCACGCGCACTGACGGCCAGCGCTCCAACGCGGTGTACGGCTTTTTGAGCCCCTATGTGCTGCCGGCGCCGGTGCTGGCTGATTTCTTTGCGCGCATGGATGCGGCGGGGCTGGAGACGCCTGACGGCTATCGCCTGATTGTTGGCGGCGAGGCGGAGAACCAGGGCGAGGCCATGGCCGATCTCATGTCCACCGCTGGGCCGCTTCTGGTGCTCATGGTCGCGGCGGTGGTGCTGGCGTTCAACTCGTTCCGCTACGCCGGCGTGATCTTCGTCGTGGGGTTCTTGTCGGTGGGGCTCGCCATGTTCGGGGTCTGGCTGTTCGGCACGCCGCTGGGCTTCAACGCCATCGTCGGCGCGCTCGGCCTTGTGGGCCTGTCGATCAACGGCTCCATCGTCGTGCTCTCGGCGTTGAAAGCCAATGAGCGTGCGCGCGCCGGAGATCCCGAGACGATCCGTGAGACCGTGGTGGACGCCACACGGCACATCCTGGCCACGACGCTCACGACCATTGGCGGGTTCGCGCCGCTTCTGATCGAGGGTGACAGCTTCTGGCTGCCCTTCGCCGCCGCCGTGGCCGGCGGGGTGTCCGGCTCGGCGCTGCTGGCGCTGGTGTTCGCCCCGTCCGCCTTCGTGCTGCTAGCCCGGTTTGACCGGCCGGTGCTCGCGGGCGAGCCTCAACCGGCGTGAATCCGAAGGGCTGAGCATGAAAAGACGCGGTCCCTGGACCATCCACGCAGAACGCCTCGCCTACCAGACCCCCTGGATGAGCGTGCGCGAGTTCGACGTCACGCGCCCTGACGGAAAGCCCGGCCTGTACGGGGTGATGGAGCCGAAATTTCATGCCGTCGGCGTCTGCCCGGTGTTCGATAACGGGGACACGATCCTTGTGGGTCAGTACCGGTTCGCCCTCGACGCTTTCAGCTGGGAGCTGCCCGAGGGCGGCGGGCCGAAAGGCGAGGATCCACTGTTGACCGCGAAGCGCGAACTCGCCGAGGAAACCGGTTTCACGGCCACGCATTTTCGCCACCTAACCAGCCTGGACATGTCCAATTCGGTCACTGATGAACGCGCCGACGGCTATCTCGCCTGGGGGCTCACCGAAGGCGCGCCGGACCGCGAAGGCAGCGAAGCGGACATGAAAATGAAACGGCTTCCATTGCAGAGCGCGCTGTCCATGGCCATGTCGGGTGAGATCCGCGATGCGTTTTCGGTGGTCATGCTGGCGACGGCGGATCATCTCGCCCGCACCGGCGCCCTTGATAAAAATCTCGCCCGAGCCATTCTGACGCGCTCCTGAAGGAGCGAAGTTTCCGGAGACCGCATGTCGCTCGTCGAACCCTCCCATAGAGAAGACCAGGGCCTGCAGGAGCGGGTCTGGTCGCGCCTGCGCTTCGAGGCTGCGTCCGCGGCCGCCGGTGAGCCGGTGCTGGCCAGCTTCCTGAACGCGGCGATTCTTCGCCATGACAGCTTTGCTGAAGCGCTCGCCCACCGCATCGCGGAGAAGATGGCGGACGCCCAGCTCGATCTTTTACAGATGCACGATATCGCCCGTGAGGCGCTGAACGCCGATCCGAAGATCGCCACCTGCGCCGCCGCCGACATGATGGCGGTGGACGAGCGCGATCCGGCCAGCCGGTCGCTGTTGCAGCCTTTCCTTTATTTCAAGGGCTTCCATGCGCTTCTCTGCTACCGCATCGCCCACTGGCTGATGGGTGAGGAGCGCGAGACGCTCGCCTTCCACCTGCAGAGCCGGATGAGCGAGCGCTTCGGTGTCGACATCAATCCGTCGGCTCTTCTGGGATGCGGCATCATGATCGACCACGCCACGTCGGTGACGATCGGCGAAACCGCCGTGGTGGGCGACGACGTCTCGATTCTGCATGAGGTGACGCTGGGCGGCACCGGCGCCGACGAGGCCGACCGCCACCCGAAAATCGGGCGCGGCGTGCTGATCGGTGCGGGCGCGAAAGTGCTCGGAAACATCACCGTGGGTGACGAGGCGCGCATAGCCGCCGGGTCAGTGGTGCTGCAGCCGGTTCCGGCGCGCTGCACCGTGGCCGGCGTTCCCGCCAAGCCCGTGGGCGGCTCCTGCGCCGAGCCCGCCCGCAGCATGGATCAGATCCTGCCTCAGGGGTGAGGAAAGTGGGGGTGAGGAAAGAGGGGCTGGCCGAAGGGGCGAGGCGGCTTAAACCTCGACGCCCAGCACTTCGCGGGCTTTCTCCCGGTGGTCTTCGGTGATCGAGCCGCCCACCTGGGCGATGATTGTGGCCAGCACCGTGCCGTCGTCTGCAAAGCCCATCACTCCGAGGAAGTCGGGGATGATGTCGAACGTCCACAGAAAATAGATCAGGCCGAACACCAGGGCGGCGCGCGCATAAAGCGGCGTCGCCGGATCGCGCATGGCGTAATAGGCGGCCAGCAAATCCTCCAGGAAGGGGATCTGGCGGGCGACGCGCTTCAGCTTCTCCCAGAAATTCGCCTCGACTTTGGCCTGGTCCTTGGCGACCTCGGCTTCGGTTTTCTGTGCGGCCTCAGCGATCTTCTCCTGGGCGACCTCCTCGGCGCGGTCCAGCGCCTTGGCCCGGCCGTCCTTGTAAAGGACGGCGTATTCCTCGCCGGCGCGCGCTTCGATACGCAAAAGCTCACGCTGCGCTTTGGCCGGCTTGAACAGTCGCAAGGGCTTGTCGCGTCCGAACATGCACTCTTCCCCTCGTCACACGCCCCTATGAGATCATAGCGCGCCGCCGTGACGGCGTCATCACGGGCGCCAGGTGAACGAAGCTTAAGGCTTCAGGGGCTGTTCACATCGGCTGCGCTTTCTTAAATGAGCGATGCGTTTGTTTATTTTCGCGAGGCGTATTCATGATCCGATCCGCAATTCTTGCCGCCGCCGCCGGCCTGTCGTTGATGACGCCGGCCTGCGCCCAGGAGCGCACAGAACCCGCCGGCCCGGCCGATCCCGCCCCTGAGGCCGCGCGCGAGACCCCGCAAAGCCAGACCCAGGTTCAACTCAGCTTCGCTCCGGTCGTGCGCCAGGCCGCCCCGGCGGTGGTCAATGTCTATTCGCGCCGGGTGATCAATCAGCGCTCGCCGTTCGCCGGTGATCCGTTCTTCGAGCGGTTTTTCGGGCCTCAGGTGCGCCAGCGCGAGGTCAACTCGCTGGGCTCTGGTGTGATCGTGGATGCGTCCGGCGTCATCGTGACAAATAATCACGTGGTTGAGGGCGCTCAGGATTTGCGGGTCGTGCTCTCCGACCGGCGCGAGTTCGAGGCCGAGCTTCTGCTCGCCGATGAGCGAACCGATCTGGCGATCCTGAAGATCGACGCCGGCGAGGACCTGCCGGTCCTGCCCTATGACGATGCCGGCGATTCCCAGGTCGGCGATCTGGTGCTGGCCATCGGCAATCCGTTCGGGGTGGGCCAGACGGTGACCTCCGGCATCGTCTCGGCGCTGGCGCGCACCGATGTGGGCATCACCGACTACGCCTTCTTCATCCAGACCGACGCGGCGGTGAACCCTGGAAATTCCGGCGGCGCGCTGGTGGACATGGATGGTGAGCTGATCGGCGTGAACACCGCGATCTTCTCTCGCTCTGGCGGGTCCAACGGGATCGGATTCGCCGTGCCGGTGGAGATGGTGCGCACCGTGGTGGACGCGGCGCTGGCCGACGGCGCCATCGTGCGGCCCTGGCTTGGTGCGCGGCTGCAGCCTGTGACGGCGGACCTGGCCGGCTCCATCGGCCTGGACCGCCCGCGCGGCGCCATCGTCTCCGAGCTCTGGGCCGGCGGCGCGGCGGACGAAGCCGGACTTGAGCGCGGTGACGTGCTCGTCGCGGTGGACGGGGTCGAGGTCAACAACGAGGCCGGCGTGCGCTTCCGCTTCGCCACACGTCGCGTTGGACAAAGCGCGCGGATCAGCGTCCTGCGCGACGGCGAGGCCATGGAGCTTTTAGTCGAGGCGCGCCCGGCGCCGGGCGAAACCGAGGGTCTGCGCTTTGCCGTGGATGGCCGCAATCCGCTGGCTGGCGCCGAGCTGGTGCAGCTATCGCCCGCGTTCAACGACGAAAACGGCATTGATCCGTTCACCCGCGGCGTGGTGGTGATTGATGTCGGCCGGCGCAGCGCGGCCGATTATTTCGGCTTCCAGGCCGGTGATCTGCTGGTCTCGCTGGACGATGAACCCATCAGCACGATCGACGACGCCAAGCGCGTGCTGGACGACGCCGACGGTGCGGCACGCTGGCCGGTGGAGATCGAGCGGCGCGGCGACCGGTTCAGCCGGGTGTTGAGCCTTTAAGGCCGGGCGGGGGATGGCGGGCAACGATCCGCTGCACCGAACGCGTCGCGGGCGTGGTCGGCGAATCCTCCCGTTAACGGACTCATCCCATGATGGCCGATCAAGCCAGTTGGACGACACCCATGAGCGAGCCTTTCCTGCCCTATGGGCGCCAGTCCATCGACGAGAGTGATCTGGCCGCCGTCGCGCGCGTGCTGCAGAGCGACTATCTCACCACCGGGCCGGAAATCCCCGCTTTCGAGACCGAGTTCGCCGCGGCTGTGACTGCGCCCCATGCGGTGGCGTGCAACAGCGCGACCGCGGCGCTGCATCTGGCGCTGGACGGGCTGGGCGTGGGGCCGGGCGATGTCTGCATCGTGCCGACGATCACGTTTCTGGCCACTGCCAACGCCGCGCGTTATTGCGGCGCCGACGTTGTGTTCGCCGATGTGGATTCCGAGACCGGCCTACTGACCGCCGAGACGTTCGCCGAGGCGCTCACGCGCGTCGGGGGGCGGGCGAAGGTGGTGCTGCCCGTGCATCTGGGCGGCGCAATGTGCGACATGGCCGCCATCGCCCCGGCGGCCCGAAAGGCGGGGCTGAAGATCGTCGAGGATAGCTGCCACGCCATCGGCTCGGTGGACGCTTCCGGTGATCCTGCCGGCGCGTGCATGCGCTCGGATGCGGCGACGTTTTCCTTTCACCCGGTGAAGACCCTGGCCAGCGGCGAGGGCGGCATGGTCACCACCCGCGACGGCGCGCTCGCTGCGCTGATGGCGCGCCGGCGATCCCACGGTGTGGAGCGCGATCCGGCGCGCTTTGAGCGCGCGGACATGGCAGAAGCGCCCTGGTGGTATGAACAGCAGGAACTGGGCTGGAATTACCGCATGCCGGACATTCTCGCCGCGCTGGCCCGGTCCCAGCTCGCCCGCCTGCCGCAATTCGCGGCGAAGCGCCGTGCGCTGTGTGCGGCCTATGACACCGCGCTGACTGAATTTGCGCCGCCTGTTTGGACGCCGGCCTTTCAACGCGGTGTCGATCCCTGCCGGCATCTGATGAATGTGCGCATCGATTTCGCCGCCGACAAATGCACGCGCGAAGGCGTGATGGCGCGCCTGAAAGAGCGCGGCGTTGGCAGTCAGGTCCACTACATTCCGGTTCACACTCAGCCCTATTACCGCGCGCTCTACGGCGATGCGGACCTCCCGGGCGCGCGGGCCTATTATGATAAAACGCTCTCCCTGCCGCTTTATCCCGACATGAGCGAATCCGATGTGGGCCGCGTCGCGGATGCGTTGGCGTTCGCCCTGAAGCTATGAGCGCGCCGCTGGTGGAGATCGCCGTAGACGGCGGGGCCGGGCTTGGCTTCGGCCATCTCTCGCGCTCGCAAACCCTTGCTTCTGCCTTGCGCGATGCGGGCGCCATCGTGCGGTTTGATCCGCGCTCCGACGCGGCGCGCAGCGCGCTTTCCGCTCAGCCGCAGGCGGCGGAGGCGGCGCGCGCCCCGGCCGACATTCTCGTTGTTGATCTGCCCTATGGCGACGACGCTATGATCCTCGTCGCCAGAGCCGCCGGGCGCCGCGTCGCCGTGCTTGATCCTGTGGGCGAGGCGCAGGCTGATCTGGCGATCCGCACTGATCCGCGCCCGATCCCCATGGCGGCGAAGCGCTGCGAGTACGGTCTCGCCTACGCTCTGATCCGCCGCGAAATCCTTGAGCAGGCCCCGCGCGATGAGGGCCATGTCCTGATCTGCGTGGGCGGCTCTGATCTGGGTGATCTGGGGGTCGAAGCAGCTAGAAAACTTGCTGTGACCTGTGAGCGCGTAATTCTGGTGCGCGGACCCATGGCGAGCCCGCTGCACAAGGCGCTCGCCGGTGTCGATGTGCGCGTCAGCCCGCCGGATCTGCCTGCGCTCATGGCCGGGTGCCGGTATGCTGTGACCAATGCCGGCACCACCGCGCTGGAATGTATGGCGCTGGGCAAGGCGGTCCATGTGCTCGCCCAGACCGAGGCCGAGCGCGCCACCGCCGAGCATTTCCTGTCCGAGGGCCTGATCCTGGGGCTGGGGCTGGAAACGCTTGCGCGCCCGGATGCGCACGCCGTGGCGCGCGCCGGCGCGGCGGGGCGCGCCCGTGTCGATGGCCGGGGCGCCGCGCGTGTGGCCGGCCTGATCCTCGGCCTTTTGGAGCTGACCCCATGAGTGACAAGATCGACGCTTGGACCACCAGCGCGGTGGCCGGGGCCCGCCCGGCCAAGGCGCGCAGCTTTCCAACCGAGCTCATGCTCCATGTGCTGTTGAGCGAGCGCTATACCGGCTGGCCGGTGGTCGTGGGTGAGGGTGCGCGCGTGCTGGACGTAGGCGCGCTGCATGGCGCCAATCTGGCGCCCTTCGCCGACCGGGGCTGTGACTGTTTCGGAGTGGAGATCAACGCCGAGATGGTCGCTCTGGCGCGCACCGCCTGTGCCGAGCAGTCCATTGCTGCCGACATCCGCACCGGAACGAACACGGCGCTGCCGTTCGAAGACGGCTTCTTTGATCTGCTCGTGTCAGTCAACGTGCTTCACTATGAGGACGATACCGAGGGGCTGAAGGCCGGGCTCGCCGAATACGCCCGCGTGCTTCGCCCGGGCGGGCGCGCCTTCATCGTCACCGGCGGGCCGCAGCATTTCATCCGCGAGAGCGCGCAGCGTCTGGGCGCCAACCAGTACCAGCTGGCCTATGAGGATTTTCGCAAAGGCCAGGTCATGGCCTACGCTGAGGACGAGGCGGATTTAGAAGGCCTGTGCAGCAGCGCATTCAGCCGTGTCGTGACCGGACGCAGCACCGAGCATCACCCGGCCGCCTCGCTGGACTTCTTCTATGCCCTGGCCGAGCGGTGACGGGGCGATGACGGGGCGCCGCCGCGCAGGCGTTTAACGCTTCCCCTGCGAATCGCGCGATAAGCTAGGGTGACAAGGCAGATTGGCGGACCTTCCATGGACGCGAGCGGCGCGCCTCACCCAAAGCAACTCACCATTGACGGTCGGCGCATCGGGCCGGGCGAGCCGCCCTATGTGATCGCTGAGGTGTCCGGCAATCACAACAAGGATCTGGGCAAGGCGCTGGCCATGATCGACGCGGCCAAGGCCGCCGGCGCCGATGCGGTGAAGTTCCAGACCTACACCGCCGACAGCCTCACACTGCCCAGCGACAAGCCGGACTTCCAGATCACTACCGGAACCTGGGCGGGCTGGAATCTGCATAAGCTCTATCAGGAAGCCGCGACGCCCTATGACTGGTTTCCAAGCCTGTTTGCGCGCGGGCGCGAGATCGGGATCACCGTCTTCTCCTCGCCCTTTGATGATGATGCGGTGGACCGGCTGGAAGCCTGGGGCGCGCCGGCCTACAAGATCGCCAGCAATGAGTTCACCGACTGGCCGCTGGTGAAGAAGACCGCCGCCACCGGCAAGCCGCTCATCCTCTCCACCGGCACCGCGACGCTGGAGGAGATCGAGGCGACGGTGGCGTTTTTGGCGAAGATCGGCGCGCCCGACTATGCGCTGCTCCACTGCGTCAGCGCCTATCCCGCGCCGCTGAGCGCGGCGAACCTCTCCACCATCCCGGCGATTGCAGAGCGGTTCGGCGTCGTCGCCGGCTTCTCCGACCATACGCTGGGGGTGACCGCGCCCATCACGGCGGCGGCCCTGGGCGCGGCGATCATTGAAAAACACTTCATCCTGGACCGCTCCGACGGCGGGCCGGATTCCAGCTTCGCCATCGAGCCGGACGAGCTGGCGCTTTTGTGCAGATCCGTGCGCGAAGCCCATGAGTGCCTGGGCCGGCCCGAGTTCGGGATGAAAGAGGCCGAGACCAAATCGCCGATCTACAAGCGCTGCTTCCACACCACGCGCGCCATCAAGGCGGGCGAGGTTCTGGGGCCTGACAATCTGCGCGCCATCCGGGCGCGCCAGGGCCTGCCGGCGCGCCGGTTCGAGGCGATTTTCGGCAAGCGCGCGGGGGTGGACATCGAGGAGCACGAAGCGCTCACCGAGGCCATGATCGGAGGCGAGGCGTGAGCAAGCCCCTGGTCATTTTCGGGTCCGGCGAGATCGCAAGTCTGGCCAAATACTACTTTGAAAACGACTCAGGCCGGACCGTCGTGGCGTTCACCGTCGATGACGAGTATGCCGGCGACGAGCGCTTTGAGGGCAAGCCGCTGCTGGGCTGGTCGCAGACCCTGAAGGATTTTCCGCCCGGTGAGGCCGATGTCCACGTGGCGCTGTCCTATCAAAAGCTCAACCGGCTGCGGCAAGCCAAATACGAGCAGGTGAAGGCGGCTGGCTACACCCTGCCGAGCTATATCTGCTCAATGGCTAGCGTCTGGCCGGATCTCGTTCATGGCGATAACTGCTTTATTCTGGAAGATCAGGTGATCCAGCCCACCTGCCGGATCGGAAACAACGTGATGCTCTGGTCGGGCAATCATATCGGCCATGGCTCGGTGATCGGCGACCACACCTATTTCGCCAGCCATGTGGTGGTCTCCGGCCATTGCACGATCGGCCAGCGCTGCTTCTTCGGCGTCAACGCGACCCTGCGCGATTTCCTGACCATCGGCGATGATTGCTTCATCGCCATGGGCGCCAGCATCGTGAAGGATATGGGCGATGGCGGCGTGGCGCTGGGCGCGCCCTCGACCTTGCTGGACGGCGACGACGCCAAGGCGATGAAGATCCGCAATCGCTATTTCGGGCTCGACTGATGGGGTGGGACAAGCTCGGCCTCGTGATCAAGCCGGACGCCTCGCTGTGGTGGAGCCGCACCCACGCCATGCTGCCCACGCCCGAACACGTGGAGGGTTCGCTCTGGCGGATCTGGCAGGCCGGCCGCAATGACAAGAACCAGTCCCATGTGGGCTGGGCGCTCATCGATCTGGACCGGCCGGATACGGTCATCGAGCGCTCAACCGAGCCGCTTCTGACGCCGGGACCGCTGGGCGCGTTCGACGATAACGGCGTGCTTCCGAGCTGCCTCATCAAGCACGGCGGCGAGACGCTGCTTTACTACATCGGCTTTAAACCCGGCGGCACGACGCGCATGGACCTTTATGGCGGGCTGGCTTCGCGCAAGGGCGATGCTGGACCGTTCAAGCGTCTGAACCGCGCACCGATCCTGGGGCGCTGCCACGTCAATCCGTACATCAACACCGCGCCTTGGGTGGTTCGCGATGGCGCGGCCTGGCGCATGTACTACGTGGCCGGGACCGAGTGGGTGAACCCCGATCTGCCGCGCTACAATATCCAGATCGCGACCTCGAAAGACGGGCGCAGTTGGGACCGGGACGGGCGTGTCGCCATTGATTTCGCACCCGGTGAGAACGCCCTGGCGCGGCCCTTCGTCTACCATGACGGCGCGCGCTGGGTGATGTGGTTCGCATCCAAAGGAAGCGCGTACCGGGCGCAGATCGCCTATTCCGATGACGGCCTCAGCTGGACGCGCGACCCGGACGGGCCGGGCCTGGCGCCCAGCCAGGGCGGGCCGGACAGCGACATGCTGGAATACTTCATCGTGCTGCCCCACAAGGGCAGGCGGGTGGTGTTCTACAATGGAAACGATTACGGGCGCGCCGGCGTGTGCGCGGCGGTGGAGCGGTGAGCGCGAACGCCTCTCCCGCGCCGGTCTCCCGCGTGGAGACGCTGGCGATCATGCAGCCGACCTTCCTGCCGTGGGCCGGGTATTTCGCGCTCATGGACCGGGCCGACCGCTTTGTGTTGCTGGACGACGTGCAGTTCGACAAGCGCTCCTGGCAACAGCGAAACCGTATCAAGACAGCCAGTGGCCCGCTCTGGCTCACCGCGCCCGTGCTCACCAAGGGTTTGCGAGACCAGACCGTTGCCCAGGCCCAGCTCAATCCCGACGCCGAGTTCGCCGCCACGGCGCTCAAGACGATCGAGCACGCCTACAAGAAAGCGCCCTATTACACGCCGGTGATGGAGCGCGTGGCTCCGGCGTTCGAGCGGGCGGGCGGGGGGCTGTGCGCGTTGAACGTCGCCCTGATCCAGGCGCTCGCCGGGCTCATCGGATTGAACGCGGATCTGGTGAACAGCTCGGCCACTCCGGTCTCCTCCACCAAGGCGCGGCGCCTTGCTGATTTGTGCATCATGCACGGGGCGGCGCGCTATCTCTCCCCGCCGGGCTCAAAGGAGTATCTCGATGGGGATCCGGCGCTGGGGGATGCGGGGGTCGAGCTGCTTTACTTCACATATGAACATCCGATCTGGCCGCAGCTTCATGGCCCGTTCGAGCCTTATATGAGCGCGCTGGATCTGGTGATGAACGCGCTGCCGGGCAGCCTTGAGATCCTGCGCTCGGGCGTCGGTGAGGACCAGGCAGCGTGAGCGTGTTGTGCGTAATCCCGGCGCGGGGCGGATCAAAACGCATCGGGCGCAAGAATGTCCGCGACTTCGCCGGCGAGCCCATGCTCGCCCATGCGCTGACTGCAGTGCTTCAGAGCGAAGCCTTCGATACGGTTCATGTCTCCACCGAGGACGAGGAGATCTCCGCTGTGGCCGCCAAGTATGGCGCGCCGCCGGATTTCGCCCGCCCGGCCTCGCTGGGCGATGATCACACCCCGATCCGGGACGTGGTGAAGGCCGCGGTGGCTGAATACGCCGCGCGCGGGCGAATGTTCGACACGGTGGCGCTGGTCTACGCCACGGCGGTGCTGATCGAGGCGGACGATCTTCGCGCCGCGCTCCAGGCCTTCGCCGCCGCGCCGGAAAACCCGCTTTTGTCGGTGGTGGACGCCGGCACGCCGCTGGAGCGGCTCATGGTGGAGGAGGGCGGGGTCTTGCGTCCCGTCTCGCCAGGCCAGTTTGCAAACCGCAGCCAGGATCTGTCCGCCGCCTACCGTGATGCGGGCGCCTTCGCGGTCTTTTCCGCCGAAACATTGCGGGCCGACACTGACGGCGCGCAGGCGCTGGCGTTCCGGCCGTTTTTGCTGCCGCGCTGGAAAGGCGTGGATATCGACACTGAGGAAGACTGGCGCTTCGCCGAGATCATCAAGGCCGGCCTCGCCGCCGTTTCAGGAGAGTTTTCATGAGCTATCGCACCGAGCAGGAGGCCTTCTGGGCCGGAGATTTCGGCGACGCCTACCGCGAGCGTTGCGCGCTGTCGGACGATCTGGTGGCCGCGCGCACCGCCTGCATGGCCCGCATGCTCAAATCCGCAGCGCCGGTGGAGCGCGCGTTCGAGATCGGCTGCAATATCGGGCTCAATCTTGTGGCCATGAAGCGGGTCTCGCCGGCCACGACACTCAGCGCCATCGAGATCAACGAGACCTCGGCCGAAGCGGCAAGAAAGCTGGGCGTGGCCGAGGTGGAGACCGCCTCGGCGCTCGGCTATGAGAGCGACAAGACCTATGATTTGTCGATGATCTGCGGCGTGCTGATCCACATGAATCCAGACGTTCTGCCGGAGATCTACGAGCTTTTATACCGAACCAGCCGCCGGCACATCCTGTTGTTCGAGTATTACAACCCGACCCCGGTGGAAGTGAACTATCGCGGTCATACCGCGCGCCTGTTCAAGCGCGATTTCGCCGGGGAAATGCTGGACCGCTACGCCGATCTGAAGCTGGTCGATTACGGCTTTTTCTACCATCGCGATCCGATCTCGACGTCGGATGACGGCACGTTCTTCCTGCTTGAAAAAACCGGCTAGAGACGCAGGCCCGTCACCGCATCGATGATCGCGCGCGCCGGGTGCGCGCGCGCCCTGATCTCGGCTGCGATCTGGGCGTTCCAGTTGGGCGAGCAGACCAGGAAGACCGCGCCGGCCACGCCGGCGACAGAATCAGGATGGGCGACCGGTTCGGTGAGCCCCGGGAACGCGCCGCCCACCTTGCTGGGTGATTTGTCGAGCACCTGCACCCGGGCGAAGTGTTGAGCCAGCAGCGGCGCGGCACGCTCGGCGTATTCGTTCGCGCCCCACAAAAACACCGCACCGGCGTCTTTCCCGGCGCTGTCCAGAGCCAGGTTCGCCGCGCGGCGTGCTGCTTCGGCGCGGGCCTCGCGGGCGTCGCGGGCGGTTTCATAGGCCGCGCGCGCGCGGCCCAGCGCGGCGGCGCCGTCGGCCCTGTCCAGTGTGGCGTCTGGAGATGCGCTTGAAGACGGCGTCTGCGCCCTGGCCGCGCCGCTCTTGCGCGCCACCAGGCTCTGACCATAGGCGACGGTTCCCGCACCCGTCTCGATCGGCTCAAGACCGGTCAATAGCGCGAGCCGGGTCAGGCTTTCCGGTGTGAAGTGGAGCAGATGCTCCACATTGAGCGAGTCTTCGGGGTGGGTCTCGTAATTGGGCGCTTCAAGGATCACGACACCGCCCGGCTTCACGAGGCGCATCAGCTCGGCCAGCCAGGCGCGGGGATCGGTGACGTGCTCGACCACGTAATAGGCCGCCACCGCGTCGGCTTCTCCCGGCGCCGGGGCCCCGCTTCCGTCGGCCATATAGCCTTTCGCCACGCCGGCTGCCTCGTCAGCCTCCACCGGGTCGAACCCGAAGGCGTCGAACCCGGCCTCGCACAGCAGGTTTGTGAAGGCGCCGTCATTGGCGCCGATCTCGATCACCCGGCCACCTTGTGGCACGTGGCGCGCCACCATGGCGGTGCGCGCCGGCGCGTCGAAATGCAGCTCGCCGCCGCGATGGCCGATATGGGCGTCGCGGTAATAGGCCATCAAGAACGCCTCGTCGGGACGCTCGGCGGCGCAGACGAAGCCGCAGGACGGGCAGGCTGCGTCCTTGAACGCCATATGGAAATCACTCGTCCGACCGCGCACCAGATGGCTGCGTTCGCCGAGGATCTCCAGCCTTGGCTCGCCGCAGAGATCGCAGGCGGCCGCCCGCCAGTGGGCGGTCTGCAGCGCGCGTTCGGTCCTCATGACGCAGTCCTTGTTTCCAGCGCCGCCTTCTGACGCTCGAGCACCCAGCGCGAGAGCGACGGCGTGAACGTGGAGGTCATGGCCGCTGCGGTCTCCAGGTCGTTGTATCTGAGCTGGACCGAGACGCGGATGCGCGTCGACCGGTTCGCGCCGCTGCGATGGACGAGGCGCTGGTCGAACACCACGACCTCGTCCGGCCCGGGCGCCGTTGCGACGAAGGCGCTGTCCTGCGGCGGCGTTGCGCATTCGAACCATTCGTGGCCGGCCTCATAGGGGCGGAAGGCGACGACGCCGTTTTGATGCGAGCCCGGGATCACTTCCACCGGGCCCATCTGAGGGTCCATCGTGCCGATCCCGGTCCAGATCACCACGGCGCGGTCGGACAGCATGGAATACCACCAGTCCTGATGGGCGGGCGTAGAGAATTGCGTGTCGTGGGGCCGGTCAAGACGGATCAGGGGATTGGTGCCGGCGCAGGGGCGCGCTAGGCCGGCGGCGTGGGCCGCCTGCTTGAAGGCGCGTCCATTGATCAGTGCGATCACCTCGGGAAGGGTGGGAAAGACCTCATAGCAGGCGCGCGTCGCCGCCCGGTCGGTCTCGGCGGCGGCCATGTGGGCGAGCAGATCGTCCAGCGTCTCGCCGCGCGCCTCCCCCAGCACGCGCCGCGAGATGAAGGCGGCCATGTCGGTCAGGGCTGCGGTCGCCTCCGCCTTCGCCGCGGCGATTCCCGGCCCGCCAATGACCGCATAGCCCTCGCTGGCGAACCGTCTTGGGTCCAGCGCCGCCGTCATGCCGTCAGCCGGGCTTCCAGCAGCGATTGTAGCGCGCGTGCGTCCAGGCGCTCAGGGTTTGTGTTGGAGGCGTAGGCGAAGCCGTCGGGGGAGGGCGTCGCGCCGGACGCCAGCCATTCTTCGCGCACCTTGGTCTCGAAAGACGGCAGGATCACATAGCGATCCTCCAGCTCCACGGTGGAGCGCGCATCGTCTTCGGGCACCATCACCTCGTGCAGCTTTTCTCCCGGGCGGATGCCGACGATTTTGTGGGGCAGGTGAGGGGCGATGGTCCTGGCCAGATCCACGGTCGACATGGACGGGATTTTCGGCACGAAGATTTCGCCGCCCTTGGCCATTTCCAGCGCCGAGAGGACGAAATTCACGCCCTGGCTCAGCGTGATCCAGAAGCGGGTCATGCGTTCGTCGGTGATCGGCAGATGGTCGGCGCCTTCATCGACAAGTTTTCTGAAGAACGGCACCACAGATCCGCGCGATCCCACCACATTGCCGTAGCGCACCACCGAGAACACCGGTCCGTCCGCTCCGCCCATGGCCTGAGCGGCGGTGAAGATCTTGTCCGACGCCAGCTTCGACGCACCGTAGAGATTGAGGGGGCTTGCCGCCTTGTCGGTGGACAGGGCGCAGACATGCTTCACGCCGCGCTTGATCGCGGCGGTGACCACGTTCTGCGCGCCCATGACATTGGTCTTGATGCATTCAAACGGATTGTATTCGGCGATCGGCACATGCTTCAGCGCGGCGGCGTGGACCACCACGTCCACCCCCCGCATGGCCATGTCGAGGCGGGCCTCGTCGCGCACGTCGCCGATGAAATAGCGCAGGCACGGATGCTCGGTCGGGCTGAAGCGCTGGGCCATCTCGTACTGCTTCAGCTCGTCGCGCGAAAAGATGATGAGTTTGCGCGGCTTGTACTCTTTGAGCACCGTCTCCACGAAGAGCGTGCCGAAACTGCCCGTTCCGCCGGTGATCAGCACCGTCTTGCCGTCGAGGTTGATGCGCGGATCGGCGAAGTCGCGATTGAGGAACATCCGGTCGAGATCGTGCGCCGTGCTGGTCATGGAGAGCCCCGCTGCCGGGCCGCCCGTGCGGCGGCCGATTCGTTCACCGTTAACCTTTCTACGCGCCGGGTTAACGGGGCGTTAGGCGCGATGCGCCATGGTTGGAAGGTAAGTGTGATGGGGCAGGAGGGACCGCCCGTGACCACCGCCGTCATCATCACCGCCTCTTCGGGCGCCGCCGATGCGAACGGCGTTGCGCTGGACCTTCTTTCCAATCGGTACGCGATCGAGATCGCGATCGAACGCGCCCGTGCGACGCCCGGCGCCGCGCTCGTGGCCTGTGTCATTCCCCATGGCGAGGCGGAAGAGCCGCTGGCAGAAGTCGCGCTTGACGCTGGCGCTTTCGTCACCCGCGCCCGCCCTGACGCCCCGCTTTGGGGCCTGGCGAAAGCCGCGCGCGAAGCGGGCGCAGACCGCGTGCTTCACGTGCCCGGCGTTCAGCCGTTTTTCGATTCCGTGATCGCCGGCGGCGTACTCGCGCTGTTGGCCGACAGCGAGGCCGATATCGCCACCAATTTCGCGCCGGCCCTGTTTCCCGACGGGCTTGATTGCGAGGCGGTGAGCGCCGCCATGCTCTCAGCGATCACCGTGGAGACGCAAGGCGTCCGGCTTCTGGACGCGTTCGACGGCGCCAGGCTCGCCAATCTGCGGGGGCCGGGCGGTGGCATGGAGCGCCTGCGCTGGCGGCTCGAGCATGAGGCTGATTTCGTCTTCGCCCGCGCCGTTCACGCCGCGCTGGGGCCCGCGGCCTGCAAGGCGGGCGCAGCCGAGATCGCGGGGCTGTGCCTTCGCCGCCCGGACATCGCCGCGCTAAACATCGATCTGGTGGATCAGGGCCGGCTGAGCGCCAGTGATCGCGGCGCGGCGCAGACTCGCCCGGTGAGCTTTCTGCGCGCGGCGTAATCGCTTCTTCAGCCTAAATCCTAACGCTTTCTTAGCCGGTCCCGGGCGATGATACGCGGTGGCGCAGTGCGTGCGCCGGTCTGGAGGATTGAGGACGCCATGGTGTTCTCGGCAAGTTTGCTCGGCGCGTATTACAATGCGCAGGCGGCCCAGAGCCTGGCTCTGAGCAGCTCGCGCACCCCCGCGCCCCAGCAGGCCCAGAACGGCCAGACCACATCGCGCGAGTCAGGCGTTCTTGCCCCTTGGGACCCGCGCGGCGAGATCATTGCGCTTGATACGCTGCGCCGATCGGTGCTTGCGGACGGAAATTTCTTCGATCAGAGCTATGGCCGCTTCGCCGATCAGGAAGTGAGCGAGGACGAGAAGAAGCTGTTCGCGCTTCACCAGGGCCTGCGCCGTTTGCAGTCTCTCGCCTCGTCCGCCGGTGAAAAGACGGCCAGCGAGACCGATCGCGCATTCTGGCAGCGCCGCTTCGGCGAGGGCCTTGATCAGATGAGCACCTATTTCGATGGTCTCGGGCTTGAGGGCGTCTCGGTGCTGAAGGGCGAGGACCTCTCCAAGGCGGAGAGCACGCTCGCCATCTCGCGCGGGCGCTCGGAGTACTTCGGCGGGACGGTGCACAGCGGGGCGTTCGACGCGCCGGTGGACGCGCTTTCGTCGGCTATGGATTTCACCATCACCGTGCGCAAGAACGGCGTCGACACGCCGGTGAACATCTCCCTGGGCGCTGACACCAACAGAACACTCGACGATTTCGTCACAGCGGTGAACACCGAGCTTGAGACCGCTGGCATGCTGACGCGCCTGTCGCGCGTGCGGCTCGGCGAGCCGGACGAGAACGGGATCGTCCCGGGCAATAACTGGGGCTTCAAGATCGAAGGTATTCTCACCGAAAAGGTGAGCTTCACCGAGGCCGGCGGCGCGCCGGCGGTCTACACCGCCGGGATCAGCGGCGCCGGCGACACCGCCGCGGGCCAGCTATCCAAATTCGTCAATCTGGCCGGCGGCGGCGAGCTTGATTTCGCCAAGCGGATCGAGGCCGACCCCACGGTCACCGAGTCCACCAGCGAAGACGGCGAAACCTCCACCAGCCAGACCACAAATCCCATGGAGATTCTGGCCACCACGCGTGGTCCCGGCGGCGAGATCTATGTCGTCGGCCAGGCGACCAACCGCGTCGACGGCCAAGAGATCAAGGGCGAGGGCGACCTTGTCCTGATGCGCTACGACACCACCGGAAAGCAGGTCTGGACCCGCACGCTGGGCGCGGCCGGCGAAGCCTCCGGCGCGTCGATCGCGGTGGATTCCAGCGGCAACGTCGTGGTCGCAGGCTCGGTCAAGGGCGCCCTTGGCGAGACGACCAAGCTCGGCGGCTCGGATTCGCTGGTGGTGAAATTCTCCGGCGACGGTGTGGAGCAGTGGGCGCGGCGCTTTGGCGGCAATGCGGACGATAAGGCCAATACGGTCAGCCTGGGCGCAGACGGCACGGTCTATATCGGCGGAGAAACCAAATCATCCTTTGGCGGGGTCTCCAACGGGGGCGGGTCGGACGCCTATGTTCGCGCGCTCGGCGCGGACGGCTCCACGCTCTATACCCGCGGCGTCGAGACCGGCGCCGGAACCGAGCGTATCAAGGCAAGCGCTCTGGCCTCCGACGGCGGACTGATCGTCGCCGCCGAAGTGGACGGGCGGGCGGTTCTGACCAAGTACGCGGCCGGCGATGATGGAACCGGTGCGGCGGCCTGGACGCTCGATATGGGCGATCTGGACGGCGGGCGAATCGGCGGGGTCGCGGTCGGCGATGACGGCGCGATCTATCTGTCCGGCGCGGCCGGCGCGAACTTCCAGACCGGCAGTCAGGTCAACGCCAATCAGGGCGGGCGCGACGCGATGCTTATGCGCATCAGCGAAGGCGGCGGCTCGGCCAGCGTCGATTACACAAGCTTTCTGGGCTCGGCCGAGGACGATTCGGCGAGTTCCGTGACCGTTTCGGGCGCCAGCGTCTATATCGCCGGCAAGACGTCCGGCGCGGTTCCCGGCGCCACGCAAGTGGGCGCGCGCAACGCCTTCGCCGCCGGGTTCGACGCCGCCACGGGCGCGGTGCAGTGGACCCAGCAGGTGTCCGGCCGGGGCGGGCTCTCAGAAGCCTCCGGGATCATGGTGGATCCCGCCGGCGACGGCGTGCTGGACCGTCTGGGCCTGCCGTCCGGTTCGGTCGCCTACGCCGACAGCCGGGTGATCACGGCGCGCTCCAGCGTGCGCGAGGGCGATCATTTCTATGTCTCGGTGGATGGCGGGCGCAAACGCAAGATAACCATCGATTCCGACGAGACCATGCGCTCGTTGACCTTCAAGCTGAACGCGGCGCTGGTGCTGGACGCCACCGCCGACGTGCGCCGGTCGGCCAATGGCGACATGCTGCGCATCACCCCCAAGGAAGGCGTCACCGTCACGCTGTCACCCGGCAAGGAGGGGCAGGACGCGCTCTCCGGTCTCGGCCTGCCCGAGGGCGGACTGCGCGGCAAAGCCTCGCTTCTGCGGCGCAACGAAGACACCACGTCCGATGCGCCCAAAGTCTTCGCGCTCGAGCTTCCCAAAGCCCTCTCCATCGCTGACCGGGACGGCGCGCTTGCGGCCATGGAGGCGCTGTCCAACGCAGTTTCCAAGATCCAGCGGGCCCACCGCGAACTGACCACAGATCCCGCGCTCAAAGCTCTGCTGGAAGGTCCCCAGGCCGGCAAGCGCGGCGGGACCGTGCCCGCTTATCTGCAGGCCCAGCTGGCCAATTATTCAGCCGGCCTGCAACGCCTCAATGGCGGCGGCGGCGGCTCGACGCTGGGCCTGTTCTAGGGCGCTTCGTCCGTCCGGATCCGGCCGCCCCCAAGACTGGCTGGTTGTCGCGCCGACCCTTTCCATCCTGTTGTGAGACGCCCGCTCCCGGTCCGGTCAAGGAAGCGCCACCGTGCCATGTCCCGGCCTGTCGAACACACCCCAAACGAAAACCGCCCCTCCCGTTTCCGGAAGGGGCGGTTTCGTATTCAGGCCTGATTGGCTGGCCTAGTCTTCGAACGCCTTGATCAGGGCGCGAAGGTGGGCGCGGTGGGCGCGGGCTTCGCGTGAGCCCAGCAGGTCGGGCATCCAGTCAGGTCCCACCCAGCCCTTGATGTCGTTGATCGACGCCAGGGCCGCCGAACGCGCGAACGGCGCATGGGGGCTGGACGGGCTGGCGATGGAGGCCAGCTGCTGCAGGTAGGCGATCTGCAGGTTCTGCCGGTAGGTGTTCGGCTCGCCGCGCACGTCGGCTGCGTACACGATCTCGGTGAGATCCTGCAGGTATTCAGCCGGCGCATAATCACCGCCATAGCGCGATGCGTCGCCCATGCGGTCGAGCACGTTGGGGTGCAGCAGATGGGCCATGATGGCCATTTGCTGGGCGTAGGCGCGCTCATGCAGGGACGGGTCTTCATCGGTCGGGAAGTGATCAAAGAAGCGCCGCTGACGCTGCAGGCGGTCGGCGAAGGCTTCCTCCACGGTGAAGGCGTCCGGTCCGAACACCGCGGCGTTGAGGACCTCCAGCGCCTGCTCCTGCATTTCACGCGGGACCGGCACGAAGGGCGTTTGCGCGCCCTCCTGGCCGATCACGGCGCGATTGTTGTAGATCCCGCCCACATGGCGGCTGGCCACATTGGCCGCACCGAAGCGCTGACCGGACAGGATCAGATAGCTGGTGAGCAGGGTCTGGTGGGTCTCGCCGTCTTCCATCGCCGTCTCGGGCAGAGCCGCGATGGTCTGGTTGAGGAGCTCCACGCGCCCTTCAGCCCAGCTTACGGGATCGTCGGAGAGGTCGTTGATCATAACACGCGGGTCGATATGACGGCCCGGCGCACGCATGTCGTCGGCGTCATTGCCCAGGAAAAGCTCACGCTCGGTGGAGCGCGCCAGAAGCTGTGGCAGGCCCGCATCGTCCGGGGAGTAGCCGTACTGGATCGCCCAGACATCGTAGGCGCCGGGGACTTCCTGGGAATACTGGACGGTGTCGCTCAGCTCCGCCGGCAGGTTCAGCGCCGGATAGTCCATGATGGAGTGGGTGACGGTCTCGCCATTTTGAAGCTCTTCAAGGCTGACGCCCGAGCTTGCGCCCATATTGTGCATCAGGCCGAGCGTGTGGCCGATCTCGTGGATGACAAGATAGTGCAGGGACTGACGGATCAACTCGTCCATCTCCACCGTGCTGGCGCCCTGGGCGCGAAGCGTGGCCAGGCCGGACTGGGTTTCAAGCTGGAGATGTTCGGCGAAATTGCACATCGCGCCGTCTTCATGGTCGTGCTCGAACATGTGCCGGGGTTCGCCGGTGAGCTCGGCCATCTGGTCGGCCGGCAGCCAGGCGGACAGGCCCGCCACGTCAAATAGCTCCGAATAGCGGATGCGGTTCGTCAGGAAGACGTATTCCAGCATGATGTCCGCACCGATGATCTCGCCGGTGCGCGGGTTGGTGAAGCTCGGCCCGTAGCCGCCGAAGGGCGGGGTGGGCGAGGAGGTCCAGCGCAGCACATTGTAGCGGATGTCGCCGGCGTCCCAGTCGGCGTCGTCAGGCTGCACGCGCACTTCGACCGCGTTGGAGAAGCCGGCCGCTTCAAACGCCTGGTTCCAGGTCAGGGCCGCGTCGCGGATTGTGTCGCGAAGCTCTACCGGCGTGGTGTTTTCGATCCACCACACGATGGGCTCCACCGGATCGGAAATCTCCGCGTCCGGGTCCTGCTTCACCAGGCGCCAGCGATTGATCACGTCGTCATAGGGCGTGATCGTGGTGTCGGTGAGATTGGTCACGCGCTGGCCGAAATAGCCGACGCGGAAATCATCGGCGCGCGGCTCGAACCCGTCTTCGGGCATGGCCACGAAGGAGTGCTGCAAAAGCACCGCCACCGAGCGCGCGTCGGTGATCTCGGCGCCGCCGCGATTGTTCGGGCTGCCTTCCTGGTAGACGTACTCCACCACCACGTCCGTGTTCTCCGGATAGGAGCGCACATCGGTAATGCGGGTCTGGCCCGACGCCAGCCGGCCAAGGCCGAACGCGTCTTCGGCGCCTGGACCGCGCGGAGCATTAGGCTTGATCTGATGTAGATCCTCGCCCTTCAGAAGATCGCCGATATTGATCAGATAGCGAGCCGGGCTGGCTTCGTCGCCTTCGCCTTCGCCAGGGGTCTCCGCTTCGATCTCGAGCAGAGCCAGCGGGGCGCGGGTGATGTTGGCTTCCGACGCGCGCGACAGGGCGTTGTCTTCGTCAAAGGAGAAGCTGGTGTTCTGCGCCGCGATCTCGATCTCGCCATAGCGCTTGGTGAAGGTCAGCACTTCATTGGCGCGGAACTGGCCGCGGAAATGGCCGATGCGCGGGGCGCCGTTCTCGGTATAGGTGAAATAGATCACCTCGTCGCCGAGCTGGTCCTCGCTGATCTCCATGAACAGGTCGCCGTCTTCGGTATTGCGGTAGAGGGTGAAGAGGCCCTCCATCGCGTCGAAATCTTCCACGAAGGTCTCGATCGTTTCCTCGGCTTCGTCTTCGTCTTCGTCTTCGCTGTCATCGTCCTGCGCGAAAGCAGGCGATCCGACCAGTGTGGCCGCCAACAGCGCCGCGAACCAGCGGCTGCGATACAGAGTCATGGGTTTGCTCCCCTCCCAAACATTGCGCCTAAGCTAAGGCGATGCGGGCGCTTCGGCCAAGCCTTGAGGGGTTACGATTTGGTCACAAAGCGGCGCCTGTCACCTTTTATGCACAGGTCGCGGCGCCATCGGCTGGCTGGACCTGGTTCGTTTGTTCTATGAATGTTCTCGTGATCGATCTCTCGCAACCCCCGGCCGAGGCCCCCCATGAGCGACCAAGACAGCGATCTGCGCGACGCCCTGGCCTTTGCGCTGTGGCGCTCGCCCTGGCGGACGCGGCTGGGCGGGCTGGACGCCTGCCGCCTGGCGGCGAGCGATCTGGTGCGGCATTTGCGCCGGGCCGGCTATCAGGTCACGCCAGGCGAGCCCCTGCACCCCCATGGCGGCCTCTCCCGCGGTCACGAGCCGGACAAGAACGGCTAGTCCTCCGCCCACTGGCGCAGCAGATTGGTGCGCGTCTTCATCAGCCGGTCCACCTCCGCGCTCTTGCCGTCGCGGGCGTTCAGCGCGTTCAGGGTTAGCGACAGATCGAACAGGATTTCGCGCTGATCGGCCCGGCGCACATAGCTGCGTACCCAGCCCACCACTGCAAGGCGCTCGCCGCCGCTCACCGGCTTGACCTGGTGCAGTGCGCCGGTCGGGTAGAGCGCCGCGTCGCCGGCTGACAGCTTGATCTCGGTCTCGCCCGAGGAATCCTGCAACGCCAACTCGCCGCCCTCATAGCTTTCAGGGTCGGCCAGAAAGAGCGTGAACGACAGATCACTGCGCGCGCCGCCCATGATCGCGTCATCCACGTGCAGCCCGTAGGTCTCGCCGGGGCCGTACAGGCTGACCAGCGTGCGCAGGATGCGCTTGGGCTGGGCGGCGGCCTGAAACACGCCGTGCCGGTTCAGCGCAGCTTCGCACAGGCGCCGGATCGTGTCGGCCTTGGGGCCCGGCGCCATCTGGCGGTTGGCCTTCACCGCGCGCGCCGCGGCGCCGGCGGTGGACGCGCCGTCGATGAAGGCTGCCCGGTCTGCGGCCATATCCCGGACGGTGGACAGCTGCTCGGCGTTCAACACTTCGGCGAGACGGTGGAGCATTGTGGGCCCTTATTGCGATTAATTCTCAGACGCGCTAGCACAGGCGGAACACCATGCAAAGGACAACCCGATGGCCATCCGCAAATCGCCTCTGATCTGGACCGCAAGCCTGGCGGCGATCGCAGCCGGCTCGCTCAGCGCCTGCGGTGAGCCCGCGGCCCCGAACGACACGGCGGCCCAAACCGCGCAGAGCACCCCGGATTCAGCGGCTCGCGCGGTCGGCGACAGCGAAGCCCAGCCCGCGCCCGCCGCAGAGGGCGGCGAGGCCGGAGAGGGCGGCGAAGCTGGCGGCGAGTCCGGCATCGACGCCTCTGTCGCGCGCGAAGACCCGGTCGTCTACATCTCCGCGATCGAGGTGATGCGCGCCCACTACCTGGCCGGGCTTGCGGCCCTGCAGGCGGGCGAGCGCCAGGCGGCCTCGGCGATGTTCTCCCACCCGGTGTCTGAAATCTACGTCGATTTCGAGCCGGTGGCGCTGGAGCGCGGCGCTCCCTCCATGATGGAGGAGATGAACCGGGCCGCGGTTCTGCACTTCCAGGAAGCCTCCGACGACGAGATCCGTGAGGCGGTGCAGGAGGTCCTGCGTCTGCTGGACGAAACCGAGGCCGCCGCACCGGCGCCGCGCACCAGCCAGGCCCAAGTGGACGGCGAGGTGATCCTGGAGCTCGCAGATCGCGCATCCCTGCAATACGGCTTCGCCAGCGCCGCTGATATGGCCGGGGAATCCTGGCTGGACGCCTATGGCTTCAACGCCGCCGCCCAATTCTACGCAAGGCGCAAGGCTGACGGCCTGATGGAGACGATGCCCGCGATCGGGGGTTCGCTGGCCGACCTTCTGGTCACGCTGGAAACGGCGCTGGGCGATTTTGACGGTCCCGCCGAGGCCGCCCCGTCGCCGGAGGATCTCGCGGCGTCCGTTCAGGCCTATCGCAACGCGCTCCTGCCCGAAGGCGACGAAGCGACCGCGCCCTACTAGAAGCGCCCTAGGGTTGGTAGTCGCTGACCGAGCGCACGATCAGGGTGTAGGCCGCCGCGGCGAGTTCGGTGTCGACGCGCTCAATCTCCATGCGGCCCTCCACCCAGACCGGCTCCCACAGGGAGCTGTATTCGATTGGGTCTGGGCTTCGCAGATAGACGATCTGGTTGGGCGGCGGCGGCGGATAGTGCACGCACGCCCCGTGATAGGGCAGCAGCAGAAACTCGCGCGCCGAACCCTGCTGGGCGTAGTCCAGCGGCAGGATATAGCCGGGCATGCGCACTACCGCGCCGGCCAGCTCCTCCACCACGTTGAAGGTGCCGATCTGGTTCTCCACCGGGCTGGAGCCTGTGAACCGGCTCATCAAGGACGGGTCGGCCCGGCCTTCGTTAAGCGCTTCCAGCGCGTCAAGCTCGTCATCAGGCATCAGGTCGCGCCAGCTGATCTGCTCGGCCTCGATGGAGGGATCAACGCGCTCCAGGCCGGAGTCAGCCGCATGCGTCTCAAGGGCGGCGTCGCGCTCGCATGAGGCGAGGCTCAAGGCGAGGCCGGCCGCCAGGGCCAGGCGGAGCGGGGCGAGGCGCAGAGGGGCGATCACAGTGGCGTCTCCATAAGACAGGACGGCGAACAGCCTGAAAATTCGGTCTCTCAAACAATGGGGAAGGCGAGGCGTTGCGACAAGGTGAACGACGCGTCCACCGCGTTTTAAGACCTGTGTGCCAGTTTGATCCTCATAGAACCGCAGCAAAGCGGTCAGCAAGATGGGTGTGTAATGAGGTTCAAGACAGACGAAGGCGCGGCCGTCGCGGCTGAAACGCGCCGGACCAAGCGGCTGCTTGTGGCGCGCAGCGCTCTGCGCGCGGTTCCGCTGAACATCATCAACGCGGTGCTTTTAAGCTTTCTGTTCATCGGCCATGTGGACATGATGATGCACGCGGCCTGGTTTGTGGTGCTCAGCTTTGCGACGCTGCTGCGCCTGGGCGCCATGTGGCGCGCTCACAAGGATGACCGGGTTCCCACCGACCGTGAAATCACCGGCTATATCTTCATGTCCGGCGTGGTGGGCGTGTGCTGGGGCCTGACGCCGTTCCTGCTCGGCCCGAATGCGCCTGTGATCGCCAGCAACGCCGTGGCGATGGTGATCGCCGGCATGGCCGCCGGAGCCGCCATGACGAGCGCGGCCGAACACCGCGTCGTGCTGGCCTACACCATTCCGGCGCTGGGGCTGTGGGGGCTGTCTCTGGCGCTCACCGGGACCTGGGAAGGGCTTCTTGTGGCCGCGCTGCTCGCGGGCTTCTTCCTGGCGATGAACTCGCTGACCCTGACCTACGCCTCCACGCTGAGCGATGCGGTGAAGGCGAATGTCGAACTGGACGAGGCGCGCCGCCATACCGAGGCCCAGGCCGCTGCCATGTCCCGGCTCGCCGAACATAACGATCAGGCCGCCCGCAAGGCCGAGGAGCAGGCCCGCGCCAGCGCCGCCTTGCTGGCCAATATGAGCCATGAGCTGCGTTCGCCGCTGAACGGCGTGATGGGCATGGCCCAGCTGCTGGAGGAATCTGCGACCGGCGGCGATCAGCGCCGCATGGCTCTGCGCATCCGCGAATCCGGCGAGCAGCTCAACCGTCTGCTCACCGACGTGCTGGACGTCTCACGCATTCAGGCCGGCCGCCTCGAGCTTGAGCTGGAAGACGTCACGGCCCGTTCGCTGGCCGACCGCGCGCGCACCCAGTTTGAGCCGTCCGCAGCCGCCAAGGGGCTCGCCTTCGAGGTTCAAATCGCCGGCGAGGCCGACATGGCGCTGCGCGCTGACGGTGACCGTATGATGCAACTTGTGCGCATCTTCCTAGCCAACGCCGTGCGCTTCACCGACACCGGCGGCGTGGTCGCCACGGTCACCACGCGCACACACGACAACGGGTCCGCGCGCCTGCGCTTTCAGGTGCGCGACACCGGCCGCGGCGTGCCCGACTCCGCGCGCGCCCACTTGTTCGACGCCCTGGCGTCCGACCGCATGGACAGCGCGATCCGCGAGGCCGGCACAGGTCTCGGCCTGCACCTGTGCAAGCGTCTGGCCGAGCTGATGGACGGCGAGGTGGGTTACAAGCCCGCCGGGTCGGGCTCGGTGTTCTGGTTTGAGGTGGGGCTCAAGCCGTCGCGCAGGGTCGACAAATACGCCGACGGCGAGCAACTCACCGTGGACGCGCGGCGCCTGCGCATGCTGGTGGCCGAAACCGATCCGGCGCGGCGTTCGGTGCTGCTGGGCTATCTCAAATCGTTCAATTGCGTCGTCACCTGCGCCGCTTCGAGCAGTGAAATGGTCGAAGCTCTGGGCGCCTCGGCCTACGACGCGGTGGTTCTGGGCCTGGCTCTGGACGACGGCGACACCGAGGATACGGCTGCCGAAATCCGGGCCCTGGCCTCCACGGCGGCGATGACCCCGGTGGTCCGCCTGTCGCGCGATCTCGACACGCCGGTGCGGGCGGGCGCCATGGAGACGCTGGTGCGCGCGCCGGTGGCGGCGGAGGCTCTGCTTGATGCGCTCAACACTGCGCTAAGCGGCGATACGGCTGCGCAGGCCAATCTTCGACGCATCGCCTGAGGCGTGTCCGCGAACGCCAGTCTTTCGTCGGGACCAGGCGCTGACCCTGGGGCGGCCTCGCCCTGCGCAGTGCGCGCCAGGTTCAGCGCGGTCCCGGCGTCTCGCCGGCGACCCAGGCGGCGAAGGCCGGCGAGGTGCCCGCGTCCTCTACTCCGAGCTGAACGATCGCAGGCTCGTCATAGGGATGCAGGGCCAGAAGCCGGTCGCGCACGGTTTCAGCCTGTCTCGCGCCGGTCTTGAACAGCACGACGGTTTCAGTCTCCCGGCAGGTCTCGCCCTTCCAGCGGAAGATGGAGCGGGCGGTTCCCAGAACGTTGGCGCACGCGATAAGACGCTCGTCCAGAAGTGCTTCGGCGGCGGCGGCCGCGCTCTCCTCGTCCGGCCAGGTGGTGTAGAGGATCGCCATGTCGCTCATCGCCTTGCACTCCTTGCATCGCGGCCTTCAAGAGCGGATATAGCCCGCCATGAACGAACACCTCAAATCCGACGCGGCCCTGGTGCTGTTTTCAGGCGGCCAGGATTCCGCCACATGTCTCGCGTGGGCGCTTGCGCGCTTTGAGCGCGTGGAGACGATCGGCTTCTCCTACGGCCAGCGCCACGGCGTGGAGATGCAGGCGCGCATGCGCGTGCGCACCGCCATGCTGGACGCGTTTCCTGACTGGGCCCCGCGCCTGGGCGAAGACGTGGTGGTGGACATTTCCGGCTATGGCGCGCTGGCCGAAAGCGCGCTGACCCGCGAGGCCGAATTTGTTATGAGCGCGAAAGGCTTGCCCTCAAGCTTTGTGCCCGGCCGCAACCTGGTCTTCCTCACCATTGCGGGCGCGCACGCCTATCGCCGCGCCACGCCGCATCTGGTCACCGGCGTCTGCCAGACCGATTTTTCCGGCTATCCCGATTGCCGCGACGAGACGATCAAGGCGCAGGAGCGCGCCATCTCGCTGGGCCTGGATGAGGCTGTGCAGATCGACACCCCGCTCATGCACCTCACCAAAGCCGAGACTTGGGCGCTCGCCGACACGCTGGGCGGCGACACGCTTGTCGATCTCATCGTGGAGGAGAGCCACACCTGCTATCGCGGCGACCGCGAGCATCGCCACGCCTGGGGCTATGGCTGCGGCGACTGCCCGGCCTGCGATCTGCGCGCCACGGGATGGGCTGAATGGCGGGGCGGGGCATGACCTATTCGGTCAAGGAAATGTTCCTCACCGTGCAGGGTGAGGGCGGCCAGGCGGGCCGGCCTGCGGTCTTCGTGCGCTTTTCCGGCTGCAATCTCTGGAGCGGGCTCGAGCGGGACCGGGCGACCGCCGTCTGCACCTTCTGCGACACCGATTTTGTGGGAACGGACGGCGTGAACGGCGCCAAGTTTCGCGAGGCGGACGACCTCGCCGCGGCGGCCTTCGGACTCTGGCCCGGCGGAGGGCGGCCGTATGTCGTGTGCACCGGCGGCGAACCGCTGCTGCAGCTGGACGCACCGCTGATCGAGGCGTTCCACCGCGAAGGGTTCGAGATCGCGGTGGAGACCAACGGCACGATCGCGGCGCCGGCGGGCATTGACTGGATCTGCGTCAGCCCCAAATCCAGCGCGCCGCTGAAACAGACCGCAGGCCATGAGCTGAAGCTGGTCTATCCCCAGGCCGACGCTCAGCCGGACGCGTTCGAACATCTGGACTTTCGCGAGTTTCGCCTGCAGCCCATGGACGGGCCGAACCAGATGGAGAACGCGAAAGCCGCGTTCGATTACTGCCTGCGACATCCCAAATGGAGCCTCAGCCTCCAGACCCATAAATGGATCGGCGCTCCGTGAGCTGACGGCCTGTCGCGCGGCAGGTTAGTCGCGGCGCTCTCCGTCCTCATCGTCGTCGTCATCGCCGCCGCCGGGGGTGACGATCTTCACCGCGCCCTCGGCGACATTGCCGGCCATTCCGATGGTTGCGCCGGCGGCGCCGGCGGCGACTCCCACCGCCGTGGCGGCCAGGCAGCCCTGGAGGGTGATGAGCGCGGTCAGCGCGGCGAAGACTGCGGCGAGGCGGCGCATGGTTAAACTCCGGTCAGCAAAAAGCCCGCCCCGAGCTAACGGGACGGGCTTGAAGATGCGCTTAACGCGGCGGCTTATCTGGTATCCACCAGAACGACTTCCGCATCCTCGCTGGCGGTGATGGTGAGCGTCGCTTCGTCCTTGATCGCCGCGCCGTCGCGGGCGTCCAGGGCGACGCCGTTGACCGTCACCGAGCCCTTGGCGAGCCCCAGATAGGCGTGGCGGCCCGGCTCAAGCGTGTAGGTGACCTCAGAGCCTGCGGTCACCGTGGCGCCGAGCACGCGCGCATCGGCGCGGATGGGCAGGGCGTCCTCGTCTCCGGCGCGGCCCGAGGCCAGGACGACCAGCTCGTTCTCCCGCCCGGTCTTGGGAAATTCCCTTGCATCCCAGGAGGGTTGGCCGCCGCGTTCATCGGGCAGGATCCAGATCTGGAAGATCCTTGTGAGGGCGTCTTCCTTGTTGAACTCGGCGTGGCGAACGCCGGAGCCCGCGCTCATCACCTGAACGTCGCCGGCCAGTGTGCGGCCTTTGTTTCCCATGCTGTCTTCATGGCTGATGGCGCCGTCGCGCACATAGGTGATGATCTCCATCTCCTGGTGCGGATGGGTTGGAAATCCGGTCTGGGGCTGGATCTCGTCGTCGTTCCAGACCCTTAGATTGCCCCACCCCATGCGCCTGTGGTCGTGATAGCCGCCAAAGCTGAAATGGTGCTTTGCGTTCAGCCAGTCAGTGCGAAAGGCGCCGAGGCTGTCGAATGGGCGTAGATCGATCATGTCGCTCTCCCGTCTGTTTGCCGTGTCGAGACAGGATTTAGGCGGGGAGAGGCCGGGGTATAAGCGCCTGCGATGACTGTTGAGTTTTTCCTGTCAGGAAACGCTCAGCGCCCCTCCCGACGCCAGGCGCCAGCGAGGAGAGCGAGCAGGAGAGCGGCGATGAGCAGGCCCGGCGCCAGGGGCGTGCGCTCGGCGTCGATCACCCGGTAGGCGCCCCGGCGCTCCAGACCCATCCAGTCGCTTCCGGCTGCGTATGACCCTTCAGAGATTCGGCGCACCGAAGGTGAGGCGTTGTTATTCAACAGAAAAACGCCGCCGCCGGTCTCGTCCACCAGCCGGGCGAGCCCATCCGGATCGGGGCGCAGATCCGCAAATTCGCGCGGGTTCAAAGGCCCGGAACTGACCACGGCGGTGAGGTCTCCCGAGCGCAGCCTTATGAGGCCGAGCTCGTCGGAATTTGTCGTGGAAACGAAGCGCCCCGTGCTGACGGTGTTCATCTCCAGGGTCTCGGCGCGGCCGCTCGGCCACTCGATCTCCAGGGGCGGCGCATCGTCAGCCAGCGTGGTGCGCACCACCTCCAGTTCGCCATTGGAGACAGTGGCCGAGAGGCGTTCCTCGTCGAGCTCGGGTTCGCCCATGAGCCAGTGGGCGACGCGCCGGAACAGCTCGTCATGGGGTCCGCCGCCCTCGTGGCCCCGGGCCCAAAGCCAGGCCTGATCGGAGAGCAGGATAGCGGCGCGCCCGGCGCCGGCGCGGGCGAGGGTGAGCAAAGGCTCACCGTCCGGGCTTTGCAGCAGAGTCTCCCCGGCCACCGCCCGCGCGCCGATGCGCCGATACCAGGGCCCCCAGCCGGCCTCGCCGCCGACCATGGGCGCGGTCACGGGATGGCGCGCGCCCACCTCGCTGATCTGCGGCGTGAAGGCGCCCTCCAGGATCGTCCCGTCGGGGGCGGCGGGCAGCACGGCGGCGAGCGGCGATCGCGCGACGCTTTCCGGTCCGGCGAAGGGCGGGCCGGTGGTGACCAGAAGCGCACCGCCGCCTTCCACATAGCGGGCGATATTGTCGAAATAGAGCGGGCGCAGAATCCCCCGGCGCCGGTAGCGGTCGAAGATCACCAGATCAAACTCGTTCAGGCGCAGCTGGAACAGTTCGAAGGTGGGAAAGGCGATCAGGGCCAGCTCGTCGGCGGGCACGCTGTCATCCTTGTTCAGCGGGCGCAAAATCGTGAAGTGCACGAGGTCCACGCTGGGATCGGACTTCAGCAGATTGCGCCAGGCGCGCGCGCCGTTATGGGGCTCGCCGGTGACCAGCAGCACCCGCAGCCGGTCGCGCACCCCGGTGACGCTCACCGCGGCGCGGTTGTTGATCAGCGACAACTCCTGGCGGCCGGGCTCGACCTCCAGCTGGATGGTGTTGGGGCCGCGATTGGCCAGCGGCGCCCGAACCGTGACGTCCTCGCCGATGCGCACCCGGCTGGTGATGGGCTCGCCGCCGTCCACTGAAAGCCGGACCTCGGCGGTGCCGGCGGGAGCGGTCTCGTCGACCACGCGCAGGGTGAAGCTCACCGGCTCGCCCACAAGGCCGTAGCGAGGCGCTTCGGAGACCACGAGGCGGCGGTCGCCGGCTTCGGGGTCCCCGGTCAGGAGGTGATGGACCGGGGCGTCCAGACCGTATTCATCGGCTTCATGGGGGCCGTCATGGATCTGCCCGTCACTGATGGCGACGATTCCGGCCAGACGCTCGCGGGGAATCCGGCCGAGGCCTTCGCGCAAGGGATCGGTGAGGCGGGTGCCGTCCTCGGCGCGTCCGCCCGCGACCTCCACAAGCTCCAGCGAGGGATCGTCGGCGGCGGCCCGGCGCAGGGAGTCCAGCGCGGCGTCGGCCTGCTCGCCGCGTGCGCCGATCTGCATGGAGGCGCTGTCGTCGCGGATCACCAGCGCGATGTCGGACAGCGCCTCACGCTGCTCGCGCACCAGAGCGGGGTTTAAAAGCCCAGCCAGGACCAGCAGCGCGGCGAGGCCGCGAAAGATCCAGCCGCGTCCACCGCGCGCTGCGGCGAACCCGCCGGCCAGCGCGGCCAGGATCGCCAGTGCGGCGATCAGCCCCGGCGCGATCAGCGGGGAAAGATCAAGGCTCGCCGCGTTCATTGATCTTCACCCAGGCGTTCGAGAATGGCCGGCACATGGACCTGGTCGGCCTTGTAGTTTCCGGTGAGCGCGTACATGGCCAGATTGACGCCGAAGCGGATCGCCAGTTCGCGCTGAAACTCGCCGCCCTCCACCGGGGCCAGGGCGCGTCCGGTTTCATCCACCGCCCAGGCCGAGGCCCAGTCGGCCGAACCGATCACAATGCCGGACACGCCGTCGCGGGCGCTGCCCTCGGGCGTCGCTTCCACCCAGACATCGCCGGCGGGATAGCGGCCGGGAAAATCGTCGAGCAGATAAAACGTGCGGCCCAGCACATGGTCGTTCGGGATCGGCTGAAGCGGCGGCGGACTGATGGCGTCCAGAATACGTACGAGCCCCGGATGGGGTGCGCCGCCCGGCCGTTCCAGGCGTCCGTCGCGGGTGTCGAAGACGATCAGCCCGCCCGCCTGCAGATAGGCCGAGACCTTTTCCGCCGACGCTTCGGTGAGGGCGGGGGCGTCCTCGCTCACCGGCCAGTAGAGCATCGGGAAAAACAGGATCTCGTCGCGCTCTATGCTGACGCCCACCGGCTCGGCGGGCTCCACCGCGCTGCGGCGCGTGCTTTCGCGTGACAATCCGGCGAGGCCTGCGCGGGACAGGGCGTCAGTGCGCGCATCGCCGGTGATGACATAGGCCAGGCGCACTTCCAGAGCATAAGCGAGGGTCTCGCCGTCCTGGGCGTGGGCGCCGCCGTTCAACAAGGTCGCGCCCAGCGCCGCCGCCAGAAGCCCCGCCGCGCCTGAACCGGCCGAGCGCTGGAAGCGCGGCATGCGTCCGGCGAGCATCAGGGCGATCAGCGTGTCGGCGATGAGAAGGATCAGCGCGGCGGCCAGCAGTGGTCCGGCGAAGCGGACCTCCCGGCTGTCGCCGCGCCGCTCGACCAAGGCTCCGGGCAGGCTGCGGCTCATGGGTTCAAGCGTGTCTCCGGGCTGTACGGCGTTCAGCGCTGCGCTCGCCGCGCCAAGGCTCCACAGCCCCGGCGGCGTCGCTGCCAAGGCGCGCGCCTGGGCGAAGGCGTCGGCGGGAATAGCGTCGGCTTCACCGTTGAAATCCACCAGCGTTCCGTCCCCGCTCAACATCTGCTCCAGGCGCCAGGCGCCGGCTGAAGGCGGGGGCGGGCTGGACCCGCCGGCCAGCGCCAGAGTGCGCTTCAGCATGGCCGGGAAGAGGCCGGAGAGCGGCAGGGACGACCAGCTCGGCCCGGCGGTGACGTGATAGAGCACAACCCAGCCATTGCCGCGCCGCTCGGCGGTCACCAGCGGCGTGCCGTCTGCAAGCCGCGCCCAGACGCGGGCGTCCAGTGCAGGGCCGGGCTCGGCGAGCACCTGACGCTCCACCTGCGCCTCTTCGGGGGCGGTGAGGCCGGCGAAGGGGCTGTCGTCGGGGAAGGGAGAGAGGCCCTGGGGCGCATCCCAGGCCATGGCGCCGCCGAACAGCCGTCCGCCCTGGCGCAGCCGCACGGGCAGCATGCCGCTTGGCCCAGCCGCGAGGCGCGGTCCTGCGAAGCGCAAGATCAGACCGCCCTCCTGAACGAAGGTCTCCAGCGCCGGATCATTGGCGTTCGCCGAATCGGTGAGGACCAGCGCGGCGGGGTCGGTCTCCAGAACGCTCGCAAGATCGCCGGTGACGATCTCCGCCGCGCCGATCAGGGCCTCGCGGGCATAGTGCTGGTCAGAAAGCAGGGGCTGGCCTTCGCGCCCGCCTTCAGGGTCCACAAGCCCGACGCGGGGCCGCGCCCAGCCGCCGCCGGTGAGATGAACGGCGCCGGCCGAAGCCGGCCCGTCGATGACGACTCGCGAAATCCGGTTTCGAAGGTCCAGCGGCAGCCTTGCCGTAAGGCGCGCCTCGACTGCGCCGGCTTCGAACGCGCCCTCGGCGCGCGCAATGGCCCGGCCGTCGGCGGCGAGCGCGGTGACGGAGACCGGTGAGGCGGGTGCGCCCTCCACCCGGCGGGCGATGGCGGTGAAGCCGTCGGGGACCGCCTCGATGCCGGCAAGCGCGCGCACGCTTTCCTGCGGCGGTGGCAGGAGCAGGCGCACCGCGCCATAGCCCGACGCCGCTCTGGCGAGGGTTTCATCGCCCTCACCAGCGAGGCCGTCTGCAATCCAGACCGTGTCCAGGCGCCGGGGCGCGCCGTTTTCGGCCATGGCGGCGTCCAGGCGCTGGGCGGCGCGGGCGCGGTCGGCCGGCCAGCTGCGGGGTTGGTGGGCGGCGAGACGGGCGAGCGCCTCGCTGGCGTCGTCAAAGCGCAGGGGCGCGGCGTCCGGCGTGGCGGCGGTGAGCAGAAGGGCTACGACGCGTCCGTCCGCGCGCGCCGCTTCCAGCCGCGTGCGGGCGGCGTCCTCGATGGCGGGCCAGGCCTGCGCCCCAGCCCAGCTATCGTCGGCGATCACCAGAAGCGGCGCGTCGGTGAGGCTGGCCGGGTCCGGCCGCCAGACCGGGCGCGACAGGGCCAGAACGGCGAGCGCGGCCATGAGTAGGCGTAGAGCGATCACCCACCAGGGCGTCGTCTCGGGGCTTTCAGGGGTCTTGGCGATGCGCTGCAGCAGGCGGATGGGCGCGAAGATCACCTCGCGCGGCGCCGGCGGCGTGGCGCGCAGCACCATCCACAAAAGCGGCAGCGCAAGAAGCGCTGCGAGCGCAAACGGTGCGGCGAAGGCGATTGGGCCCAGACTCAGCATGGTAATCTCAGCATGGCGGCCTCAGCATGTCAGCGGTCTCCCGCGATCGCCTGATAGAGCGCCATCACCGCGCTGGCCGCCGGGCGGTCGGTGCGGTGGGTGACAAGCTGGAAGCCGGACCGACGGGCGATGGCGGCGAGTGCGGCGCCATGCTCGGTCCAGGCCTGGCGATAGGCGGCGCGGGCGTCCTGGGCGCGCCCAAACAGCAGCGGCCCGCCGCCGCCCGCAGACTTGAAGCGGGTCCGGCCCTCGAACGGAAAGTCTTCCTCTGCGGGATCGACGATGCGCAGAAGCGCGCCGCCCGCCCCGCAGCCTGTGAGCGCGGCGAGGCGCGCGGCCCAAGTCTCCGGCGGATCGAGAAAATCGCTGGCGAGAATCACGCGCGCATGGCGCGGCAGGTCCGGCGCCTCCACATGGCTGACCGCCCCCGGCCCGTCGGCGAGCGCGCGTCCGGCAAGCTCAAGACCCACCCGGCCAGCGCGCGCGCGTCCGGTTTCGCCAAGCGCCGCGACACGCTCGCCGCCCCGGATCAGAAGGCTCGCCGCCGCGATGAGGCAGACTGCGGCGCGGTCGCGCTTGGATGGAAGGCCCGGCGAGCCCGCCTCCATGCCGGCGCCGCCGTCGCGCCACAGATGGACTGCGTTGGCCGCCTCCCATTCGGTCTCGCGCACGAAAAGCTGGTCGCCGCGCGCCGAGCGGCGCCAGTCGACGCCGCGCGCGCCGTCTTCGGGCCGGTGGTGGCGATACTCCCAGAAGGTCTCGCCGGACCCCGATTTGCGGCGTCCGTGCACGCCGTGAGCGACGCTCGCGGCGATGCGCTCGGACTCCGCCAGCAGCGCGGGAAAGCGCGACGCCGCGTGCTCGGCGTTGCGGCGCAGACGCGTGAAGCGGGGCTCAGCCATGGGGATGTCTCCCCGCCGACGCCGTGAAGCCGCAGCTCATGAGGATCAAGCCGCCTCGCTCGCCAGCCGTGCGATGAGTTTCTCCACCGACAAGCCGTCCGCTCTGGCGGCGAAGGTCACCGCCATGCGGTGTTTCAGCACCGGACCGGCGAGCGCGGCCACGTCCTCGGTGGAGGGCGCAAGTCGGCCCTGAAGCAGCGCGCGGGCGCGCACCGCCAGCACCAGCGCCTGGCCGGCGCGGGGGCCGGGGCCCCAGGCCACGGCGTCGCGCACTTCGGCGTCCTGTGAGCGGTCGGGGCGGGCGCGTTCCAGCAGATCCAGCACGGCCGAGAGCACTTCCTCTCCCACCGGCATGGCGCGCACCAGCTGCTGCAGGTCGGCGACCTCGCCTGGCGAGAGAATCGGTTCGGCGCTGGCGTCCTGCGTCCCGGTGGTGGCCAGCAGAATCGCCTTCTCCTCGTCGCGCGTGGGGTAGGGCACGTCGATCTGCATCAGGAAGCGGTCAAGCTGGGCTTCGGGCAGGGGATAGGTGCCTTCCTGCTCGATCGGGTTCTGGGTGGCCAGCACGTGGAAGGGCCTGGGCAGGTCGTGGCGCTGGCCGGCGACGGTGACGAAGCCTTCCTGCATGGCCTGCAGCAGGGCGGCCTGGGTGCGCGGGCTGGCCCGGTTGATCTCATCGGCCATGAGCAGCCGGCAAAAGACCGGGCCGGGGATGAAGCGGAAGCTGCGCTCGCCGCCGGCGCTTTCTTCCAGCACTTCAGAGCCGAGAATATCGGCCGGCATGAGGTCGGGGGTGAACTGCACGCGCTTGTCGTCGAGGCCGGTCACCTTGGCGATGGCGTGCACCAGGCGGGTCTTGGCCAGGCCCGGCGCGCCCACCAGAAGGGCGTGCCCGCCCGACAGCACCACGGCGAGCGTCTGCTCGATCACCTCGTCCAGCCCGATGATCTCGCGCGCCAGCGAGGTCTTGACCGTCTGCAACCGCTCGGCCGCGGCGTCGGCGCGTGCTTCGGTGGCGGTGTCGGCTTTCTTCTCGGCGCTCATCGGCTTACATCCATGGCTGACCTGATCTTGGCCAAACATGGCCGCAGCCAGGAGAGGTGTCCATGGCCGGACCCCAACCTGACCAAAATGCAATGCAGTCGCTGCTCGCCGCCGCCGAGAGCACGCAGGGCGACGGCGGCTATCCGCCCGTGGAGCGCTGGGAGCCGGACTATTGCGGCGAGATGGACATGGTGATCCGCCGCGACGGCTCCTGGTGGCATGAGGGAACCCGCATCGGACGCGAGAAGCTGGTTCGCCTGTTCGCGCGTATCCTCAGGAAGGATGCGGACGGCGAGACCTATCTCGTGACCCCGGTGGAGAAGATCCGCATCAAGGTGGAGGCCGCGCCCTTCCTCGCCGTGCGCGCCGACGCGGCCGGAGAGGGGCGCGATCAGCGCATCGGCTTCACCACCAATATGGATGATCTCATCGTTGCAGGCCCCGAGCATCCGCTTCGCGTCGAGCTCGGCGAGGGCGGCGAGCCGGAGCCCTATGTGCATGTGCGCGGCCGGCTGGAGGCGCTGATCACGCGCGCGGCGTTCTACGATCTGGCTGACCTGGCCGTGGAGGGCGAGACTGAAACCGGCGAGACCATGATGGGCGTCTGGAGCCGGGGCGTGTTCTTCGCGCTGGGTCCCAAGGCGTGAGCGCACGGCCGGTGAAGACCAAGGGCGTGGACGCCGTGATCAAGCGGCTGTCGGCGGCGCTGGATCCGGTGAACGCCCGCACGCGGCCGCCGGCCATTGGCGACGGTGATCTCAACGGCGCGCCGTCACCCACGGGGCGCACGCTGAAACCCGCCGCCGTGCTGGCGCTGCTGGAGCGTGAGGGCGAGAGCCTGCGCCTGGTCCTGACCTTGCGCGCCGACCATCTGCAGGCCCATGCCGGCCAGGTGAGCTTTCCTGGCGGGCGCCAGATGGCGGGGCGCGAAACGCTCGCCGAGTGCGCGCTGCGCGAGACGCAGGAGGAGATCGGCGTCGATCCGTCGCAGATCACGCTGCTGGGGCGCTGGGAGCCCTATGAGACGGTGACCGGCTATGAGGTGACGCCGTTTCTGGGCCTCGCCGAAGGCCCGCTGGCGTTCGAGCCCGATCCCGGCGAGGTGGCGGAGATCTTCCAGACGCCGTTCGACTTCCTGATGAATCCGGCTAACCATCGCCTGGAGGAGCGCGAATTTCGCGGCATGCTTCGGCGTTACTACGCCATGCCGTGGAAAGGGCGCTATATCTGGGGCGCGACGGCGGGAATGCTCAAGGCGCTTTCGGCGCGCTATGCGGCGGGCCGGCGGCCGGGCTGACGGGGCCGGGCTTATGGGGCCGGCGAGGAGAATGACATGCTTCGCATTGCAGTGATCTTGCTGGTGGTCTTCGCGATCCCGTTCATCGTGTGGACGTTGTGGCGGATGTTCAAGAAAAGGCCCGACGCACCGGCGCCCACGCGGATCCTGCTGGGCGCGGGATTCGCCTGCTCGGTGGCCGCGCTTCTGACCATGGCCGTGCTCGAAATCGGTCAGGGCACCCAGGACGGCGCCTACACCCCGCCGAGCCTGCAGGACGGACAGATCCGCCCCGGCAGCTTCGAGGAGCGCGAGCGCGAGCCGTCCACCGACCCGGCGCGATGAGCCTGCGTCTCGATCCGGCCGAGCATTCCTGGCTCACCGCGCCTGATGCGCGCCGTGTCATGGAGGCGTTGAGCCCGGGCGACAGCGACCGCGCTCGCTTTGTCGGCGGCTGCGTCAGGAACGCCCTGATGAAGCGCAAGGTCGATGATATCGACATCGCCACACTGCTTACGCCCGACGAGTCCGCGGCCGCGCTGGAAGCGGCCGGGATCAAGGTCGCGCCCACCGGGATCGCCCACGGCACGGTGACCGCGGTGGTGGACGGCAAACCCTTTGAAGTCACCAGCCTGCGCAAGGATGTTGAGACGTTCGGACGGCGCGCCGTGGTCGCATTCACCACCGACTGGCGCGAGGACGCGCTGCGCCGCGATTTCCGGCTCAACAGCATCTATGCGCGCCGCGACGGGACGCTGTTCGATCCGCTGGGCGGCGTTGAGGATGCGCGCGCGGGCCGGGTGATCTTCATCGGCGAAGCGCGCGACCGGATCGCCGAGGACCATCTTCGCATCCTTCGTTTTTATCGGTTCAACGCCTGGTACGGCGCCGGGATCGACCCGGACGGCCATGCGGCCTGCGCCGCAATGGCGGCGACGATCCGCGATCTTTCCGCCGAGCGGGTTTGGAAGGAATTGAAGAAACTTCTGCTCGCTCCGGACCCGCGTGAGGCGGTGAAGGCGATGCAGGAAGGCCACGTCCTTAAGGAAGTCTTGCTCGCCCGGCTCGACTTTAAACTTTTCGCAGGCATAATTAACGCTGATCGGGGGAAAGCCCGCGAGCCCGACGCGCTTTTGCGCCTTGTGGCGTTGGTCGGGCGAGAGGGGACCACTGTGGAAGGCGTCATGCAGCGCATGAAAGCGTCCAAGGGAGAAAGCGCGCGCGCCCGGGCCATGACCGCCCGGGCCGGCGAGCCGCGCGTGCACCCCGGCCTTTCCGCCGCCGCTCGCAGCCGGGCGCTCTATGCGCTGGGCGCGGACGCGGTGATCGCGCGCCTGATGCTGGACGAGGCCGAGGGCCTGGGCGAGGCCGGCGCCGACATCGCCGCGGCTCGTGACTGGAGCCGGCCTCATTTTCCCCTGAAGGGCAAAGATCTTGTGGCGGCGGGCTTCGAACCCGGCCCCGAGCTTGGCGAAGCGCTCGCCCGGCTGGAGGCGGACTGGATCGATAGCGGTTTCGCGCTTGAAAGGGCGGCGCTGATCGAGCGAGCCAGGCGCGGCCCGGCGCCGGGGGGAGCGGTGTGAGCGTCTCCGAATTGTTCACACAGCGCTATCGCGCGCGCATCGAGAGCGGGGGCCTGTTTGACGAGGACCTCTATCTTCATCGTTATCGCGATCTGACCGAGGACGCCGCCGAGCGCCTCTGGTCCGACGCCGAAACCGAGAACCACCACGTCTCCGAGGAGAGTGCGCTGCGCGCCCAGACTGCGCGCGCCATCGCCAACGCCAACGAAAAGCACACCGTCAAGGATCTGCCCCGGCGCGCCCGCCAGCGCATGGCCGACGCCTATCTGCAATCGCGCGAACCGTTCCTGGGCGCGCGGCCCACCTTGCTGACGCAGGTCTGCGAGAGCGGGCTGGACTGGGTGTTCAACACCGAAGGGCGCGCGCCCGACGAGGCGCCGTTCGGCGGCTCGAAATGGTCGGTGGCGGCGAACCTTCTGCTGTTCGATTTCGTCGAGGTGTTCTTCGACCTGTTGCCCAGCGACGACCAGCTGGATTTCAGCCGCGACCTCAATACGCGCCTGCAGCGCGGCGCCTCGCGCTGGTATTTCCAGCTTGGACGCTGGCGCCGGGACGACTGGCCGCGCGACCGCGACGACCAGTTCGACCTCATTCTCTATTCGCTGAATCGCCAAGCGGATACCGCGCTGGAACGCCGCCGCAACGCCGGCGTGTCGGGCGGCGACACGGTTTCGGATGCCGAAGCGTTCGATCCCGTCGCCGCCAGCCAATCCCTGCAGACCGCGGCGCGCGCCTTGTGGCAGGCCGACCGCCTGCTCACCTCCGATCTTTTGTCGGACAAGGTGCGCCACAGCGCGGCCGTGCGCGCCGCGCGCATGGCGTTCGATTCCTGCCTGACCAGCTTTGGCGGCGTGATCCGCGGCCCCTTCGTGCGGGGCAAGCCGGCCCGGGACGTGAAGCGCGGCCCGTTCGGCCGGCGCCTTTCGCGCGGAGCCTCAAAAGACGAAAAAACCGCGCTGAAAGGCGTGGAGGAGCCCATGGCCGCCGCGATCCGCATTCAGCGCCTGGGCGAGGCGCTGGTGAAAGGCGCAGACGGGCTGTCGCGCGAGGACCGGCTGAAACTGCTCGAGCGCGCCAATCTCGCCGAATTCCTGATGCGCATTTCGCTGTTCGAATTGCCGTCGGACAAGTCCGACCCTGAAGACGCGGATTCAGACGAGGTGCGGCGCTATTCGCGGCTCACCTGCGCGCCGGGCGCTGGCGCGGCGGGCGCGCCGCTGGGCGCCAAGCGCCTCAATCATGGCGCCGGCACGGTCCATCTGCAGCTGGAGGACAAAGCGACCGCGCGCCTGGCGGTCGATCTGCTGGCGCGGCTGTGCCAGTTCTCCACCGGCGCCGCGTCCACCCATGGCGGTGAATCCGACCCGGCGAGCCTTCTGGCCGACAACGCGTTCACCCACCCCCAACAGCTCGACCATCAGCGCGAGCAGCTGATCGGCCGGATCCTCATCGGCGCCGGACTTGCCTTAAGCGCCGGGGTGCTGTTCGGCGCCGGCCTGCTTGTGGGCTCGGGCGTCGGCTGGTAGCAGCGGTTCGCCCTCCGCTCCGCTTTCACTTTCAATTGCGATCCTGACCTCAAGCGCCGCACGACGCTCAGCGGCGAGGGTGCGAAGCGGCTTGAACCCGTGCTAAAGCCGGTGGCACGCTTTGACCGACAGGAGCCCGCCCATGGCCGATCACGCCGCCGACACCGCGAAGGGTCTCGCGCCGCAGGACACCAGTGTCAGCGCGCCGCAGCCGCGCGCGCTCGGCGCGGTGAACTGGCTGGGTCTGTGGACGCTCTACAAGAAGGAGGTGCGCCGGTTTCTGAAGGTGCATTTCCAGACCATCCTGGCGCCGGTGGCCACCAGCCTGCTTTACATGATGGTGTTCTCCCTCGCGATCGGTTCGCGGCGCGGCGACATGATGGGCGTGGAGTTCACCAGCTTTCTGGCCCCTGGCCTTGTGATGCTGGGCCTGCTGAACAATTCCTTCGCCAACTCTTCCAGTTCGTTGATCGTGGCGAAGGTGCAGGGCAATCACGTGGACTTCCTGATGCCGCCCTTAAGCCCGTCAGAGCTCGCAGCCGCGTTCATCGGCGGCGCGGTGACGCGCGGCGCCCTGGTGGCCCTGGCCACCGGGCTGGCCATCGTCCCCTTCATCGACATGGGGATCGTCCATCTTTGGGCGGTGCTCTATTTCGGTCTGTCAGCGGCGGCGATGTTTTCCATGATCGGCCTGATCGCCGGGCTTTGGGCGGAGAAGTTTGATCATCTGGCGGTGATCAGCAATTTCATCATCATGCCGCTCGCGTTCCTGTCGGGCACGTTCTACTCGATCGAAATCCTGCCCGAGCCGTTCTACTCGATTAGCCACGCCAACCCGGTCTTCTTTCTGATCGACGGGTTCCGCTACGGCTTCATCGGCGCCCATGACAGTGTTTTGTGGATCGGTGCGCTGGTGGCGGCTGCGATCAATATCGCGCTTTTGATCGCCAGCTATCTGCTGCTGCGCTCAGGCTGGCGCTTGAAGGATTGAGCCCAATCCGCCTAGATCAGGCGGTTCGTTTTTTCACACCCCTTGCGACGGAGCCCGTCCATGCCCAAGCCCTTGATGGAAACCTACGCGCCGCCCAATCTCGATTTCGAGCGCGGCGAGGGCGCCTATCTGTTCGAAAAGGGCGGAGACAAGTATCTTGACTTCATCTCCGGCATTGCGGTGAACGGTCTGGGCCACGCCCACCCCAAGGCGGTGGCGGCGCTGAAGAACCAGGCTGAAAAGCTCTGGCACACCTCCAACATGTTCCGGGTGTCCGGCCAGATCGAGCTGGCGGAGAAATACTGCCGCGACAGCTTCGCCGACCGGGTGTTCTTCACCAATTCCGGCGCCGAGGCCATGGAGGCCGCGCTGAAGACCGCGCGCCATTACCACTACGCCAACGGCCGCCCGGACAAGTACCGCATCATCACGGTCACCGGCGCCTTTCATGGCCGCACGTTCGGGGCGATCAACGCCGGCGGCAACGAGAAATATCTCGAGGGCTTCGGTCCGCGCATGGAGGGCTTTGATCAGGTGCCGTTCGGCGATCATGACGCCCTGCGCGCCGCGATCACCGAGGAGACCGCCGCAATCTGCGTCGAGCCGGTGCAGGGCGAGGGCGGCGTGCGCGCCATTCCCGACGTCTGCCTGCGCGGGCTTCGCGAATTGTGCGACGAGCGCGGGATTCTGCTGATCTATGACGAGGTGCAGTGCGGCGCCGGGCGCACCGGCAAGATGTGGGCCCATGAATGGGCCGGGACCGCGCAGCCGGACATCATGGCGGTCGCCAAGGGCGTCGGCGGGGGCTTTCCCATGGGCGCGTGCCTGACCACCGACGCGGCGGGCGAGCACATGGTCGTAGGCACCCACGGTTCGACTTTCGGCGGCAACCCGCTGGCCATGGCGGTGGGCAATGTCGTCTATGACGAGCTCAGCAGCCCCGGCTTCATGCAGCACGTGGTGGATATCTCCAACACGCTGCGCCAGCAGCTCTCCGGCCTTGCCGACGAGCACAAGGACAAGGTCGTTGAAGTGCGCGGCCGCGGCCTGCTGATCGGACTGAAGCTGGCTGAGGGCTATGTGAACAAATCACTGGTCGCGAAAGCCCGCGAACACCATCTGCTAATGGGAGCGGCCGGCGACAATGTCGCGCGCCTGGCTCCGCCGCTGATCATCAACGAGGATCATGTGCGCGAAGCCGTGGGTGCGCTGGACAAGGCGCTGGGCCAGTTGGAGCACGAGGCGGCTTAGGAGCCGCCTGAAGGGATAACGACTTGATGGGCGAAATGGGGAAAACGCCGGCGCCGGACGATTTCGGGTCCGGCGACGACATTGTCACGGTGTTCCAGCTGGAAGGCCGGCCGGTGCGCGGACGCGTCGTGCGCCTGGGGGCCACGGCGAACGCCATCCTGTCCGCCCACGCCTATCCGGTCAGCGTCGCCCATCTGGTCGGCGAGGCGGCGATGATCGCCACCCTGATCGGGGATTCCCTGAAATTCCAGGGCAAGCTCATCATCCAGGCCAGCGGTCCCGGCTCTGAAGGCCAGCATGTCGAGGGCGAGGGCGCGGTGGCCTTCGTCGTCGCAGATTTCGTGCCGGGCGAGGGCGTTCGCGCCTACGCCAAGTACGATTCCGAGCGGGTGAAGACGCTGGAGAAGGTCCATGGCGGGCCGGTGGGCGCGCAGATGCTTCTGGGAGGCGGCCATTTCGCCATGACCGTGGATCCCGGCCCCGGCATGGAGCGCCACCAGGGCGTCACCGCCATCGAGGGCGAAAGCCTGGCCGAGGCCGCCGAACACTATTTCGATCAGTCCGAGCAGGTCCCCTCAAGGCTGAAGATGGCGGTGGGCCGGCAGATGGTCGCCGGCGGCGCCTATGTCTGGCGCTGCGGCGGCGCGCTGATCCAGCGCATCGCCGCCGATGACGCCCGCGGCGAAACCGACGCCGATTTCGATCACGCCCGCGCGCTTTTCGACACTGTGGAGCCTGATGAGCTGATCGATCCGGTGATCACGTCGGGCCGGCTGCTCTTCCGCCTCTTCCATGAGGAAGGCGTACGCGTGGAGCAAAGCCGTCCGGTGGTGCGCCGCTGCGCCTGCGAGCATGATCGGCTCGCCCGCCTGCTCGCGCGCTTTCCCAGCGATGACCGCGAGCACATGAGCGATTCCGACGGGAAGGTCGCCATGACCTGCGAATACTGCAATCGCGAATGGACCTTCTCCGCCGCCGAGATCGATCAGGCCGGCAAGGCCAACGACTAGGAGCGCCCGGCGAGTGACGGAGTCACCCGTCCTCGCCGTACTGAAACACCTCCTCCAGCCTGACGCCGAAAGCCTGCGCGATCTGGAAGGCGCTCTCCAGCGAGGGCGAGTACTTGCTCTGCTCGATGGCGAGCACGGTCTGGCGGGTCATGCCGATGCGGTCTGCGAGCTGGGCCTGGGTCATTTCTCCGGCGTGGAAGCGCAGCTCGCGAATCCGGTTCCTGATGCGAGTGGGTTTGGCCATCAGAACCCCCGGCGATAATCAATCGCGCGCAAAACCGCCTTGACGATTTCAGTTGCGGCCAGCGACGCCAGCAGCGCATTGGCCGCCCAGAACGGCGCAAAGCCGAAGACCAGAAGCCCCAGCGTCATGACCGCTCCGGACGCCATCACATAACCCGAGCGCGCATCCGCCCGCGTCTCGATAGTCCGGTCGCGCTCATCAGAGGCGCCGGCCTGGCTCGGGGCCAAAGCCGCGAGCAGAATGTGGGCGATGATCGACAGCACCACGAGAAAGACGGTGAGGGCGATGAGCAGTCCGCCAACCGCCGCTGCGGGCGGCGCAGCCTCAAGGTCGAAGAAGGGCGGGATGACCACGCCGAAATACCATCCGAACACCAGGGTCAGGATCGCCAGCATGGCGAGATTGCTTTTTTCCTGAAATGACATGTCAAACTCCTTTGCCTCAATGTCTAAAATCTTTGACATTTTGAGAAGTAAGAAACTTTCGACCCCATGTCAAATATTTTCGACAAAGCGGCGAAATCGGCGATGGCGGCGAGTTTGGGCGCGATAATCGCAAGCCGAGCAGAGGCGCGTTCGAGCGCGCCGAAGGCGCACGCCGCGCACGCCTGATTTCACATATCTGACGCCGCTGGGGCGGGCTTTCAGGCGCCGTTCATGCGGAACGCCTTAGCGTCATGGCACGTTGGACTGTCAATCTCGGCAGGGGCGCAAAGAGGAAAGCAAGCTGGAACGCAGGTAAGACTTTGGTCACTCTGTTTTGTGAAAACCTGCTCTTCACGGCGCATCGATGTGTTATAGTGACACCAGTTTCAGGAAGGACGCGGCGACGCTTCGAGTCGTCTGCGAACAGGACAAGATGGAACGTACGCCGCAGCGCATTTCGCCACAGCCCCCCCGCTACTCAAGGCTTCTCGCCGGCGTAGTTATGGTCGCAGGCCTGTCCTGCGCGCCCGCCTTCGCGCAGGTGGACGATTCGGGTGTGACGCCGTCCGAGCAGATGCGCACGATGATTCTCGGACCGCTCTACGAGGAATTCGAGCGCGACGCGCCGCGTCAGCCCGGCGCCCGTCTGGCTCCCGCGCCCTACGCCGCCTCGCTTCGTTTCACCGCGCGGCCTTCGATGATCGCCGACTCGGTGTCTCCGCGTCCGGCCGCGGCGCGATTCGCCGACGCGGTCATGGTCGCGCGGACCCAGTCGCCCGCCGGCGATCGCCTCGCCGCATTCGCCGGCGGTGACGCCACGCTCGCCTATTCGCCGACCGCCGGCCGGGTGAGCGTCTCCCTGTTCGACAGCGCAGCGCCAAATGCGGCGTTTCTCGGTTTCCGGCCCGATTACGCCGAAAGCGCCGGGCGCGCCCTGCGCCAGGCGCGCGACCGGCCGCGCCGCATGGCCCTGCGCTATGAGCGCTCGTTCGACACCACAGGCTCGGACGGGCTGGATTACGGCCTGGCGCCGCGCGCCGGTGTGAGCGTCGGCGGCGAGGGCGCGGCGCTGGAGACCGGCGCCACGGTGCGCCTGGGTCAGTATATCAACACCGAGTTCGACCGCCCGGCCTGGTGGTTCTTCGCCGGCGCCGACCGGCAGGCGGTGATGTATGATCCCGGCCAGGGCTTTGACATGCGCGGCGCGCTGGCCATGGAGCCCTACGCCATTGTCGGCGACGCCCAGGCCGGGGTGGCCATGCGCGTGGGCGGCACCGACCTCTCCTTCGCCTATGTCCACCGTGAGACCGAATACGCCATGCCCCAGGAAAGCTGGGACACCCGCGAGGGCTTCGCCGCCTTCTCGCTGACCTGGCGGCGCTAGTCTGACGACTCGCCGTCCTCACGGTCGAAACTGAAAAAGGCGCGCGGCGATGAGCCCGCGCTTTTTTATGGCGCGTGCTTTCGATTGGCTTGACCCCGCCTCGTGCGGGGTCGAGGCTTGCGCCCTCACTCAGGAAAGACCTTCCATGATCCGCACCATGATCGACGCGGAGGAAAGTGCGCCTGTCCGCGCTCTGGAGTCTCGTTTCGTCATGGCCGCTTTTCCCGGCCGGGTCGCATGATGACGGCCCGAATCGTCCGGTCGTTCTTCAAGCTGAGAGTGCGCTGAAACATGGCCTCCGTCCTCTTGCTCGCCGCTGTGCTGGCGCAATCCCAAGTCCCCGCGGCCGCCCCCGAGGATGACGCCGACCCGGCGGCCCCTGATCGCGGGATGATCTCGCTGGTGGTCGAGAATGATCTGTTCGGCGGGACCGATCGCAATTACTCCAATGGTTTGCGCCTTGAATGGGTGCGGCCCGCCGATGATTTCAATCCCTGGCTCCGGCGCGCGGCGCGCACCCAGCCTTTTGTGGATCTGGACGGGATCGAGCTGCGGGACGGGTTCGCGATCTCCCACACGCTCTACACGCCGCGCGACATTACGCTGGCGGTCCCGCCCGCAGACGATCACCCCTATGCCGGCCATCTGTCGCTACAATGGTTCGCCGCCGCCTCCGAGGCGAATGCGGAAAACACCGTGGTGATCGATATCGGCCTGATCGGACCCAGCTCGGGCGGACAGTTCATCCAGGAAAGCTGGCATCAGCTCATTGACGGCGAGGAGCCGCGGGGTTGGGACGCGCAGCTGAAGGACGAGATTGTCTTCGCCATCTCCGGCCAGCGCGCGGCGCGTCACGCCGTCACGAATGTTGGCGGGCTGGAGCTGGACGCCCTGACCCATGCCGGTCTGACACTGGGCACACAGCGCACCAGCGCGTCTGCCGGGGCCACCCTGCGCGCTGGGATCGGGCTGGATCAGGCGTTTGCGCCGCCACGCCTGCGCCCGGCCATCGGCCCGTCCAGCCTCTACCGGCCGGGCGAGGGGTTCGCCGGCTATGTGTTCGCCGGAGTGGGCGCCTATGGTGTGGCGCGCGACGTCTTTCTGGACGGCAACACGTTTCGCGACTCAGCCAGCGTGGAGAAATACTTCGCCGTGGCTGATCTGCAGGCGGGCGCCGCGGTTCACGCGGGGCGGTACCGCCTGGCGTTCACCTACGTGTTGCGCACCGAGCAATTCAAAGGCCAGGACGGCGCACAGCAATTCGGCGCTATTTCCCTGTCGCGAGCGTTCTAGAATCATAGATGATACGCTTCGATGCTGTGCGGGCCTGTGGATAGGTTGCGCCAAACCGTCACAAGGGGTGGACGTTCAGAGCCCTTTAACCACAATATGTAGACATAAGCGCTGCGCCATACTGCGCCACCCAATCGAGCCGGGGACGATAGATCCGACCATGACCCTCATCGCTTCAGACCGTCCGGGACTTTTGACGCCCAGTCATTCCTACAAGCCGTTCCGCTACCCGTGGGCGTATGATTTCTGGAAGACCCAGCAGCAGGTCCACTGGCTTCCTGAAGAGGTGCCGCTGGGCGAGGATTGCAAGGACTGGGCGACCAAGCTCACCGACAAGGAGCGCGGCCTGCTGACGCAGATCTTTCGCTTCTTCACCCAGTCGGATGTGGAAGTCGGCGGCAATTACATGGAAAACTACATGCCGCTCTTCAAACCGGTTGAAGTGCGCATGATGCTGGCCTCTTTCTCCAACATGGAGACGGTGCATATCGCCGCCTATGCGCTTCTGCTGGAAACCATCGGCATGCCCGACACCGAGTTCTCTGCGTTCATGGAGTACGAGGAAATGGCGGCCAAGCACGACTATCTTGGCAAGTTCGGCGTCGAGACCGACCGCGACATCCTCACCTCCATGGCGGTGTTCGGCGGCTTCACTGAAGGTCTGCAGCTGTTCGCCAGCTTCGCGATGCTGATGAACTTCCCGCGCTTCAACAAGATGAAGGGGATGGGTCAGATCGTGTCCTGGTCGGTGCGCGACGAGTCGCTGCACTGCGAGGGCATGATGAAAATGTTCCACACCTTCGCCGAGGAGTCCGGCGCCCTGACCCAGGGCGTGAAGGACGACATCGCCGATTGCTGCAAGACAGTGGTGAGCCTGGAAGACAAGTTCATCGACCTCGCCTTCGAGGCCGGCGAAGTGGAAGGCATGACGCCCGAAGACATCAAGGGCTATATCCGCTACATCGCCGACTGGCGCATGAAGCAGCTGAAGCTGCCGACGATCTACGGCGTCAAGGATCACCCGATCCCGTGGCTCACCGAGATCCTCAACGGGGTCGAGCACGCCAACTTCTTCGAAGCGCGCGCCACCGAATACTCCAAGGGCGCGACCAAGGGCGCCTGGCACGGCGATGACGGCGTTTGGGCCAGTTTCGACAAATCCCTGTCCAACCGTGCGCTCTCCAGCGCGCTGCAGGCGGAATAGGGCGTCGCCCGCCTTGCATTTTAAAAACCCCGGTGTTTCGGCGCCGGGGTTTTTTCATGTCTGAAATCGCGCGGGCTGTGGGCGGCCGAGGCGGCTAGCTTTCGAGGCGGCGCACCGCTTCGTCGGCGGCGGCGGAGCGTGAGGTTTCGGCGATGTCGAGCAGCGATTGCGCGAGTTCGTGCATGCCGGCCTCCAGCGCGTTTTCTGTCTCCATGGCCACGGCGGCGCGCAGCTGCTCAATCGCTTCGTCGCCATGCATGTCGGCGTCACGGGCCAGGAGCGCCAAGGCGAAATGATAGGGAATATCGGGCGTGTCCGAGAGCCTGGCCGCGATGCGGTAGCGCTCCAGCCCGGTCTCGCTGTCGGCGCCGAACATGCCTTCGCCCGCCCGGCGGACCACCTCCAGATGCCAGGCGGCCAGGAGCGCGTTGGCCCAGGGATTGGCGGGGTCCAGTGCCAGGGCGCGCTCCATCTGGGTGTGGCTGCGCTGGGGCAGACGGGCAAGCATGGCGCTCAACGGATTGGAGTAGCGGCCCTGATATCCAAGGGCGGCGGCGTAGGCGAGATAGGCGCGCGAATAGTCCGGATTGATATCCAGCGCTTCCTGGGCGAGGTCGGCGGCCGCGCGGGCGCGCTCGCGCTTCTCGCCGCGGTCCGCCTCGGCCATCTCACCCAGCATGAGCGGAGCGAGCGCGGCTTCAGCCGCCAGCGTTTTTGAAAATGCGTCAGACGCTGTCGCAGCGAGACCCTGCGCCATGGCCCAGTCGCCCGCCTCATAGGCCGCCTGGACGCCAGGCTGCGCCGTTGCGGGGCCGTTCATGAGCAAGAGGATGCAGAGCAGGACGACGCGCATTAGAACTCCTTACGCCCCAAATAAGGCGGCCCGGCGGCGCGGCGAACCTCAAAAAAGATTGCCCGAGCCGCATGGCCGTTATACGCTTTAGACAAGAAACGAGGGTGTCATGATAATCGTCAAGGTTTTAGTTGCGGTTGCGCTGCAGGCGGCGACCGAGCAAGCGGAGCCTGAGCGACCTGATCTGTACAATTATCCCGCCTGCGATCTGGTGGATGACATGGCGCCGGTTGGAGACGCGTTCTACGACACCCTTGCAGACGCCGCGCGGTTGGCGTGCCGCACGGGCCGCCCCATCAACGCCACAGAAGCCGAAGCGTTGCTTGGCGCGCGCCGGTTCGCCTTTGACGCGGACGTGTCGACCGGACTTGTCACCGTTGCGGCCCGCCCAGCCGAAGGCGGACCGGGCGCCGCAAGCGGCGCCCTCAACGCCGATCTCGATGAAATCGGCGCCGGGCTTTATGCGAGCGAGTTCCGCCTTGCAGGACTTGAGGAGGGGATGCTCACCTTCTATCTGCGGTCCCACCTGCACAGTGCGGCTGACGGGAGTGACGATCAGTTCCGCATGCAGCACTGGCGCGGCCCTTCTGCGCCGACCATGCGCATTATCGAGCCGGAGCCGGCGGGCGCATTGTCCGACCATGAGGTCTTCTCTCAGGCCTTGGGAGAGACCCGGCGCATTGCGGTCTACCTTCCGCCTGGCCATGACCCCGGCGCCGGACCCTATCCGGCTGTGATCGTCGCCGATGGCGGAAAGGTCGAATATTACGGCCGTCAGCTTGATCCGCTCATCACGTCGGGACGCCTCGCTCCGATTGTGCTCATCGGCTTGCGCGCCGGTCAGGCGGGGATCGTCGAGCCGAAAGAGGCGAGTAACAGTGATCTTCGCAATGCAGATTATCTGCCTGAATTTTCACGCCTTCCAGGCCGGTTTGAGCCGCACCTGGTTTTCGCCGCAGAAGAAACGATCGCCTGGGCTGCAAGCGAGTTCGCCATCTCCACAGATCCGGCCGATCTCGCTGTCAACGGACGCTCCAGCGGCGGCGGCTTCGCCTATCATGCGGGGCTTCGCCGGCCGGATGTGTTCGGTCACGCGCTGGTTCATTCTCCAGGCTGGAGCGTGCCGGGCGACATCCCGCCGCCTGGCGAGGCGCAGGCGCGGTTCTACATCGTGGCGGGGCGCTATGAGTCGGGTTTCCTGCGCGCCGCGCGGCTCGCCCATGGCGCACTGAGTGATGCAGGCTATGAGACAAGCCTCACCGAGCTTTCCGCAGGCCACACCATGGAGATCACGCAGACAACGATCGCCGATCAGCTGATGGCGATCTTTCCCGGCGAAAACACGTCGCCGGCGCCCCGCGACGCCGCGCGCTAGCCCAGAACCCGGCCGGCGACCGCATCGAGCTTGGCGACAAGCTCGGGGTCGCGGTGATCCGGCGCGGTGAGGATGGCGAAATCAAGTGCGGTCTCGATGCCTTGCGGCGAGGGCGTGCGTTCGGTGTTCGCCAGCGTCGCCACCAGATGGCGCACCAGGGCGTGGGCGGTCTCGGTGTTGGCCTTCATCACCTTCAGAATGGCGTTGATGTCCACATCGTCGTCGGCCGAGCGCCAGCAATCATAATCGGTGACCATGCACATGGAGGCGTAGGGCAGCTCGGCTTCGCGGGCGAGCTTGGCCTCGGGCATGTTGGTCATGCCGATCACATCCAGCCCCCAGGAGCGGTAGAGGGCGCTTTCGGCGCGGGTGGAGAACTGCGGCCCCTCCATGGCGAGATAGGTCCCGCCGCGCTGCACATGCGCGGCCCCGGCGGCCTCTGCGGCGTCGGCGGCAAGAGCGGACAGGCGCCGGCACACCGGATCGGCCATGGCCACATGGGCCACGCACCCTTCGCTGAAGAAGCTTTTGTCGCGGGCGAAGGTCCGGTCCACGAACTGGTCCACCGCCACGAAGGCGCCTGGCGCCAGCTCTTCTTTCAGCGAGCCGCAGGCGGACAGGGAGAGCACATCGGTGACGCCGGCGCGTTTGAGGGCGTCGATATTGGCGCGGTAATTGATGTTGGACGGCGGGATGCGGTGGCTCTCGTCATGGCGCGGCAGGAAGACCAGCTCCACGCCGTCGAGCCGCGCATGGACCAAGGCTCCGGACGGCTCGCCCCAGGGCGTATGGAGGCGCTGCTTGCGCACCTCTTCCAGGCCGGGAAGGCCGTACAGGCCGGATCCGCCGATAATCCCGAGTTTCCAGCTCATTCGCCGCTCCTCCAGAACGCGTCGGGCGCGCTCGCCTGCCACCGGTTCAGCTCCGCCCAGCCTTCGGCCGCGCGCAGGGCCGTCGCGATGAAGGGCCGCTTGATCGCCTGATAGGCCTCGCGATCTTTCCTGGTCTTCTCGGCCAGCGCCAGCTTGAAGGCGCCGTAATCGCGCCGCGCCGCCGCGTCGTCGCGCAGATAATCGCGCAGCAGGAAGGTGTTGCGCGCGCTGGCGCCGCCATTCCTGCGCACATGGACATGGACGCGCCGCTCGTTTTTGGGCTCGCGGAAATACAGCTTCTTCCAGTCGTCCTCGCCCAGGATCGCCGGGGTGTCCTCATGGGGCGGGTCGCCGGTATTGTCCGCGGCGTGCCGGAAACCGGCCTTGCCCATGCGATCAATGAGAAGCTGAGGCTCGTCGAGCCGGATCACCAGGGCCTGGATGTCGATGACGTCCTTGGCCGCAAGGCCCGGCACGGCGGTGGAGCCCACATGGTCCACCCGCAGCGCATCCTCGCCCAGGGCGCCGGCGACGCGCTCGGCCCAGTCCAGGCCCTCTTCAGCCCAGCCATGCTGGTGCGGGGAGACGATGACGGGATCTTTCTTCATGGCCTCTGTCTTATCGTGGTTGGGTCCATACGAAAACGGGCCGCCTGCAAGGCAGACGACCCGGTTCCGACAAAGTTTTGGAGCGTGAAGCCTAGTGCTTCACGTTTCTCCAGACCTGACGGTAGGCGGCGTACAGCAGCCCGGACAGGATCAGAAGATAGATCATGACCATCAGACCCATGCGCTTGCGCGCTTCCATGTGCGGCTCGCTGGCCCAGGTCAGGAAGGCGGCCACGTCGTGGGCCATCTGCTCGGGCGTGGCTTCGGTGCCGTCCTCATACTCCACCAGATCCGGCCAGAGCTGGGGCGGCATGGCGATGACGGTGCCGGCCATGTACGGGTTGTAGTACTGGCCCGGACGCAGATCGACGTCCTCAGGGGTTTCCTCGTCATAGCCCAGCAGCAGCGAGCGGATATATTCCGCGCCGCCATGGCGGGCCTTGATGATCACCGACAGGTCCGGCGGATAGGCGCCGCCATTGGCAGCGCGTGCCATTTGCTCGTTGGCGAACGGGCGGGGCAGATCGTCGGAGGGCCGGCCGGTCCGCTCGAACATGTCGCCGTACTCGTCGGGCCCGTCTTCAACCTGGTAGTTCGCGGCGATGGCGCGGACCACGGGGTTTTCGTTGGGGTTGGGGAATTCCTCCATGTAGAACGGCCCGCCTTCGGAGCCGAGATGGCGGAAGTCCAGCTGGCGCATGCCGTGGCAGGCCGAGCAGACCTGCTCGTAGACATGGAAGCCGCGTTGCAGCGACGCCTGGTCGAAGGTGCCGAACGGTCCTTCGAAGGGCCATTCATGCTCTTCGGGGTGCTTCTGCTCCGCAGCCGCCAGGGCGGCCGGCGTCGCCAGCGCAATGACCCCGAAAGCGGCGGCGAGGAGACGGTAAATCGATTTCATGTCTCGCACTCCTATTCGGCGGGCGCAGCGGCGGGGGGCGAAGACGCCGTGCCGCCGGTGTCGGTTTTCTTGCCGGTTCCGAGCACAGAGTCCTCAATCGAGGCCGGGCGCGCGGTCGGCTTCTCGATGAAGCCGAGAACCGGCAGGATCACCAGGAAGTAGGCGAAGTAGTAGATCGTCAGAAGCCGGCCCAGCAGCAGGAAGTCCATCCCGATGGCGCCCAGTACGGGCACCTTGTTGTCGGGCAGGGCCTGGCCGGCCCAGCCCAGACCCAGGCAGGCGATGACGAAGAAGAAGAAGAACCAGCGGGCCAGCGGGCGGTAGCGCAGCGAGCGCACCTTGCTGGTGTCCAGCCAGGGCAGGACGAACAGCACCGCGATGGCGCCGAACATCAAGATCACGCCGCCCAGCTTGTCAGGCACGGCCCGCAGGATCGCGTAGAACGGCAGGAGATACCATTCGGGCACGATGTGGGCCGGGGTCACCAGCGGGTTCGCCTCGATATAGTTGTCCGCGTGGCCGAGCGCGTCGGGCCAGTAGAACACGAAGAAGGCGAACAGCAGCAGGAAGAGCACGATCGCGAACCCGTCCTTGGCCGTGTAGTACGGGTGGAAGGGCAGGGTGTCGTTCTTGGTCTTCACATTGAGGCCGGTCGGGTTGTTGTTGCCCGGCACGTGCAGCGCCCAGACGTGCAGCCCGACGACGCCCGCGATGATGAACGGGATCAGATAGTGCAGGGAGAAGAAGCGGTTCAGCGTCGCATTGCCGATGGAGAACCCGCCCCACAGCCACTCGGTCACCGGTCCGCCGATCAGCGGCAGCGCGCCGAACAGATTGGTGATCACCATGGCGCCCCAGTAGGACATCTGGCCCCAGGGCAGCACATAACCGAGGAAGGCGGCGGCCATCATCAGAAGATAGATCACGACGCCAAGGATCCACAGAAGCTCGCGCGGCGCCTTGTAGGAACCGTAATAGAGACCGCGGAACATGTGCAGATACACCGCGAGGAAGAACATCGAGGCGCCGTTCGCGTGGATATTGCGCAGCAGCCAGCCGAAGTTCACGTCCCGGTCGATACGCTCGACGGAGTCGAAGGCGTAATCGATGTGGGGCACGTAGTGCATGGCCAGCACGATGCCGGTGACGATCTGCACCATCAGGCAGACGGTGAGGATGCCGCCGAACGTGTACCAGTAGTTCAGGTTACGCGGGGTCGGGAAATCCACGAAGGAGTCCCAGCCCAGCCGGGCGATCGGCAGGCGCGTGTCGAGCCAGCGCGTAAAGCCGGATTTGGGTTCGTAAGTGCTTGGTCCGCTCATGGAACTCTCCTAGCCGAGCCGCAGCGTCGTCGCCGAGATGAAGGTCATCGGCGGGATCGGGAGGTTTTCCGGGGCCGGTCCGCGACGGATGCGGCCGGCGAAATCGTAGTGGGAGCCGTGGCACGGGCAGAACCAGGCGCCGTAATCGCCCGCTCCTTCCGTGGGCACGCAGCCCAAATGGGTGCAGTTGGCGCTGGTCACCAGCATGGCCGCCCGCACCCCATCGTCCACGCTCACGCCGTCGTCGAGCGCGGCGGTGAGGGCGGAGCGATTTTCATCGGTGGCCGGAGCGCCGGCGTCGAGGTTCGCATTGCGCGCAAGCCTGTCGGGCAGGCTGCTGACGTCAACGCTGCGCGCGGACTCGATTTCACTTTGGGCGCGCTTGCGCACGAAGTGTGGTCGCGAGCGGAACATGACGGTCATTTCCATGCCGTCATCCATTTGCCCGATATTCAACTCGGTGGTGGCTTCCGCCAGGGTATCCGCCGCAGGGTTCATCTGGTCGATGAACGGCCAGATGGCGAAGACGCCTCCGACTGCGGTGGCGCCGATGGCGGCGATATAAATGAAGTCCCGGCGGCTGGGCTCTTGCCCGGTCTCAGGATTGCTATTCACGTCCGTCACGTGCCGACCTCTCGATTGGAACCGTCCGCCGAGTTGCGAGGATCATCCCCGCAAAGCGCCGGCGGCCAAGCCGGAATTAGAACCGGGTCTCTGCGCGCCGATGCGTCGCGCTGACGCATCACGGGTGTTGTGCGCAGAACCCGCCATGAACGCGGCTTAAAACGACCCCCCATACTTTTCAACCGGATTAGTGCGGCGTGCGTCGCAATTGCGCACTCCCTGCGTCAGGGCGCCGCGGGCGTATGCGCGCCTGTCGGCCTGTTTAGGGCCGCTATGGTGAATGAGCCTGTAACGAAGTGAGCGGCGGCTCACCCCACCGGGGTGATCGTGGCCTGCGCCACCGCGATGAGCTTTTCCTTGTCGCCCTGCTCGGCGATGACGTCGACGCGCACTGTGACCTGGCGCTTGCCGGCCTTGACCACGTGGGCGCGGGCGCGGAACGCCTCGCCGATCCCCGGGGCGAGGAAGTTGAGGGAGAACTGGCTGGTGACGACGTCGCCCACCAGGGTGGCCGCAGCGTAGGCGGCGGCGTTGTCGGCCAGGAACCCCACCAGCCCGCCATGGAGAAAGCCGTGGTGCTGGGTCATGTCCTCAGGTCGCAAGACAAGCCGGGTCTCCACCACGCCGTCCTCGGCCTTGAGGATCTCCACCCCGGTCCAGCGCGTGAAGGGCTGGATCTTGATCACCTCGCGCAGGAGCGCGGCGTCGACTTTCACGCCCGAAACGGCCTGGCGGCTGGCGGCCTCGGCGGGATGGCCCGCGCCGGCTTCGCTCGCCGGTTCCGTGTCCGCGCCAGGGGTCTCACCGGGGTACGCCTCAACGTTCGCGCCCGGTTTGTCATCCTCAGTCATACTTGTCTCCCGCTCTAGACCGACCGGTCTATATAGACACGGGCCGCCGGCGCAGGGCAAGGTGAAACCAGGGAGCGCGAGATGGCTGAACCGCTGGAGATCAAACGCAGGACAAGCCCGCCGCCTGAAGCGGGGGACGCGGGCGCGTCCGGAGACGAACGCGTCGGCGCGCCGGATTCGCGCGCCCGTCTGATCGGTGCGGCGGCCCGGCTGTTTCAGGAGAAAGGCTACGCGGCCACCGGGCTGTCCGAGATCCTGGCCCTGGCCGGCGCACCCAAGGGCTCGCTCTATCACCATTTTCCCGGCGGCAAGGCCGAGCTCGCCGCCGCCGCCATGCGCGGGGCGGGCGGGCTCTTGCGTGAGACGCTGCGCGCGCGCCGGGAGACGGCGGAGGATGCCGCCGGCGCCATCGAGGCGTTCGCCAGCGATCTGGCCGGCTGGTTGGAGGGTTCGGGCTTTACGCGCGGCTGTCCGCTCGCCACGCTGGCCCTGGAACAAACCCCCGGCGAAGGCGATCTGGCGGACGCAATCGCCGGCGCGTTCTCGCGCACGGTGGAGGGTCTGGCGCAGATGATCACCGTCGACGGCGCGGCGCCTGAACGGGCTCTGCGGCTGGCGGGCCTCACCCTGGCCGCGCTTGAAGGCGCCATGATCCTGGCGCGCATTCAGCAATCGGGCGAACCGGTGCGAGAGGCGGGCGCCGAGATGGCGCGTCTGGTGCGGGCCGAGCGCGTCGCCTAGATGGGGCGCCTAGACAAGGCCGGCGCGTTTCAGCGCCGCTTCGACCGGTTCAAACCGCGATCCAACCCGCTTGTGCACGCCCACCGGGTCGGCTTTCAGCGCGTCGGCGCGAAGCCAGGCTTCCGCGGTGACCGGCGCGGGGTCGATGCCCAGAAACGCGGCCAGCGGCTTCATGGCGGCGGCCGGATCGGCGACGAGATCTTCATATGCCACGGTGTGGATGCGGTCGCCGAACAGGGCGTCCCAGCGTGCGCAGAGCTGATTGTGGGAGGCCAGAACCCGGGCGATGTCGTCGGGGTGATAGCTCCAGTTGCGGCCTCGGCGGAAGCGCCGGGCGTAGATCGCCCATGCCAGATCGCGCGGCTCGCGGGTGATGCGGATGAATTTCGCCGCCGGCAGCGACAGGCCCATGACGCCGGCGGCCATTTCTGTGAGGGCGGACGGGTCGATCAGCCGGCGTACGTCGCGCCCCACCAGCTCGGCCATGCGCGCCAGATAGGTGTGGGCGATGGAGGTGAACAAGCTTTCGCTTTCTCCGGTGTCCAGCTCGCGCAGGAGCGCTTCGCTGTCATGGTCCACCAGCGGCGAGGTGGCCATCCAGAACAGCGCGTTGCGTCGTTCCAGCCGCGCCACGGCGTCCCCGGCGCAAAGGGTTTTCGCGATCCAGTCCGCGCCGGTGCAGGGCGGAGCGATGATGAAGACCGGGCGGGCGTCGATCACGCCGGCGTCTTCATTGGCCTGGGCGAACCGGTCGTCATAGGTGGAGGCGATATGGCGCATTGCGCCCTGGTGGGTGGCCACATCGAAGGGCGCGCTTTGACGGTAGAAGGCCGCGGCTTCGGCGGTCCGGCGGGCGGCGATCTCGTGATCGCCCAGCGCGTCATAGGCGCGCGCCACCGCGTAGGACAGCACGCCGCGATCGCGGTCCGGCGTCTCGGCGGGAAAACCGATTCGCAGCTCCTCCATGGTCAGCAGCGCCTCGTCGCCGCGCTTGAACGCGCGCACCTCGGCCAGCCCCTCCCAGGCCAGGGCGTCGGATCCGTTCAGATCGATCGCGGCCTTGAACCGGTCATGGGCGGCGCTGGTGCGGCCAAGCTCGATGAGCGCGCGCCCGGCCCGGCGAAGGAGATCGGCCTCGCCCGGAAAGCGCTTCAGCTGGGTCTCGAGCACGGCGAGCGCGCCGCCATGGTCGCCCATGGCCGACAGGGCCGAGGCGACCCAGACATGCGATTGGGGATAATCGGGCGCGGCCTTCACCAGAAGCTTCGCTGCGTCGAGCGCGGCGCGCTCGTCACCGGCCTCAAGCGCGGCGCCGGCGACTCCGGCCCAGTCGGAGCCGAGAGACGGCGCCGCCTTGATCAGCGCGCGGGCGGCGTTGGAGACGGCCAGCAGGTCTTGAGCGTGCTGGGCGTCCTGGAACTGGGCGAGGGCGTCGGTCATGTGCGGGCTCGGGCGATCACTGAAAAGGAGCGCGCGAACCTAGCCGGGCCGGTGTGCGTGCGCCAGCGCTCGGCGCCGCTTGGCCGGGAGCCTGCAGATTCGCCGCGCAACCGCCGCCCATGGCTTGCCAAAACGAGCGGCGCGCGCTTGTTTTGCGGCAGACCTCGATTTCAAGGACGCGCCATGACCGATCTCGCCCACAACGCCGCCGACACTCTGGAGGAGCGCCGTGCGCGCGCCCGCGCCTGGTTTGAATCGTTGCGCGACCGGATCACCGCGGCGTTCGAGGCGCTGGAGGACAAGGCCGATCCCGCGCTCTATCCTGGCGAGGCGGGGCGGTTCGAGCTGAAGCCATGGGCCCGCGGCGGCGAAGGCGACGATCTCGGCGGCGGCGTCATGGGCATCATGCGCGGGCGCCTGTTTGAAAAGGTAGGGGTGCACGTCTCCACGGTGTTCGGAGAGTTCAGCCCAGATTTCGCCGGCCGGGTGCGCGGCGCCGACACCGATCCGCGCTTCTTCGCCACCGGCATTTCGCTGATCGCCCACCACCGCAATCCGCACGTGCCGGCGGTGCACATGAACACGCGCTTCATCACCACCACGGTGAACTGGTTCGGCGGCGGCATGGACCTCAACCCGACCCAGGATTACCAGCGCGACAAGGCCTTTGTGGACACCAAGGACTTCCACGCCGCCGCCAAAGCCGCCTGCGACGCCCATGGCGAGGACTATTACGAGCGCTTCGACGCCTGGTGCGAGGAGTATTTCTGGCTCAAGCATCGCGCCGAGCCACGTGGCACCGGCGGGATTTTCTACGACCATCTCGACACCGGCGATTTCGAGGCTGACTTCGCGTTCACCCGCGATGTGGGCGACGCCTTCGCCACGATTTATCCGCGAATCGTCGACCGGCGCATGGGCGAGGCCTGGACCGAGGCCGACCGGCGCGAGCAGCTGATCCGGCGGGGCCGCTACGCCGAGTTTAACCTGCTCTACGACCGCGGCACCAAGTTCGGCCTGGAGACCGGCGGCAATATCGAGAGCATCCTCTCCTCCATGCCGCCCGAAGCGATCTGGCCTTAAGGGCCTACTGGCTCGCCCAGACGATCCGGGCCATCCACAGGATCTCGGCCGGATCGAGGGTGCGGTTTTCATAGTCGCGGTTGAGGCTGATGAGCTCCACGGTCCGTGCGGTGGTGCGGCCGAGCTCCTTGGCCATGACCTCGCCGCCGCGGGTTTTCACCACCACGCGGTCGCCGCGCCGGGGTGGGGCGTCGGGCGCCACGACGATGCGGTCGCCGTCCCGATAGACCGGCGTCATGGAGTCGCCGGAAATTTCCAGCGCGTACGCGTTGTCGTCCTCCACACCGGGAAAACGCACTTCCTCCCAGCCGGCGCCGGCGGGAAAGCCCGCATCGTCGAAAAAGCCCTGGCTGCCCGCTTGTGCAAAGCCGATCAGCGGCACCGAGCGCCCCGCCGCGCTTCCACCTGCAAGCGCGGCGAAATCTTCAAAATTCACCCGCGCCGCGTTCAGCGCCTTGGCGAGGCTTTCGGTGGACGGCCAGCGCGGCTTGGCGCCGTCAGTGCTGACCCGCTTGGACGGGTTGAAGGTGGTGGGATCAAGGCCCGCCTGGCGCGCAAGGCCGGATGGGGACAGGCCGGCGCGTTGGGCCAGGCGGTCAATGCCGCGCCAGATCTGGGCATGGGTGAGCATGGCCGGCCTCTCTCATGGTTTGCGATCCTTTAGCAGGAAAATTTTCCTTTCACCATCTTTTTGACGGATCGAAAGCCGCGCGGTGCGCAATGGCGCCGGGCTCATCCTCTTATGCATCCTCTTGCGCATGGCGGCGCGCGGGGCTAGGTGCGCGCCATGACAGACACGATCTACCGCATCGCCGCGCCCGACGCCCTGGCCGCCGCGGCAACCGCAGGCGCCTATGAGGGCGAGGCCCATGACAAGGCCGACGGCTTTATCCATTGCTCCACGCGCGAACAGCTCGCGGGTACGCTGATGACCCATTACCCCGAGGCGCGCCGTCTCGCCGTGGCCGAGATCGACGCGGCGGCGCTCGGCGACACGCTGAAATGGGAGAAGTCACGGGGCGGGGAAAGCTTCCCCCATGTCTATGGCGTGATCGCTTGGGATACAGTGCGCGCCGTGCATCTGATCCGGCGGGGCGAGGAAGACGAATGGCGCCTGCCCGAGGAGCTGACATGAGCGATCTGGCCGCCCGGCTGCTGACGCTCCTGCCGGCCGAAACCGCCCATCGCGCGGCGCTCCGCGGCCTCAAGGCGGGGTTCGGACCCAAGGCGACAACCGAGCCGGACCCGGTTCTGCGCACCGCGATCGGCGGGATCGAACTGCCCCATCCGGTGGGCCTCGCGGCCGGGTTCGACAAGAACGCCGAGGTTCCCGATGCGCTCTTGCGTGCGGGTTTTTCCTTTGTGGAGGTGGGCGGTGTCACACCGCTTCCCCAGCCCGGCAACCCGCAGCCGCGCCTGTTCCGCCTGCGTGAAGACCAGGCGGTGATCAACCGCATGGGCTTCAATAATGAGGGCCTTGATGCGATGAAGGCCCGGCTCGAGGCGCGTCAGGAAAGCGCGGCGCCGGGTGTGGTGGGCGTCAATCTGGGGGCCAACAAGGATTCCGAGGATCGCGCTGGCGACTATGCGATCCTCCTGAAGGCGCTCTCCGGGCTCGCCGACTTCTTCACCCTCAACGTTTCCTCTCCCAACACGCCGGGCCTTCGCGGGCTGCAGACCGGCGCGGCGCTGGATGATCTACTCAAGAAGGTCAATGATGTGCGCTGGGCCGAGCCGGTCTTCATAAAGATCGCGCCGGACATCGAGGACGCCGATGTGGACGCCATTCTCGCCGCGATCAGGGCGCACAATCTGTCCGGGCTGATCGTATCGAACACCACCACCCAGCGTCCGAATACCCTGCAGAACGGCCATCGCGAAGAAGTTGGCGGGCTTTCAGGCAAGCCCCTGTTCGAGCGCTCCACCGCGGTCCTGCGCGCCTTTCGCAAGGCGGCGGGCCCCGATCTGCCGATCATCGGCGTCGGGGGCGTGGATTCGGCTGAAACCGCCTACGCGAAGATCCGCGCCGGTGCGAACGCGGTCCAGCTCTACACTGCGCTCATTTATCAGGGCCCGGGGCTGGCGGTGCGTATTCGCGACGGACTCGCCGATCTTCTAAAGCGCGACGGGTTTGAGCGTCTGGCCGACGCGGTAGGCGTGGACGTTTAGCCCAGGAACGCCTTCAACCGCGCGGCGAGGGCGTCGATATCCTTCAGCTCGCATTCCCAGAGCGTCAGCGTCTCCCAGCCAACTTGCTTCAGTTCGGCTTGAGTGCGCCCATCCCGCTCGCGGTTTCGGCCGATCTTGGCCGCCCAGTATTCGGCGCGGGTCTTCGGCTTGCGTGAGCCCCGCGCGCAAGTATGGCCGTGCCAGAAGCAGCCATGGACGAAGATCACTTTGCTGCGGCCGGGAAAGACCAGATCCGGCGTGCCGGGCAGATCCTTGCGGTGCAGGCGAAAGCGATAGCCGAGCCCATGGGCGAGGCTGCGCACTTTCAGTTCAGGCTTCGTGTCCTTGCCCTTCACGCGCGCCATGACGCGCGAGCGCTCTTCAGGCGTGAAGACGTCGTGCCGGCCGGGTTCGTCCCCCACTTTTTCCTGTCCTCTTTCGCGTCCGCTCAGTCGGTCCTCGCTGACGCTGCGGGCGGACGGTCGTCCTTGCGAACCCTTCGGGTTCGAACCGGCTTCGTCCGGCTCCCCGGTCTCGTCCTCCATCACTGGGCCGCGAGCGCCGCGGCCCGCGCATGGTCGAGGACAGGTTCAAACAGGTGCTCGCCCAGGAACCGCACCACGTCCACCGCCACACCGTCGCCGGCCAGATGCAGGGCGGCGCGTTCAGAACCGGGCAGCACGTAATTATCGGGCAGGCCCATCAGGCGGGCGTATTCACGCCCCGTCATGGCCCGGGTGCGGACCCGGCGGCCCTTCACCGAAACGATGAACTGGCGCGACGAGCCGCCGCCGGGGGTTCTAAGGCACCCGGCCAGCCCGTCAAAGCGCACCTCGGCGCGCTGAACCTTCACCCCCTTCTCCACCCGCATGCGCCGGTAGAGCGCACCGATCGCCGGGCGTCCGTCCGCCTTCACGGCGGCGAGCTTGTTGCGGGTCGCCGCGCTCATGAGCGAGAGCAGGCGCCGGGTTTCTTCCGGGCTGTGCCAGGGCGTTCGCCTTGGCGGATCAAGCTTGTGCTCCAGCGTTTCGTTGGGCGCTGGCGGCACGGGCAGAGCCCACCACAGAAAGTTCGCCTTCAGGTCGGCGGGCAGCGCTTCCACGGCCTTTTTCACGGCGCGGGTATGAAAGGGGCTGAGCATGTCCGGCGCAGCGTCCAGCACGAGCTCGTCGGGGATCTCGAGATCTTTCCTCAGCGCGGTGACGAACAGGCGCGGCCGCGACTGGGGCACGAACCAGCGCGCGTCGATCTCCAGCGCGCCGACCCGGTAGCCGCCCTCATCCAGCGTGCGGCAAAGCGCGGTGAAGTCGGCGCCGCCCGAACAGGTGAGAAGCCCCGGAACGTTTTCCAGCCCGATCAGGCGAGGGGCGCGGCCTTCATCCTGGAGCGCCTCGATCAAGCGCCAGAACTGATAGAAAGCACTGGAGCGTCCGCCCGACAGGCCCGCGCGCGGGCCGGCCAGCGACAGGTCCTGACAAGGAAAGCTCGCCCAGGCGAGATCGGCGGCGCCGGGCAGCTGGTCAGGGCTGACCTTCGCCACATCGCCCACATGCAGATCGCCGCCGCCGTAATTGGCGGTGTAGGCGGCGGCTTTGGACGGGTCGAAATCATTGGCGAAGTCACAGCGCCAACGTGGTCCCAGACCACGGCGCGCCATGCCGCCGCCGCAGAAGAACTCGTAAAAGCCGTATCGGGAATCAGCGCTCATGAGCAAAGCTTAACCTGACGGCCCTTCCTGCCGCGCATCCCGGCGTGTAGCGTTTCAACCGGACCGCAAGGGGATGCGCCATGGCCCGCACGCATGTTGTTACCAGATTCGCCGCTTTTGGCGGCGTCCTGCTTCTCACCGCCTGCACGACGAGCGCTCCGCCGCCCGACATGGCGCAGGACTTTGAATCCGGGTCCGCCACGATCACGGCCTCGACCGGCTCGGCCGGTTCGGCCGCGCCGGGTTACGTGCTGGCCGGCGCCGCGTTTTCCGGCCTCATCGAATTTGACGAGCAGGACGGACGGCCGGTCATTCTCTATCGCCATGCCGTGGACGGCGCGCCCAGCCTGGTGGCCGAGCTGGACCCGGAACGCTCCTGGCTCAGCGACGGCGTGCGCCGGTTTGAAGGCGTCAGCGATCGCGGCGTGCCGGTGGAGGTGGAGCTTCTCTCCGGCGTGTGCCGTGCGGGCGGGCGCGACCATGCCCGCTTCGCGCAGGTGCGGGCCGGGCGCCTGAGCTATGAAGGGTGCGCGCGCGAAATTGGCCCCAGAGTGCGCTGGAGCGAGGCCCTGCCGCGCTATCTTGAGCCGATCGAGGCTTGCCTTGAGGCGTCGCGGTCAAGCGCCATGGCGAGCCTGCGCACCGCTGGACCGGCGCGCGTGATCCATGCGCGCGGCGAGGCCGGAGCGCCGGTGATCCGGTTCCAGTTCGGCGAGGCCGGGCGCTGGGATTGCCGCGCCGGAGAGTCCCGCCCGCAATGGAGCGTGGTCGCCGCCGACGCGCCGGACCAACCCGGCGAGGCCGATCCGGTGTACGCGCCGGGCCGTCCGCCCGCCGCCGGGGACGGGTGTTATCTCTGGGAGCATGTGCGCGGCCCCGACGGGGCGGTGATCGGTGCGCTGGGCGACGATGTCTGCGCCGGAGTCGGAGTCGGCGCCCCGGCCTCGCTCGCGGGCCTGCCCTGATCGCCCGCCGCGGCTAGGCGCGCAGGGGCGACTCGCGCCAGACAATGTCTATGGTGCTTTTTCAACGCAGCTTCCTGACGATCTGCGCCGTGCTCGCAATGGGCGCGGTCGCCGCCGCGCCTGTGGGCGCCGGCGAGGTGAGGGACGTGCTGGCCCTGCCGGGCGGCGCCGTGTTCGTGGCGCTCGACGACACCCCGGCCTCCATGAGCGCCAGCGCGGGTGCGGGCCGCGTCACCGTTTCGTTCCAGGGTTGGAGCGCTGAGCCGCGCACGCTTGAACCCTATGGCGAGGCCGAGTTTTCGCGCCTTGTCGTGACCGCCGACGGCTTCGTCATGGAAGGCGCGTTTTCCGGCGCGCAAGCCGAGCTTCGCCGCGGCGGCGTGCTGATCCATTTCGGCGACGGCGCTTCTCACGACGGTGAAGCCGCTGCGGGCGATGGTGCGCCTCCTGGGCCGGCGCCGGGCTCGGCGTCCTCATATGCTTCGATTCAAGCTCTTGATCCGGCGGCCGGGGCGGCCGCGCAAGGCGCGGGCGCCGACGGGCGGGCCCCCAATCCCGGATCGGCGGCGAGCATGGCGCAATCGCCGGGTCGTGAGTCGCAGCCAGACTCCGCGCCGCAGGACGCCATGTCCATGCCGCAGGGCGGCTCCCGATCAGAACCGGAGCGGGAGCCCGCTGGTGAATCCGCCGCCTACACCGCGGCGGCCGCGGCGGCGGCGGATGCAGCCGAGGCGGCGTCACAGCCCGCACCGGGGCCGTGCGACGCCCAGGCCGCAGCGCTGGCCGATGCGCCCTGGGATCTTGACCGGCTCACCGATCAGGCCGACTGCCTGGTGGAGGCGGGCGAGCCCCGCAACGCCGAAGGGCTTTATGAGCGAGTCCTCGCTTTCCAGCCGGAGCATTTTCGCGCCGCTCTGGGGCTGGCGCGCCTGCGTCAGCTGGCCGGGCGCCACGCCGACGCTGCGCGCCTTTATGAAACTGCAGCCGGATCAGCCATGACCGACGGTGAGGCGCTGGCCGCCAGCGCCGCGGCGCGACGCGCGAGGGAAGCGGGTCAGGATTAACGCGATGCAGCGTTTCGTTAATCCTTCGTTCCCGAACCGTTCGCGAAAGTCCTAATGTTCTTCGAAGCTTGGCTTAACTCCCGATTAAACAACGCGGCGCATGCTGGCGACTAATCGCCCCTTAACCATTGCGCTTCGCGACGGAGTCCGCGTCATGTCCCTCAATCTTTCCGCGCCCGAATCCACAGAGCTGAAGCCTCGCATCCTCGTCTTCGGGGTTGGCGGCGCCGGCGGCAATGCGGTCAACAACATGATCGACGCCGAGCTGGAGGGCGTGGACTTCGTGGTGGCGAACACCGACGCCCAGGCTCTGGCGCGCGCCAAGACCGACCGGCGCATCCAGATGGGGGCGAGCATCACCGAGGGGCTGGGCGCTGGGGCGCGCCCGGAAGTCGGCGAGCAGGCGGCGGAAGACTCCCTGGCCGAGATCACCGAGCAGCTGCAGGGCGTGCACATGGTGTTCATCACTGCGGGCATGGGCGGCGGCACCGGAACCGGCGCCGCGCCGGTGATTGCGCGCGCTGCGCGTGAGCAGAACATCCTCACTGTGGGCGTGATCACCAAGCCGTTCCATTTTGAAGGCACCCGGCGCATGCGCCTGGCCGAAGCCGGGATTGATCGTCTGCAGGAGCATGTGGACACGCTGATCATCATCCCGAACCAGAACCTGTTCCGCATCGCGACCGAGAAGACCACCTTCGCCGAAGCCTTCGGCATGGCCGACCAGGTGCTGCATTCGGGCGTTCGCGGCATCACCGACCTGATGGTCATGCCGGGCCTGATCAATCTCGATTTCAACGATGTGCGCACCGTGATGAACGAGATGGGCAAGGCGATGATGGGCACCGGCGAAGCCAGCGGCGACAAGCGCGCCGTGGAGGCCGCCCACAACGCGATCAACAATCCTTTGCTGGACGATGTCTCCATGAAGGGCGCCAAGGGCGTGCTCATCAACATCACCGGCGGCATGGACATGACACTCTATGAAGTCGACGAGGCGGCCAACGAGATCCGCAACGAGGTGGATCCGGACGCCAATATCATTGTCGGCTCCACATTCGATCCGGGTCTGGACGGCGTGATCCGCGTCTCGGTCGTGGCCACCGGCATCGACGCCGAGGAATGCGTCCAGCCTGCACGCCGGCCCGAGCCGGTCGCCCAGGCCTGGAAAGCCCGCGAGACCCGTCCGCAGCGCCAGTCCGAGCCGCTTGTGCGCCGCGCCGCCGATGCGGTGGCGGTGAACGAACAGCCCCGCGCCCAGGCCTCTGGCCCCGCCGCGTCCCAGCCTGGCGCCGAGCTGCACGCCGCACCGCTGCAGCCCGAAGCGCCGTCGCAGGACCACGGCCAGGACCAGGGTCAGGAGCCGGCCTATCAAACCCATGAACCCGCGCTCCAAAAACCGGCCGTGGTGGAGACCCGCGAACGCTTGGAGCGCGAGATGAGCGCGCCGCACGGACGCGCCGAGCATCCCCGCGCCCGTGAAGCCGAAGGGGAGGCGCCGCGCCGCGGCCTGTCCCTGTTCGGCCGCCGCGCCAAGCCCGCCCCGGAGCCGCGGCGCGACCCGCTGAGCTCGCGTCCGGCCGAACCGGCGCCTCGGCCCCAGCCCCAGCAGATCCACTCGCGCGGGAGCGATCTGTTCGGTGAAGCCCATGAAGAGGAAGATCTGGAGATCCCGACCTTCCTGCGCCGCCAGGCGAACTAGACCAACTCTGCTGACGTCCCACACAAGCCCCGCGCCCTCGGCGCGGGGCTTTTTCGTGCGTGCCCTGCATGCAAAAACATTCGGGCGTCGAGATGTTGACATTTGGGTCTAGTTTAAAATACAAACTAGTTGTCGCCATCAGAAGGAGGAGACGACATGAAAACACTCATCACCGCCTCGGCCGCCGCATTGCTGAGCACCGCGGCTTACGCCGCGCCCCTGACCCTTTCGCTCGACGGCGTCCAGGGCGAGGGTTCGCTTTATGTCTCGGTTCAGACCGAGGCGGAGTTCATGGAAAACTCCGGCACGGCCGGCACGATCGTGCATGCGCCCGAGCCGGGCGCCCATGAGTTTACGTTCGACGTACCGCCGGACGCCTACGCGGTTTCGGTCTGGCACGATGACGGAAATCAGGTCTTTGATCGGGACGGAAATGGCTGGCCGCTGGACGGCTGGGCCATGTCCGGGGCAATGGGCGAGGGACCGCCCGGCTTTTCCGACGTCGCCGTGACGGTCGGCCCCGACGGCGCCTCGGTGTCGCTAAGCATGGCCTATCCTGACTGACGAATCTCCGGGCGCCCTACAGGCGTCCGGACTTCGCCCACCACACCCGGGAGACGGGCATGAACGAGCAAGACACCACCGATCCGCACGCCGACCTCGCCTTTGTGCGCGCCATGACCGAACGGGCGGCCAAGGCGCCGCTGCTGGGCGGGCGCTACCTGGTCTTCTGGAGCGGGCTGCTGGCGGTCGCCTACACCGCCCACTACCTGCTTGCGTCGGGGTTGGCCGGCTCTACGTCTTTCATCCCCTATGTCTGGCTCGCTTTCGGGGTGACGGGCGGCGCGGGCATGGCGCTGCTGTCACGGGGCATGGACCGCAAGCCTGGCCAGTCGGCGGTGGGCAACCGGGTCGAGCGCGAGGTGTGGCGCGGGGCGGGGCTCGGAATATTCCTCTTCGCCGGCGGGGTGGTGGCGGCTGTGGCTTTACGCGGCGCGCCCATGATCATGTTCGACATCATCGCTTCGGTCGCGCTTGCGCTCTATGGCGCGGCGTTGCTGGCCACGTCCGCGGCGTCCGGGGAAAGCTGGGTGCGTGCGCCGGCCTGGACCGCGTTCGCGGCCGCAGCAATCACGCCGCTACTGGCGGGCACGGCGGTGCTTTATCTCTATCTGGCCGCGGTGGTGGTGGTGATCGGCGTGGCGCCGGGTCTGCGCCTTTTGCGGGCCGAGCCGCCTGGCCTGGGCGACGACGAGGCGCGGTAGTGGCCAGGCTGAAGCCGGATTCGCTGGACGACGTCATCCACGGGCGGATCCGCCTGGGGGTGATGGCGTATCTGGCGCAGACCGGGCAGGCGAGCTTCGCCGAGCTCGCCCGCGCGCTTGAAACCACCAACGGCAATCTTTCGGTCCACCTGAAAAAGCTCGAGGCGGCCGGCTATGTCGAGATCGACAAGCGCTTTGTGGAGTCAAAGCCGTTGACCACCGCCGTGATGACCAAAGCGGGTGGTGAGGCCTGGCGCGCCTATCTGGACGCCCTGGGCGTGCTCTTCCGCGGTGAAGGCTGAAGCCCGCCGCCTGTGAACGCTATCTGCAGACGCTACTCTTGAACACCGCCATTCGCGGCGTGTTACGCCCGGTAACATCAAGCAACAATCGTTTAATTGCTGCGTGTGTTGAGGCGCGTAGGGTGCGTGGCGTACTAGAGGGGGCGCGTCAGGCCGGGACCGTAAGAGCGGCGGGCAGAGCGCGGAGAGCGACAGGAAAGACCGGTCAGATGTCTCATCGCACCACATTGAACTCCGCCGCGGTCTGCGCCGGCATCGGCCTGCACACCGGCGCGCGGGTGCGCATGGTCATGAAGCCCGCCCCGGTAGGATCCGGCATTGTGTTTGAACGCACCGACCTGGACGTCGCCGACCCGCGCGTGCCGGCGCGCCGTGAGTTCGTGCGCTCCACTGATCTTGGCACCACGCTGGTCAACGAGGCCGGCGCCTCGGTGGCGACCGTGGAGCATTTGATGGCGGCGCTGGCCGGGCTGGGGATCGACGATCTCCTGCTGGAGTTGGACGGGCCGGAAGTGCCGGCCATGGACGGCAGCTCAGCGCCCTTCGTGGATCTCATCCTGCATGCCGGCCTGAAAACCTCCCCGGCGCCGCGGCGCGGGATTCAGGTCCTGAAGCCCGTCGCCGTCGAGGACGGGGCGCGGCGCGCCATGTTCCTGCCGTCGCTGAAGCCTGCGATCGACGTGGAGATTGATTTTGAAGATCAGGCTATCGGTCGCCAGCACTTCGCCTTTGAAGTGTCGCGCGAGTCGTTCGCGGAGCTGGTCGCTCCGGCGCGCACGTTCGGCTTCCGCCGCGATCTCAATGCGCTTCTGAAGGCCGGTCTGGCGCGCGGCGGCTCCATGGAGAACGCCGTGGTGCTCGATGACGGCAAGGTGGCCAATCCCGAAGGCCTGCGATTCGCCGATGAGTTCGTGCGTCACAAGGCGCTGGACGCTTTGGGTGATCTTTATCTCGCCGGCGCGCCGATCCTGGGCCTGTACCGCGCGGTGCGCCCCGGTCACGGGCTGAACGCCAAGGCCGTCTCCGCGCTGCTGGCTGACAGCTCCGCCTGGCGCTGGGCGACGATCCAGAACGATGCGGCGATCGAAGAGCGCCTTGTGCGGTCGTAAGGCGTCCTGTCTTCAAGGCGTCGTGTTGCGCGCCGTCGTCACCTGACAGCATGCTTTCGCCCGCGCCCTGCATCGGTTAAACCACTAGCGAACCGGAAATTCTCGAGCGCGAGGCCACGATATGGGCCGCCGGGCGCGACGGGATGCAAGAGGTCCTTGGTCCATGACGAACGCCGTTCGCGCTCTTCTTCTCATCGTCGTCTCGGCGCTGATGCTCACCGCTTGCGGGGGTAATCGCGACGCCGAGCTGTCCTATGTCGAGACCCCGGTCGAGCGGCTCTACAATGAGGGCTTCGACGCCCTGCAGCGCAGGCGCTACGACGAGGCGGCGGCGTATTTCGACGAGGTGGAGCGCCAGCACCCGTTCTCCGAATGGGCTCGCCGCGCGATGCTCATGGCCGCCTATTCCAACTATGAGGCGCGGCTTTACGACGAGGCGATCTCGGACGCCGAGCGATTCATCGCCCTGCACCCGGGCAGTTCCAGCGCGCCCTACGCCTATTACCTCATCGCCATCAGCCATTACGAGCGCATCTATGATGTGGGCCGGGATCAATCCACGACCCGCACCGCGCTTGATTCGCTGCAGCAGGTGGTGCGCCGCTATCCCGACAGCCCCTACGCTTCGGATGCGCGCCTGAAGATGGACATGACGCGCGACCACCTGGCCGGCAAGGAAATGAGCGTCGGCCGCTGGTATCTGCGCAACGGCTATTATCTGGCCGCCATCAACCGCTTCCAGAACGTGGTGCGCGATTACGAGACCACCAGCCACACCCCCGAAGCGCTCCACCGTCTGGTGGAGTCTTACGTGGCGCTCGGCGTGGACGAGGAGGCCCGTCAGGTCGCCTCGGTGCTGGGCTATAACTTCCCCGGCTCGAACTGGTATGAAGACAGCTATGATCTTCTCACCGCCCGCGGCATCGCCATACCGGGCGCTGAAGATCTCGAGCGCGATCCTTCGCTGCTGCGCCGGGCGCTCAATCGCATCTTCGGCTAGGGCGGACACTATGGGGCGGGCGGCGTGCTGACTTCGCTCTCCATTCGCGACATCGTTCTGATCGACCGTCTGGATCTTGTCTTTGAGGGCGGCCTTTCCGCGCTCACCGGTGAGACCGGGGCCGGCAAATCCATCCTTCTGGGCGCTTTGGGTCTGGCGTGCGGCGACCGGGCCGAGCGCAGCCTTGTACGTGCCGGCGCCGATCAGGCCATGGCCTCGGCCGTGTTCGAACCGGCGCCCGGCCATCCGGCTTACTCCGTCATCGAAGACGCGGGCCTCGCCATCGAGCCCGGCGAGCCGGTGATCCTGCGCCGCACCCTGTCCGCCGACGGCCGCTCGCGCGCCCATGTGAACGATCAGCCGGCCAGCGTCGGGCTTCTGGCGCGCCTGGGCGAGCTGCTGGTGGAGATCCACGGCCAGCATGACGGGCGCGGCCTTCTGGACCCCAAAACCCATCGCGGACTGCTGGACGCCTATGCCGGTGTGGAGATCGACCGCAAAGCCGTGGAGACCGCCTACAAGGCGCTGTCCGCGGCGCGCACCCGCCTTGAGGAACTCACGGCGACCCGCGATAAGGCGGCCAGCGAGGAAGCGTTTCTGCGCGACAGCGTCGAGGCGCTGGACGCTTTGGCGCCGCGAGCCGGCGAGGAGGCGAGCCTGGCTGAGGAGCGCAAATTCCTGCAGCAGGCCGAAAGTGCGCTCACCGAATTGCAGGACGCTATGGAGGCGGTCGCTGGCGGCGAGGGCCTGTCGGAGCGGCTCAACACCGCGCTGCGCGGGCTTGAGCGCGTGCGCGGCGCCCTGGGGGCCGAAGGCGAGGAAGCGGACGGCGGCGCCGATACCGATTCCGGGGACGCCCAGGCGGTGGGCGAAGAGATTTCCGGGGCTGGAGCAGCGCGCGCCGCGGTGGAGCGGGCCGCCGGCGCGCTGGATCGTGCGCTGATCGAGTTTGGCGAGGCCGAGGGCGCCTTGTCCGACGCGGCGCAGCGCTTTGAGGTGGAGCCCGGCCGGCTGGACGCGGTGGAGGAGCGCCTGTTCGCCCTTCGCGGCGCGGCGCGAAAGCACGCCGTCGAGGTGGAGGATCTCCCGGGTCTGCGCGAAACGCTCGCTGAACGCCTGGATATGATCGAACACGCCGATGACCGGCTGAAGGAAGCCCAAGCCGCCCTGACCGCCGCGGACGCCGATTACGCCAAGGCCGCCGGCGCCCTGTCGAAGATGCGCAAGGCCGCCGGGGACAAGCTCGCCGGCGCGGTGGAGGCCGAGCTTGCGCCGCTGAAAATGGATAAGGCCCGCTTCCGCGTGGCGGTCGAGCCGGATGAATCGCGCCCGGGCGCGAGGGGTTGGGACCGGGTGGCGTTCGAGGTGGCCACCAATCCCGGCGCGCCCTTTGGTCCGCTGGACAAGATCGCGTCGGGCGGCGAGCTGTCCCGCTTCGCCCTGGCGTTGAAGGTCTGCCTGGTGGAGCGTGGCGGCGCCAAGACTATGGTGTTTGATGAGGTTGATCAAGGCGTTGGCGGCGCGGTGGCCGACGCGGTGGGACAACGGCTTTCACGGCTCGCCGCCACGGGTCAGGCGCTGGTGGTCACCCACTCGCCCCAGGTCGCCGCGCGCGCCGCCATGCATTTTCGTATCGAGAAATCCGACGCCGGCGAGGGGGTGCGCACCGGCGTCCGCCTGCTGCAGCCGGAGGAACGCCGCGAGGAGATCGCGCGTATGCTGTCCGGCGCGGAAGTCACCGACGCCGCCCGCGCCGCCGCCGATCAACTGATGTCGAGCTAGGACGTTTTGAAACTTCGTAACGCGCGGCCAGGCGATCTGGTCTCTCTCCAGAATCTCTGGCGCACCGGTCTTGAGGCCGGTCGGCGCCGCCTAACCGCCGATGAGCGCGAAAAGCGGGCGCGCGTTTTCATCGACCGGCACATGGCGAGCACGACGCTGCTCATCGCCGCCGTCGGCGAGGGCAGGCTGCTGGGCTGTCTTGGTTATGACACCGCGGACCGCGCGGCGGTGATCGACGCGCTGCTGGTCGATCCTGAGCATCAGGGCGAAGGCGTGGGCCGCAGCTTTGTGGACTGGCTGAAAACCCGCCATGACCAGATTGAAGTGGCGGTGGCTTTCGGGGCGCGCGAGCTGCGCGGCTTCTACAAGGAGCTGGATTTTGACGAGGCGTCGCATCCCGGTCCGCGCGACGAAGGCGCTGGCGAGGATGCAGATTGGGCCGCCCCCGAGGAGGCCGGTGCGGATTTCCGGCTGGTCTGGCGGCGCACCCGCAATTGATGCCCGCACAGGGCCGGACGCTGTTCAACCGTGAGCTCGTACAGGATCACCGCGCCGCGGGCTCTTTCGACCGCGTGGGGGATTTTTGACGGTCCGCATACCTTGACCCTGGCGCCTGTCCGGCCTCTTTCTTCGCTGGAGACGACTCGAAAAAAGGCCCGCCCATGTCCGCCGCGCTGAAAGACCCAGACCAGCTCTCTGAAGCCGACGCCAAATCCGAGCTGGAGCGCCTGGCGAAGGAAATCGCGAAGCACGACCGGGCTTATTACGAGAAAGACAAGCCGGCGATTTCGGACGCGGCCTATGACGCCTTGCGCGCGCGCAATACCGCGATTGAAGAGCGCTTCCCGGCGCTGAAGCGCGCTGACAGCCCGTCCGACCGCGTCGGCGCCAGACCCTCCGACCAGTTTACCGAAGTGCCCCACGCCGTGCCCATGCTGTCGCTGGGCAACGCCTTCACTGACGAGGACGTCGCCGACTTCGTGGAGCGCATCAAGCGCTTCCTCAATTTGTCAGAGACGCCGGTGCTCACCGCCGAGCCGAAGATTGACGGGCTGAGCGCCAATCTGCGCTATGAAAACGGCGAGCTTGTGGTGGGCGCCACGCGCGGCGACGGACGCTCGGGCGAGAACGTTACGGCCAATCTAAAGACCATCGCCGACATCCCTCACACCCTGAAGGGCGACGCGCCCGAGGTGCTGGAAGTGAGGGGCGAAGTGTATATGAGCCATGCCGACTTCGCCGCGCTCAATGCGCGCCAGGAGCAGCTCGGCAAGCCGGCCTACAAGAATCCGCGCAACGCCGCGGCGGGCTCGCTGCGCCAGATCGATCCGGCCATCACCGCCCAGCGGCCCTTGCGGTTTTTCGCCTACGCCTGGGGCGAGCTGAGCGAGCCGCTCTCCGACACCCAGTACGGCGCGGTGGAGCGCCTGGCCCGCTACGGCTTCGCCACCAATGAGGACATGGCGCGCTGCGCGGGCGTTGAGGACCTGGTCGCCCATTATCGCGGGCTGGAGGAGAAACGCGCCGGGCTCGGCTATGACATTGACGGCGTGGTCTACAAGGTGGACCGGCTGGACTGGCAGGAGCGGCTGGGTTTCGTCAGCCGGGCGCCGCGCTGGGCGATCGCTCATAAATTCTCGCCCGAGAAAGCCACAACCCTGCTGCACGCCATCGAAATCCAGGTGGGCCGCACCGGCGCGCTCACCCCGGTGGCCAAGCTGGAGCCGGTGACCGTGGGCGGCGTGGTGGTCTCCAACGCCACGCTCCACAACGAAGACGAGATCGCCCGCAAGGATGTGCGCGTCGGGGACACGGTGGTGGTCCAGCGCGCCGGAGATGTAATCCCGCAAATCGTCGAAGTCCTGAAAGACAAGCGCCCGGACGGCGCCGAGCCGTACGCGTTTCCCAAAGTCTGCCCGTGCCCGCTTGCGACCCCCGCCGAGCGCGAAGTGAATGCGCGCACCGGCGAGGTGTCGGTGGTGCGCCGCTGCACCGGCGAATTCGCCTGCCCCTATCAGCGCAAGGAGCATCTCAAGCATTTCGTCAGCCGCAAGGCCTTCGATATCGAGGGCCTTGGCGAGAAGCAGGTGGCGGCGTTCTACGAGGAAGGCGCGGTGAAGGAGCCCGCACACATCTTCACGCTGGAGCGCCGTAACGCCGCCGGCGAGCTGGATCCGCCCCTGCAGGTCCGCGAGGGCTGGGGCGAGAAATCGGTGACGAACCTCTTCGGCTCGATCAATGAGCGAAAGACCATCGCCCTGTCGCGCTTCATCAACGCCATGGGCGTGCGCCATGTGGGCGAGGAGACCGCCCGGCTTCTGGCGCGCACCTATGGATCGTGGAGCGAGTTTCGCACGGCCGCTGAGGCCGCCGCCGATCCTGGCGAGGCGCGCGAGTCGATGCTCGCCATCGACGGGCTCGGCGACACGGCGGTGGACGCGCTGGGCCGGTTTTTCGCCGAAGCGCACAACAAGGCCGCTCTTGATCGCCTGCTGGAGCATGTGAGCGTGGAGGACGCCGAACAGATCGCCGCTGAAAGCCCGGTCTCGGGCAAGACGGTCGTCTTCACCGGCAGCCTTGAAAAATTCACCCGCGACGAAGCCAAGGCGCGCGCCCAGTCGCTGGGCGCAAAGGTCTCCGGCTCGGTCTCGGGCAAGACCGATTATCTGGTCGCGGGCCCCGGGGCGGGCAGCAAGCTGAAGAAAGCCCAGGAGATGGGCGTCCAGACTCTGACCGAGGATGAATGGCTGGCCCTGATCGCCGGGTAAAGGCTCGCGTGCCGTTTCGCCGCGGCTGCGCCGTGACAGCGCGCGCGACGCAGCCTAATTTTAACCCATGACCCTGATCGCCATCGATTTTGAAACCGCCAACGAACAGCGGGCGAGCCCGTGCGCGGTGGGGCTGTCCTATATCGAGGACGGGCGCGTGGTGGAGACCGAGGCGTTTTTGATCCGGCCGCCCGAGATGCGGTTTTCGCGCTGGAATGTCGCCGTGCACGGCATCATGCCGGACGATGTCGCCGATGCGCCTGAATGGCCTGAATTGCTGGAGGGGCTGGCCCCGAAGCTGAAGGGCGCGACCCTGATCGCCCATAACGCCAGCTTTGACATGAGCGTGCTGCGCCAGACCTGCGCCTGGTACGGGCTGGACTGTGTGGAGGCGGCCTATCTGTGCACGGTGAAGGGCGCGCAGAGCGCCTGGCCCCATGTGGGCTCGGCCAAGCTCAACGTGCTGTGTGATTATTTCGACATCGCGCTGAAGCACCATGACGCCGGCTCCGACGCTGAAGCCTGCGCGCGCCTGGCGATCCTTCTGGCCGAGCACGCCGGCGAAGCCGACTTCCTCACCGCCGCGCCCAAGCTGGGCCTCAGCGTCGGCGCCCTGACCCGCGACGGTTACGCCCCCTGCTCGCTGAAACGCGCGCGGGTTTAGGCGCGCCGCGCCGTCTTCGCCCAAAAATACGTAACGTCTGCGCCCCCTCTCCCCTCTTGGAGGGGAAGGGTAAGGTGAGGGGTTTGCGGCGGTTGGGTTGAACCCGGCGAGGGTGGCGGAATTTCGGGCGTACCCCCTCACCCTTACCCTCCCCCCCATGGTCATGGGGGAGAGGGGGGGCGGAGACGCCGCTTTCAATCTTCAAGGCGGGAATGGGCGGGGATGTTCTATTCGGCCGCCACCGCGTCGGGTTCACCGGCCATCATCCTGGGCATCCAGCCTTCGTGGGCTTCGCGCAGGGCGTCGAGGCTCACGGCGTGGGCGCCGTTGACCGAAATCTCGGGCCCGCCGGCCAGTCCTGCGATCTGGACCGGGACGCCAGCGGATTTCGCCTCGGCGCGGATCTGTTCAGCGGCTTCGGCGGTGCAGGCGATGAGATAGCGCGCCTGATCTTCGCCGAAATACCAGGCGAAGGCCGGCGTCTTGCCGGTGTGTGCGAACTTGATCCCGCATCGCGACGCCAGCGCCATGTCGGCCGCCGCGCCGGCGAGTCCGCCGTCGGAGAGGTCGTGGACGGCCTTCAGGCGTCCCGCGCGGATCTGTCCGCGTACGAAATCGCCATTGCGCTTCTCCACTGCAAGATCGACCGGGGGCGGCGCGCCGTCCTCACGGTTTTCAAACAGGCGCAGATAGAGCGAGGCCCCGAGGGCGCCGGCGGTGTCGCCGATCACCAGCACCACGTCGCCGGCCTCCATGCAGCCATAGCCGGCGCGCTGTGCGATATCGGGGATGAGCCCCACCGCGCCCACGGCCGGGGTCGGCGGAATCGCGCGGCCCTCGGTCTCGTTATAGAGCGAGACATTGCCCGACACGACCGGAAAGGAGAGGGCGCGGCACGCCTCGGCCATGCCCTCCACGCAACCCACGAACTGGCCCATGATCTCGGGGCGTTCGGGATTGCCGAAATTCAGGCAGTCGGTGATGGCGATGGGGTCGGCGCCCGCCGCGGTCAGATTGCGCCAGGCTTCGGCCACGGCCTGCTTGCCGCCCTCGAACGGATCGGCCAGGCAATAGCGCGGCGTGCAATCGGTGGTGATGGCCAGCGCCTTGTCGGTGCCGTGAATGCGCACGATCGCGGCGTCGCAGGGGCTTTCCGAACTTGCCGCGGTGTCGGCCATCACATGACGGTCGTACTGGCTCCAGATCCATTTCTTGGACGCCATGTCCGGCGAGCCCATGAGCTGGAGCAGGACCTTTCCCAGATCGTCCGGGGCGCGCAGATCCTTGGCCTTGATGCTGGCGCGCGCTTCGGCCGGATAGCTGGGGCGGTCGTATTTCGGGGCGTTCTCGCCAATGGGATCCAGCGGCAGATCGCACACCACTTCGCCTTTGTGGCGCAGAACCAGGCGACCGTGCTCGGCGGTCTGGCCGATGACGGCCACGTCGAGATCCCATTTGTGGAAGATGCGCTCGGCCACGTGCTCGCGGCCCGGCTTGACGATGATCAGCATGCGCTCCTGGCTTTCGGAGAGCATCATCTCATAGGCGGACATGTTCGCTTCGCGCTGGGGCACGTGATCAAGATCAAGCTCGATCCCCAGCCCGCCGGAGCTGGCCATCTCCACCGAAGAGGAGGTGAGGCCGGCGGCGCCCATGTCCTGGATCGAGCTGATGGCGTCTTCGGCCATGAGCTCCAGGCACGCCTCGATCAGCTTCTTCTCGGTGAACGGATCGCCGACCTGCACCGTGGGGCGCTTTTCTTCGGAGCCTTCGCCAAACTCGGCGCTGGCCATGGTGGCGCCGTGAATGCCGTCGCGGCCGGTCTTGGCGCCCACATAGAGCACCGGGAAGCCGGGCTCGCGGGCCGCTGCAGTGAAGATCTTGTCGGAATCAGCAAGGCCCACCGCCATGGCGTTCACCAGGATGTTCTGGTTGTAGCCCTTGTCGAAATTGGTCTCGCCGCCGACCGTGGGCACGCCCACGCAATTGCCGTAGCCGCCGATTCCCGCCGATACGCCGGAGACCAGCTGGCGGGTCTTGGGGTGGCTCGGATCACCAAAGCGCAGCGCGTTCATCAGCGCGATGGGGCGCGCGCCCATGGTGAACACGTCGCGCAAAATCCCGCCCACGCCCGTCGCCGCACCCTGATAGGGCTCGATGAAGCTGGGATGGTTGTGGCTTTCCATCTTGAAGACGGCCGCCTGGCCGTCGCCGATGTCCACAACGCCGGCGTTCTCGCCGGGGCCGTAGATGACGCGCTCGCCCGTGGTGGGGAATTTCGCCAGATGCAGGCGCGAGGATTTGTAGGAGCAGTGCTCCGACCACATCACCGAAAAGATACCGAGCTCCACAAGGTTCGGCGCCCGCCCGAGCTCCTTCAGGATGATCTCGTATTCCTGGGCCGTGACGTGATCGAGGACGATTTGCTCGTCGATCCCGTCGGCGTAGCGGTTTTGCGCGGGCTCGGTCATGCGGTCACCTTCCCCAGAATGCTTTCAAACAGCGCCAGCCCGTCGGTTCCGCCATGGGTCAGATCCACGGCGCGTTCGGGGTGGGGCATCATGCCAAGCACATTGCCTTTGGCGTTGGTGACGCCGGCGATGTTGCGGGCGGAGCCGTTGGGGTTGTCGACATAGCGGAACACCACTTGGCCTTCGCCCTCGATGCGGTCCAGCGTCTCGTCGTCGGCGAAGAAATTGCCGTCATGGTGGGCCACGGGGATGATCAGTTCCTGGCCGCGTTCATAGCCGCGCGTGAAGGCCGTGTCGGCGCTCTCCACCGTCAGTTTCACACGATCACAGATGAAGCGCAGGCCGGAATTGCGCATCAGCGTGCCAGGCAGAAGCCCGGTCTCGGTGAGGATCTGGAAGCCGTTGCAGACGCCCAGGATCGGCGTGCCGGCTTCGGCCCGCTTCACCAGATCCGCCGTGATCGGCGAGCGTCCGGCGATGGCGCCGGAACGCAGATAGTCGCCATAGGAAAACCCGCCCGGAACCATGATGAAATCAAGGTCGTCGGGCAGGGCGGACTCCCCGTGCCAGATCATGGCCGGGGCGGTTCCGGTGACTCGCTCGATCGCCATGGCCGCGTCGCGGTCACAGTTCGAGCCGGGATAGACGATTACGGCGGTTTTCATGGGGCCTCGCTTTAGCAGGCGCTGCGGACCTTGGCGAGATGGAACCAGACCGGATTTCGCAGCGCCCGGTCACCTCCCGCCGTCGTGTGTGCTTTTCCAAGCCCGGCGGGCCTGATAGCGTCTCGCCATGGCTCGGATCATCATTCAGCGCGACGAGGGGTGTCTTGGCGGCGGCGGCTGTCTGGGCGTCGTGGCGCTGGCCGGCTGGATCACCGCCGTGGTGCGCGACGCCATGATGCTGAAATGGGTCTGGCTGATCTTTGATATCGCGCTGGCGCCGCTGGGCGCGATTCGCGGAATTCTCATGTGGTTCGGCCTCGCCTGACGCGGCGAGGCCCTAGCTCACCCTGAAGCTGGCTCCCTAACGCTTGCGCGCGAGACCCGAGAGGCCGCAGCGCTCCAGGAACGCATCCACATCAGTGGTGCGCGGGCGCGACCGCACGCCGGCGGTTTCGCCTCGGGTGAGGGAGCGAAGGCCGGTGCAGCCGGTCAGGCGAAGATGGTCGTCGTGGTGGGACATGGGAGAGGCTTTCAAAATGCGGGTCGTTGCAGAGCGCGATATGCTCTCAGCCGCCGGGGCGCGGTAGGGCCGGATCTGCAAGCCTGCCCTGCGCGCCGCGCATGGGCCCATGGGCGCCTTGGCCGGGATCCACCCCTAGCCATCCTCCACGCACAGCCAGCGGCTGGGGATCACCGGAATGGGCCCGGTGCGCCAGCCGCGCACGCGCGGCCCGACCAGGGTCTTTCTGCTTTCCACAAAGATCGGAATGTCTGCGGCCGACTCCAGAAGAAGCGTTTCTGCCTGGCCGAACAGCTGCGTGCGCGCTTCCAGGTCGACGGTTCGAAGCGCCTGGCTGGCCGCATCGTCGAAGGCTTGATCTCTCCACTTGGAAAAATTGGTGTCGCCCGCCTCGGTCATGAACTGGAGCAGATAGGCGTAAGGATCATCAAAATCGCCGACCCAGCCCGATGTCGCCACGACGAAATCGCCGGCGCGCATGGCGTCATAATGCAGCTGGGAATCGCGCACGGCGATCTGCACCCGCACCCAGTCGGCGATCAGGCTCCAGTCTTCCTGGATCACCGGCGCCACGCGCGGCCAGCCGGCCGACGGCGTGTAGTGAAAGGTGAACTCCAAGGGATTGTCCGGACCGTACCCTGCCGCCTCCAGCAATGCGCGGGCCTGCTCGCGGCGCGCTTCGATTGCGTCGTCGGCGTAGTTGAGGCCGATGTTTTCCGCTTGGCCTGTAATCCCGTCGGGCACATAGCGGAACAAGGGATCGTCGGCGCCTGACAGGACTTCATTGGCGATGAAGCGCCGGTCCACCGCCATGCCCAGCGCCTGGCGCACGCGCACATCGCCGGTGATATCGCTGCGCGTATTCATGGTGAGGGTGCGGATGGTGAGGCCGGGTGAGGTGTCGATCAGGTCGGGATGGCGCTCGCGCAGCATGGCCAGATTATTGCCGGAAAACTCCGGATTGAGGTCCAGCTCGCCATTGCGGACCCGGCGCTCTGCCGCCGCGGTGTCGGTTGTGGGGTAGTAAAAGACCCGGTCGAGGCAGACGGTTCCCGCCTCATAGAAGAGCGGATTGCGGACCAGCTCGATGAGATTATTGGACTCCCAGCGCACCAGATTGAATGGCCCGTTGACGACGATATTCTCCGGACGGATCCAGTCCTCGCCATGGATTTCGATCACATGGCGCGGCGCCGGTTGGCCCGCGGTCGCAAGAACCGAGGGCAGAAACGGCGCCGGATACTCCAGGCGCAGCTCCACTGTGCGCGGATCCAGCGCGGCCGCGCCCAGAGACTCCACCGGCGCGCGGCCTGTTGCGATCTCCTGACCGTTCTCGATGACGAAAAGCATATCCGGGTATGCGTTACGGGTCACCGGATCGAGCGCCCGGCGCAAGCCGGCCACCACATCATCAGCGGAGATGGCCACGCCGTCAGACCATTGCGCCTCACGCAGGGTGAAGGTCCAGGTGAGGCCGTCGTCCGACACCGTGGTGGTGTCGGCCAGGCCCGGAACCGCGCGGCCATTCGCATCGCGCTGGTAGAGCCCGACGAACAGGTCCGACACGATCTGCATTTCCGGGACGATGTAGGCGACATGGGGATCCAGCGACAGCGGCTCCATGCGGTTGCCGCGATGAAGCGTGTCGCCCACATCGCCTTGAGGCCCGCCACAAGCCGCCGCGGCGACGGCCAGCGCCGCCGCTATCCATGGTCTGATCATTGGTCCCGCCCCCGCAAAGAATAAGGAGGCAGCCTCCGGTCACGAGGGCGGCTTGGCAAGCGTTTCGCCAGATAAACTCGGCGCGTGGATCATCGCCGCCGCCGTTCAGTCCAGAGGATCGCCTAGCTGTCGGAGTCGTGCTGCGGCTTGTCCTTGCGCGAGGTCTGCGCGTAATCCTCAAGCTGGCTTTCGCTCATGCTGTCATACATCTTCTCTGCGGCGCCTTGCAGGTTGGAGACTTTCTCCTCGCCGCGCTTGGCGGCCAGCGCCGCGCCGGCGGCTTTCTGCTGGGCTGCGGATTTTGCGGGCATGGGGGACCTCCTGCTTGCTGCATACGAAGAGCCAAAGCCGAAGGGAGCCGCCGGGTTCCCCCGGGGAGAGACGCAAACATGAAAAGGCCCGCCGCGAACCCTCGCGGCGGGCCTTCACACACTTAAGGTCCCGCGGCTTAGGCGCCGGGGATCGGGAAGCTGACGCTGGCGCCGGGGCCCAGCGGCAGGCCGAAGAACACCCAGAGGATCGTCAGCGAGATCCCGCTGGCCATCAGCCAGACGGAGTAAGGGATCATCGATGCGGTCAGAGACCCGATGCCGAACTCGGGAACCCAGCGGCGGGCGAAGACCAGCACCAGCGGGAAATACACCATCAATGGCGTGATGATGTTTGTGCCGCTGTCGCCGACCCGGTAGGCGGCCGTGGCCATTTCCGGGCTCACGCCCAGAAGCATGAGCATGGGCACCAGGATCGGCGCCATCAGCGCCCATTTCGCGCTGGCCGAACCCACGAAGAGGTTCAGTGCGCCGGCGAACAGCACGATCAGGCCCAGCACGATCGGCAGGGGCAGGCCCGAGCTTTCGATGGCGTTGGCGCCGTTCACCGCGAAGATCAGCCCCAGCTGGGACTGGTTGAACATCTGTACGAAATACGCCGCGAAGAAGGACAGCACGAGGTAATAGCCCATGTCCTTCATGGCGCCGGTCATCATGTCGATGATATCGCGATGGGTCTTGATGGTGCCCGCCGCCTTGCCGTAGGCGACGCCGGCGAAGATGAAGAGCAGCATGAAGCCGGCCACCAGTGAGGAGAACATGGGCACCAGGGCCACTGCGATGTTCGCCTCGGGGTCCTGCATGACCGCTTCGTCGAACAGCGGCGCGTTGGGCACGCCGTCCACCAGCGGATACATGGAGAAATTGCCGAGGGTGACCAGGTGCAGCAGGTCCACCGTAAGGATCACCCACACCGCCATGACCGCCAGCGTGGCCAGGCCCGCATGCGCCAGGCCCTTTTTCTGACCGGGCGTCAGGGGGGCGTTGACGTCTTCGTCGTCGTCCGTGCCCTTGCCGCCGGCCACTGCGCCGCCGGTCCAGGGACCCAGGCGCGGTTCGACGATCCGGTCTGTGACAAACCAGATCACCGGCAGGAAGATGAAGGTCATCACCGCGATGAAATACCAGTTGCCCGCAATGTTCATGGTCCAGGGCACGCCCAGATCGGCGGCCTGCACCGAGGCTTCCGTGATCCCGAACAGAAGCGCGTCCAGCTGACCGGGCAGGAGATTGGCCGAAAACCCGCCCGACACGCCGGCGAACGCCGCGGTTATGCCGGCGATCGGGTGTCGGCCGGCGGCGGCGAAGATCACCGCCGCCAGTGGGATCAGCACCACATAGGCGGCGTCGGCGGCCAGATTGCCCATCATCGCCGTCAGCGCCACCGCCGGGGTGAGCAGCCGGCTGGGCACGTCGCGCACCGCGGCGCGCATGGCCGTGCCGAACAGGCCTGCGCGTTCGGCGACGCCGGCGCCCAGCATCACCACCAGGACATAGCCCAGCGGGTAGAAGCCGGTGAAAATCCTCGGCATCTCCACCAGCAAGTATGAGATGACGTCGGGCGACAGCGCCGAGACCGCCTCCACGATGACCGGCGATCCGTCAGGATTGGTCTGGGTGGGGTGGGCCACCGACAGGCCGAGAATCGCGGTGATCGTCGAGATCGCGACCATGAAGAGGATCAGATAGAAGAAGATGAAGGCCGGATCCGGCAGCTTGTTGCCGGCTTTTTCGATGGCCCCCAGAATCCCCTTCTGGTGCTCCACCTTGGCGGCGTCGGGCTTGGCGTCGCTCATATTGGTCCCCTCGCGTGGTTTTTCTGACGAGAAGGATTACCCCGCCGCGCCCGGCTCGAAAACCCGGAACAGGATAGGGAATTCAGAGAGTCGCCTCACGCAAGGCCCGCCGCGCGCCTATATCGAGCCCCATGGAACGCTTCGCCCGCCTTCTGGACGCCCTGTCCCTGACGCCGCAGCGCAACGCCAAGCTCCGGATTCTGGTGGCTCATTTCCGCGAGACTCCGGACCCGGAGCGCGGCCTGGCGCTGGCGGCGATCACCGGCTCGCTGGAGTTTCGCGGCGCCAAGGCCGGCGCCATCCGGGCGATCGCTGCAGAGCGGGTCGATCCGGTTCTGTTTGAAATGAGCTATGATTATGTCGGCGATCTGGCCGAGACCACGGCGCTGATCTGGCCCACGCGCCACGGCGCCAACCGTGCGCCGGATCTGGCCGAAGTGATCGAGGCTCTGTCCGGCGCCACGCGCGCAGAAGCGCCCAAACTTATCGAAGCCTGGCTTGATGCGCTGGACGCCAACGGGCGCTGGGCCCTTCTAAAGCTTGTCACCGGCGGCTTGCGCGTCGGCGTCTCCGGGCGCCTCGCCAAGACCGCGCTGGCGCAATTTGGCGAGGTCGACGTCACCGAAATCGAGGAGCTCTGGCACGGGCTCTCCCCGCCCTATGAGGAGCTGTTCGCCTGGCTGGAGGGCCGGGCGGACAAGCCGGTGAGCGCGGCGAAAGCGCCGTTTCGTCCGGTCATGCTGGCCAATCCGGTGGATCAGACCGACCTCTCAAAGCTCGATCCGGCCGATTTTGCCGCGGAGTGGAAATGGGACGGCATACGGATTCAAGCCGTTAGCGAGGGCGGGGTGCGCCGGCTCTACACGCGCACCGGCGATGACATCTCCCATGCTTTCCCCGACGTGGTCGCGGCGCTGGAGTTTGAAGGCGCTGTGGACGGCGAGCTTTTGATCCGGAACGCGGAGGGCGGCGTGGCGCCGTTCTCCGAACTGCAGCAGCGGCTCAATCGCAAGACGGTGTCAAAGAACATGATGGAGCAGCGCCCGGCCTTCATCCGCGCCTATGACCTTCTGGTCGTGGGAGACGAAGATTTGCGGCGCAAACCGTTCATCGAGCGCCGGGCGCGGCTGGAAGCGCTCATCGCCGCGGCGCCGGACCGTCTGGACGTATCCGACCTTGTGCCCATCGAAAGCTGGGCGGCCATGGAGGCCCTGCGCGCGGACCCGCCTCACGCCCACGCCGAAGGGGTGATGCTCAAGCGCCGCGACAGCGCCTATGTGCCAGGCCGGCCCAAGGGCCCGTGGTTTAAATGGAAGCGCGATCCGTTTCTGGTGGACGCCGTGCTGATGTACGCCCAGCGCGGCCACGGCAAGCGCTCCAGCTTCTATTCGGACTTCACCTTCGGGGTCTGGAAGGACGGCGGGGACGGCGGGGGCGACACGCTGGTTCCGGTGGGGAAGGCGTATTTCGGCTTCACCGACGAGGAGCTCAAAAAGCTCGACAAGTTCGTGCGCGACAACACCTATGATCGCTTCGGACCGGTGCGCTCCGTCACCGCTACGACCGATCACGGCCTGGTGCTTGAGATCGCGTTTGAAGGCCTGCAGCGCTCGCCGCGCCACAAGTCGGGCCTGGCCATGCGCTTTCCCCGGGTGCACCGCATCCGCTGGGACAAACCCAGCGCCGAGGCCGACCGGATCGAGGCGCTGGAGACGCTTCTGGAAGAACATTTCGACACGCGCGGAACGCATGATAAATAGCCCGCATTCATAAGAGCGCACCCAAGGGGCTGACATGACGATCCACCTCCTCGCCGCCGCAGGGCCGTCCATCTCGGTGGAGACCATCACCGGCTATCTCATGACCGTGGGCGTCCAGGCGCTCATCAATGTCGCCATGGCGGCGTTGATCCTGGTCGTCGGCTTCATGATCGCCGGCGCGGTGGGGCGAACGGTGAGGAAGCTCGCCGACAAGAACCCGCGCATGGACAAGACGCTGAGCAGCTTCTTCTCCTCGCTGGCGCGCTGGGGCATCATCGCGGTGGTGCTCATCGCCGTGCTGACCCGCTTCGGGGTGGAGACCACCAGCCTCGTCGCCGCGCTCGGCGCCATGACCCTGGCTGTCGGCCTCGCTTTGCAGGGCACGCTGGGCAATGTGGCGGCCGGCGTGATGATCGTGTTCTTCCGGCCCTATTCCATCGGCCAGTACGTGGACATCGCCGGCGTCGCCGGAACGGTGAAGGACATCACCCTGTTCTATACCGAGCTGAACACGCCCGATAACGTCCAGATCATCATCCCCAACGGTCAGGCCTGGGACAATGTGATCACCAATTATTCCGCCTATCCTGAGCGGCGCTGCGACTTTGTGTTTTCAGCCAGCTATGACGACGAGATCGACAAGGTTCAAACCGTTCTGCGCGAGCTGTTCGAGGCCGATGAGCGGGTGCGCAAGGATCCGGCCGTGTTCGTGGAGGTGAAAGCCCACAACGCCTCCAGCGTCGACTATCAGGTGCGCGCCTGGTGCGCGGCGTCGGACTATTGGGGCCTGCATTTCGACATGAACAAGCGGGTGAAGCTCGCCTTCGACGAAAACGGCATCGAGATCCCCTATCCCCATCAGGTGGAGATCCACAAGAACGCCCAATAGGCGGTCGCTCCGCCGTCTCTGATCTGAACCAAGCGCGAAACGGGCTGGCCCGCCGTCCCTGCAGTAGGGTCGGCCGCCCTTTTCGCGCCCCAATCGCCGCACAAGGTCCATTCATGAGCGATGCGAACTCCAAACCCAAGCGGTCCGGTCTTCTCGGACGGATCACCGATGTCCGGTTCTCCGATCTGGTGATCCTGTTTTTCCTGTGCGTGCTGGTCGGGCTCTTGCTGGCCTTCTTCAACGTGGATCCGGCTGATCTGTGGGTGGATTTCTTCGCCACGGTGGGCGAGGCGTGGAACAGCTTCTTTGGCGGCTTCTTTGACCTTGTGGGCAACGCGCTGAAATACTTCATCCTGGGCGCCGTGGTGATCGTTCCCATCTGGGCGGTCTGGCACGTCCTGCGCGCGGTGCTGCGCCGCTAGGCTTCACCTTGCGCTAACCAAACCGCGCGGTTTCAGGCGCGCGCGGCGTTTCGCTGGGCTAGGCTCTCCATGGTAGTGCGGGGGCCCTTGGTGATGGCGGATATCTTGTTCATGAACGGGCGCAAAGCCCCGGCGGCGCGCCCCTGGCGGGAGCGGCCGCTTATCGTGTGCGACCCTGTCCGCTTCACGCGCCGCCTCACCGTCGAGATCCTCCGCGCCGCGGGCGCCGAGCGGGTGACCGCCGCCGAGACCCCCGAAGCCGCGCGCTGGTTCATCAAGCAGGCCACCGATCCGGTGTTGCTGACGGACTGGCGCGAGGGCGAAGAAGAAGCGCCCGGCAGTGGCCCGGATTTGGTGCGCGCGGTGCGCCGCGACGGCGTGCGGGCGCACACGCCGAGCCTGGTGATCACCGCCCGCCGCCAGCTTCTCGACATGGAGCATGTGCGTGATTGCGGAACCGATGCGCTCGCCCTGCGCCCGGTCTCGCCGGCGCGGCTGGCCGAGCGCCTCACCGAGATCACCGAGCGTCCGCGTCCCTTTGTCACGACTGCGCGCTTTTCCGGACCGGACCGGCGCGCTGCGCGCCCCCTGCGCGGTGACTACAAGCGCGACCGCGACGTCGCCGACGGCCACGTCAGCGCAGCGGGCGCCGCGCTCAACCAGGCGCGCGCCATTATCTTTGAAAGCCTGCGGCGCAAAGATCCGCTGTCGGCCCGGGTGGGAAAATCGCTGGAGCGGTTTCTTGAGGGGCGCGACGGCGTCGACGCTGAAGCGCGCGAAATCATCACGCTGCATCGCGGCGCGCTGGCGCAGCTGAGCGATCTGAAGCGCGAGGCGCTGGAGATGCGCCTGGACGTGGTTGCAGGCCTCGAACGCATCGTGGCGCGCCGCGCGGCGGCGTAGGCCACTGGAAAGATCGCCGCGCCCCGCCTACAACGCTCCCCCATGAGCGATGATCTTCAAGCCCGACTGGATGAACTCGCCCCGCTATTGGTGGCCGGCAGTCCCCACGCCGTGGATCTCGGCTTCACGCTGGAGGCGATCCGTCCCGGCGAAGCGGTGATGCGCGCAGCCTATCGCGAAGACCTGGTGGGCGATCCCGAAACCGGCGTGATGCACGGCGGCGTGGTCACCGCGCTGCTCGATCACGCGTCTGGAACAGCCGCCTTCGCCGGGCTGGGCGGGGACAAGGCCACGGCGACGCTGGATCTGCGTCTTGATTACATGCGGCCCGCCACGCCCGGGCTCGACGTCATCGCAGAAGCCCATACCGTGAAGGTCTCCGGCCTCATCGCCTTTGTCAGCGCCGTCGCCCATAACGGCGACATCAACGACCCCATCGCCACCGCGCACGCCGCCTTCATGGTCACCCGGGTGAGCCAGGACGCGGCGGACCGGGCCCGGTCGGAAATGGAGGGTGGCCTCACCCCGATTTCGAAAGTGGAGAAGAAAGGCGGCCAGGCATGAGCGAGCGGCTGTCTCCCCTTCTGTCGAGCCCGTACGTGAAGCGGCTCGGCGTGGTGTTCGACGAGCACGGCGACGAGCTGACCGGAATCCTGCCCTACGCCGAGGCGCTGGTGGGCAATCCGCTGATTCCGGCGCTCCATGGCGGAGCCATCGGCGCGTTCATGGAGATCACCGCCTCGGCCGGCCTTCTCGCCGCCAGCGATCTCAGCGCGCTGCCCAAGCCCATTGATGTGGCGGTGGACTATCTGCGGCCGGGCCGACCGAGCGATGTGTACGCCCGCGCCGCCATCACCCGCCAGGGTTCACGCGTCGCCAATGTGCGCGTCGAAGCCTGGCAGGAAAGGCGTTCAGCGCCCATCGCGACACTGCACGGTCACTTTCTCATCAAGCCCGCGGGCTGAAGTTTCGCGCCATAGGTCAAGTCTTGGTTAACGCTTGCGCGTCAGCATGTCGGCAAGCTCTCGGAGTCGTCCGGATTCGTCATGTCTCAAGGTAGTTTTGAACGCATACGCGTCCTCATTCTCGAGGACAATGCTCACATGTCCACGATCCTGCGGACGATTCTGCAGGGCTTCGGCGTGCGCACGATCGTGGAGACGCGCGACGCCGCCGACGCGTTCGAGATCATGCGCAGCGCCAATCCCGATCTCGCTCTGGTGGACTACATGCTCGGCGATGTGGACGGGCTGGAATTCACCCGGCTCATCCGCACCGCTTCGGACAGCCCGAACAAGTATCTGCCCATCATCATGGTTTCCGGTCACACCGACCGCTCCAGAATCTATGAAGCGATCAACGCCGGGGTGAACGAGTACCTGGCAAAGCCCGTACGCCCGGTGGATCTGTATAACCGGCTGGTGTCGCTGATCGAGCGGCCGCGCCGCTTCGTCAAGTCGACGGGCTATTTCGGTCCCGACCGGCGCCGGCGCCAGGATCCGCGCTTCTCCGGTCCGTGGCGGCGGTCCACCGACTCCCAGAACAAGAATGAAGCCGACGACGTGGATTTCGGCTGAGCCCCGCCGACTTCGACCCTGTCGGCCCGTGCGCCTCAGATTCTGCACCGTAGCGCCGCTGGGCTGCGCTTTGACTGACCCGAGCGCCGGGTTTGTTCGTTAGTGTCTCAATGGACCGACCGACGATGAACCGTGAGAGCGGCGAGGGGACCACGCGCCGCGGCAAGATCACACGCTTGCGCCATCGCATCGACGATGCGGCGCGCGGGCGCTGGGCCCTGCCGGTCCTTCTCCTGGGCTCGGTGCTGGAATCCACCGTGTTTCCTTGGCCCATCGAGTTTCCCATGACCGCCTACATGCTGCGCGGCAAGCGCGCGGCGGTGGAGGTGATCACCATTGTCACGCTGGGCAGCGTCGTGGGGTGTTTCCTGAGTTATCTGGCGGGCCGGGCGGCGTTCGACGCGCTGGAGGGCTTCATTCTGGCGCGCCCGGGCCTCGAAGCGAATCTGGAGCTCGCCCGCAAGCGCATCGAGGACTGGGGACCGCTTGCAGTGGCCTTCGCCATGCTCGCGCCGATCCCGGTGCAGGCGGCCAGCTTCGCCGCAGGACTGGCGGAGATGACTGTGTGGACCTTCCTGGTCGCGGTGGCGGTGGGCCGGTCGGCGCGCTACTGGGCGATGGGCGCCGTTGTGTTCCTGTTCGGCGATCAGATCGCGGCCTGGTGGAAGAGCCTGCCCAAAACCTGGCGCAACTGGGGCGTCGGCGTCGGCGTTGCGGTGTTTATCGCCCTGTGCGCCGTCGCGCTCGTATCGCTGTTCATGCCGGCTGAGGCGTTGTCTGCGGCGAGTGAGGGGATCGCGGGACCTGGCGGAGGCTAGAAGCGCGACAGCCGGTTTTGAGGCTCAAGGCCCATCAGGGCGAACAGATGGGCGAGCAGCAGGATGAACACCACGCCGGCGAGAATCGCGACCGGCGTCCACGGGACCATGCGCGGACGCAGCGGATCGGAAGGACGGCCGCCGCGCCGGGCGGCGAACGCGAACAGGGCGGCGTCCAGCGCCATCAGCGCCAGCGTAATCAGAAGGGACATCGGGCGCCTCGCGTCGGGCCGTGGAGACCCCGTGCCGGGTCTTGACCCACACATAGGGGCGCACCGCAAGTTCGTGCAAGGCGCGGCACGCCGCAGGCAGCTGCAGCAGCCAGTAGGCCGGCATGGCGGCGAGATCGACAAGGCGCGGCGTGAATCCGGCCCGGCGCGCGCCGGCGGCGGCGCAGGCCATGGCCGCAATGTGGGCGGCCAGCCCGGCGCCCAGCGCGGCGAGACCGGCGGGCGAGGCGGCATGCACCGGCGCCCCCAGCGCTCCCACCGCGGTGAGCGCCATCAGGGTGAGGCCGGCCGGGTACCCCACCGCACACACCACATTGGCCAGAAGGCTGAACTGCAGAGCGGCGAGCGCGCGAAGCCCGGCCGTCCCGGCCAGCCCGCGCGGATCGCGCATCTGCACCAGCCAGGTGACGGCGTGGCCCTTCAGCCAGCGGCTGCGCTGGCCGGTCCAGTCCTTGCGGGTCTCCGGCGCTTCTTCCGCGGTGCCAGGCTCGATCAGCCCGGCGCGCCATCCCTCGCGGGCGAGGCGGAAGCCCAGATCGGCGTCTTCTGTCACGTTGAACGGATCCCAGGCGCCGCACGCCTCAAGCGCCTCGCGGCGAAACACATTGCTGGTCCCGCCCAGTGGCAGGGGCAGGCCCAGGCGATGATAGGCCGGTAGAAGCGCGTGAAACTGGGCGGCGTATTCCAGCGCGAACTGGCGTGTCAGCCAGCACCGGTCGCGATTATACCAGCCCAGTGGCGCCTGCACGACGCCCAGCGCGGCGTCGGCGGCGAAGGCTTCGGCGGCTGCGCGCAGCTGATCTGGGCGCGGCGCGTCTTCGGCGTCGTACACCGCGATCATCGCGCCATGAGCGGTTTGCAGCGCATAGTTCAGCGCGCGCGGCTTGGTCCGCGGTCCTTCAGGCGGCGCGACAAGCACGCGGGTGCGCACTTTCGCCCGCCGCGCCGCCGCGCGGGAGGCCGCCAGGGTGGCGGTGTCGCCGTCCTCAAGGACGAGAAGGATCTCCAGCCGGTCGCGCGGATAGTCCAGGCGCGCCAGGTGGGTCATCAGGCCGGCCACCACGGCCTCCTCCTTGTAGAGGGCGACGATGATGCTGACCGGCGGCGCCTCGCGGGCCTTCAGGGGGCGGCGCGGCGACCAGCGCGGTGCGAACGCCCCCAGAAGCCGGAGCATACAAAGCGCGCATACGAAGGCGATCAGGCTGCACAGAAGGACGATTGCGGCGGCGTCAGGCGCAAACAGCGCAAACCCCGCCGAAAAGCTGAAAACCGGCGCCCAGAGACGAAGCGGCGGGAGCAGGGCCCTGCCTGCGCTGGCTTGCGGTCTGTCGGTGAGTAGCGCGAACGCGGCTCTCTGCGCACACGGCGCATCGCGCCGCGAGCCCGGCCGCGCTGGTTCTGTGTTCGTGGAGATCGCCATGCCCCGCCTCCCGTCAAGGGAAACTTAAGCAGAACTTCTCCTGAAAAGCGAATCAGTTGTGAGAAACGCGCCCGGATCGCCCTGGCGAGCCAAGGCCACGCCAGGCTGGCGCTGCCCCATGAGGCGAAACCCTAGGCCTTGGGATCAAACAGGGCGAGGCGCTTGCGGGCGGTGAGGCGGCCTTCGCCGGGGTTAAGTTCGAACGCGGCGAACATGCTGGTCGGCCAGCCCTGGGGCAGGCCTTTGGTCGCGTTCGCCGAGACGGCCAGGGAATGGGCGAAGCTGCCGACGCCCGGATTATGGGCCACCAGCACGATGGATTGCGCGCCCTCCGACAGGGCGGTTCTCACCGCGCGCTCCAGCATTTCCGACGAGGCGTGATACAGCGCCATGGGGCTGGTCACCTTGGGATCGCCCACCGATTGCGCCAGGCCCTGATAGGTTTCGCGGGTGCGCCGGGCCGGACTGACCAGCGCGTGATCTGCGGTGAAACCGGCCGCCTTCATCGCCTCGCCCGCCCGCGCCGCGTCGGCGCGGCCGCGCTCGGTCAGGCCGCGCTCGAAGTCGTCCTCGGCTTCGAGCCGGTCGACGGCTTTGGCGTGGCGCATGACGATCAGGCTGGGCATGGAGGGCCTCGTAGGTGCTGGACGCGGGCGCGTGTTCGGTCACTCAGGGGCCGACCGAACCGGAATCGGGGTTGCGCATTCGCTGCTCGAAGCCCAAGTAAAGCTGCGTTCGACGCCCCCCGCAAACCTTATCAGGGAGAAAAATCATGGCGCTTCTGCTAGGCGACGTCGCCCCGGACTTCGAGGCGATGACCACTGACGGCAAGATCAAGTTCCACGACTGGATCGGAGACGACTGGGTGATCTTCTTCTCCCACCCGGCCGACTATACCCCGGTGTGCACCACCGAACTTGGCTACACCGCCAAGCTGAAGGACGAGTTCAAGAAGCGCGGCGCCAAGGCGATCGCCCTGTCCGTGGATCCGATCGCGGACCACCACACTTGGATAAAGGACATTGAAGAAACCCAGAATGTGAAAATGAACTTCCCCATCATCGCCGATGAAAGCCGGGAAGTGTCCACGCTCTACCAGATGATCCACCCGAACGCCGACCCGAAAGTCACCGTGCGCGCGGTTTACATCATCGACCCGAACAAGAAGATCCGCGCCACCTTCACCTATCCGCCCAGCGCCGGCCGGAACTTCAACGAAGTGCTGCGCCTGCTGGATTCGCTGCAGCTCACCGACGGCTACAAGGTGGCCACGCCGGTGAACTGGGAGGACGGCGAGGACGTGATCGTCGTGCCGAGCCTCTCGGACGCCGACGCCGACAAGCTCTTCCCCAAGGGCTACAAGAAGATCAAGCCGTATCTGCGCACCACGCCGCAGCCCAACAAGTAAGCGGGTTTTGATCGCTTGCGATGCGGCCGGTCCCCCAAGGGGGCCGGCCGTTTTCGTTTGTGGGGTTTGCGCGCGCAGCAAGCGGGTTAAACTGCGCTCTGAAAAAGAGAAAACTGCGGGAGGACGCTCATGGCTGAACAGGTGACGCTCGAAATTTCTGACGGGATCGGCCTTGTGACGCTGAACCGTCCCGGCGCCATGAACGCCTTCACGACCGTGATGGGCGAGGAGATCCGCGCGGCCTTTGACGAGACCGATTCCGATCCTTCGGTGAAGGCGGTCGTGGTCACCGGCGCCGGGCGGGCTTTCTGCGCCGGGGCGGATCTTTCGCTGGGCGCGGAGACCTTCAACGCAGTGGCGAACGCCAAGTCCGAAGGCACGCTGGTGGACACCGATCCTCAATGGCGCGATTTCGGCGGGCTTTTGAACCTTCGCATTTTCGACAGCGAAAAGCCGGTGGTCGCCGCCATCAACGGCGCGGCCGTGGGCATCGGCGCCACCATGATCCTGCCCATGGATGCGCGCGTCGCGTTAAAGGGTGCGAAATTCGCCTATCCCTTCACCAAGCGCGGCATCGCCTGGGACGGCTGCGCCAGCTGGTTCCTGCCGCGCGTGGTGGGCGTGGAGGCCGCGCTGGACTGGGGCCTGTCAGGGCGCACCTTCCTGGCCGAGGAAGCGCTGGAACGCGGTCTCGTCTCCGAGCTGTGCGAGACGCCTGAGGCGGTGCTGGAACGCGCGCTGGAGCGGGCGAGGGCGCTGACATCGAGCGCCGCGCCGGTTTCTGTGGCGATGAACCGGCGCCTCTTGTGGCGCATGCTCGGCGCCAGCCATCCCATGGAGGCGCACCGGCTGGAAAGCCGCGCCATACTCCATCGCGGGATGAGCGCGGATGCGGTGGAGGGCGTGACCAGCTTTCTTGAAAAGCGCGCGCCGGCCTTTCCCGGTTCGGTTCCCGGTGATCTTCCGCCCGGCTGGCCGTTCGATAACGATCCCGACTACTGACCCGCGATCAGCTGCGGCCTCGACTTGCCCGCCCGCCCGGCCTAGCTGAGGCGGCGTTGTGCTTTATGGATTTTGTTTTTTGCTACACGCGTCTCCAGACCCCAAGCGGCCGACCATAACGACCGTCGAGCTGATCGCCATGGTGGGCGCCCTCATGGGGCTAAACGCCCTGTCGATCGACATCTTCCTGCCGGCTCTGGGCGAGATCGGCGAGGCGCTTGGCGCGCCGGGCAATGACCGCCAGCTGGTGATCACCGCCTATGTCTTCGGCTTCGGCATCGCGCAGCTCGTGTTCGGTCCGCTCACCGACGCGCTCGGCCGGCGCAACGTGCTTTTGTGGGCGCTGGCGGCGTACCTGGTCTCGACGGTGATCTGCGTGATGGCGCCCACCATGGCGCTGATGATCGCCGCGCGCGCGCTCCAGGGCGTGGCGGCGGCGGCGACGCGAGTCATCGCCGTGGCGCTGGTGCGCGATCTTGTGTCGGGCCGGCGCATGGCGGAGATCATGAGCTTTGCGATGACGGTGTTCATGGTGGTGCCCATCCTGGCGCCGGGGATCGGTCAGGCCGTGCTGGCCTTCAGCGACTGGCGTACGATCTTCGCCATCCTGTTCACGCTCGCCGCCGGGCTCGGGGTCTGGATGTTCTTCCGGCTGCCCGAGACCCTGCAGCCGGAGAACCGGATCGGGTTCAGCGCGGCCTCGGCGGCGCAGAACTATCTCGCCGCGGCCGGCAATCGGCAGAGCGCCGGCTATATCGCCGCGGCGGCGTTTATCTTCGGCGCCCTGTTCGCCTTCATCGCCACGTCCGAGCAGATCATCGCCGAACTTTACGGGCTGCAGGACTGGTTCGCGGTGGCCTTCGGCGCGGTGGCGCTGGGGCTCGCGGCGGCGAACATTCTCAATGCGCGCATCGTCGGGCGCCTGGGCATGCGGCGCATCTCCCACACCGCGCTTGCGGCCTTCGTGGTGGTCAACGCGGTCCACCTGGTCATCGCTCTGAACGGTCAACCGCCCTTCTGGGTGTATTTCCCGCTGCTGGGACTGGCGATGATGCTGTTCGCGATGATGGGCTCGAATTTCTCATCGCTGGTGATGGAGCCCGCCGGCAGGCGCGCCGGCACGGCCGCCGCGCTCTACGGGGCGGTGACATCCATGTCCGGCGCGGTGCTGGGGTCGCTCATCGGCCAAGCCTATAACGGCACCGTGGTGCCGCTCATCGGCGGACTTCTGGTCATGGGATCGGTCGCGTTCGCCATGGTGTTCTGGGCCGAGCGCGGACGCCTGTTCGGAGTGAACGAAGTCGCGCCGGAAATCGACACCCAAATCGACCCGGAATCCGGGCCGGACGCCAAGACCAAGGCGGGCTAGAACTCGTCGACGCTCAGGCTGTCCTCGGCGATGGCGCCGTCCAGTCGCCAGCCCGCATCGTCGTCGTGTGCCAGCAGATCGCACAGCCAGGGAAGAAGCGCCTTGAGGTCCGCCTCAAGCGTGAAAGGCGGATTCACGATGACGACGCCCGCGCCGGCGAGCCCGCCTTCGCTGTCCAGATCCCGGATCCAGAGATCGGCGCGCAGGATCTTCTCGGCGTCGAAGCCCTTGTCCTCGATCAGCCATTCGGCGAAGCCGACGTCAAAGCGCTCAGCCGCCCAGATATCCTTCAGCGGCCGCCAGAAGATGTAAGTGCCTTGCGGCCATTTATTGAGTGCGCCCAGCGCCGCTTCGGCCATATGAGCCATCTCGTCGCGATGCTCGAACGGCGGATCCACGAGGACGAGGCCGCGCTTTTCGCGCGGCGGCAGCAGCGCTCGCAGGGCCTTGTAACCGTCGCGCATCTCCACCTTAACCCGGGCGTCCTTCGCATAGCGCTGGTCCAGCGTGCGGGAGTCCTGCGGATGAAGCTCGCACAGCGTGATCCGGTCGTGTTCGCGCATCAGCCGGGCCGCGAGTTCGGGTGAGCCGGGATAGGCGCTCAGGGCGCCGTCCGGGTTCATCGCCTTCACGGTATCAAGCAGCGGCGCGAGAATGGGGGCGATTTCCGGCGTCGGCGCCGCGTTGATCAGGCGCGCGATTCCGTCCTCCCATTCGGGATTGCGCCGCGCCTCGTCGCTAAACAGGTCATAGGCGCCGATCCCGGCATGGGAGTCGAGATAGCGGAAGGGCGAAGGCTTTTTCTTGAGATGCTCGATGCACAGCGACAGGACCGCGTGCTTCAGGAGATCGGCGAAATTGCCCGCGTGAAAAGCGTGTCTGTAGTTCATGACCAGGACATGTATCGCCGCTTCGGGCCTGCGCCTAGGCCCTGCGCGCTGAAGCGTCAGCCCACCCAAGCGGGGAACGAAAGCCTCTCGCGTGCGTAATTTATGGCTCTATCCCGATTGTGAAAGGATTCCTATGGCGAGCGGACCCGTCTCTCGCGCGAAAGCGGATGCCGAAAACGAAAACGCCGACCCCAAGGACTCCAGCACCGTCGAGGGCTGGAGAGCCGAGCAGGCGGTGAACGACCGGGTGCGTCCGAGCGCGCTGATGGTGTTCGAAATCGTGCGCCGCGAAGGCGCCGAGGAAATGACCCGTCCAGCCGCGTCGCTGTTCTGGTCGGGAATCGCGGCCGGGTTTGCGCTGGCGTTCTCGCTGGCCGTTTCAGGGATGCTGACAGCGATCCTCGAACCGGGCCCGGCGCGTGATCTGATCAAGCCGTTTGGCTATGTCACCGGCTTTGTCATCGTGGTGTTCGGGCGCCTGCAGCTGTTCACAGAGAACACGATCGCGGCGATTCTACCGCTGGCGGCGAATTTCACCCGCTCCAACGCTTACCGCATGGGCCGGCTCTACCTGATCGTCCTCTCGGCCAACCTCATCGGCGCCGCGCTGTCTGCGATCGTGCTGAGTTTTCTCCCGGTCATGAAGCCTGAGCATCTCGCCGGCGCCATGGAAGTGGCCCGCCACGCCATGGAGCCCGGCTTTTTCGAAACCATGGCCCTCGGTGTTCCCGCCGGCTTCCTGGTGGCGGCCATGGTGTGGATGCTGCCCACCGGCAAGAACGGCGAGTTCTTCATCGTGGTGACGATCATCTACATTTTGGGTCTGGGTGAATTCGCCCATGTGATCGTCGGTGCGGTTGAGGTCGGTGTTCTTGTCCTCGCTGGTGAAATGAACTTTCTGGCCGGGCTGGGCGGCTTCATCGTGCCGGCCCTGATCGGCAACATGATCGGCGGTACGGCCCTGTTCGCCCTGCTCGCCTACGCCCAGATCCGCGATGAGACCCGACAGGCCAAGAATGACGAAGCCAAGAGCGATCATGTCTGAATGCGAGTTGCATCCTTTCCCGCGAGAGGCGATAGTCCAAGCCTGAGTTCGCGTATTGGGGGCGCGCATGGGACGGGACATCACCCGGCGCTCGATGTTGTGGAAGTCGGTGCTGTGCGGATCGGCGCTGTGTCTGGGAGGATGCGCCGGCGGGCTTTACGCCTCGGGGCGCGCGGCGCCGGCGGGGCGCATCCTGGTCATGCCGGTCCATGTCACTCTGGGCGAGCGGCGGCTCGGCGGCGAGTTTCGCCTGCGCCGTGACTGGAGCGAGGCGGTCCGCCGTCCCGTCCTGGACGCTGCAGCGGCCGCGCTGGCCGGGCGCAACCGCATCCCGGTTTTCCTTGATGATCAGTCCGATCTCGACGCCGCCTGGATTCTGGCGCGGCTGCACCGTCCCGTGGCGGAAAGTCTGATGGGCTTCGACAGGCCGCTGACCGGGCGCACGCCCGTCGCCACCCGCAGCAGGCCGGGGCTGGGGCCCGCCGGACAAAATTTAACGACGGCCCATGATGCGCGCACCGGATTGTTTGTCTCGGTGACCGGGGAATACGCCGGAGGCTATCAGCGCGCCGCCGAGATCGTGATCGGAGAGATGTTCGATATGGCGCTGTCCGGCCTTGAACGGCGGATCGTCCTGTCGCTGGTGAATCTGGAGACCGGTGAGGTGCTGTGGTCGGGCGCGCGCCATGACCGCGCCATCCGCGATCCCCGTCGCGCCGCCCGCCACGCCCGCGAGCTTGCGCGAATCGCGAATCTGACCGGGGTGGAGCGCTCATGAGCCCCGCCGTCTTCATCGCCCGAAGCGTCAGGCTTGCGGCCATGCTCGCCGGCGCCGTCGTGCTATGCGGATGTCTATCAAACGATGCGACGGTGGGCCCGGGCCTGATCGAGACGCCGCGCTTCGCCTTTGAGCTCGACGCGCCCATGACGCGGATCTGGCCTGGCGTTGATCCGGACGTGGCCGCCGACCAGTTCACCCGTCACGGACCGCTGCTGGACCGGCTCTTCGTGGCGAGCCTGGCTGACGGGCGGGGATTGGTGACGCCCGGGTTCGAGGCGTATCCGCGATGGTGGACGAGTACGCCGGTCGACGGTCTGGACGACTTTCTAGCCGCCAGCCTCACCGCGCTGGGATACGAAAACGTGCGCGTGACGGCGATGCGCGATCACGCCTTCGGCGCCGAGCGCGGCGTGCTCTACTCGCTTAGGCTTGAGCGGCCGGGCGGGTTGGAGATCTCAGGCTTGGCGCTCGCGGCGGTGAAGGACGAAATGCTCGACCTTCTCCTGCTTGTCGCGCCCAGCGCCCACTATTTCGAGCAGCGCCGGGCCGCGACGCACGCGCTGTTCGCCTCGGTGCGCCGGCCCGCCACCGGGCCGGAACGCTGCCTTAAACGTTGAATTTGAACAGCATCACATCGCCGTCCTGGACGATGTATTCCTTGCCTTCCTGGCGCAGCTTGCCCGCGTCCCGTGCGCCGGCTTCGCCCTTGTTGGCGACATAATCGTCAAACGCGATGGTCTCGGCGCGAATGAAGCCGCGTTCGAAATCGCCATGGATGACGCCGGCGGCCTTCGGCGCGGTCCAGCCCTTGCGGATGGTCCAGGCGCGCGCTTCCTTCGGACCGGCGGTGAAATAGGTCTGCAGGTCCAGAAGCTGATAGCCGGCGTGGATGAGGCGGTTCAGGCCCGGCTCTTCAATGCCCAGCTCCTCAAGATACTCGCTGCGCTCATCGGCCTCCAGCAGCGCCAGCTCGGCCTCGATCTTGGCCGAGATCACGACGCAGGCCGCGCCTTCCTCGGTGGCGCGCGCCTTCACCGCTTCGGAGAACGCATTGCCGGTGGTGGCGCTGTCTTCGTCCACATTGGCCACGAACATGACCGGCTTGGCGGTCAGGAGCTGGAGCATGCGCCATTCCTTGCGTGCATCCTCGGGCACGGCGGCGTGGCGGGCGGGGCGGCCCTCCTGCAGTTCGGCCAGCGCCAGATCCACCAGGCCGAGCATGGCCTTGGCGTCCTTGTCGCCGGTCTTGGCCTTTTTCTCCAGATTGGCCCGGCGCTTTTCCAGGCTGTCGAGATCGGCGAGCATGAGCTCGGTCTCCACAGTTTCGAAATCCGCCATAGGATCGACCTTGCCGGCCACATGGGTGACATCGCCGTCTTCAAAACAGCGCAGCACGTACAGCACCGCGTCTGTCTCGCGGATATTGGCGAGGAACTGATTGCCCAGCCCCTCGCCCTGGCTGGCGCCTTTCACCAGCCCGGCGATGTCGACGAAACTCATCCGTGCGGGGATGACATTGGCGGACTTGGCGATGTCGGCCAGGGCCTGCAGGCGCGGCTCGGGCACCGCGACCTCGCCCACATTGGGCTCGATGGTGCAGAACGGATAGTTGGCCGCCTGGGCCGCCGCGGTCTGGGTGAGGGCGTTGAACAGGGTGGACTTGCCCACATTGGGAAGTCCGACGATGCCGCATTTGAAACCCATGAAATGTCCTTTCGCGCCCCGGCCGCGCCTCGGCGCCCGCTTGGTTCAGCCCCGCGCGTATAGGCGATGACCGCCCCTGGTGGAAAGGGGCGAGGGCGCCGCAACGCAAAACCGCCTGCCCCGCATTTGCGGGGCAGGCGGCCAGTCGTGCGCCGGGACCGCGCCTGGGCGGGGTCAGAGGGGCGAGGCCCCGGACGCGCGCTGTCTGGCTGGGGCTAGCTCTTCATGGGGTCGTCGCCGTCATCGCCCTCGGGATCGTCATGGTCCGGTCCGACATAGGCGGCGATCCAGGCTTCAAATTCCGGCTCCTGCAGATAGCCATCGGCGTCCGCGTCATAGCTGGCGAATTCATCCTCGGTGACGTCCGGCGCGACCGCCTGGACTTCTTCCACGGACAGCTTGCCGTCTTCGTTCGCGTCAAGATCGCTGAAGGACACGTCCGCATACTGGCCAAGCGTGGCGCCGGTGGTGAACGCGGCGACAGCCGCAGCGGTGAACAGGGTTTTCATGTCGAAACCTCCTTTGCATCGAACCGGCACGGAGGAAGGATCCGCCCCGTCGAGCTGTGAGATAAAACCCTTGAAGACTGAAAACGGGTCCGCGCCGGGTGGGGGCGTTTTCGGGGTCATTTCAAGGCGCGATTCCGGCGCCTCCGCCCCGGTTTCGTCGAATTTTCTCAGGGGGCTGCGTGGGGCGGGTGATCGCGATCCCGTCAACTGACTGGAGCCCTGAAACAGAACCGCCCGCCCGGGAGGGTCCGGGCGGGCGGTGCATGTTTTAAAGATGGAAAAGCCGAGCGTGGGCGCGTCATGGCGGCGTCGGGACGCGGATCGCTCGAAGAGGGAGGCTAGGCCTCGCCGACCGTGTCGAACATCGCTGCGGAGACCGCTTCGGCGGCGCTCTTGCCGCTCCACAGAAGATAGTGGAAGGCGGGGTAGAGCCGCTCGCCGGCCTCCTTGGCCGCCGCGATCAGGGCGCCGGCCTGGGCCGGCGTCACCCCGGCGGCTTCAGTCAGCGTCAGGGCGTGGCGAAAGACGATGGAGCCGTCATCGCTCCACAGATCGAAATGACCCATCCACAGCCGCTCGTTCAGCCGCGTGACCAACTCGCAGACCTCCCGGTAGCGAGTGTCCGGCGCCTTCAGCTCCAGGCTGGAGCACACATGGATCACGTCCAGCTCGGGCCGGTAGGCGAACCAGATCTGGTGATCGCGCCATGCGCCCGGCGCGGCCAGGTGCAATTCAAGCTCGTCGCGCTCGTAAGGGAACTGCTCTGCGATCACCGCCTGCTCGATGCTTTCAAGCGGGTCAGCGACCGACACATGTTCCTGGGTGTTGAGCTCCATAAGGTCCTCTCCCCCTCGCCGTGGGCGACTCACCGCCCGCACGTGTTCGACGGTACGCTGCGAGGTTTCCGCAGCGCAACCGCCTTCAGGATTTCTGATTAAAGTGGCTTAGCTGGATGACTTTTTCGCCGCACTACGCTTGGCCGGAGCCTTGCGAGCGGGGCTCTTGGCGGGCGCACCGGCCGCTTCCAGCGCATCGATTCGCGTTTTCAGCGCATCAAGGTCGGCCTCGGCGGCCTCGGCGCGTTCGCGCACCGCGTCGAATTCTTCACGGCTGACCAGATCCAGTTCGGCGGCCATACGCTCGGCGCGGGCGCGAAGCGCTGTGCGCGCTTCCTCGCCTGCGGCCTGGGCCGCAGAAAAGGCGTCCGTCATCAGATCGGCCAGATCGTTGAAAATTGGGCTGCGCGACTGCATGACAACACCGCTCGCTCTGCTATGAAGGCTCATATAGGGGTTCGACCGGGGTGATGGCAACGCGCCCGGCCGAAGTTAACCGCATTTCGGGCGTCAGCTGACGGGAAATCTTCCATGGAATACTGCCCGCCGACTTTCGACCTGATCGATCCGGTTCTGTTTTCCATTCCCGAGATCGCAGGCCTCGGCCCGTTCCCGATCCGCTGGTATGCGCTGGCCTATATCGCCGGGCTGTTCATCGGCCTGTGGTGGGTGATGCGCCTTGTGAAGCGCGACGATCTTTGGGGAACCACGACGGCCACGAAGATCGCGCCGTATTCACGCGCCTTCGTGGACGATCTGGCGCTTTGGATCATGCTCGGCGTGATCGGCGGCGGGCGCCTGGGCTATGTACTGTTCTATCAGACCAGCGCCATCTGGGAGCGCCCGCTCTGGGTGTTCACCGGCATCACTGAAGGCGGAATGAGCTTCCATGGCGGGCTGATCGGCGTAGCCGTGGCGATGTATTTCACCAGCCGCCATTACAAGGCGCCGCTGCTGCGCGTGGCCGACGCGGTGGCCGCCGCGGCGCCGATCGGCCTGTTCTTCGGGCGCCTGGCCAACTTCATCAATGGCGAGCTGTGGGGCCGGCCCACCGATCTGCCCTGGGGTATGCGCTTCGCCGCAGATCCGATCTGCGCTGAGCGTCACCCCTCCCAGCTCTACGAGGCGTTCCTGGAAGGCGCGGTGCTGTTTGCGATCCTGGCGGTGCTCATCCATCGCTTCAAGATTCTCGCGCGGCCCGGCCTGTCCACCGGCGTGTTCCTTATGGGTTACGGCGTGTTCCGCGCCCTGGTGGAGCTGGTGCGCGAACCCGACCGGCACATGCCCGAAGCACTGCAGGGGTATGTCACCATGGGCATGCTGCTATGCATTCCCATGATCGCGCTGGGCGCATTCCTGGTGCGCCGGGCGCTTAAGAAACCTGCGAATGGCGATAAAGCGGCCGCGTAAGGATTCATGGCTTCAGATGCTGACGACTTCCGCCCGCTGGAGATGCTGGCGGCGCGCCTGAGAGAGCGCATCCGCACCGAAGGCCCGCTTTCGGTGGCCGCCTTCATGGGCGAGGCGCTGTTTGATCCCATGGCGGGGTTTTACGCCACCAAGGATCCGCTGGGTGCGGCGAACGACTTTATCACCGCGCCGGAAATCAGCCAGATGTTCGGCGAGCTTCTGGGCCTGTGGACCGCCGAGGTCTGGGGCCAGATGGGCGCGCCGGCGCCGGTTCAACTCATCGAGCTGGGCCCCGGCACGGGCCGGATGATGAGCGACATGCTGCGTGCCGGCCGGGCCATGCCGGGCTTTCTGGAAGCCTGCGACGTGACGCTGGTGGAGGCGAGTCCGGCGCTGAAAATGGTTCAGGGCGAGACCCTGTCGCGGGCGCCGGTTCCGGTGCGTTGGGCCAAGCAGCTCGAGGCGGCCGCCAAGGGGCCGTGCGTCATCGTCTCCAATGAATTTCTGGACTGTCTGCCGATTCGCCAGGCGGTGCGGGTGGACGGGCGCTGGCGAGAACGGGTGGTGGGCCTGGACCCTGAAAATCCGGCGCGCTTCGCCTTCGGACTTGGCCCGGTCTTGAGCGAGGCGGACATCGAAACCCTGCCCGACGCGTTGCGCACGGCTTCGGACGGAACTCTGGTGGAGCTTCGCCCGGGTGACGGGCCGCTGGTGGAGGCGGTCGCCGCACGCCTGCATGCCGCGCCGGGCTATGCCCTGTTCATCGATTACGGATCGGACTCGCCGGAGTTTGGCGATACGCTGCAGGCGATCTGCAAGCATGAGAAGATTGATCCGCTGGACCAGCCCGGCGGCGCCGATCTCACCGCCTGGGCTGCGTTCGACCGGCTTGGCGCGCTGGCGCGAGAGGCCGGGCTGGATGTTTATGGCGCGCCGGGGCAGGGCGCGTTCCTGACCGGGCTGGGGATCGAGCAACGCGCCGCGGCGCTGGCGCGCACCGTCGGCGAGGCGGGCCGGGGCCGGCTTATGCGCCAGCTTGAACGGCTCACCGGCGCCGACGAGATGGGCGATCTGTTCAAGGTGATGGCCTTCGCCAGCCCGGGCTTGTCGCCGCCTCCAGGGCTCGATCGGCTCAAGGGTTAATAAAAACAAATACTTGACGTCCGGCGAGCGGACTTCATGAACCTTTTGTTCATCGACGCGTCAGGTTTGCGCCCTTAACCCTGTCAATCCGAGCCGGCGTGTGTCCGGCGCTCAAGACAGAAAGGCCAAGCGCGATGATGTATCGATCGCTTGCTGCAGCCGTTCTGGTCACGGGCCTGCTTGCAGGTCCCGGCCTGAGCTTCGCGCCCGCAGCGCAAGCCGCAACGCTTGCCAGCACCGAAAGCACGACCACTGTTCAGGAACGCCGCGAACGCGGCTCCGGAGACCGTGGACAAGCGCGCCGGGAAGCCCGCCAGCAACGAGGCGGCGAGCAGCGCGCCGAGCGCGGCCGTGGCGGACGCGGCGAAGCGCGCCAGGAACGCCCGCGCCGCGAAGAACGCGCCGCTTCCAGGCCGGATCGAGGCGCCCAGGCCCGTCCCGACAGACGCCAGAATGCAGGCGCCGACATCCGTCAGGACCGGCGCCGCGATGCCGTTCAAAATCGCGGTCCGCAACAGAGGGTGGACCGCGGCGCCGGTCAGCGCGGCGACGCCCGCGTCGGTCGCCGTGATCAGAGGGTGGATCAGCGCGTTGACCGCCGCGACCAGCGTCCGGATCAGCGCTTCGGTCACCGCGACCAACGCCGGGACCAGCGGTTCGACCGCCGTGACCAGCGCCCGGATCCCCGCTTCAGCAGGCGCGACCAGCGCCCGGACCCGCGCTTTCGCGGACACCGCCCGGCGCCGCGCGTCCATAATCCGCCGCGCCGCGTCTACAGCCACGCCCCGGCCCGCGCGAACTGGCATTATAACCGCCGCTATACCGACCGCTATTCGCGCAACAGCTTCCGGTACGACCAACGGTTCTGCCGCTCCAATGGCGATGGCCTGGTGGCCGGCGCGCTGATCGGGGCGATCCTGGGCGGCGCGGCCTATGACGGCGATGGCGGGGCGGTGCTCGCCGGGGGCCTGCTGGGCGCGGGGCTTGGATCCTCGTTCAATGACTGCGATCGCGGCCAGTACCGTTATGCGGTCCATTCGGCCTTTTCCAATGACCGTCCCTATTACTGGAACAATCCGTATTCGGGTGTCCGCGGCGTGGTTTACGCCCGTGACTGGCACCAGTATGGCGGGCTTCAGTGCCGCTGGGGCGACGCCGAGATCTTCCTGCCGAACGGTGAGGTCTCCTATGACCGGGTGCGCATGTGCCGCGACCGGTATGGCCGCTGGGAGGTGGCGCGGCGCCAGTAGCCGCGGCGGCAAGACCGGGCCCGCCCCCTCGTGGGGCGGGCCTTTTCGTCCTGAAACCGTTCATCTGCGGCTCATGGCGCATGGCTTAAGGTTTGCGTAAGATCAAAAAGGTTCGCGCCTCCACGGCGCGCCAGAAGAGGAGGTCTTCCATGACCCGTTTTCTCCTCGCCGCCGCCTGCGGCGCCGCCTTCATGCTTCCCGGCCTCAGCCCGGCCGAAGCCCAGAGCTATGGCGCGCAATCGCGCTACGCCAACCAGGGCCCCAGCTATGAGCAATGCATCGCCCAGCAGCGCAACCGGCAGGTCGCCGGCGCGGTGATCGGCGGCGTCATCGGCGCCGTGCTCGGCGCGGAAATCCACGACGGCGCGCAGGACCGTGCGCGCAACGATCGCGGCTATCGCGGCCAGCGCGGGTATCGCGGGCGCGACTACGGCTATCGTGGAAATCGCGGCCATCGCGGTCGCGGCTACCGCGAAGAAGGCAATGACGGCGCGGTGCTCGCCGGCGCCGGGCTCGGCGCGGTGGCCGGCGCGGCCGTCGGCGGCGCCGGAAGCGGTTGCGAGGGCTATGCCCGTCGCACAGGATCCGGCTACGGCTCGGCGCCGGGCCACTACGGCTCCGCCGCCGGCTATGGCGGCGACCCGTACGGGTACAAGGATCCGCGCTACGACGATCCCCGCTACGATGATCGCCGCTATGAAACCGGCGGTTACGAGACCGGCGGGTATGACGGGTACGGCTACGATGATCGCCGCACCGATGACGGCTACGGATATGACGACGGATACGGTCGCTCGTCCGGCGAGCTGCTCGGCGGGCCCGATTACCGCCCGTCCGACAGCGGCGCCTACGGGCAGGCCCGGGTCTACACGGCGGGCTCTGCGCAGGGCTCGGCGAGCGCGCCGGCCAACGGCGCCTGCCGCGACATGCAGTCGTCGGGACGCCTTGTGTACATGTGCCAGGGCTCTGACGGCATCTGGCGGCCCGCGGAAACCTACCGGTAGGGCGCAAGAACCACCGTCCAAAGGGGGGACGGCCTGATGACGGCGGCGTGTCCGGGGTGGCGCGCCGCCGTTTTCGTGTCCGCGCGCGGCCGTTCCTGCCGCCGCCCGGCCGACGGCGCGCGGACGGGCCGCTTGATCGGTCCTGTAACCGCGCCTAGGTTCTCGCGACTTGAAAAAGAGCCGGATTTCCCGCCGCCATGCGAAACCCTGACGCGCCGTCCTTCCAGGATCTCATCCTGACCCTGCAACGCTACTGGGCCGACCAGGGCTGTGCGATTCTGCAGCCCTACGACACCGAGGTGGGGGCGGGCACGCTGCACCCGGCGACGACGCTGCGCTCGCTGGGCGCGAAGCCCTGGCGCGCCGCCTATGTGCAGCCCTCGCGCCGGCCCGGCGACGGGCGCTACGGCGAGAACCCCAACCGGCTGCAGCACTATTACCAGTTCCAGGTTCTGCTCAAACCCAGCCCCGCCAACCTTCAGGAGCTGTATCTGGGCTCGCTGGACGCCATCGGCGTGGACCGCAAGCTGCATGACGTGCGCTTTGTGGAGGATGACTGGGAGAACCCCACCGTGGGCGCCTGGGGTCTGGGCTGGGAGGTCTGGTGCGACGGCATGGAGGTGAGCCAGTTCACCTATTTCCAGCAGGTGGGCGGACAGGATGTGGAGCTTGTCTCCGGCGAGCTGACCTATGGTCTGGAACGTCTCGCCATGTATGTGCAGGGCGTTGAAAACGTTTACGATCTGGATTTCAACGGAGCCGGGCTGAGCTATGGCGACGTGTTCCTGGAGAATGAGCGCCAGCAATCGGCGTTCAATTTCGAGCACGCCGACGTGGACATGCTCATCGAATGGTTCAAGGGCGCGGAAAACCAGTGCAAGCATCTGCTTTCACTGGAAAAACCGCTGCCACTTCCGGCCTATGACTTTTGCCTGAAAGCCTCCCACCTGTTCAATCTGGTGGATGCGCGCGGCGCCATTTCGGTGGCCGAACGCGCCAGCTGGATCGCAAGGGTGCGCGAGCTCGCCAAGGGCTGCGCCGACGCCTGGGTGAAGCTTGAGCGAGAAAGGGCCGCGTGATGACGTTGAAACTTTTCCATAATCCCCAATCGCGCGCGACCATGACGCACTGGCTTCTCGAAGAGCTGGGCGCGGACTACGAGCTTGTTCGCGTCGAGTATGAAGACGGCTCCATGCGCACGCCGGAGTTTCTTTCCATCAGTCCGCTGGGGAAAATCCCGGCGCTGGTGGACGGCGATGTGAGCGTGAGCGACACGCCGGCCATCGCGATCTATCTGGCCGACAAGTACAAGACGCCGGTCGACATGGCGCCCGGGCTGGACGATCCGCGCCGCGCCGATTATCTGCGCTGGCTGATTTTTCAGGGCACCGCCATTGATCCGGCCATGCTGCAGGCGGGCCTCAAGTTCGAAACCACGCGCCGTCAGGCCGGCTGGGGCGATGTGGAGGCTGTGGTCGATGCGCTGGAGACCCGCCTTCAGACCGCCGAGCCCTACCTGTTTGGCGACTGGTTCACCGCAGCCGACCTTTTGGTGGGCGGCACGCTGAACTGGGCGACTGAGTTCGGGCTCATGGAAGCGCGTCCGGCCATTGAGCGCTATGTGGATGCGGTCACGAGCCGGCCGGCCTTCGCCAAGACAGTCGGCGCCGAATGATGCCTGAGATAACCGTCTGGCATGGCCCTAACACCCGCTCCACCGGAACGGTCTGGCTGCTCGAAGAGATGGGCCTGGCCTATGATCTGAGGAAGGTCGACGTGTTCGGCGGCGAGACCCGCGAGCCCAGCTATCTGTCGATCAATCCGGCCGGCAAGGTCCCCGCGATCCGCCACAAGGGCAAGGTGATCGGCGAGATGGCCGCGATCTCGCTCTATCTCTGCGACGCGTTTCCCGAAGCCGGTCTGGCGCCGGGAATCGGCGATGAAAAGCGCGCCGATTATCTCTACTGGTCGGTCTTCCGCCCCAGCGTTCTGGAGCCGGCCATGATGGCCAAGGTTCAGGGCTGGGACGCCGATCCCGGCCGGGTCGGCTGGGGTGACTGGGAGACGGCGCTGACGCTGGTGGAGCGCCCGCTCAAAGAGTCGCCCTATCTTCTGGGCGACAGCTTCTCCGCCGCCGACATTCTGGTGGGCGGCGCGCTGGGCTGGCTTCGTCATTTTGGCGTTTTGCCCAAGGAGTCTCCCTTCGGCGCCTATATCGACAGCCTTCACGCGCGCCCGGCCTACACCCGCATGCAGGCGAGCAATCATTAGGACCGCACCCGTGTCAGACTTCCTTCTCGAATTTTTCTCCGAGGAAATCCCCGCCCGCATGCAGGCGCGCGCCGAGGCCGATCTTGAGCGCCTGTTCACCGCCAAGCTGAAAGAGGCGGGGCTGGAGTGGAGCGCGCTGGAGACCTTCTCCGGGCCGCGCCGCATCGGCCTTTCCATGACCGGCCTGCCGGACAAGACCGCCGACGTGAGCGAGGAGCGCAAGGGTCCGCGCACCGACGCGCCGGAAAAGGCCCTGGAAGGCTTCCTGCGCGGCGCCGGGCTGACCAGCCTTGATCAATGCCGGATCGAGGAGAACAAGAAGGGCGCGTTCTATATCGCCGTGATCGAAAAGCCGGGCCGCAACACCGCCGACGTGATCGCCGAGGCGATCCCGGAGGTGGTGAAAGCCTTCCCCTGGCCGAAATCCATGAAGTTCGGCGAGGGGAAACGCGCCCAGCGCTGGGTGCGCCCGCTGCAGCGGATTCTGGCGCTTCTGGGTGGTGAGGTTGTCGCCGCCGAGGTGTTCGGGATCACCGCGTCTAACATCACCGAAGGCCACCGCATTCATGGCTCCGGCCCGTTCGAAGTCTCCGGCTGGGACGATTTTCAGGCGAAGCTGAAAGAGAACGGCGTTCTGCTCTCGCGCACCGAGCGGCGTGCGAAAATCCTGCTGGATGCGCGCAAGGTCTGCGCCGACGCTGGGCTCAAGCTGGTGGAGGACGAGGGCCTTCTGGACGAGGTGACGGGGCTTGTGGAGCACCCGGTCGCCATTCTGGGCGATATGGATCCGGGCTTCCTGGACCTGCCGCCGGAAGTCATCCAGCTCACCATGAAGACCCACCAGAAATATTTCGCGGTGGAAGACTCCAGCGGCAAGATCACCTCGAAATTCGTCGTCATCGCCAATCAGGACGCGCCCGACGGCGGAACCGCCATCGCGGCGGGCAACGCCCGCGTGCTGTCGGCGCGCCTCTCCGACGCCCGCCATTTCTGGGATCTGGACCGCGCCAAGGGCCTTGAGGCCATGGCGGGCGAATTGTCCAAGGTCACCTTCCACGAAAAGCTCGGCACGGTGGCCGACAAGACGGAACGCGTCGCCGCGCTGGCGCGCGAGCTGGCGCCGGCCGTGGGCGCGGACCAGGAGCTGGCGGAACGCGCCGCGAAACTCGCCAAGGCCGATCTGGTGAGCCAGATGGTCTACGAATTTCCCGAGCTGCAAGGCGTGATGGGGCGGTACTACGCGCTGGAGGCGGGTCTGGACCCGCAAATCGCCGACGCCATCCGCGATCACTACAAGCCGCAAGGCCCCTCCGACGCCGTCCCCACCGCGCCGGTCAGCGCCGCGGTGGCGCTCGCCGACAAGCTCGACACGCTGGTGGGATTCTGGGCCATCGACGAAAAACCCACCGGGTCCAAGGACCCGTTTGCTCTGCGGCGGGCGGCGCTGGGGGTTATTCGGGTGTTGGAGCGAGGACAGTACCGGCGCCCGCTCCTATCCGTTATCTGCGCGCACGTCAGAACAAGAATCTGTCGCCCAAATGATCGAGGCGAATTGCTTGTTTGGGGCTACGACCCACAAAGCAGATACTCGGATCTTGAAAAGGGTGTAATCAGCGCCCCGTTGACGGTGGTGGAGAGCCCTGATGAGCTTGCCGATGACCTCCTCGCCTTCTTCGCTGACCGCCTCAAAGTTCACCTCAAGGACGCAGGCGTGCGCTTCGATGTGATCGACGCGGTGTTCGCATTGGGCGATGACGATCTGGTGCGCGTCACCAACAAGTCTCGCGCGCTGCAGGGCTTTATCGAGACCTCTGACGGCGCGGCGCTGCTGGCGGGCTATCGCCGGGCGGCGAACATTCTTTCTGCTGAAGAGAAGAAGGGGTTCGGTCTTTCCGCAGCGCGCCTCGAGGCGCTCGAACGCGCGCCGGATGCGGACGCCGAAGGCCCGCTGAGCGAGGCGGACGCCGCCGCACTTTTCATCGCCATCGCCAAGACCGCCGACACCGAGCAGGAGCGCGCGCTGATCGCGGAGCTGCAGGCGGCGGAGGCCGTGGCGACCAAGGCGCTGGGCGAGGAAGACTTTGAATCCGCCATGGCGGCGCTGTCAAAATTGCGCGCGCCGGTGGACGCCTTCTTCGAGGCGGTTGTCGTGAACGCGGAAGCCCCTATTGTGCGGCGCAATAGGCTGCTTTTGCTGTCGCGGATTCGGGCGGCGGTGGATGCGGTGGCGGATTTCTCCCGGCTGGAAGGCTGAGGCGCGGCTTGATGGCCGGCGCGTCCCTTGCGTATAGGGGCCGGGCAAAAAGGATGAGGTGAGCCAATATGGCCAAATGGGTTTATGCGTTCGGCGGCGGCTCGGCTGACGGCAGTCGCGACGACAAGAATCTGCTCGGTGGCAAAGGCGCCAACCTCGCCGAGATGGCGACGCTGGGCCTGCCCGTGCCTCCGGGATTCACCCTCACCACCGAGGTCTGCACGGCCTATTACGACAACGAAGAGACCTATCCCGACACGCTTCTGGAGCAGGTCGAGGAGGCGCTGAAAGCGCTCGAGACCAAGGTCGGCAAGAAATTCGGCGATCCCGGCAATCCGCTGCTGGTCTCGGTGCGCTCCGGCGCGCGCGCCTCCATGCCGGGCATGATGGATACGGTGCTCAATCTGGGCCTCAACGACGAGACCGCCGAGGGCCTGGCCAAGCTCTCCGGCGACCGGCGTTTCGCCCTCGACAGCTATCGCCGCTTCATCACCATGTATTCCGATGTAGTGCTGGGCGTGTCGCACTCGCGCTTTGAGGAGATCCTGGAGGCCTTCAAGGAGGACCGGGAGTACCAGCTCGACACCGAGATCACCGCCGAAGAGTGGGAAGAAGTGATCGTGGAGTACAAGAAGGCGGTCCAGAAAGTGCTGGGCCAGCCCTTCCCGACCGATCCGCGCGATCAGCTCTGGGGCGCCATGAGCGCGGTGTTCGGCAGCTGGATGAACCAGCGCGCCATCGCCTATCGGCGCATGTATGACATCCCGGCAAGCTGGGGCACGGCCGTGAACGTGCAGGCCATGGTGTTCGGCAATATGGGCGACACATCGGCCACCGGCGTGGCGTTCACCCGCGACCCCTCCACCGGCGAGCGCGGTTATTACGGCGAGTTCCTGATCAACGCTCAGGGCGAGGACGTGGTGGCGGGAATCCGCACGCCGCAATGCCTCACCGAGTCCATGCGCGTAAAGATGGAGGACGTGCTGCCCTCCATGGAGACCGCGCTTCCCGACGTGTTCGCCCAGCTCACCGAGGTCTTCGAGAAGCTGGAGATCCATTATCGCGACATGCAGGACATCGAGTTCACCGTCGAGCAGGGCAAGCTCTGGATGCTCCAGACGCGCAACGGCAAGCGTACCGCCCGCGCCGCCCTGAAGATCGCTGTGGACATGGTGGAGGAGGGCCTCATCGGCGAAGAGGAGGCCGTGCTGCGCGTGGAGCCGGGCGCTCTGGACCAGCTGCTGCACCCGATGATCGATGACGGCTATGAGCGCGATGTCATCGCCAAGGGCCTGCCGGCGTCGCCCGGCGCCGCGGTGGGCAAGGCGGTGTTTGATTCCGACGAGGCCGAGCAGATGGCCGCCCTGGGCGAGAAGGTCATCCTCGTGCGCGTGGAGACGAGCCCGGAAGACATTCACGGCATGCACGCCGCCCAGGCCATCGTCACGGCGCGCGGCGGCATGACCAGCCACGCCGCGGTGGTCGCGCGCGGCATGGGGCGCCCTTGCGTCTCCGGCGCCGGCGAGATGAAGATCAACGCCGTGGCCAAGAGCTTCACCGCGCGCGGGCGCACCTTCCACCATGGCGACATGATCACCGTGGACGGCGCCACCGGCGAAGTGCTGGCCGGCGAGGCGCCCATGATCAAGCCGGAAGTCACCGGCGATTTCGCCTCGCTCATGGTGTGGGCCGACAAGGCGCGCCGCATGAAGGTGCGCACCAACGCCGAAACCCCCGCCGACGTTCAGACCGCCAGGGATTTCGGCGCCGAGGGCATCGGGCTGTGCCGCACCGAGCACATGTTCTTTGACACCGATCGCATCGCCGCCGTGCGCGAGATGATCCTGGCCGAGACCCAGACCGGGCGCATCAAGGCGCTGGCGAAAATCCTGCCCATGCAGCGCGACGACTTTGCGCAGATCTTCCGGATCATGGGCTCGCTCCCGTGCACGATCCGCCTGCTGGATCCGCCGCTGCACGAGTTCCTGCCCCACACCGAGGAAGACGTGAAGGCGGTCGCCGAGGCCACCGGTCTGCCCGCCGACCAGCTCATGGCGCGGGCGCGCGACCTCAACGAGACCAACCCCATGCTGGGCCATCGCGGCTGCCGCCTCGGGATCACCTTCCCGGAGATCTACGAGATGCAGGCGCGCGCCATCTTCGAGGCGCAGGCCCTGGTGGAGAAGGAAACCGGCGTCCAGCCCGTGGCCGAGGTGATGATCCCGCTCGTGGCCCTGCCCAAGGAGCTGGAGATACTCAAGGTCCGCATCGAGGCGATCGCCAGGAAAGTCGAGGAGGAGACCGGCACGGCGCCGGTCTATCTCATCGGCACCATGATCGAGCTGCCGCGCGCGGCCCTGCTGGCCGGCGCCATCGCCGAGCATGCGGAGTTCTTCTCCTTCGGCACCAACGACCTGACCCAGACCACGTTCGGCCTGTCGCGCGACGACGCCGGCAAGTTCCTGGGCGCCTATCTGGAAGCGGGAATCTTCGAGAAGGACCCCTTCGTCAGCCTCGATCAGGAAGGCGTCGGCGACCTCATCAAGATCGGCGTGGAACGCGGCCGCGTGACCCGTCCGGACATCAAGCTGGGCATTTGCGGCGAGCATGGCGGCGACCCGGCCTCGATTCGGTTCTGCGAGGGCGCAGGGCTCGATTATGTGTCTTGTTCGCCATACCGCGTGCCTATAGCGCGTCTGGCGGCGGCCCAGGCGGCCTTGAGGCGGGATAGCTGAATCTCTATCTAAGAGTATGGAACCAAAAGAATTTCTGAGAGTTGGGTCGAAATATGGCCGCGTGCGCCACATTTCGGCCCGGACCCGGCGTGTATTGACCCGCCGGAGCGCGAGACCTAGCTAAGGTCCCCTTCACGGCGCATGCCTTGCACTGTCGCGCTGAGACTTTCCCGATGTCCGGGACGATGTATCGGTTCAGGCCGCCGCACGGTGTGCGAAACGGCCCTGAGACCGCTGCGAGGAGAGACGGCGACATGACCGCTGGATCGACACAAGCGCGCATCAAGCGCTGGACGGGAGGCGCCGCCTCCGCCCTGGCGTTCGTCTTCATGGCGGGCGTGTTGTCCGCCGCGCCCGAGCGTGTGCGCGAGCAGGACGAGGCGGGCGTGTGGCGTGACGTGGCCGGCGCCTATCTCGACGATGCGGCGACCTCGCGCTGGGGCGAAGCCCCGGCCGCGCTGGAATTCGCCAGCTTCACCGTGGAATCCGATGAAGTCTTCGGCGCCCGCATCACCGCGCGCGCCCTGGACGATCTTCGTAGCTTCGACACGACGCACCTGGACGCCGCCCGCGCCGCTGCGCGCGAACGTCGCTGCCTGTCCGAAGCCATCTTTTACGAGGCGCGCTCGGAAAACTTCGCCGGCCAGGCGGCCGTGGCTGAAGTCGTGCTCAATCGCGTGAGCCACCGCGCCTATCCCGATACGGTGTGCGGCGTGGTGTATCAGGGCAGTGAACGCGTTACCGGCTGCCAGTTCACCTTCACCTGCGACGGCTCGCTGGTGCGCACGCCCTACGGGCGGACCTGGGACCGGTCCCAGCTGGTGGCCGAGCACGCCCTTATGGGCTTCTCCCAGCCGGTCACCCGGCGCGCGACGCACTATCACACCACCGCGGTCGATCCGATCTGGAACGACTCTCTGGTGCGCACGCGCCGCATCGGCGCCCACATCTTCTACCGCTTCCCCAACCGGTCCGAGCGTCAGCTGCTGATCTCCGACCGCGAGGCGTAGTCCGCCTCGCGGGGTGAGCTCGCGCTGCACGGGAGGAGCCCCGCCCGCCCTCACGGAGTCGGCGTGACAGCCCCCTAGACCGCGTCCAGTCCCAGATCGAAATTCGTCGCCGAGTGCGTCAGCGCGCCGACGCTGATGATGTCGACGCCGGTCTGCGCGATGGCGTGGATGGTCTCCAGCGTCACACCGCCGGAGGCTTCCAGCGTGGCGCGGCCCTTGGCCTGTTTCACCGCGGCGGCGAGGTCGTCGAGGCTGAAATTATCCAGCAGCACGCTTTCCGCGCCGGCCGACACGGCCTCTTCCAGCTGGTCGAGGCGGTCCACCTCCACAGCGACGCGCATCATGTGGCCGGCGAAGGCGCGTGCCCGGCGCACGGCCTCGCCCACGGAGCCGCCGCACAGGGCGACGTGATTGTCCTTGATGAGGATTGCGTCATCGAGCCCGAAGCGGTGCGGCGCGCCGCCGCCGGCGCGCACCGCCTGCAGCTCCAGGGCGCGCAGGCCCGGCGTGGTCTTGCGGGTGTGGGCGACGCGCGCGCCCGTGCCCTCCACCGCATCCACATAGCGCCGTGTCAGCGTGGCGACGCCGGACAGCCGGCCCATGAAATTCAGGATTGATCGCTCGGCGGTGAGGATGGCGCGCGCCGGGCCGCGGATCACCCCCACGGCCTGCCCCTTGGCGACGGCGTCGCCGTCCTTCACGCGCCAGTCGATGATCAGCTCGGCGCTGACCTGGGAGGCCACCTCGTCGGCGGCCTGGATGCCGCACAGCACGCCCTTGGCGCGGCTGACGATTTCGAACTTTCCGCGCGCGTCTTCTGAAATGGTCGCCAGCGAGGTCAGATCCCCGCGACCGCCCAGATCCTCGTCCAGGGCGACGGCGACGCTTTCCGCGACGACCCCGCGCGGCACGGGTGGGATATGAAGGCTCATTCCGCAATCTCCGCGGCGGGCAGGGCGGTGGCGGTTACGGCGCGGGCGTCGTCAAGGCGCATTCGGGTGGAGACTCCGGTCTGTCGAGTTTTTGGATAATCCGTGCGGAAATGGCCGCCGCGGCTTTCGGTGCGGGCCAGCGCGCCGGCCGCGACAAAGCGCGCCGCGATCAGCGCCGGCGCCGGGCCGTAGCGCGCTTCAAGCTGGTCGATTACGGCGATGAGCCGCGACAGGCCTGCGCCGTCGCGCTCCATGCCGACCTCCAGCGCCATGACCTGACGCAGGCGCTGCAGCGCCGGACCGGGCAGGACGGGGGGGGCGGACGCCTCCAGCGGCGTCAGGTCGCGCGGCGCGGCGCTGCGTAGCGTATCAGCCGCGCGGCGGCCGAACACCAGCCCGTCCAGAAGTGAGTTAGACGCCAGCCGGTTGGCGCCGTGGACGCCGGTGGCGGCGCATTCACCCACCGCCCAGAGGCCCGTAACGCCGGTGAAGCCGGAGAGGTCGGTGGCGATTCCGCCCATGTGATAGTGCGCCGCCGGCGCCACGGGGATGGGCTGGCTGCGCGGATCAATCCCGGCGGACATGCAGGCGGCGAACACCGCCGGGAAACGCTCGGGGAAGGCCTCGCCCACGGCGGCGCGCGCGTCCAGGAAGGCGCCCCTGCCGGTCTTGGCCTGACGGTGCACGGCGCGGGCGACCACGTCGCGCGGCGCCAGTTCGGCGTCGGCGTGCACCGCCTTCATGAAGCGCGACCCGTGCTTGTCGATCAGCGTGGCGCCTTCACCGCGCAGCGCCTCGGTGGCGAGCGGGGCGGGGTCGCGGCCGATATCGATGGCGGTGGGGTGAAACTGCACGAACTCCGCATCGCGGATTTCCGCGCGCAAGCCCGCCGCCATGGCCAGGGCGTGGCCCTGGCTGGTCCAGGGCGTGGTGGTGACTGCGTAGAGCCCGCCCAGCGATCCGGTGGCGAGCACGGTGTCGCCCGCCTCGATGCGCCGCAGCGCGCCTTCAGCATCGCGCGCCAGCACGCCGGCGCAGCCGCCGTCAGCATCAGGGATCAGGCTTTCGGCGCGCCAGCCTTCGCGGATGTCGATATGGGGCGCGGCGCGCACCGCCGTGATGAGGGCTTTGAGAATGCCGGCGCCGGCCTGATCTCCCTTCACCCGTGCGACGCGCGCCCGGCTATGGGCGGCTTCGCGCGACAAAGACCAGACGTCGCCGTCCTTTTCAAACGGGGCGCCCAGGGCGAACAGATCCTCGATCTCGCGCGGTCCGGCCTCGGCGAGCAGGCGCGCGGCGTCCTCATCCACCAGCCCGGCGCCCGCCGCGATCGTGTCGGCGGCGTGCAGGGACGGCGCGTCGTCATGGCTGAGCGCTGCGGCCACCCCGCCCTGAGCCCACCCGGTGGAGCTGTTTTCGCCCAGCGCCGAGCCCGTCAGCAGGATCACCGGACGCGGGGCCGCGTGCAGCGCCGTCCAGAGGCCTGCGATGCCGGCGCCGGCGATGATGAGGGGGTGGGTCATTGCACTCACTCTTGAATTCCCGGACGAGGCCGCACGGCCGAAGATCCGGGACCTCGCGCAGGCCAGCGCGCCTTTATCGGCCTGAGGTCCCGGCTCTTCGCGCTTTGCGCTTGGCCGGGAATTCAGTTTCTAAACGCTCACATACGGGACGGCGACCGCGTCGCGTCCCGTGTCGAAGTGCGGGGGCTTGGCCGCCTTGGGCAGGTCCAGCATGGCTTGCAGGCTGGCGCGCGCCTTCTCGGCGATCGCCGGATCGACCTCGACCGCGTGCTTCATGTCGCGCAGGGCTTCGTAGATGCCGGTGAGCGTGATGCGCTTCATGTGCGGGCAAAGATTGCAGGGCTTCACGAACTGGACGCCGGGATTCTCCACCGAGACATTGTCGCTCATGGAGCATTCGGTGATGAGGATCGCCTTTTTCGGGGCGTGATCCTTCACATAGCTCGCCATGGCGCCGGTGGAGCCGGCGAAGTCGGCCTTGGCCATAACGTCCGGCGGGCATTCGGGGTGGGTCAGGATCACCGCGTCGGGGTGAGCGGCGCGCAAGTCATCCAGATCCTGCGGGGTGAACTGTTCGTGCACCTCGCAGGAGCCCTTCCAGGTCAGGATCTTGATCCCGGTCTGGGCCGCGACGTTCTTGGCCAGATACTCGTCGGGGATCATGATCACGGTGTCCACGCCCCACTGCGCGGCGACGGCCTCGACCACCTGCACCGCGTTGGAGCTGGTGCAGCAGATGTCGGAATAGGCCTTCACCTCGGCTGACGTGTTCACATAGGTGACGATGGGAAGGTCTGGATAGGCCGCCTTGATGCGCTGCACGTCCGCTCCGGTGATGGAGGCGGCGAGCGAGCAGCCGGCCTCCATGTCGGGGATCAGCACGGTCTTGTGCGGCGACAGGATTTTCGCGGTCTCGGCCATGAAGTGCACGCCGGCCTGGACGATCACGTCCTCTTCGGCATCGGCGGCGACCTGGGCGAGCTTCAGGGAATCGCCGGTGATGTCGCCGACGCAGTTGAAGATTTCAGGCGTCATGTAGTTGTGCGCCAGGATCGTCGCGCCGCGCTCCACCTTCAGCCGGTTGATGGCGTCGATGAGCGTCGCGAATTTCGGCCACTCCATGGGCGTCACCACGTCCTTCACGCGCTCATAGAGATGATCGACGCGCGCTTTTACTGCGTCGTCATAGAGGAGCGCATCGGCCTCGGGCCAGGTGTTCGCTGGGAAAGTCATGCCGTCCATTGTCGCCTCCCTTGGCCGTCCATAACGTCCCTGAAGCAGTTTTGCTCCAAGTGAGCATTAGGCGGGCCTGAAAGATGGCGGCGAAGGGGTCGCCGCCGGGCTTATGCTCTTGATGAGCCTAATGTGGAGCCGGACTATACGCCTGACAACCCCGGTGGCAAGTCAGATTTATGACGCGGCGTCCTTCAATCGCGGAATCGTGAGGCCCAGAGCGGTTCCTGATTTCAGCGTCTCGCGAACAAAGCGATGCAGCTCAGCCGGGCGCCCTCCGGTGCGGCTCTCCATGCGGCCGGTGCCTTCTACAAATCCCGCCCGGTCCAGGGCGCGGCGGAAATTCTGCTTGTGCAGGGGAAAGCCGGAAATGCTCTCCACCAGTTTTTGCAGGTGGGAGAGGGTGAATTCGGCTGGTGTCAGCTCGAACACCACGGGGCGGTACTTGATCTTGCCCCTCAGGCGAGACAGGGCGGTGGCGAGAATCCGGCGATGGTCGGACGCCATGGCCTCGCCCGCGCTTTCGGCCGGCGCCGGTTCGCCGCGATCGCGGGCGGCCTCGGCCACCAGCCCGGCCTCGTACAGAAGCTCGTAGCGGTCCAGGGCGCGCTCCTCGTTCCAGGCCGCGCCGTCCAGCCCGAAGCAGACCCGCACCCGGTCATAGCGCGCCGCGCGACGGCCCGGCGCGGCCGCCTCGTCGCACCAGCTTCGAAGCGCCGGCTCCAGAAATCCCTCCAGAATGGCCGGGCGCCCGTCGCGGTGGTCCTCCCAGGGAAAGAAGCGCGCCCACCCGAGCCAGCGCGCTTCATCGCCCTTGAGCTGGCGCGCCTGGGGGGTGAGGCCGAGATAGCCCACGGAGATGACGCGGGCGTCCTCCGCGCCGGCCAGCGCCGCAACCGGCGCCTCGCGGCCCCGGTCTCCGAAGGTGTAGAGCTGCTCCACATAGCCCAGCTCGAACCCGGTCTGGCCGCGCACCCATTCGCGCAGGCCGATCTCGAAGGTGCGGTGAATCTCCGGGTCGAACGGACCAAACGGAAGCGCGGTCTGTCCGCCGTCGAGGCTCTCGGTGACCAGCACTTTCAGCTCGGTTTCGCCGGCCGCGAAGATCACCGCGTTCAGCCCGACGACGATGCGCCCGAGGGCGGCCATGTCGATCTTGGGTCTCATGGGCGGCGGTCCCGTTCCACGCGCGCAAAAAGCGTGTCGAAGCGTTGGCGGAACAGGATCTGGGCTTCGCGCGCGGGCAGGGGATTGATCTCGATGGAGAGGCCCTTGGGCGGACGGCCGAAGAGTTTGCGCGCCTCCTCCACGCTGAAGCCGGCGATCTGGGTCGCCTCGAAGAAGGCGCAGAGCCGGTCGGCGCGCTTGATCGTCTTGTGAACCTCGGCGGGCAGGTCGGGCGGCAGGCCGTAGCGCATGTGGATCGCCCCCTCTAGCCGGGCTTCGAACGCCTTGTAGTCATAGCCCAGCGCCGCCTTGAACGGCGAGATCATGTCGCCGATCACGTATTCGGGCGCGTCGTGCAGGAGGGCGGCCAGGCGCGAGGCGGCCGGCCAGTCCGGCTCCAGCTCGGCGCACAGCGCCTCCACGATGACTGAATGTTCGGCGACCGAGAAGGCGTGATCGCCCATGGTCTGGCCGTTCCAGCGCGCCACCCGCGCCAGGCCTTGCGCGATGTCGTCGATCTCCACGTCGAACGGGGAGGGATCCAGCAGGTCAAGCCGGCGCCCGGACAACATACGTTGCCAGGCTCTGGGTTTTTTCACATTGGCCGTTGACCGCGCCACTTTGTCCCGCCTTGATCAGCTTTCCTTCCCGTCCTAGCGCGAAACGGCGTAAGTTCAAGGAAAGCCCGTCGCGACCAAAGGGCTTGGCACAGGGAGACCATGATGAAACGCGAACGCATTCTCGTCGCGCTGCAGGGCTCGGACGCCGACACCGCGCCCATCACCGCCGCCACCGCGCTGGCCCCGCTTTTCGGGGCGGACATCCGCGGCCTGTTCGTGGAGCCGGACCCGGCCGCCTACATGCTGTGGACCGGGCCGGGGGCGGCGGGCGCCTCGGTGGTCAGCTCCGCCCTCGACGCGGTGCGTGAGGAGGCCGACAAGGCGTGCAAGACGGCTGAAGACAGCTTTATTGCCGCCATGACGGGCGAGCTCTCCGAGGGCGCCAGCTTCCGGCGCATCTGCGACAGCCCGTCGGACGCCGCCCAGCAGGCGCGCCTGGTGCGACTTCTGGTGACCTGCCCCCACGCGGCGGCGGGCAAGGGCTCGCTGGCTGATTTCACCACCGCCTGCCTGGTGGAGGAGGGCTGCCCGGTCTTCGTGCCGCGGGCCGGCGCCGTGCCGCCGAAGAAAATCGCCGTGGCCTGGGACGGGTCGAAAGAGGCGGCGCGCGCCGCCTTCGCCGCCGAGCCGCTTTTTCAGCCGGGCGTTGAAGTGACGATCCTGCACAGCCCGAAGAACCTGGATTATCAGGACCGGGCCGTGGCCGCGCCGAACCGGCTGGCCAACTGGCTGTCAGGGCGAGGGATCGAAGCGACCTCCACACCCGTTTCTGCAAGCAGCGGGCTTGGCGACGGGCTTCTCAAAGGCGCTGAAGAATGCGACCTGCTGGTCGCGGGCGCCTACGGCCAGTCGCGCATCGCCCAGTTCATCTTCGGCGGGGTCACCCGCACGCTTCTTTCGGCGACTGAGGGACCCTCCCTTCTGATCGCCCACTAACCGATTTTAAAAAGGAGATCGCCCATGGCTTTGACCCGTCTCACCCTGCGCCTGGGGCGCAATCCGGACGCTGGAATCATCGACGGAGACGACGATCGCGGCTACGTCATCACCGCGCCGCTGGACAAGGACGGCAAGCTGGACGCCGATCTTTACCGCCAGCACAAGAACGCCTGCACGGTGAACCGCTTTTCCCCCGACGATCGCGAACGCGCCGACGGCTGGCTCACCCATCGCGGCTCCAACTGGTTCCTCCATTACGATGAAGAGGGCGAGGGCCCGGACGAGCCGGTCTTCAAGCTCGGCGACCACACGCTGCGGCTCGGCGATTACGTCACCATCCACGAAGCCGACGGCGACGATCTGGTGCACAAGATCACCGAGGCGGTGCAGGTGCACGGCTAGGACTGGTTTCTTGAAGGCCTGGGCCACGGGCGCAGCGCGCGTCTAGTCCTCCCCCTTGATGGGGGAGGTGCGCCGCGCATAGGCGCGGGGCGGAAAGGGTGGCGGCGCCAGCTTTTAAAAGCAAGGCGCTTGCGGCCCCACCCGAGCCGTCGCCTCGCCGCGTGGCTTGCGGCCTCCCGATCAGGAGATGGCCGTGCTGAGCCTGTCAAAGGCCGGGTTCCGGGCGCGCCGGCCGCCGGTTTGAAGGCCCCGTCCCAAGAACAAGGCGTTCAAGCCAAGTTGCAAAAGCGCCGCTCCGAGCAGCCCGTTCATCAACTGCGGCTGAAGCGTCGGTACGACCAGAAACTGCAGTAATCCCAGACCGGTCAAAATCAAGACAAGCCCTATCGTACGCTGAAAATCGCGCATGGCGTTCCCCTCAAGTTTCCCCTCAGGGAAATCTAAGCAGAGCGCAAGCTGAATTGTAAAGGAAATCTTTACCTTTGCGGGTGGGTGCGACGAGCGCTCTGGAGCACTTGCGTCTGCGCCTTCACCCTACCCGGCTCATCCAGGTGGTGGCCAAGGAGTGGCGACCCTTGCCCCCCCCCTCTATGGGGATGGCGCCGCCAGCCTGTGAAGCGTGCACGCCCGCCATCTCCCGCACCCGACCCGGACCTGATGGTCCGGCCCACCCTCCCAGCAAGGGAGGGTGTGGCGATTTCGGAGTCTTATCCCCTCTAGCGGAGAGCCAAAGACCCGCCGTGCAAGCGATCAGGGGGGGCGCCAGCCCGCCTCAGTAAGGCGGGCAGTCCAGGCCTTGCGGGCTTTTGGTGAAGATCTCCACCCCGTCTTCGGTGACGCCCACCGAGTGCTCGAACTGAGCGGACAGGGTCTTGTCGCGGGTCACCGCGGTCCAGCCGTCGCCCAGCACCTTCACGCCGGCCTTGCCGGCGTTGAGCATGGGTTCGATGGTGAAGAACATGCCCGTCTCGAGCACGGCGGTGCGCATGCCCTTCTCGTCGAAATGCAGCACGTTGGGTGCGTCGTGGAACAGCCGGCCGAGGCCATGGCCGCAGAAATCGCGCACAATGGAGAAGCGCTGCGCCTCGGCGTGCTCCTGGATCGCCCGGCCGATATCACCGAACGTGTTGCCCGGCTTGACCTGTTCGATGCCGCGCATCATCGACTGGTAGGTGACTTCCACCAGGCGCTCGGCTTTGCGGCGCACTTCGCCGACCGGATACATGCGGCTGGTGTCGCCGTGCCAGCCGTCCTTGATGCAGGTGACGTCGATATTGACGATGTCGCCGTCCTTGAGCGCCTTGTCGTTGGGAATGCCGTGGCAGACCACGTGATTGATCGAGGTGCAGCTGGATTTGGTGTAGCCGCGATAGAACAGGGTCGCCGGAGCCGCGCCTTCCTTGAGGAAGAATTCGCGCACCACATCGTCAATCTGCTGGGTGGTGACGCCGGGTTTGACCACATCCACCAGCATGTCCAGGGCGCGCGCGGAAATCTGGCCCGCCTTGCGCATGCCTGCAAAATCGTCCGGCCCATGGCGCTTGATCTGGCCGTCGCGCACCGGCGCGGCCTCGGTCCCGGTCTCGCTCACCGTATTCTCCTGCTTGCTCGTCGCCCGTGTGTACCATGCGTGTTCGCAAAAGAAACGCCCCGGCGGGCGATGGATCCGCGCCGGAGCGTTCAGATTGCAGCGCCGGGCGGCGCCTTATTGAGCCAGACTTCTGAAAAAGCTGTCTTCGTTCCAGGCCGGCGTGGCGTCGGCGTTGGCCACTTCGCGGATAATCTCCATGTTGATCTCGGCGAACTTGGCGCCTTCCTCAAACAACACCGCGTCCACCTCGTCACCAGGGCCGTGATAGTCGCCGCCGAGGAAGCGCAGAAAGCCCTGGCCCTCGTCATCTTCGGCGTCGGGGCTGGAAAAGCCCGTCATCAGGAAGAGCGAGGGCACGCCGGCGCGCACGAAGTGGTAATGGTCGGACCGCGTGAACAGCGCCTGCTCGGGCAGGGGATCGGGGGTGAGCGCCACGCCGCGCCGACCCGCGGCCGCCTCGGCGAGGGGGCCGAGCGTGGAATGCTCGGCGCCGAACGCGATAAGATCCTCGAACCGGTAGCGGATCACCGGCATGTCCAGATTGATGTTGGCGACCATGCCAGTCATGGCGGGCGTCGGGTTGGCGGCGATATGGGCGGCGCCCAGAAGGCCTTTTTCTTCGGCAGCGAGCGCCACGAACACCACCGGGCGGCGCAGGGCCGGGCCTTGCGACAGGGCGCGCGCGGTCTCGATCATGATCGAGGTCCCCGACGCATTATCCAGCGCGCCGTTGCAGATCCTGTCCTCGGCTTCTTCGAGGCGGCAGATACCCACATGGTCCAGGTGCGCTGTCACAATGAGGGGCTCGCCGGCGAGCGCCGGATCGGAGCCGGGCAGCACGCCGACGATATTGTCGTCATACACCGTCTCACGCGTGGTGGCCTGAGCGAGGGTCACGGTCTTTCCAAGCGCGAAGGAAGGAACCGCTTCCCCGGCGCGGGCCGCGGCGATCACGGTCTCGAAGCTCTCCGGCGCGCCTTCGAACAGGGGCCCGGCGGCGGCCTCGGACAGATAGGCCTCCACCTGCAGGCTCTCAGCGCCCGCGTCAGCGGCCACCGTCATCGAGGGCTGGCGCGCCCGGGCGGCGCGGCGCGAGTATGTGTAGCGGGTCAGGCCCTCAGCGGGGATCGTGACGATCCCCGCCGCGCCGGCCTGCGCGGCGAAGGCCGCGCGCGTGCCGGCATTGTTCAGATGGGCGGCGACGTCGGACGGGGCGCTCTCGGGCACGCCGGCGAGGATCACGACGATTTTTCCGGCGACATCCAGGCCCTCATAGTCGTTGAACCCCAGCTGCGGCGCCACAATGCCGTAACCGGCGAACACCGTCTCTGCGGTCACCTCGCTCTCATCATGGTGGGCCGAGGCCGCCACGATGAAATCATCGCCGGGGGTCAGCGCCTCGCCGTCGATGTCGAACCGGGCGGCCTCGGGCAGGGCGGTGACCGTCTGCAGCGGGACAGCTGCGCGATAGCCTTCAAGCCCGCCGGGCTCCAGCCCGATAAGGCGATATTGCGCCTCAACATAATTGGCGGCCAGGTCATAGCCGCGCTCGCCGGCCTCGCGGCCTTCCATCAGATCGTCAGCGAGAAAGCGTATATGTGCTTCAATCGCGCCTGCGCGCACGGATTGAACCGCGGACGCTTCGGCCCCGGACGGCGCGCCGGCTTGCGGCGCTGAAGGAGTCGTGGTGCAGGCGGCGAGCACCAGCACGCTGGCGGCGGCGAATTTCAAGCGCATGGACGGGTCCCCGTGGTGTTTTTCAAGCTTTGGGCGCGCTTATAGCGAAGCTGCGGCCAAGTCTAACGTTTCAATTCAGTCATGAACCGCGCCGCTGCGTCGGCGAGCGCAGCATCCGGCTTCGCATAATGCGCGGCGAAGGCGCCTTTCATGCGTGTCGGCTTGCCGGTGGAAAGGGTGAAGCAGACCAGCTTGGTCACCGCGCGAAACACCGTTGCGCCGTCGCTTGCCTTGCGAAACTGATACCAGCGCTCGGCTCGCAACCGCCCGTCGGACACCGGGATCCAGACCGCGCAGGCGATCTCGTCACCCTCGCGCACATGGCCCAGATAGTCGGCTTCGGTGCGCACGATCGCCATGCCCTGATCCAGATTGCGGCAGGTGTCGTGGTCATACCCGGCATGCTCCCAGTGCTCCCAAGCCGCCTCGTCGGCCCAGCGCAGATGGACCGCATTGTTCACATGGGCGAAAACGTCGATGTCGGACGCCGACGCGGTCACCGTGCGCACATGGGGGGCGGGCATGTCCCAGCCGGCGCTTTGCGGGGTGAGGCTCAAAGCGCGATCTCCATGGCTTTCGTCAGCGTCACGCCTTCAAGGGTCACGGCGCATCCAAAGGCGAGGATCTCAACACCGGTCTGCGCCGCATCGCGCAGGGCCTGCGCGTAGGTCGGGTCCAGATCATCAGCCGGCGACAGGCGCGTGCAGTCGCCGCGCTGGACGATGAAGAGCTGCACCGCCCGGTCGCCGGCCCGCACGCGCTCGCTCAGTTCAAATAGGTGCTTGGCCCCGCGCGTGGTGACGCTGTCAGGAAACTCGGCGAGCCCGGGCGTGCGCATGAGGTGGCAGTTCTTCACCTCGACATAGCAGTCGGGGCGGGCCTCGCTGGTGAGCAGAAGGTCGATGCGCGAGTTCGCCCCGTACTTCACTTCGCGCCTTATCGCGTCATAGCCGGACAGGGGCGCGATTTCGCCATTTTCGATGGCCGCCTCGGCGATTCTGTTGGGGCTCATCGTGTTCATCGCCACCAGCGTGCCGTCGGCTTCCAGAACTTCCAGCGTGTGCTTCAGCTTGCGCTTGGCATTGTCGCTCACCGACACCCAGCAGCGGCTGCCGGGCGCTTTCAGCCCCATCATGGAGCCAGGATTGGGGCAGTGGGCGGTGATCGTCTCGCCGCCGTCCAGTTCGATATCGGCGAGGAAGCGCTTGTATCGCTTGATCAGCCGGCCGGGCAAGAGCGGGGATTTGAACTGCATGGACGCCTTTGGACTTATGGGGTCGGGCGCACCATAGTCCCCGTCCCACAAGGCGCAAGCAGGCGAGGTCGAGATGGGCGAGACGGTCAGGGCGGGCGTGGTGGTGATCGGGGATGAAATCCTCTCCGGGCGCACCCGCGACATCAATATCCAGCAAATCGCCGAGTTTCTCGCGCCGCTGGGCATATCGCTCAATGAGGCCCGCGTTGTCAGCGACGACCAGGACGCCATCGTGGAGGCGGTGCGGGCGCTCTCGGCGCGCTGCGACTATGTCTTCACCACCGGCGGCATCGGCCCGACCCATGACGACATCACCGCCGACGCGGTCGCGGCCGCCTTTGGCCGGCCCATCGACGTGCGCGAGGATGCGCGGGCGATCCTTGAGCGCTGGTATGAGAAGAGCGCGACCGAGATCACCCCGTCCCGCCTGCGCATGGCGCGCATTCCCGAAGGCGCGGTGCTTGTGGACAATCCGGTCACCGGCGCGCCGGGCTTCCAGGTCGAGAACGTCTTCGTGCTGGCCGGCGTGCCCAAGATCGCCCGCGGCATGCTGGAGGACATCGCGCCAAGACTGACGCGCGGCCGGGTCACCCACTCGATCACCGTGCGCCTTGAAGACGTGCGCGAGGGCGATATCGCGCCGCGCCTCAAAGCCGTTCAGGACGCCCATGACGGCGTGTCTCTGGGCTCTTATCCGTGGTTTGAAGACGACGGCGAGGACGGCTTCCGCCGCGGCGTGGCGCTGGTGGCGCGCGGGACCGACATGGGCGCGCTGGAGGCGGTGAAGGGCCAGCTTGAGGCGCTAAAAGCCTCATAACCTCCCCATTGCGGCCCCAATCGGAGCGGAGCGTGGGTCCCGTCACAAGGCAGGAAAAGGGGATTGCTCATGAGGACGCTTCGTTCACGCTTTTCACTCGGCGGCGCCGGCGCCGCGCTGGTTTTGCTCGCGGCCTGCACCACGGAGAGCGCGGTCTCGCCGCCGCCTCCGCCTCCGCCCCCCGCGCCTCCGCCGCCCTATGCTCAGGACATGTCCATGGTCAGCGGCGCCGTGATGGGCCGCACGGCGATGGTCGCCCCCGAACCGGCGACCGTCCCGCCGGGCTGGGCCGAGGACCGCGAGCGATATGAGGATGTGGACGCCAATCCGGTGATCGCTGTCGCCGAAGAGCCGGTCTCCACCTTCTCCATCGATGTGGACACCGCCAGCTATGCGCGCGCCCGCCGGGCGCTGCAAAGCGGCGTGCTGCCGCCGCGTGACGCGATCCGGCCCGAAGAAATCATCAATTATTTCGACTATTCCTATCCGCTTCCTGAGAGTTCCGAGGATCCGTTCCGCGCCAGCGTGACGATCACCGACACGCCGTGGAATCCGCACACCCGGCTTATGCATATCGGCGTGCAGGGCTATGACGTGCTTCCCGAGCAGCAGCCGCGCTCCAATCTTGTGTTCCTCATCGACGTCTCCGGCTCCATGTCGAGCCCGGACAAGCTGCCCCTGGCGATCCAGGGCTTCCGCATGATGCTGTCGGAGCTTGGGCCCGACGATACGGTGGCCATCGCGGTCTACGCCGGCGCGGCGGGTGTGGTGCTGGAACCGACCCCGGTGTCGGAGCGCGGGCGCATCGAAGCGGCGCTGGACTCGCTGTCGGCCGGCGGCTCCACCGCGGGCGGCGAAGGCTTGCGCCTCGCCTACGCCCTGGCCGAGCGCAATTTTGATGACGAGGCGGTGAACCGGGTGATCCTGGTGACCGACGGCGATTTCAATGTCGGCGTCACCAGCGGCGAGCGGCTGGAGGATTTCGTGGCCAGGAAGCGCGAGACGGGGATCTATCTCTCCGTCATGGGCTTCGGGCTCGGCAATTACAACGACGCGCTGATGCAGCAGATCGCCCAGGCCGGCAACGGCACGGCGGCCTATGTGGACAGCCTCACCGAGGCGCGCCGGCTTCTGGTGGAGGAGGCGAGCTCGACGCTGTTTCCCATCGCCAATGATGTGAAGATCCAAGTGGAGTTCAATCCCGCCCGCGTCGCCGAATACCGTCTGATCGGGTATGAAACCCGCGCGCTGGAGCGCTCTGACTTCAACAATGACGCGGTGGACGCCGGCGAGATCGGCTCGGGCCACTCGGTGACCGCCATCTACGAGATCGCCGCGCCGGGCAGCGAGGGCTTGTTGCTGGACCCGCTGCGCTATCAGACGGGCGGCGATGCAGCCGGAGACGCAGACGGCGAGTTCGCCTTCCTGCGCATCCGCTACAAGCAGCCCGGCGAAGACGAGAGCCGGCTCATCGAAACGCCGGTGACGGACGCTGATACGCGCGCCTTCGCGCAAGCCAGCGATGACGTGCGCTTCTCGGTGGCGGCCGCGGCCTACGCCCAGTTGCTTCGCGGCGACGCGTATTTGAGCGATTTCACCTTCGAGGACACCGCCGACATCGCCCGCGGCGCACGCGGAGAGGACCCGTTCGGCTATCGCGGAGAATTCCTGCAGCTGCTGGCGCTGGCTGAGAGCGCGGCGGCGCAGGAACGCCTGCCGAAGCCCGGGCGGGGTGAATAGGGCTCAGCTCGGTACTGCCCGGCCCTGGCCTGGCTCTGGTGCGGCGTGCAGCCAAGGCGCGCGCCCGCCTTGCCGGGCGAAGGCACGCGCCCTAGGGTCCCGTATCAGATGCGGGCGTGGCCATAAGTGCTGCGCCGCGCCCAGACGCGCCGATTTGAGACGGCCGATATGAGACGAGGGACCGGTCCATGGTGAACCAATTCGACAACCGCCTGATCAAGAATGACGACGAAGAGGAAGACGAGGATGTCGACAAGCAGGCCACCAAGCCGGAAGATTTCGTCGGCAAGGCTCTGTTTGACAACCGCATGATCCTGGTGACCGGCGGAATCAACGACAAGGTCGCCGCGCGCGTCTGCGCCCAGCTCTTCGCCATGGCGGCCAAATCCGACGAGCCGATCCTGATGGTGGTCTCCAGCCCCGGCGGCCACGTGGAATCCGGCGATATGATCCACGACACGATGAAATTCATCAAACCGCGGGTCATCACGCTGGGATCCGGCTGGGTCGCGAGCGCGGGCGCGCTGATCTATGTCGGCGCTGCGCTGGAAGACCGCTATGCGCTGCCCAACACGCGCTTTTTGCTGCACCAGCCCTCCGGCGGCGCCGGCGGCATGGCGAGCGATATCGAGATCCAGGTTCGTGAGATGCGCACCATGCGCCAGCGCCTCAACCAGATCTTCGCCGACGCCACCGGCCAGTCCCTCGAGCGGATCGAGACCGACACCGACCGCGATTTCTGGCTCGGCGCCAAGGACGCGGTGGAGTACGGCCTGTGCGGCAAAATCATCACCGGCCAGGATGAGATCAAGCGCTAGAGCGCTCTCTTTATCTGTGAATGCGTTGCGGGCCGGTCTTCTCAAGGACCGGCCCGTTTCGTATGAGAGAGGGACATCCCCTCGCACGCGGGCGTGGCGGAATTGGTAGACGCACCGGACTTAAAATCCGTTGGGAGGCGACTCCCGTGCCGGTTCAAGTCCGGCCGCCCGCACCAGTCTTTCTACGGGCTCGGGCCCTGACCGGCCCTCGCTCCTCGCTGACACTGCGGGCGCGCGGTCGCGCTTGCGGCGGCTGAGCCGCCGGGGTGGCCGGTGTTCGATGGCGCTGGCCTTCACGCCGCGCCCCGCTCTTTTCCCGCCCGGCGCTTCATGCGAGCTTCGCGGCTTCAGATCGGACGGAGAAAGCTCATGCGCGCAGGTTTGGCGGGACTTCTTTTGGTGGGCCTTGGCGGCGCCGCGCTGGCGCAGGATAATGCGCCGCCGGTGCGCTATGAGGTGTCCTTTCCCAACGCCGTTCACCACGAGGCGCAGATCACCGTGCGGTTCGAGGCGGTCGAGGGACCGCTTGAGGTGCGCATGGCGCGGTCCTCGCCGGGGCGCTATGCGATCCATGAGTTCGCCAAGAACGTCTATGCAGTCACGGCCGTGAACGGCGCTGGCGCGGCGCTGGAGGTGAGCCGCGATGATCCGTTTTCGTGGAATGTCGAGCGCCATGACGGCGTGGTGGAGCTGACCTACACGCTCTACGCCGACCGGGCCGACGGCACGTATTCCCAGATCGACCTCACCCACGCCCACCTCAACGCCCCGGCGACCTGGATGTGGGCGCGGGGCTTCGAGACCCGGCCGGTGGAGATCAGCTTCGAGCCCGCCGATCCGGGCTGGCGCGTGGCGACGCAGCTTCAGCCCACCGACGATCCCTACCGGTTTGAAGCGCCCGATCTGCAGTACTTCATGGACAGCCCCGTGGAGCTGTCTGATTTCGAGATGCACACATGGACGGTGGAGGAGGCGGACGGCGCCTATGAGATCCGCCTGGCGCTGCATCATTCCGGTGGTGAAGCCGACGGTGCGCGCTTTGCGCAAATGGCGCAGGCCGTCGTCGCCGAGCAGATCGAGCTGTGGGGCGACATCCCCGATTTCGATTACGGGACCTATACCTTCCTCGCCGACTATCTGGCCCATGTGGACGGGGACGGGATGGAGCATCGCAACTCCACCGTCCTGACCTCCAGCAGATCGCTGGCCGAGGCTGACTTCTCCCAGCTCGGCACGCTGTCGCACGAATTCATCCATGCCTGGAATGTGGAGCGCCTGCGCCCCGCCGAGCTGGAGCCGTTTGATTTCACTCGCGCCAACGCCACGCCTAGCCTGTGGTTCGCCGAAGGCTTCACCAGCTATTACGGGCCGCTGACCATCAAGCGGGCCGGCGAGAGCAGTGTGGAGGATTACGCGCAAAGCCTGGGGCGGACGCTGAACTATGTGCTCAATCGCCCCGGCCGGCGCTTTTCAGGCCCTGCGGGCATGAGCCTCAGGGCGCCCTTCGTGGATGCGGCCACCTCGATCGACCCGACGAATAACGCCAACACCTTCGTGTCCTACTATCCCTACGGCGCCGTGATCGGGCTGGCGCTGGACCTGACCCTGCGCCGCGATTTTGAAGGCGTGACGCTGGACGATTACATGCGCCTTCTCTGGGCCGAGCATGGCGTCACCGAGACGGCCTATACCCAAGGCGATCTTCAGGCCGGGCTCGCCGCGCTGACCGGGGACGCCGCGTTCGCCGATACGTTCTTTGACCGCCATGTGGAGCATGCCGACCTGCCTGATTTCGCGCCCTTGCTGGAGCAGGCGGGGTTGATCCTGCGCCGGTCGGCGCCGGACGCCGCCCATGCCGGCTGGAGCCTTGAAGACGGCGATGCGGGGGTGGTGATTGCGGAGAACACGCTCATCGGCTCGGCCGCCTATGAGGCGGGCCTTGATCGCGGCGATGTGATCCTGGCCATTGACGGTGAGCCGGTGGCGGACGCAGAGGCCGTGACCGCGATGATCGACGCCGCCGCGCCGGGCGACACGCTGACGATCCGTGCGCGCCGCCGTGACGGCGAGCAGGAGATGACCCTCACGCTTGGCGCCGATCCGGCGCTGGAGCTTGTCACTCTGGAGGCCGCCGGCGGCACGCCCAGCGAGGCGCAGATCGGCCTCCGCCGGGCCTGGCTCGGCGAGTAGGCGCCGCGCCGGGTTTTACCGGACGCAAACCCCCTCTTAAGCCTCGCCGTGGAAAGCTTGACGTTCACGTAAAAGGAGGTTCGCCATGGACGCGCCCGTACTCGATCGCGACCATCTGGCCCGATACACCGGCGGCGAGGCGGCGCTGGAGGCGGAGCTGTTCTCGCTTCTGGACGCCCAGATCGACGCCTGCATCTCGGCCATGGCTGACGCATCCGGCGACGCCGATGTCTGGGCGCGTGCGGCCCATACGCTCAAGGGCGCGGCGCGCGGGGTGGGGGCGATGAAGCTGGGGGAGGCGTGCGAAGCCGCCGAAGCGCGCCCGCTGGATCCGGCGGCGCTGACCCTCGTGCGAGACACTGGCGAGGAGGCGCGCGCCGCCATGATTGCGGCCCAGGTTGCGGCGTAGGACAGCGCTGCGCGTCAGTCCCGGCGTGAATCCCAGACGGTGAATTCATAGCGAATCGATTGCTCGACCAGCTCGCGCCAGACCGGCTCGGCGATCGCCACCGGAAGACCGGCGGTTTCGGCCGCCGCCTTCACCTTGGAGACCACATCCTCGATCCGGTCCTCGTCGCGCACCCGGTCGCGGCTCGGCTTGATGCGGGCGGCCGCTTCCATATAGCGCGAGCGCTCCGCGATCAGGGCCACCAGGGCGCGGTCCAGCCGGTCCACGCCATCGCGCACATGGGCCATGGTTTCGCAGGCTTCCGGCGCGGTGCGGGCGCTCAGATCATCAAGGTCGAACTTGGCGGGCGGCTGTGTCATGGCGGGGTTATAGCCGCGTGCGCGCGCCCGCTCCAACCCATGTTTCATCAAATGGGCGTTTCACCAAATGGGCGCCCGGCGCCCGGCGCGTGACGCCCGGCTGGCACGGCGCTCAAAAACCGCCTAACACGCGGGGCACACGAGGAGAGGAGCCTTCCATGTCCACCATCTGGCGTCTTCGCATTGACGGCCCTCTGGCGCCGCTGAGCGCGGCCAATGCGCGCCTGGGCGAGCATGATGATCAGCCGGCGCTGGGCTGGTCGCTGTTTGAGGATGAGGGCGATGCCAGCCGTGGCTATCTCGAGCTTCTCTTCGCCGACCGCGTGCGCGAGGACGAATGGGTCGCCGCGCTGGGCCTTGAGGGCGACGCTTTCACCGTCCACTACGCGCCTTTGCCCGATGAAGACTGGATCGCCATGTCGCTCAAGGGCCTGCCCGCAGTCGCGGCGGGGCGCTTCGTGGTCTATGGCGAGCACGAGAAGGACAAGCTGAAACCCGGCCAGATCGGCCTGTGGATCGAGGCCGGCCCCGCTTTCGGCACGGGCCATCACGGCACCACGAAGGGCTGTCTGCAGGCGCTGGACCGGCTTTATGAGGCGGGCCTCGCGCCCCGGCGTATCCTCGATCTCGGCACGGGCAGCGGGCTATTGGCCATCGCGGCGGCAAAGCTGTGGCCGGCCGCGGACATTCTCGCCACCGATATCGATCCGGAATCGGTGGAGGAGACCGCGGTGAACGCCGCCCGCAACGACACGGCCTTCGAAGCCGTCACCGCCGACGGCTTTGAGCACGCCGTGTTTGAAGGCCGCAGCTTCGACCTCGTCCTCGCCAACATCCTCGCCGGCCCGCTGATTGAGCTGGCGCCGGAGATCGCCTCGGTGCTGGAGCCCGGCGGAACCGTGGTGCTCTCAGGGCTTCTGGAGGAGCAGGCCGACGGGGTGACGGCGGCCTATGTGGCGCAGGGGATGGCGCTGCAGCGCAGTGAGCTGGTGGATGGGTGGGGAGTGCTGGTGCTCGCGAGCTAAGTCCTGAATTCCCGGCCAAGGGTGAAACCCGCAGAGCCGGGACCTTCCACAGAGTGGAGCGCTTTATACTGCTTGAGGTCCCGGATCATCGCCTTCGGCTCGTCCGGGAATTCAGGTGGGGGTGAGATTAGGCAGTGCAGATCTCGTCATAGAGATCGCGCCAGCCCGGGTTCTCTTTTTCGATCAGGGCGATCTTCCAGGCGCGCCGCCAGCGCTTCATCCGGTATTCGTTCTCCGCTGCGGTGGTGACGTCGGAAAAGGGCGCGCACCAGACGAGGTGATGGCAGTTGTGCTTCCAGGTGAACCCGCGTGTGGCGCCTGTGCGATGCTCCCAGAGCCGGCGGCACAGGTTCACATTGCTCATGCCCAGATAAAGCACGCCATGGGGCTTGTTGGTGAGGATGTAGACGTAAGCCCGGTCCATGAAATTCTCCCTCGAGGAGAATTATGCAGCGATCCATCACCAAAGTGAATTCCCGGCCAAGGCCCCGTTTTCCGGGGCCGCAGAGCCGGGACCTTCCTCAGGATGGGGCGCCTTATCCTGCCTGAGGTCCCGGATCATCGCCTTCGGCTCGTCCGGGAATTCAGACGGACGGCCTGGATGCTAATAAGCCGCTTCTTCAAACACCGGCTCAACGCTTTCCCCCCACGCGCCCTTGAACAGCTCGATCAGCCGCTCTGCGGGACTGATCCCGGTTTTGGCGATCTCGTCGAGATCGTCCAGGAACAGCGCTTCGTGTTCGCCGTGGGCGTTCAGGCGCGCTCGGGCTTTGAGGCCGGCGCGGGAGATGGCCAGGATGTCCTTTGCCACCGTCTGAAGCGTGCCGCCGCGGAAGGGGGTGTGGAGGGCGTTTCTGGCGGCGCCGGTGCGCAGGGCGGCGCGCTCCTCGGCGGTCCAGTCCTTCACATAGTCCCATGCGGCGTCCAGCGCGCTCTGGTCATAGAGCAGGCCCACCCAGAAGGCGGGCAGGGCGCACAGGCTGTTCCACGGGCCGCCATCGGCGCCGCGCTGCTCCAGGAAGGTTTTCAGGCGCACTTCAGGAAACAGGGTGGAGAGATGATCCTCCCAGTCGCTGAGCACGGGCAGCTCGCCGGGCAGGATGGAGAGCTCGCCTTTCAGGAAATCGCGGAAGCTGAGGCCGGAGGCGTCGAGGAATTTGCCCTCGCGCTTGACGAAATACATCGGCGTATCCAGCGCCCAGTCCACATAGCGCTCATAGCCGTAGCCGTTCTCGAACGCGAAGGGCAGATCGCCGGTGCGGTGGCGGTCGGTGTCGGTCCAGACATGGGCGCGATAGGACAGGAACCCGTTCAGCCCGCCATCCTTGAACGGCGAGTTGGCGAACAGGGCCGTGGCCAGCGGCTGCAGCGCCAGCGAGACGCGCATCTTCTTGACCATGTCGGCTTCACTGGAGAAATCGAGATTGGTCTGCACCGTACAGGAGCGAAACATCATCTGATGGCCCAGATTGCCCACCTTGGGCATGTAGGCCTTCATGATCTGATAGCGGTCCTTGGGCATGAGCGGCGTGTCTTCAAGCGACCATTTGGGCGAGAAGCCGAGCCCTAAAAAGCCGGCGCCGATCTCGTCGGCGACCTCGCGCACTTCGCGCAAATGCCCGTTCACCTCGCGGCAGGTCTCGTGCAGGGTTTCCAGCGGCGCGCCGGACAGCTCGAACTGGCCGCCGGGCTCCAGCGTGATCGAGCCGCCCTCGCGTTTCAGCGCCACGGGCTTGCCGTGCTCCTCGATGGGCTCCCAGCCAAAGCGGGTCAGGCCTTCAAGCATCTTGCGCACGGTGGGCCCGTCGCCGTCATAGGGCAGGGGGTTGTGGCCGTCAGTGGTGAAGCCGAACTTCTCGTGCTCGGTGCCGATGCGCCAGGCCTCGGCGGGCTTCTCGCCGGCCGCAATGTGGGCGATCAGCTGGGATTTCTGCTCGATCGGGGCGCCTTCGCCGCCAGCGTTGTATGTGCCGCTCATATGCTTCGCCCTTCAAGATTCCTAGCGCCGCGCAGAGTTAGGCCGCTCAGGCCGCTATCGCAAGCGGGGCCTGCTCACGCCCGCGTGATCTTAAGCTAAGTCAGAGGCTTGCATCACCAGTCGCCCAGCACCGCCTGCCACACGCTCATGGCGGCGGCCGCCGCCGTATCGGCGCGCAGGATGCGGGGCCCCAGCGTCACCGGAACCACGAAGCTCTGCCCGCGCAAGAGATTGCGCTCGGCTGGATCAAATCCGCCTTCAGGCCCGATGAGGATGGCCCAGGGGCCGGCCTGAGCGCCGGAAAGCGCCTCCAGAATCGGGGCGGCGCGGCCGGTCTCTCCGCCCCAGGGGGCGTCGCCTTCGTCGCCGGCTTCATCGCAGAAGATCAGCTTTCGGGTTTCGTCCCAGCCGTTGAGCATCTGCACCAGAGAGACCGGCTCGCCCACGCGCGGCAGGTCCAGGCGTTCGGTCTGCTCGGCGGCCTCGCGCACCAGCGCTTCCATCCGGTCCATGCGCACCCGGTCGGCCATGGTGCGCCGGGTCATCACCGGCGTGATGGCGGCTGCGCCAAGCTCTGTGGCTTTCTCCACGATGAAGTCGGTGCGCGCCTTCTTCACCGGGGAGAAATACAGGTGCAGGTCCGGCGCGGCGGTCTGTGTCCGAATCGGCTCCAGCAGGGTGAGGGCGGCGCGCTTTCTCGTGGCTTCTGCGATCTCCGCGCGCCATTCGCCGTCGCGCCCGTTGAACACGCGCACGGTGTCGCCGGCGCCGCGTCGCATGACGTTTAAAAGGTAATGGGCCTGATCCTTTTCAAGATCGAGGCGGGCGCCGGCGGTGAGCGGCGCGTCGAGATAAAGGCGCGGTTCGACAGTCATGACCGCTTTCTACAGACTAAGCGCAGCGAACGGAACGCGGCGCGCATGCGTTGTGTCAGGTCCCGGCATCAAAGGAAGGGCGCGCCATGAGCACCATCACCGTCACCAACCCGGCCACCGGCGAAGCGATCGCCACCTATGAGCGCCACGGCGAGGCCGATGTGGACGCCGCGCTGGAGCGCGCCCATGCCGGGTTTCAGACGCTTTGGAGCGCCGGCTATGACAGCCGGGCCGCGCGCCTTGTGAAGGCCGCCGAGATCCTCGAGGCGGAAAAGGAGGACCATGCGCGGCTCATGGTCTCGGAGATGGGCAAGCCCATCAGCCAGGCGCGCGCCGAGATCGAGAAATGCGCCGCGGCGTGCCGCTTCTACGCGGAGAACGGCGAGGCGTTTCTCGCCGACGAGGCGCTGGACGCCCCGGAGAAGGGCCGCTGCTTCATCCGGCGCGTGCCCATCGGTCCGGTGTTCGCGGTGATGCCGTGGAATTTCCCGTTCTGGCAGGTCTTCCGCTTCGCCGCGCCCAATCTGATGGCGGGCAATCCGGGCCTGTTGAAGCACTCCTCCAACACGCCGGGCAGTGCGCTGGCCATCGAGGACGTTCTTAAACGCGCCGGATTTGAGGACGGGGCGTTCCAGGCCCTCCTGATCGGGTCTGAGCTCAGCTCGAAAGTCATCGCCGACGAGCGGGTGCGCGGCGTCACGCTCACCGGGTCGGAAGGCGCGGGCTCGAAGGTGGCCGAACAGGCCGGCAAGGCGATCCTGCCCAGCGTCATGGAGCTGGGCGGCTCGGACCCGTTCATCGTGATGCCGAGCGCAGACCTTGATGAAGCGGCCAAGATCGGCGTGAAGGCGCGGACGCAGAATAACGGCCAGTCCTGCATCGCAGCCAAGCGCTTCATCGTCCACGAGCAGGTGTATGAGGCCTTTCGCGACAAGTTCGTGGCGCACATGAAGGCGCTGAAAGTCGGCGATCCCATGAAGGACGACACCGATATCGGTCCGCTGGCCGATAGGGCCGCCGCCGACACGCTGATGGATCAGGTCGCACAGACCGTCGATGGCGGCGCCAAGGCTTTGCTGGCGCCAGAACGGAGCGGCGGCGCGTTCGTGACGCCGGGCGTGCTTGAAGCGATCCCCAAAGGCACGCCGGGCTATGAGGACGAGATGTTTGGTCCCGTGGCCCTGCTCTTCAGCGCCCGCGATCTCGACGCCGCCATCGGCATCGCCAATGATCACCGCTACGGGCTCGGCGCCAGCTTCTGGTCACGTGACGAGGCCGAGATCGACGCGGCGGCGACGCGGATCAGCGCCGGCTCCACCTATGTCAACCAGATGGTCGCCTCCGATCCGCGCCTGCCGTTCGGCGGGGCGAAGAAGTCAGGCTATGGCCGCGAGCTGGCCCGCGACGGGATGGTGGCGTTCACCAATCCCAAGACGATCGCGATCACGGGAGTCTGAGCGCTTTCATGGCGGGCGCGCCTGCGCTATCCCGCGACTCATGAGCACGCCCCTTCAAGACGACCGCCGCGTCGCGGATTCGCTGCCCACCAGCTGGGTGGACCGCGCGCCGAAAGCCCTGCGCCCCTATCTGCGGCTCGCCCGCTATGACCGGCCGGCGGGGTTCTGGCTTCTGGCCCTGCCGTGCTGGTTCGGGCTGGCGGCGGCCCGGCTGGAAACCGGGCTGTCCTGGATCGATCTTTGGTGGGCGGTGCTGTTCGCGATTGGCGCCGTGGCCATGCGCGGGGCGGGCTGCACCTATAACGACATTATCGACCGCGATCTGGACGCCAAGGTCGCGCGCACCGCCGACCGTCCGCTGGCGGCCGGCACGATCGGCCTGAAACCAGCCTGGGCGTTTCTCATCGCCCAGTGCCTTGTGGGGCTGGTCGTGCTGCTGCTCCTGCCGCTGGCGGCGATCTTCACGGGCCTCGCGGCGCTCATCCTGGTGGCGGCCTATCCCTTCATGAAGCGGATCACCTGGTGGCCGCAGGCCTGGCTGGGCCTCACCTTCAACTGGGGCATACCCGTGGCCGGCGCGGCGGCGCTGGGCTCGCCCTTCCACCCGGTAGTGCTGATCCTCTACGCGTCGGCGATTTTCTGGACGCTGGGCTATGACACGATTTACGCCTGCCAGGACAAGGAAGACGACGCCCTGGTCGGCGTGAAATCCGCGGCGAGGGCGCTGGGCCCGGGCGTGAAGCCGGGGGTCGCCGGCTTCTACATCGCCTCGGCGCTGCTGGCCGCGATCGCGGGCGTCGCCGGCGGCGCGCACCTGTTCTTTGCGCTGGGCTTTGCGGTCTATGCCGCGCACCTGCTGTGGCAGTCCTCGGGCTTTGATCCTGAAGACGGGACCGACTGCCTCAGGCGGTTCAAGTCAAACCGCACGACGGGGCTTCTGCTGACCGGGGCGTTTCTGCTGGGCGGGGTTTGAATGCTTCTGTGGAGTGCATGAATTCCCGGCCAAGCGCTTAAGCGCGCCGAGCCGGGACCTTCCTCCTCAGAAGGCGCAAAGGGTTGCAACAGGTCCCGGATCTTCGCCCTTTGGGCTCGTCCGGGAATTCAGGAGGTGGAGCGACCCCTCAAGGTGCAGCCCCCACAAAGCTCGCCACCACCTTCTTCGTGCCCGCCTTGTCGAAGGCGACGGTGAGCTTGGCGCCGTCGGTGATCTTCACCACGCCATAGCCGAATTTCTGGTGGAAGACGCGGTCGCCGGGCCGCCAGCCGGAGCTGCCCCCCACCGAGCCGCCATCGCCGCTTTCGATGAGCTGGGCCTTGCCTTCGATCATGCCGGGATCGGCGCGGCGCCCGGCGGCCTTGGACGCCTGAAAGCGCTTCCAGCCGGGGCTTTCATAGGAGGAGCGGAACGGGTCGGCGGGCTCTGATACGCCCTCAAAGCCCGGTCCGGCGTCGTAATAGCCGGTTTCTGACTTCGCCTCGCAATTGTCCTGGGGCATTTCGTCGATGAAGCGCGACGGGATCACGCTCTGCCAGCGCCCGTAAATCATCCGGTTCGCAGTAAAGCTGATGACAGCCCGCTCTCTCGCGCGCGTGATGCCCACATAGGCGAGGCGCCGCTCTTCCTCGAGGGCCGCCGTGCCGCCTTCGTCCATGGAGCGCTGGGAGGGAAACACCGTCTCCTCCCAGCCGGGCAGGAAGACCAGCGGAAATTCCAGACCCTTGGCGGCGTGGAGCGTCATGATCGACACCTCCTCGCCGTCCTCCTTGCGGTCGGCGTCGGACACCAGGGCGATGTGCTCCAGGAACGCTTCAAGGGAATCAAAGCCGCCCATGGAGCGCACAAGTTCTTTCAGGTTATCAAGCCGGCCGGCGGCTTGCGGACTTTTGTCCTCGCGCCACATGGCGGTGTAGCCGCTTTCATCCAGGATGATCTCGGCCAGCTCGTCATGGCGGCGCTCTTGCGCCTCGTCTTTCCAGCGATCCAGATCGCGCAGAAACGCCTGGATCCCGGAACGCGCCTTGCCCTTGATCTCGTCGGTCTGGGTCATCAGGCGCGCGGCCTCCACCATGGGGACCCGGCTGGCCCGCGCCACGGCGGCGATCTTCTGCACGCTGGTTTCGCCGACGCCGCGCTTGGGGGTGTTGATGATCCGCTCAAACGCCAGATCGTCTGTCTCCGCCCGCACCAGGCGCAGATAGGCCAGCGCGTCGCGGATTTCGGCGCGTTCAAAGAAGCGCGGTCCGCCGATCACCTTATAGGGCAGGCCCAGCATGATGAAGCGGTCTTCAAAGGCGCGCATTTGCCAGGACGCGCGCACCAGAACCGCAATGTCGGAATGGCGGCCCTCGCCGCGCACATGGGCCTCGATCTCGTCGGCGACAAAGCGCGCCTCCGCCTCGCCGTCCCAGAGCCCGGAGACCTGGACCTTTTCGCCGGGATCGTCCTCGGTCCACAGCGTCTTGCCCAGGCGCGCCTTGTTGGCCGCAATGAGCCCCGAGGCGGCGCCCAGAATATTGCCGGTGGAGCGGTAATTGCGCTCAAGCCGGACCACCACGGCGCCGGGGAAGTCCTTTTCAAAGCGCAGGATGTTGTCCACCTCCGCGCCGCGCCAGCCATAGATGGACTGGTCGTCATCGCCCACGCAGCACAGATTGTTGGAGCCCTTGGCCAGAAGGCGCAGCCAGAGATACTGGGCGATATTGGTGTCCTGATATTCGTCCACCAGGATGTAGCGAAACTTCCTCTGGAAGTCGGCGAGCACGTCCGCGTTCTCCTGGAAGATCGTGATGTTGTGCATCAGAAGGTCGCCGAAATCGCAGGCGTTCAGGACCGAGAGCCGCTCCTGATAGAGCCGGTAGAGATCGCCCGCCTTGCCGTCGGCGAAGCTCCACTTGTCCTCCTCGGGAATGCGCTTGGGGGTCAGCGCGCGGTTCTTCCAGCCGTCCACCAGCGACGCGAAATGGCGCGGCGTCCAGCGCTTCGCATCAATCCCTTCAGCTTCCAGGATCTGCTTGATCAGCCGGATCTGGTCGTCGGTGTCCAGGATGGTGAAGCTGGATTTGAGATCCACCAGCTCGGCGTGGCGGCGCAGAATCTGGGCGGCGATGGAGTGGAAGGTCCCCAGCCATGGCAGACCCTCCACCTGCTCGCCGATGATCGCGCCGACGCGCGTCTTCATCTCACGCGCGGCCTTGTTGGTGAAGGTCACCGACAGGATCTGCCAGGGCTGGGCCTTGCCGGTGGCGAGGATGTGCGCCAGCCGCGTGGTGAGCACGCGCGTCTTGCCCGTGCCCGCGCCAGCGAGCACCAGCACCGGCCCGTCAACGGTTTGCACCGCCTTCGTCTGCTCGGGGTTGAGACCCTGCAGATAGGCCTCGGCGTCGACGCGCGGCGCACGGGCGGCGGCTTGCTGGGACAGCGGCAGATCGGACATGCACAGCCTCGCGGCGCTTCGATTCGAAAGGAGAACGAAACTAGCACGCGCGACGGCGAAGGGCAGGGGGTGAGGTGCGCGCCGTCAGGCCGAGAGCGGGCGCACTTGCGCTTCGATTTCAGCCCATCCTTCTGAGCGAAGCACGGCGAGATCGTAGGCTTGCTGAAGGTTGAGCCAGAACTGGGCGGTGGTTGAGAACGCCTTGCCGAGCCTGACCGCCAGTTCGATGGAGACAGATTGCTTGCCAGCGATGAAGCGGGACAGATTGGCCGCGCTTATATTGAGCGCCTCGGCGGCTTTGCGCCGGCTCAAACCCATGGGATCAAGATATTCCTCGGCCAGGTAGGCCCCCGGATGGATTTTGAGACCAATAAGGCCGGCCCGGGCAGGGATGCGAGTCATGGCTGGGTCCTCAATGATAGTCGGTCACTTCCACATCGTGCGCGCCGTCCTGCGTCCAGACGAAACAAACACGCCATTGATCATTCACCCGGATCGAGTGCTGCCCGACGCGATTACCGCTCAGCGCCTCGAGGCGATTGCCTGGCGGGGAGCGAAGATCATCGAGCCCTTCCGCCGCAGCGAGCGCGAGAAGCTTGCGCGCGACCACGCGGTTGACACCGGCCCAGCCGGTCTTACGCGGCACAACACCGGTCTCGAAGAACGCTTTTGCGCGCTTGTCAGCCCAGCTAAGGATCATAGTGTAACGTAGTGCGTAACGCGTTTCGGCTCAAGCCCCCTAGCGATGCTCCTCCTCGTGGCGCATCTGCAGGGCGCGGGCGTAGGCGGCGTGGGCGTCGGCTTTGGTGATGTAGCCGGTGATGGGCTGGTCGCCGGTTCGCGAGCGCACCGGCGCGCCGTCGAGCTTTTCGGCGGAGAAGAAGCCCATGACCCGGCCCAGATAATCGTCTTCATAAACGTGGGGCTCGTCCATCTCGGCGGCGCGGTCGGCTTTATCCAGCGCGGTCATGATGTCGCGCGCCCGGATCGTCTGCAGGATCACGCGGGCGTCGCCCTGGGTGAGGTCATAGCCGTGGCGCTCCACCATTTTGTGAAAGAGGCTGCCCTTGGTGACCGAGGTGGTGATTACGGTGGCCAGGCTGACCGCCACCAAAAGCGCGATGGAGGCCTCGTAGTTGGCTGTCAGCTCAAACACGATGAGCGTTGTCGAGAGCGGCGCGCCGAGCACCGCGCCGGACACCGCGCCCATGCCCACCACCGCGTAGAACGCCGCGCCGGAGGTCGCCTCGCCAAACACTTGGGTGGCGATGGCGCCGAACAGGGCGCCCAGCATCGCGCCCAGATACAGCGAGGGTGAGAACACCCCGCCGCCGAACCGGAAGGCCAGCGTCGTCACCGTGGCGATGAGTTTCAGCGCCAGAAGCCCGGCGAGGAACCCGATTCCGTAGCCGCCCGCCAGCGCGGTGGCGGTGGCTTCATAGCCGACGCCCAGGATTTCCGGCGCGCCGGCGGCCATGAGCCCCACCAGCAAACCGCCAAACGGCGGCAGGGCCCAGAGCGGCCAGGCGAATTTTTTCGCTTGTTCGGCCACAAGGCGCGGCGCGTTCACAGCGCCGGAGACAAACAGGATCGCCACGCCCGCCGCGGCGACGCCCAGCGGCACCACGGCCGCGAAATCAAACAGGCTCGCGGGATCAAGCTCGGGGATCGCGAAGGCCGGCTGGGCGCCGAAATGAATGCGCGAGACCACCGCGCCGGTGACGCTGGCCACCGCAACCGGTGCGATGGACCGCAAGGCGTAATGGCCGAGGATCACCTCGAACGCGAACAGGGCGCCGGCCACCGGGGCGTTGAAGCTGGCCGCCACCGCGCTGGCCGCGCCGCAGGCCAGCATGATGCGCGCGCCCCGCGCCGGCAGGCCCAGAGGGCGCGTCACGAGGCTTGCGAGCGTGGCGCCAAGATGAACCGCGGGACCTTCGCGGCCTGCCGAGACGCCCGACCCCAGCGACACCGCCGCGATCACCGCGGAGAGAAGCCCCGGCGCGGCCTCCATCTTTCCGCCCGTCACCGCGCGCGCCTCCATGACGTCGCTGACGCCAAGGGCGCGGGCCTCTTTGAGCCAGCCCAGGCGCTCGCCGGCGTAGAGAAGGGCTGAGACGACAAGTCCGCCGATGATCGGCGCGGCGATGATGTGGAGGGGGGACAACTCGCGCGCCACGCTGGCCAGACGTTCTGTACCGTCTTGAAACGCGACCAGCTGAACCGCCTCGATCGCCAGGCGCAGGCCCAGCGCGGCATAGCCGGCCAGCAGACCCACGAAGAGCGCAGCGAGCCAGAGCGCGGGCGACCGCCCCTCGGAGAAACTGTTGCGAATGAACGCGGCGATGCGGCCCGGCCAGGCCTTGGGCCCGGCGCGGCGCACCTCCTTCGATCCCGAAGCCGCGTTGTCGCTCATGAAACGGTGATGGCCCGCACCGGGACCCAGCGTCAAGGCGGCTGAGTCCCTCAAGTCCGCGTCCCGGCCTCCCCCTCGCAAAGCCGGCTGCGGAACGAGGACGGCGTCTCTGACGTAAACGCCTTGAAGGTGCGGTTGAAGGTCGAGAGCGTCGGAAACCCGGAATCCAGGGCGATGGTGAGGATGGGTGTTCGCAGCGTCTCAGGGTCGGCGAGCAGCGCCTTTGCGTGCGCCAGCCTGTAGCCGTTCACGAAGGTGGAGAAATTGCGATAGCCCAGGACCGCGTTGATCAGGGTGCGAAGCTGATGCTCTGGAACGCCGACCTGAGCGGCAAGGCTTGCAATGCTCAAGTCCGGGTCGAGGAAGGCCTTGTTTTCGGTCATCTGGGCCATGAGACGGCGATAGGCGGGGCGATTCCTGGCGGAGACCGCCATGGCGCCGGCGTCCGGGGTGATCGCACTACTGACCGGCCTGAGCAATCCAAGCGCGTTCGGGCGCAATGATAGGAGCCAGACCAGCGCCGAAATCAGAATGGCCAGCGCCAGGGCGTGGCCGAAGAGCGTCTCTACCTGTCTCGGCCAGCCCATCAGTTCGACGGTCAGGTTGAGCACGCCGGCCGCCGCGATGGCGCTGGTGATCAACACCCGTGATCCCCGCCGGGCCTTCACGAGATCGTCCTTCAGCCCGGCCAGCGCGCAATAGGCGATATGGAGAAGCGCCCCGAGCATGACGACATAGGTGCCGGCGTAGCGAACCGAGTGCAGCGGCGCGCTCCAGCCTACAGCCTCCAGCGCCCAGCTCAGCTTGAACGCGCAAATGACGCCGACCACAGCGATCTCCAAAGACCCGATCCAGAAATCGTCTTTCAGGAGCGCCATGCAAAAAAGCCAGATGAGCGCAGGGACTGGAACTGCCAGAAAACTGGCGGCTGTCTCTACAGGCCCGGGCGCAGCGAGTTGCGGCGGAAGCGTTTCAACGGAATAGGCGATGAGCGCGACGCACAAGGCCGCGGCTATCCTTGCGGTCAGGCTTTTTCCGGCGTCACGAAGAACCAGCGCCAGCAGAATCGCGAGAAGCGTCATCGTCGGAAATCGCAGGATCGCGTCGAGAAGCAGCACGGTGTTTCCTCAGGTTTGGGCCTTCCGGCCGGGACGCACGCCGATGAACTCCATGCACCGTCTCGCCGTGCACGCAACCACGCCATTCCTGACAAACCGACGCGATTCCAGAAATGGATACGCTTTTTCGAAATTGCGCAGCTTTGGCGTCGCGTTCTGGCGCTTCTGCCGGGAGGGGCCGCTCTCGGCGCGGCCTTTCCGGATCATGTGGAAGGAGCGCTAAACGCCATGATGTTTTCGTCAAAGAGTCTTGTCCGTCTGGGAGCCTGTGCAGGCGGATTGCTGCTTTGCGGATGCCAGAGTTCGGCGATCGACGGCGTCAGCGCCGCGCGCAACGGTGTTCTTGAGGGCTGCGCGCCAGGCGCCATCACCGCCTCGCAAAGGGTTGGAGGCGTCGCGGGGACCGTCAGGCCGGTTGACCAGGTGGATGCGTTTCTGGCGTCCCGCATGAATGCGGCGAACGTGCCCGGCTTGTCCGTGGCGGTCATCAACCAAGGAGAAGTGGTCTATGCGCGGGCGCTGGGTTTCGCCGATTTGTCCCGGCAAACGCCTGTAACCAGGTGCACCATCTTTGAAGGCGCGTCGATCACCAAGCCGCTGTTCGGCTATCTGGTGATGACCTTCGTTGAAGACGGATCCCTGGACCTGGACCGGCCGCTTCATCAGTATCTGCCTAATGGCGATCTCGCCGCTGATGATCGATATCTCGCCATGACGGCGCGCATGGTCCTGTCTCATCAGACAGGTCTTCCAAACTGGTGGTCGGATGAACCGGAGCGCGCGCGCAGCTTGAGCTTCGCCCCGGGCGCAGGGTTCGGGTATTCGGGCGAGGGGTATCAATACCTCGCACGGGTGCTTCAGGAGATATCCGGCGTCGACGGCCCGGGACTTGAGGCGCTTTTCCAGGACCGTGTCGCTCGGCCTCTTGGCATGACCCGCACCCGGATAATTCCATCAGCGGAGCTTCTGGCGAGCAAAGCGGCACCGCACTTAAGCGACGGGACGCTCGCTGCGCCTTGGGTTTATGACGCCGAGTTCGGTGCAGCCTACGGCGTCAATTCCGAGGCCGTCGACTTTTCCAGATGGCTCATTGCGTTGATGGAGCGGGACGGTCTGTCCAACAGCGCGTTCGATGCGTATTTCGAGCCGCAGGATGTGGAGATCCCGTACAACGCGGAGCCCGCCGCCCTGTCGCTGGGGCGACCCCGGATCGCACTTGGGTTTTTCGTGTACGACGTGCCGGGCCTGGGGCGTTTCTATTCCCATGACGGCAACAATCTGGGATTCTCCAGTTTGATGATCGTCCATCCTGAAAGTGGATGGGGCCTGGCCGCCTTCGCCAACGGAGATCGCAGCACGTCCATGATGCTGGAATTGGCCATGTTTCTGAATGCGCCGCCCGGATGAGCTGGCGCGTAAGGTCAAGGCGGCGCCTGTCGCGCGAGCCGGTTTCGCGCTATCGTGTTGCAATAAACCTGGCTGGGGAGCTTTGCCATGACGATCATCATCGCCGCCGCCCTTTCGGGCGGCTTTCTTCTGCTCGCCGGCGCGCAGATCGCCGAGGGCGAGATCCAGAGCGGCTATTCCAGTCTTGAAGACTGCGTCGAGGTGGAAGGGTCCGCGCCGATCAATCGGCGCTGTTCGGGTTATGCGGGCTGGGATGTGTATATCGGCGCCAGTGAACACTCCGCCGGCGTGGCGTTCTCCGACCGCGCCCGCGATGAACAGCTGGCCCAAAGGGCGGTCTCCGGCGGTCTCTATCAGAGTTTTCTTGAGCGCATTGAGTGGCGGGTGCGCCGCTCCGGCGGCGACTGGAGCCCGTTTGCGACGATCCACCGCTGGACTGCGAGCACGCCGCTGATCGACGACGAGACCGGCGATTTCACCGGCGAGGTGGAGACTGTCGCCGAGGTTCTGGTGGTGGCGGCCCTTCGCGAGGAGGGCCCCATCGGCGCCTGCCATATCGCCTATGTGGACACCACCGAGGTCCATGACGCGAACAGTGTGGCGCGCGCCGTCGCCGATCGCGACGCGGACGGGTTTCGCTGCGGCGTTGACGCGCCGGTGCGCATCGGTCCCGGCGAGGCCGCGCAGCTCATGACGCGCGCAGGTGCGGAGTACTGAGGGCGCACGCCTCTTCGTTTTGACGGCTGGGCTTGAACGATCGCGCTCAGACGGCGAGCCGGTAGTCCGTGTCGAGACCCGGCTCGGCCGGCGTGGTGACCCGGCCCTGCTCGACCAGATGAATGACGTGGGACAGCACCGAATGGGCGGCGGCCGGGTGCAGGCGGGTGTCCACGTCGGCGTACATGTGGGCCACCATGTCCTTGATCCGGGTGCGGCCCGCTTCCAGCTGGCTCAGGATCTGGCGTTCGCGGTTCAGGCGATGCTCGATATAGGCGTCCATGAAGGGCGCCGTCGCCTCGATCGCGGTACCGTGGGTGGGGCGGATCACATCGAAGTCGAGCGCGCGGACGCGTTTGAGCTGGGCGATATAGTCGCCCATGGACCCGTCCGGCGGGCTCACCACCGAGGTGGACCAGCCCATGACATGGTCGCCGGAAAACAGCGTGTTCTCCTCGCTTAGCGCGTAGCAGACATGGTTTGAGGTGTGTCCCGGCGTATGGAGCGCTGTGAGCGTCCAGCCGGGACCGTCGAATTGATCGCCGTCTGAGACCTCCAGATCGGGGCGAAAGCCGTGATCGTCACCAGCCTCCATGCGCACCTCGCCGCCTTCGGGCGGGGCGACCGCCGGGCTCATGCCGTGAACCTTCGCGCCGTGCTTTTTCGCCAGCGTGTGGGCCAGGGGCGAGTGATCGAGATGGTGATGGGTCACCAGAACATGGGTGACGCGCTCACCGTCCAGGGCCGCGTCCAGCGCCGCTTCATGCTCGGCCATGGCGGGCCCGGGATCGAGGACGGCGACCTCGCCGCGTCCCACAATGAACACGCCCGTGCCGGTGAATGTGAAGGGGCCGGGATTGGGCGCGATGACGCGGCGCACCAGCGGGCTCAGCTGGTCGCAGCGCCCGTATTCGAAGTCGAACTCGCGCACGAAGGGAATGCTCATGCGGTGGTCTCCCGTCCCGGTCCGGCCAGGCGCTCGGCGTAGGCGCGCAACGCCCGCGCCAGCGTGCGCGTGGCCGCCATCTTGTCATTCAGGGCCAATGCGGTGGGCGGCCCCATGTCTGTCTTGTTCACATCCACGATCCAGAGCTGTCCGTCACGCCGGTCACGCAGCACGTCGATCCCGCCCCAATCAAGGCCCATGGCCTTGCAGAACCGCTTGATGAGATCGCGCTCGGCGGCGTTGAAGACGTCTTCGGGCGCGCGTTTGAGCACCTGTGTGTTGGCGTTGGCGAAACGGGCGCCGGCGGGCCGGCGCTTGATGAACACGACCGGGACCTCGCCGTCCACGGTGGGACAGCGCAGATCCTGCACCATGCCGTCATCGCAGACCGTATCGATCAGGCGCTGATAGACCAGGCCCGGCGCGCGCGGGCAGGGGCCCTGCACGATCCGGCCGTCATGGGCGCCGTTAAGTTCCGACTTCGCCACCATGTCGCCCTCGAACGCTTCCGGGTTCAACAGAAGGGTGCGTCCCGTCACCGCTTCGAAAACGGTGGAGACGTGCGATTTCGAGACATCCAGGCACGCGGCGTTGATATGGCGCAGATTGCCGCCCAAAGGCGCCGCGGTGAGGGTCGCGTCTTCAAAGCAGAATCCCAGATCGGCCTCTCCCAGGCTCTTCGCGAAGCGCAGGCCCGCCAGGCGCGCTACGGGCCAGACCAGATACCAGGGCCGGGGCGCATCGGGCGCGAACCAGACCGAGGGACCGTCGGGCCGGCGCGCCGCCGTGCTCGCCTCCACCGCCAGATGGAAGCGCAGCCAGGCTGCAAATTCGCCGATCACGCCCGGTTCCACAGGCACGAGCGCGCCGGTCTTGCGCACGCGCAACGCGCCGCCTTCCAGGATAAAATCCCGCCACCAGGCGCGCGCCGCCATCAGAATCGCTCCTGTTTCATCGCGGTCAGGATACGCCGGCGGGGCTAGCGTGCAATTCACGCCCGGTTCAGCCGCGATCACGCATTGATGATGAGACCACGGGCGCAAGGTCGGGCGCCGGCGGCTTCGGCAAGCATCCTGCAAGGACGGTTTCCACTGCGTCGTGCAGAGGAGGGGCCGCCATGCCCGACATCAAGCGTCTGGCCGTTTCACTGTCGCGCCGCCTGCGTCTGGCGGCGCTGACCTTCATCGCTTTGCTGGCGGTCAAAATCACCCTCGCCGCCTTCGCCGCGCCGGACCCTTCGCCCGCCAGTACGGTGATCGTTTCGATAGAGCGCAGCGAAGCGGGACCGGAAACACTTGAGCGTTTGGAATAAATCGAGCCTACTGCGGCCCGTTCTTGATCGAAAGAGCTACGCAGCCCAATAACCCTTCCTCTTCTGACAGTTTTTTCGGCTCATATATGCCCGCATTTATCGCCCGCCGCATTCTCATCGCCATCCCGACGATCCTCGTGATCATCACGCTGGCGTTCTTCATGATGCGCATTGCGCCGGGTGGCCCGTTCGATCTGGAACGGCCCATGCCCGAAGAGATTCGCCAGAACGTGCTGGCCGCCTACGGCATGGATCAGCCGGTTTGGAAACAGTATGTCGACTATCTCGGCGGACTGGTGCGCGGCGATCTCGGCCCGTCCCTGAAATTTCGTGACAAGGACGTCGCCGACATCATCGCGGAAGGTTTTCCGGTCTCGGCCACTGTGGGCCTTATGGCCATGACCCTGGCGGTGGGCGTCGGCACGGTGTTCGGCTCTATCGCCGCGCTGCGCCAGAACACGGCCGCCGACTACGGCGTGGTGGCGTTCGCAACGGTGGGCATCGTCATTCCGCCTTTTGTGGTGGGTCCGATCCTGGCGCTGACCATCGGTATCTATCTGGGCTGGCTGCCATCGGGCGGGCTTGATCCACGACACGGCATGACGCTCGACAGGCTGATTCTGCCTGTCATCACGCTCGCCCTGCCGCAGATCGCCATCATCTCACGCCTGATGCGCGCCTCGATGATCGAGGTGATCCGCTCCAATTACATCCGCACGGCGCGCGCCAAGGGGCTGTCCGAGCCGGCGGTGATCTTCAAGCACGCGCTTCGAAGCGCGATCCTGCCACTGGTGAGCTATCTCGGCCCGGCCTCTGCGGCGCTGCTCACCGGCTCCATCGTCATCGAGCAGGTCTTCTCCCTGCCGGGCATCGGACGCCAGTTCGTCTTCGCGGCCCTGCAGCGCGACTACACCGTGGTGATGGGGGTGGTGATCCTTTACGCCAGCCTGATCATCATTCTCAATCTGGTGGCCGATCTGCTCTATGCGGCGCTGAATCCGAAAGTGAAGTACGACTGATGGTTCTCACCTCCACGCCCTCCGAAAAGGCGCGCATGATCGAGGACGCCGCGGTCAAGGGGCGCTCGCTCTGGGACGACGCCCGCACCCGTCTCCTGCGCAACAAGGCGGCCGTGTTCGGCCTGATTCTGCTTGGCGTCCTTGTGCTGCTGGCGATCCTCGGGCCGCTCTTGTGGGTGCACGACTCCACCTTCATTTATCGCGACCGGGTCCAGATCGGACCGACCTTCGAACACCTGCATATCTTCGGCACCGACGCGCAGGGGCGCGACCTGTTCGCCCGCGTGCTCGTGGGCCTGCGCATGAGCCTGATGGTGGGCGTGGTGGCGACCATGGTGTCGCTGGCGATCGGTGTGCTCTGGGGCGCCACGGCCGGCTTCGTGGGCGGCCGGGTCGACCAGCTGATGATGCGCATCGTGGACGTGCTGTATTCGCTGCCCTTCATCTTCTTCGTGATCATCCTGATGGTGGTGTTCGGTCGGAACATCATCCTGATCTTCGTCGCCATCGGCGCGGTGGAATGGCTGACCATGGCGCGCATCGTGCGCGGTCAGACCATCTCGCTGAAGGGCATGGAGTTCGTCGAGGCGGCCCAGGCCGCCGGCGTGTCGCAATTCTCCATCATCCGCCGGCATATCGTGCCCAACGTGCTCGGGCCTGTGGTGGTTTACGTCACCCTGACGATCCCGGTGGTGATCCTGGCCGAAAGCTTCCTGAGCTTTTTGGGACTGGGCGTGCAGGAGCCGCTGACCTCGCTGGGCAATCTGATCTCCAACGGCGCGCGCGACATGGAGATCGCGCCGTGGACGCTGATCTTCCCGGCGCTGACCATGATGATCACGCTGTTCTGCTTCAACTTCATCGGTGACGGCCTGCGCGATGCGATCGATCCGAAGGATCGATAGCGCGCAAATCCGCATGGGCTACGCGCAATGCGAAGCCAGATCGGGCCTTACTGAACCCGCCGGGCCCTGAAGCGCCGGTTATTGTGACTGAGCTCCATGAAACGCGCCCCAAAGATGCCGCGTTCGATGGTCGCCGTCACAGTGTCCAGATCGTCGCCGCGCGGCGGGCTCACATAATCGGTTTCTGTCTGGCGCCAGACCTGACCGTTCTCCAGATAGACCGTAATCTGGTCGTACTGGTTGGTCGTCACTCGCGCCACGGCAAGGCCGCGCATCTCGTCGACTTCGCCGTCTTCGTCGAAGACCGCCACCGACCCGTCATCCTGAACCACTTCCTGATTCGCCTGGGCGGGCGGCTCCGCGTCCGCCGCGTCGCCCTGGAGCACACCAGCAAAGCGTGCGATTGCCGAGCGGGACGGGGCGCTCGACACCACGTCAAGGCGGCCCGCATCCAGCTCTGTGGCAAACACCGTGAGCGCTGCGTCCTGGCAGGCCAGGCGCGCAGCGGGGTCGGTCTGATCGCGGCAGGCGAGGAGCGCGCCGACAGGGTCCGCGCGGGCCTCGTCTTGAGCGAGCGCAGCGGTGGAGGAAATGGCAAGCGCCACCGCAAGCGCAATCGTTGGTCTCAGCATCATGGCGAGTCTCCGGTTGGATCAATCTGACGCTCTAGTACTCAAAGACTTGGCCGCTGCGTCAAGCGCCAAGCGTCCCGGTGCTCGCATCCAGGAGCAGCGCGTGCAATTGTTTGCGGTGTATGGTTTTGCTTGAAAAAACCGCCATTGCTTAGGAGATTGGCTCTGCAGCCGGTCGCAACGTGTTCATCGAACGCTCACAGAAGATCGGCGAAGATCACGATGGTAGCGGTCCGGACGCCTCGCTTGGGTGTTGCGGCATGATGTTTAACACCGTCCGGGCGCGCCGGTTTAAGGGTGCGCGGGACGCACACGATCATGCGGGCACAAGCCCGCACCACTGTAAAAATGCAAGGGGAGCATGCCTTTATGACCTTCACCCGACGTTTCGCCCTGGCGCTGGCCGCCGGCGCCTCGGCCCTCACGCTCGCCGCTTGCGGCGGAGGCGATTCCGAGAGCGACGGCGTAGTGCTCCATCGCGGCAACGGCGCCGAGCCCTTGTCCCTTGATCCGCACAAGGCGTCGGGGACCTGGGAAAACAACATTATCGGCGATATGTTTATCGGCTTGTTCACCGAGGACGTGGCCGGCGAGCCGATCCCCGGGATGGCCGAAAGCTGGGAGGTCAGCCAAGACGGCCTGACCTGGACGTTCACCCTGCGCGAAGCGCAATGGTCCGACGGCGAACCGGTGGACGCCTATGATTTCGAATACGCCCTGCGGCGCATTCTCGATCCGGCGACCCTGGCCCAGTACGCCTCGCTGCTCTACCCGATCGAGAATGCGCGCCTGGTCAACACCGGCGAGCTCGCCCCCGAGGAGCTGGGCGTGAACGCCCTTGATGCGCGCACGCTCGAAATCGATCTGGAATTCCCGGCGCCGTATCTTCCCGGCCTGTTGACCCACTACACCACCTTCCCGGTGCCCCAGCACGTGGTGGAGGAACATGGCGACGCCTGGATCCAGCCTCAGAACATTGAGGTGAACGGGCCCTACAAGCTGGTGAACTGGCGCGCCAACGACTTCGTGCTGGCCGAGCGCAATCCGCTGTTCTGGGATGATCAGAATGTCTGCGTGGACGAGGTGTTTTACTATCCCACCGTGGACAACCCCGCCGCCGAGCGCCGCGTGCGCAACGGCGAGCTGGATCTGAATGTCGATTTCGCCGGCCAGAATCTCGAATTCCTGCGGCGCGAAGTCCCCGACTATGTGCGCATCAACCCCTATCTCGGCATTGTCTATTTCTCGTTCAACACGACCGAGGCGCCGTTCGATGATCCGCGGGTCCGCAATGCGCTGGGCATGGCCATCGACCGCACCTTCATCGCCGAGGAAATCCTGCAGGCTGGTCAGATACCCGCCCATTCCTTCGTGCCCCCCGGCGTCAACGAATATCCCGAAGAAGCGCGTATCAGCTGGTTTGACACCCCGATCGAGGAGCGCCGGGTGATGGCGCGCGCCCTGCTGGAGGAAGCCGGCTACGGGCCGGACAACCCGCTGCAGTTCGAGTACACTCACCGCACCACCGGGGATAACCCGCGCGTCGCGCCGGTGGTCCAGCAGGACTGGGATATGATCGCCGACTGGGTGGACGCCGAGATCATCGGCATCGAGACCCAGATCCACTACTCCAACCTGCGCGCCGGCGACTATCAGCTCGGCGACGGCGGCTGGATCGGTGATTACAATGACGCGTACAATTTCCTGTTCCTGGCCGAGACCGGGTCCATCCCGATGAACTACTCGCGCTGGAGCAACGAGGCGTACGACACGCTGGTGGATCAGGCCAACCGCACGCTGGACGCCGAAGAGCGGGGCCGCATGCTCGCCGAAGCCGAGCAGCTCATGCTGGACGAGATGCCCTACATCCCCATCGTCTATTATGTGAACAAGGCGCTGGTGAACCCGGACGTGACCGGCTGGGAGGACAATCTGGTCCACATCCACCGTACCCGCTATCTGTGTACGGTCGATGCCGAGGCCGCAGCCGACGCAGCCGAGGCGGCCGGGGCGAGCAGCCAGGGCTAGGCTGATCTGAAAAAAGCAGGGGGGAGGCGATGGACGGCGACGAGCTTGAACAGGCCGCCCAGACCGCCGCCGAGCACGGGGCCGCAGCTGCGGCTGCGGCCGGCGGAGGTCCGGCGCGGGCGAAAGCCTCGCGCCCGGCCACGCTCTCCCCCGACACGCCTGACGGCGTCTGCGCCAATTGCGAGACGACGCTGCAGGGGCCGGTCTGCCACATTTGCGGCCAGGTGGACGACGAATACCATCGCCCTGTTCATGGCCTGGCCTCAGAGATCTTCGAGGGCCTGACGGCGCTTGACGGGCGCGTCCTTCGCACGCTCCCCGCGCTTCTGTTTCGTCCGGGACGGCTGACCCGCGCCTTTTTGAAAGGCAAGCGCGCGCGCTACATGCCGCCCTTCAGGCTCTACATCATCGCGTCGCTGATCTTTTTCCTGCTGATTCCCGGGTTCGACGGCCTGGTGGACGCGGCTCAGTCCCGTGCAAACGGGATGGATCCGGCCGAGCGGGCTGCGGCGATGCAGGAGGTGCAGGACCAGCTGCAGGAACGCGTCGCCGACGGGACCCTGACCGAGCGCGAGGCCGAACAGGCCCGTTCCACCCTGGCGATGGCCGAATTCTGGAGCAGCGAGGCCAGCGGGCGCGGCGGAACGCAGACCGCGGATTCGGCCAGAGCGCCGCCGGACGAAGCAGCAGCCGAGGTTTCAACACCGGACGAGAGCCTTGATGAGGGCGCGGGCGACGCGCCGGCCCAGACGGGTGAGGGCGTCCCTGACCGCGAAACCTCCGGCGGCCAGGCCGACGACAACTTGCGTGGATTTAACTTCGGCGAGGTTGGAGACCCCGAGTCGATCCGGCGATTCTTCGCGCCGGAGGATTTCGACGAGCCTGCGCCGGAGAAGTCGTGGCCCCTGCCGGTCCGGCGCTATCTTGGTGATCGGTTTGCAGAAGTCGCGGCCGATCCGGGTGGCTGGCTTGAAGCGGTGACCGACTGGATCCCGCGCATCATGTTCGTCATGGTCCCGGTCTATGCCGGCCTTCTGACCCTGATCTATCTCTGGCGGCGCGGATTTTACTATTTCGACCATCTCATCGTGTCGCTGCACGTCCACTCCGCCCTGTTTTTGGTGATGGCGGGTCTGATGCTGGCGTCGAACGTGATCGGCGCGGGATTGGCCTGGCTGATCCTGATCTTGTACTCAAACGCCTACCTCTACCGGGTCCACCGCGTGGTGTACGCGCGCGGCCGCTTCACCAGCGTGCTGCGCACGCTCTTCCTGGACATGCTTTACTTCATCGTCTTGCTGATCGGCTTTTTCGCCGTCCTGCTGCTGGGCGCCCTGGTCTGATCGGGGGGTCTATTCGGGGGGCTGGTCAGGCGCGGCGGCCCGCTCGGCCTCGGCGCTTTCCAGGCGCACGCCCGGCGCGGTCAGACGCTCACGCTCGCGCAGCGCCGCGCGCACTTCAGGAAGGCTCAAGAGGGCGTTGAGGCGCACGGCCGCCTCGGCGCCGTCGGCGGTGACCCCAAAGAGCTGCTGGAGGGCTTCCAAAGGCGTGGGCTGGGCCGGGTAGCGGCGCAGGCGCGAAGGCTCGTCCGCAGCGAGGCCCGCCAGGTCACGCGCTTCCTCGACGGCGGCCTGAAAACCCCCGATTCGATCCACAAGCCCATGGTCGAGCGCTTGGGCGCCGGTCCACACCCGGCCGCGGGCGATCTCGCGGACGCGAGCGAGCGGCAGATCGCGCCCGTCGGCGACCTTTTCGGTAAAGTCTGCGTAGATGTCCTCGGCCAGACGCTCATAGGCGGCCCGCTGGGACTCGCTCCACACCGTGGCGGAGGAGAAGGCGGTGGTGAACTCACCGCCCACCGAGAGCGGCTCGATATTGACGCCCAGGCGCTGCAGCGCCCCGTCCACCACGATCTTGCCGGCCACCACCCCGATGGACCCGGTGAGGGTGGAGGCGTTGGCCACGATCCGGTCGGCGGGCGCGGCGATGTAATAGCCGCCCGATGCGGCCACCGACCCCATGGAGACCACCACCGGCTTGCCGGCCTCCCGGGCGCGCACCACCGCATCCCAGATCTGGTCCGACGCGATGGCGGAGCCGCCCGGGCTGTCGACGCGCAGGATGATGGCTCGCACCGACGAATCGCGCGCCGCCGAATCGATGGCCCGGCTCGTCCGGTCAGAGCCGATCACGGCGCCGCCGCCGAATCCCGTATCGCCGTCGCCGGTCTCGATGGCGCCTTCCGCGCCGATCAGCGCAATGACCGGTCCTGATCCCGCCCCTCCGGCGCGGTGATAGACCGCCGCCTGGACAAAGCGCGCCGTCCCGGAATCGCCGCGCGCGGCCTCGCGGGCCTCATGCACATGCCCCAGCGAATCCACCAGGCCGGACTCAAGCGCGGCCTCGGCGCTGTAAGGGCCCGCCTCGATGAGGGCGCGCATGGCCGCCGGCGTCATGTCGCGGTCGGCGGCGGCCGACTCGATGGCCGTGTCGAAGAGCGAGCCGAGCCAGGAGAGCGTCGCTTCGCGGTGGGCCTCGGTGTAGTCGGCGCTGAGGAAGGGATCGGCGGCGTTCTTGTATTCGTAGAACTGCAAAAACTCAGCCCTCGCGCCGGCCTGCTCGATGGCGTCGCCGAAAAATATCGTTTCGGACGCATATCCGGTGGCCGAGAAGCTGGCGCTGGCCTGCAGCCACAGCGCGTCTGCGCCGGCCACGGCGAAATAATTGGCCACCGCCGGGCCTTCAAAGCCTTGCGCATGCACGACGACGCGCTTGCCCATCGTCGACAGCGCATTGAGCGCGCCGCGAATCTCTTCGGCCCGGCCCGGCGCCATGGTCAGGGCGTTGGCGCGCACGAACACCGCCTCCACCCGCGAATCGCTGCGCGCGCGCTCCAGAGCGATGAGAAGATCGGTGTGGGGCAGGGCGGTGGTGAAGGCGAACGGGCTCATCGAGGGCAGGTCAGTGCGCGGTTCGCGAAGGTCGACCTCGAGAATGATCGCGCCGGCCGGAAGGGCCGCGCTCTGGGCGTCGTCGGCGTTTTGCACCGCCGAGGCGATCAATCCGCCCACCGCAAACACCGCGAACAGCGCCACCAGCAGTGTGGCGACCACAAGCCCGGCGATCGTCCCGAAAAAACTGGACCAGAATTGCTTCATTGGATTCCCCCCGAACACCGCCCTCGACGTGTCGCACTTAGCGGTGCGATCCCCACTCGTCCGTCAACCTAGGCCGGACGCCGGGACAGGTCGAGACACGGGCAGGGGCGGCTGGCCCGGCGCCGCCGGCCTGTCTCCCCTGCGCAACGCCAGGGCTGCGGCGCGGTGACGCCAGGATCGCGACGCGGGCGCCGAAACGCAAAACGCCCGCTCCATGGGGAACGGGCGTTTTCAGCGTTTCGCCGGATCGGGGCCGGGCGAAAGATATCTGGTCGGAGTAGCAGGATTTGAACCTGCGACCCCTGCCTCCCGAAGACAGTGCTCTACCAGGCTGAGCTATACTCCGAACCGAGGCGCGGCTTATAGCCAAGGCTCACCCTCAATGCAATCGGCTCACGGCAGAGCGATGCACATGGTGCGAAAGCTGCAGCATGGCCCGTTGCATCGAAAAAAAAGCCGGGCTAATAACGCGGCCCGTGACCGGGCCCGCCTGGTCCTGCTGGGGCGTGGCCAAGTGGTAAGGCAGCGGTTTTTGGTACCGCCATTCCCAGGTTCGAATCCTGGCGCCCCAGCCATTTTATTCTTCAGATCCGCAGTCGGTCCGCGAGGCGTCGTCCATGCGCGCGCCGCTTCCTGGACGGCGCGATCCGGTCCGACGCCCACCCGGCCTGCCGGCTTCATCGCCCGTTTTCGCGGAAATCCGCCATTGCGGTAATCCGCAGGCCGGGTTGCGGGTCGCGTCCGTTTTTTTGCTCGTGACCGCGCACAAAGCCCCGCAGAGCCGCCGCAAGCGCGATTTCTCCAGCCGCGGCGTGAAATAATTTCACATTTATGATTAATGACTTGGAGATCAATCCTGTAGCACCTGCGCCCCTGTCGCAAAAAGGCCACCCTGGCGCGGTAGAAATAGGTTCAGAGCCGATTTTAGAGCGCCTCGACGCTGCATGAGCGGTTGATCGGTTCGTAAAGCCGGTGCTAGCGTCCACTCAAATGAAAGAGACGGCGGACTACGCCGCGTTACGAGGGGATGACCAAAACACGCGTTATACCCTCAGAGTCATTCTGCAGCGGTCGGGATCCGACCGCTGCGGCGCGGTGCGCCGCGTTTTATTTGTTGGGGCCCGAAGCCGTCGCGGCGACGTTCGGCGCACCGAAGAGCGAGGGAAAGCGGAAGCGCGCGGACATCAAGTTCGCGCCGGCTACTGTGAGGCGAAAAATGTCCAAAAACTTGAAAGGTATCCGCACGACGCTGGCGGCCGGCATCACGGCCCTGGTTTGCGTCGGTGGAGCACAAGCCCAACTGGATCAGGCGCTGCAGGTCGCGCGTCAGTCGACCCAGCAAGGCGCCCAGGCACAGGAACAGATCAACCAGCTGGCCGACGACGCGGATAACGCCGAGCGCCAGTATCTGGCCCTGCAGGAGCAGATCCAGGGCCAGGAAGTGTATCTTGAGCAGCAGCGGGTTTTCCTGCGCTCTCAGGAGAACGAGCTTACATCGCTCCAGTCCCAGCTTGAGCGGGTCGGATCGATCGAGCGTGATCTCACGCCGATGCTGCTTGAGATGTACGTGCGCCTCGAAGCGTTCGTGGATCAGGACCTGCCCTTCCAGATCGAAAGCCGGCGCGAGCGCCTGGCCGAGATCCAGGAAGCGCTCGGTGATGCGGCGATCCCGCCGGCCGAGAAGTATCGCGTGCTTCTGAACGCCTACGAGTCGGAAGCCGCCGCGGGTCGTTCGCTGCGCGCCTATTCCCAGGAAGTCATGGTCGACGGAGTGCCCCAGCAGGCCGATATCCTGCAGGTGGGCCGCGTCGCCTTGATCCGCCGTGTCGGCGGCGGGGTCGAGATGCTGACCAAGGACAATCCCGAATGGCGCTCCGTGCCGGGCGGCATGGCGTCCAATGTCGATCGCGCGTTCCGCATTGCGAACGAAGTCACCACTCCGGAAGTCTTCGTGGCCCCGGTTCCCGGGCCTGAGACGGCTCAATAACCGCACGAGACGGGAGAATTTATCCGATGAACAAGCTCATCAAAACCATTGCGGCCGTCTCGCTCATGGCCGGTCTTGCGTCGGCTCCGGCCTTCGCTCAGGCCGACCGCGAGCCGGTGACCTCGATTTCGCAGCTTCTCGATCGTGTCCGTCAGGACGCCCGCGAAGCCGAGGCTGAGAACCAGCGCCGCATCGCCACGTTCCGTGAGGATCGCAACCAGCAGGCCGCCCTGCTTTCGCAGGCGCGCAACCGGCTCGCGAGCCTTGAGTCTCAGGCCAGCGACGCCGAGGCCCAGTTTGAAGCCAACCGCACCCGGATTTCCGAGCTCGACGCCGAGCTTCGTGAAGCCCAGGGCGAGTTTGGCGAGCTGTTCGGCGCCGCGCGCCAGGCGGCCGGCGAATTCGGCTCGATCCTGCAGTCCTCGCTGATCTCCGCCCAGTATCCCGGGCGCGCCGAGGCCCTGTTGAACACGGCCGAAAGCCGCACGTTGCCTGAGCGCAACGAGCTGGACGCCATCTACGAGACGCTGATCCAGGAAATGAACGCCCAGGCGCAGGTCGTCACGTTCAACCGCCGGGTCATCGGCCTCAACGACGGTCAGCCGGTCCCCGTGACCCGCGTGGGTGCGTTCCTCGCCGTCGCCGACGATGGCGGGCCGGTGTTCGCCCAGTGGACCACCGATGAAGGCAATTCGCGCACCAGCTACAATCTGGTCCAGCTTGAGCGTCAGCCCCCGGGCTCGCTCATGGGCGCGGCCTCCAACCTGATCAACGCCGAGCCCGGCGAGATCGTCGCCGGCCCGATCGACCCGTCGCGCGGCGCTCTGCTGCAGATCTACAAGGACGTGCCGAACCTGTCGGAGCGTTTCGAGCAGGGCGGCATCGTGGCCAAGATCATCGCCGCGCTGCTGATTGTCTCGGCCTCCTTCGGCATCTTCCGCCTTCTGTCGCTCCTGATGACCACCTCGGCCATCAACGCCCAGAAGCGCCGGTCGACCGCGTCCAAGTCCAACCCGCTGGGCCGCATCATGCTGGCCTATGAAGAGGTTAAGGACCGTCCGGTGGAGACCATCGAGCTGAAGATCGACGAAGCCATCCTTCGCGAGACTCCCAAGCTTGAGTTTGGTCTCAACTTCCTCAAGCTCGCCGCCGGCGTGGCCCCGCTTCTGGGCCTCCTGGGCACCGTGACGGGCATGATCCGGACCTTCACCCAGATCACCCTGTTCGGCACCGGCGATCCGAGAATCATGGCGGGCGGCATCTCCGAAGCCCTCGTGACGACGGTGTCCGGCCTGATCGCGGCGATCCCGCTTCTGTTCATCCACTCCTTCGCGGCGAGCTTTGCGCGCGGCGCGCAGCAGACCCTGGAAGAGCAGGCCGCCGGTATCATCGCACGTCACGCCGAAGAAAAGTCCGCGGGCTAAAGGATAGAACCGATGGATGTTTCAGGCGCCCTGCAAAGTCTCCAGGAATTTCTGGAGCGTGGCGGCCCGATCCTGAACTGGATCATGCTGCTGACCTTCGTAATGTGGGCGTTCATCCTGGAGCGGCTGGCCTATTTCGGTTTTGCGCACAAAGGCGTGCGAAACCGGGTGATCAAGGAGTGGGGGGCGCGCAGCGACCATCACTCCTGGCACGCCCACGCCGTCCGGGATCAGCTCATTTCCGAGGTGAAACAGAAAGCCGAGCAGAATGTGGAGCTCATCAAGACGCTTGTCGCGGTGGCTCCGCTCTTCGGCCTTCTGGGCACCGTGACGGGCATGGTGGCCGTGTTCGACGTGATGTCGATTTCGGGGTCTTCGGACGCAAGGGCGATGAGCTCGGGCGTTGCGCGGGCCACGATCCCGACCATGGCGGGCATGGTGGCCTCCCTTTCGGGACTTATGTTCTCCAATCAGATCGAGCGCATGGCCAAGCGCCGCGTGCACGAGCTGAGCGATGAGCTCGAGGTGGAGTAAGCCATGCGTAGAAAATCAAGACGCGGGAGTGACGAAGCCAATATCGACATGACGCCGATGCTGGATATCGTCTTCATCCTGCTCATCTTCTTCATCGTTACGGCGACCTTCCTCCAGGAAGAGGGGATCGATCTGACCCCGCCGCCGGAATCCGATCAGCCGCCGCCGCCTGATGCTCCGCCGCCGATCTTTGTTCAGGTGAGCAATGAGAACCGGGTGTTCGTGAACCGTGACGCAACTGCCGAGTCGCGTGTCATGGCCGCGGTTTCCAGGATCCGGGCCGAACAGCCCAATTCGGCTGTGGTCATCGAGGTGTCCCAGGAAGCCGAGCACGGAACGATCGTGCGGATCATCGACGAGTTGCGAGCAAATTCGATACCCGTATCGATTTCTCGCGCCGGCGAAGCACAGTAGACGGCAGGGGAGAACCAACCATGGCTCGCCGACAAAGCCGCGTAATGAGCGACGGGGAAGAACCTCAGCTGGATATGACGCCCATGCTGGACGTCGTGTTCATCCTGCTCATCTTCTTCATCGTGACCGCCGTGTTCGTGAAGGAACCGGGCGCGGACATCATCCGCCCGGAAACCGTGACCCAGGACCGGGTGAAACCGACCCTTCTGGTCGCCGTCACGTCCAATGACGAGATCTTCGTCGACGGAGACGTTTACGAGCTGAATCAGCTGCGGAACATCTTCGAGCAACTGCGCGAGGAAAACCCGCGCGCAGAGGCCATGATCCAGGGCGACGAGGGCGCGCCGGCAGGCACCGTCCTCGACGTTCAGGAGTTGTTGCTCGACATGGGCATCGACGTGACCATCTCGACACGCGAAGATTAGGGAGGAGACACGATGGCCAGCCTTATTCGCCTTCTGATCGGGGTTCCGATCGCGGGCGTCATCACCTTCCTGCTCTTCATGCTCATGCAGAGCCTCATCTTCACCGACGAGGTTCTCCTGGACGACGCCGAGGAAGATCTTCGCATCGTCATCAATGAAGAGGTCGAACAGCTCGACATTCGTCAGCGGGACGTCACCCTGGACGACGTGGAGGACGTGCAGCCGCCGCCTCCGCCGCCCCAGATCGAACGCGCCGCCGCCGATGCGCCGAGCGAGGACATGTCGACGATCGTCGGCGAGATCCCCGATTTCGACTCACCCAGCCTGACCGGAGACTCGGTGAGCTTCTCGGTGTCCGACCGTGACGCCCAGCCGCTGGTCCGGATTGAGCCGGATTACCCCATGCGCGCCGCGGAGCGGGGCGTGTCGGGTGATTGCACCGTGACGTTCGACGTGACGCCGGACGGGATCACCACCAATATCCAGATCATGGATTGCGACAGCTCCTTGTTCGAGCGCAATGCGATCCGTGCGGTGGAGCGGTGGCGCTACCAACCGAAAATCGTCGAAGGCACCGCCGTGCGCCGTACCGGCGTGGTGACCGAATTCAACTTCCGCCTCGAAGATTGACGCGGGCCGCCCCGTCTCCGGTCCGAACAGGGTCCGAGACGGGGCGCCGACCTTAAGGAGCCAATCGATGGCACGTTTGATCAATGCCGTTTCCGCAAAGTCGGCGTTCGCCGGGTTTTCGGCCCTGATTGCGGCGACAGCCGTCGTGCTGACGCTGGCCGCGCCGGCCGACGCTCAGCGCAATCGCAACAATAATGAGCGCTCGGAGGAAGAGCAGGCCAACCGCACGCTCAGCGCCGCGGTGGGCCAGCAGGTTCAGACCGCGATCGAGCAACAGGATGTGGAGAACTGGTCGGGAATGATCTCGACCCTGTCGCCGCTCCTGAACACTGAAATCACCCCCTATGAGCGGTCCATCGTGCTGCGCTTGCGCGCGACGGCGTACTATAATCAAGACAATCTCGCACAGGCGACGCGTGATTTCATCGGCGTGATCGAGACCGGCGCGTTGCTTCAGGAAGAAGCCAATACGCTGCGCATCAATGTGGGCCAGCTCTACATGGCGCAGGAAAATATCGACGAGGGCATCCGCCAGTTCGAGCTTGCGATCCAGAACGGCGCCACGCTGAACACCCGCTTGGCCAAGATGCTCGCCACCGCCTACGCCCAGGCCGATAGGTACTCTGCGGGCCTGCAATACGCCGAGCAGTACTATCGTGAAGCGCCGAACAAATCGATCGGCGACTTCAACCTGATGCAGTTCTACTATAATCAGCTCGACCGTCCCCAGGACGAGCTACGCGTGATCCGTGAGGGGCTCTCGGCTTATCCGGGCGAGCGCCGCTCCTGGCAGAATCTGGTGTCTATCTTTGCGCGTCTCGACCGTGAGGCCGATGCGTTCGAAGCCAACAAGCTGATGTATCTCAACGGCCTGTTTGAAGAGTGCAACGAGGTGTTCCGCCTGGCGCAGTATTACTCGGCCTTCGACAACCCGTACCGCGGCGCCAGAATTCTTGAGCGTGCGATCAATGCGGGCCGTTGTGAGGGCGATGTCGAGCAGCTTGAACGCCTTGGCAATATGTGGCGTCAGGCCGCCGAATTTGACCTCGCCATTCCGGTGGTGGAGCGGCTCGCCCGCGAAACCGGCACGTCGGAGTGGTCGCTTCGCCTGGCTGAAGCCCACTATCAGCTCAACAACTACGCCGCGGCCGAGACCGCCTTTGTTCAGGCGATCGACCGTGGCGGTCTGAGCGCGCGCGAAAACGGCGATGCCTGGGTGCTCCTTGGCACCGCGCGCTTCCAGCAGGGCGAGCTACAAGGCGCGCTGCAAGCGTTCAGCCAAGGACGCCGCTTCCCGAGCTCGCGCACCCAGGCCAATGGATGGATCGAGTTCGTCAACTCTCAGATCGACGGTGTCGAACGCCGCGCTTGCCAGCGCGAGCGCGTCCAGGTGGACGAATGCCGCCTGACCATCGACGCCGAGCGCCGCCAGCTGGTGCTGATCGGTGAAGTGGGCGAAGACGGGCAAGTCAGCTTCCCGCAGGGCGCCATTCCGGCTCGGTGCTCCACCTGGTTCGATGTTCGCACCGGTGAGCAGACGCGTGACGCCTGCATTTCCGACGCCCAGGCCGCCGAGGCCCGAGGCGACAGTCCGGACGCTCAAGCCGAAGGCTAGAGGCTCCGTCATGACTGAAAACGCCCCGCCGTGCGGATCGCACGGCGGGGTTTTTTCTGTCTGGCCGTCTTCGGTCTTTTGGGCGGCCTGCCATTAAGAGCTGAACAGTGCCCTCTAATTCGTGTTAAGGGCGATTTTCGTTTCGCCTTCAGAGCGCAAAGCGCGGCGCAGCGCCGTGCCCGGACTGGAGGTTTCGCCATGGTTCATACCGCTCAGCCGGTTCCCTGCGCTGGCCGTTCGCCGTGCTCGCTGCGGCGGCGGTGACATTTGCGCTCTTCGCCCTGATGCAGCGCCTGATCGAAGCGGATGTGATCACGCTGGTCCAGCTGGAACCGGTCACCCGGATCACGATCAATTTTCAGGTGGAGCCGGTGGATCCCCAGCCTCAATACCTGGGCGTAGACCAGGTTGAGCCGGTCACCCCGCCTCCGGCTACGCCCAGAGTCGAGGCGCGGGCCGAGGGGCCCGGCGCGATCAATGTGGCGGGGGTGTACGAGCGGCCGACGCTGAATCCGGGCGAGGTGCTGCATGGCCAGTCCATCGCGGTTCCACCGCCGCCCATGACGATCCGAACCAACCCGGTTTATCCCGTTTATCCCGCGCGCGAGCTAGGCCGCGGCGTGGAGGTCGAGTGCAAGGTGAGCTACGACATCCTGGCCAGCGGGGCGACGGCGAATATTCAAGTGGTGCGTTGCGACAGCGCAGCGTTTGCGGGGGCCTCCATGGCAGCTGTGGAGCGCTGGCGCCACGCCGCGGACACCACCCGCGCGCCCGCCGCGGTCATTCGGCGCGGCATGGTGACAGAGCTGAGTTCCCGCCTGGAAGAGTGAGCGCCTGATTGAGAAACGGCGCGGGGAGTGTTCCCCGCGCCGTTGGCTCGTTCATAAGCATGAGTCGTTGGCGAGTGTGGTCCGGCTTATTCGCCGGGCGTGTCCACCGTGTCGTCTCCGGCCACGGCCGCCGCGGCGCTCGCCTCGGCGGCTTCGGTGTCGGCCAGGCCCGCTGTCATCAGCGCAAAGGCGTATTCCTCGGCGCGCTCTTTCAGCGAGTCGAAGCGCCCTGACGCGCCGCCATGGCCCGCGCCCATATTGGTGCGCATCAAGGTCAGCCCGTCATCGGTGCGCAGTGTGCGCAGGCGGGCCGCCCATTTGGCGGGCTCCCAGTAGGTCACCCGTGGGTCGGTGAGGCCAGCCGTGGCGAGCAGGTGGGGATAGGCCTGCGCGCTCACCTGATCATAGGGTGAATAGCTCTCGATATAGTCGTAGGCGGCCTCGTCCTCGATCGGATTGCCCCATTCGGGCCATTCCGGCGGCGTCAGCGGCAGGGACGGATCGCTCATGGTGGTCAGCACGTCCACGAAGGGCACCGCCGCGATGGCGCCGGAGAACAGCGCCGGATCCTGATTGATCGCCGCGCCCACCAGAAGGCCGCCCGCTGACCCGCCATGGGCGACCAGCTGGCCTTCGCTGGTATAGCCTTCGGCGACCAGGAAGCGGCCCGCATCGACGAAGTCGTTGAAGGTGTTCTGCTTCTGATCAAGCTTGCCGTCGAGATACCATTGATAGCCCTTCGCCATGCCGCCGCGGATATGGGCGATGGCGTAGATCATGCCGCGATCCACGAGGCTCAGCCGTGAGGTGGAGAAGCTGGCCGGAATGGTGATGCCGTAGGAGCCGTAGCCGTACAGGAGCACCGGCGCCGAGCCGTCCAGCGGCGTGCCGTCACGATAGAGCAGGGTGACGGGCACCAGCTCCCCGTCGCGCGCGGTGGCCTGCAGGCGGCGCACCACATAGTCGGATGCATCGTGGCCGGAGGGGATTTCCTGGCGCTTGATCAGCGTGCGCTCACGCGTGGCCATGTTGTAATCATACGTTTCTTCGGGCGTCGCCGGGCTCTCGTAGGAGAAGCGCATCTGGTCGACGGCGTATTCCAGCCCGCCGTCCATACCGAGCGAATACGCCTCTTCGTCGAACGAGATCTCGTGCTCTTCGTCATTGGAGAGGTCGCGCACAATGATGCGCGGCAGCGCGTCGGAGCGCTCCATGCGCACCAGCCAGTTCTCAAAGCCCATGAGGCCGTTCACCAGCACGCCGGCGCGGTGATCGATCAGCTCTGCCCAGTTTTCCCGGCGCGGATTGGCCAGGGGCGCTTCCATGATCTTGAAGTCCACCGCGCCGCCCGAATTGGTGCGCACGAAGATCTTGCCGCCCGCCTCGGTGAGCGAGTACTCCACGCCGCTTTCGCGCTCGGACACCAGGATCGGCCCGGCGGCCGGATCATTGGCGTCGAACAGGCGCATCTCGCTGGTGGTGTGGTCGCTGGCCGACAGCACGATCCAGGTGTCGCCGTCGGTCTTGCCGACGCCGAGGAAATAGCCGGTGTCTTCTTCTTCGTAGATCAGCTCCGGCTCCGCCTCGGTGATCGCCTGGCGATAGACCCGGCGCGGGCGGTTGTTGTCGTCGCGCCAGACCCAGTAGATGGTCTGGGAATCGTTCGCCCAGACCATGGAGCCGTAGCCCTCTTCGGTCAGGCTCGCGACCTCTTCGCCGGTTTCAAGATCGCGCACCCTGATCTGGTAGAATTCCGATCCGGCGGTGTCCACGGCGTAGGCGAGGTAGCGGTGATCGGGGCTGGGCTCCACCGCGCCGATGTCGAAATACTCGGACGCCGCGCCTTCGGCGTCGCCATCGAAGATGATCTGTTCGTCGCCGCTGATCGCGCCGTCATCATCGGCGGGACGCCGCGCGAACACCGGATACTGCCCGCCTTCGCGAAAGCGCGTGTAGTAGAACCAGGGGCCGTCTTTCTCCGGCGGGCTGGAATCGTCCTCCTTGATGCGCCCGCGCATTTCCGCATAGAGCCGGTCCTCAAGACCGGAAAGCGGCTCCATCACTTCGTTGTAATACGCGTTTTCCGCTTCCAGATGGGCGCGGATATCGCTCTCGAGCACGGACGGATCGCGCATCACCTGCTGCCAGTTGTCGTCGCGCAGCCAGGCGAATTCGTCAGTGCGCGTGCGTCCCAGCTGTTCGATGGTCAGCGGGCGCGCCTCGGGCGTGGGCGCTTCCAGGCTGACGGCGCGGGCGATGAGATCTGTCGGTTGGTTCGACGCGTCCATTGCGGTGTCGGTCTCCGTGGTCTGGTCGTCGGCGGGCGCGTCGGCCTCCTGGCAGGCGGTCAGCGCAAGCGCCGCTGCGCCGGCCAGCAGAACCGCAAGCCGCGCGCGGGTGAGAAGGGTCTGGGTCATGTGCGTTCATCCGGTCCGGGATCGCCGTCCGGCCCCCTTGTGACATGGTGAGCAGCGGCAGTTTTCGCCGCCGTCGGGCCGGAAGTCCAGCACCATGCCGTTCACGCAATAGCGCAGGCCGGTGGGTTTGGGGCCGTCATTGAACACATGACCGAGATGGGCGCCGCAATTGGCGCAGTGAAATTCGGTGCGCGGGGCCAGAAGCTTGAAGTCGCGCTTGGTGCCGAGCGCGTGCTCGTTGGCGGGCGCGTAGAAGCTGGGCCAGCCCGAGCCGCTCTCGTATTTCTCGGCGCTGGTGAAGGTCACCTCGCCGCACACCGCGCAGGCATAGGCGCCGTCGCGCTTTTCAGCGTTGAGCGGGCTGCAGCCGGGCGCTTCGGTGCCTTCGTGAAAGGCGATGCGGTCGATTTCGGCGGGAAGGTCCTTGCGAAGCTCGGCGATCTTTTCAGCGGGCAGGCGGGGCATGGGCGGACATCTCCTGAACGGCGTGTTCCGTCCATATAGGACGGACGTCAGCCCGGATCGACCCGGCGGACCTTCAGAATCGGGGTCATAAGTGCGATCGCGCACAGCACGATCAGCAGCCCCGCCATGGGAATCAGCGAAGCGGTGCGCGGGCCCAGCGCGTCCACCACATGGCCCATGAAGAAGGCGCCGGCGGGCATGCCGCCGAACAAGCCGAGCTGATAAACGCTCATCACACGAGCGAGCTGGGCCGGGGGCGCCTGTTCCTGCACCACCGCGCGCGACAGCGAGATCGCCACGCCGCCGCCCAGCCCCCACAGGAATACCAGCACCACGAGCGCGGGCAAGGGAAGCGGCAGGGCCAGCGCGCCCATGGAGATCACGGTGACCATCTGGGCGGCCATCAGCGCCTGTCCCGGGCGGTCCACGGCGCCGTGGCGCGCCAGCAGCACATTGGCCACGAACGCGCCCAGCCAGAACGCGATCATCAGGCCGGCGAGCAGGCCGTACCCGCCGTCATAGCCGTCGCGCACCAGAACCGGCACGATGACGAAGAACCCGCCGCCCACCACGAAAAAGCCCACCGCCAGCATGATCAGCGTCATGGGTAGGAGAACGCTGGAGGACAGCACCGTCGTCACGCCTTCGCGCAGCGAGCGCAGGACCGGGATGTGTGTGCGCCGGCGTGCGTGCAGACGCGGCATCACAAGAGCGGCCGCGCCGCCGATGAGCAGGCCAACCGCCTGCACTGCGAACAGCGGACCGGGGCCGAAGCGCCCGGCCAGATAGCCGGCCGCCATGCCGGCGATCTGGGCCGCGAACTGGACCAGGGAGGCGATCACCACGGCGCGTTGCAGGGTGAAGCCTGGCTTTCCCATGCGTTGAGCCACTTTCGTGACCGGGTTCACCGCGCTGTCGCGCGCCGGCATCACGAAGGCGCCCGCCGCGCCGACCACCAGCGCATAGGCCACCAGAATTGAGTAGCTTAGCTGACCATTGAACAGCAATACGGCCAGCCCGCCGGCCCCGGCCGCGGCCAGCAGGTGAAACCCGGCCATCACCGCGCGCCGGTCCAGGCGCTCGGCGACAACACCGGCCAGCGGCAATATCAGCAGCATGGGGAGGGTGAGCGCGGCCTGGGCCATGCCCAGCCGGTCCGGCGATTCGTTCAGAGTATAGCTGAGCACACCGGGAAACAGCGTGGTTTGAAGGCCGAACGAGAAGAACCACCCGGTCACCGCCAGCAGATACGCCGTAAACGGCGCCATGCGCCATGTTCGGCGCAGGCGGACCAGCACGCGATCGCCCAAATCCAGCCTCCCCAGGGTGGCGCCGTCCAGCAGCGCTTCCCTCTGTGATACGTGTTCGGCCCGCCGCGCGCCAGAGTTTAGTGACCCATGTTCGCGATTTACCGGCCGCCTAGACCATTCCTTAACGCCGCTTCGCTACTTGTCGGAGCCTGGATATTGCGTCGATAAGGTGATCGGCCCGCCATGGCTGAAGATTTCCGCCCCGCCGAACCCGCACCGCCGCCGCCCGCGACCGGGCGGGCGCGTGCCCGTCTCACGCGCCGCCTGGCTGACATTGTCTGCCTGCCGGCGAGCCGCGTCTCGCCCCAGGAACGCTGGATGACGGCGGACGTGCTCGACGAGCTGCTGCGCGAGGCGGATCCGGCGTTGCGCGCTAAAGTGGCCGGACGCCTGGCCGAACAGGCCGAGGCGCCGGCGGGGCTTTTGCGCAAGCTGGCCATGGACGCCTATGAGATCGCCGAGCCGATCCTGCGCTCCAGCGAAGCGCTGACCGATTTCGACATGATGGAGATCGCCGCCAAGGGCGGGCTGCGCCACCGCCTCGCGCTGGCCCGGCGCGAATCGGTCTCGGAAACCGTCGCCGCCGCGCTGTGCCGGGCCGGGGACGCGGACACAATTGCGGCGCTCCTGCGCAATCCCGGCGCCCGCCTTGCGACGCAGACCGCCGACTTCCTGGTGCGCGAAGCGGCCGAAAACGAGCAGATCGCCAAGCTTCTGATCAAGCGGCCCGAGTTGCGGCCCATCCAGGCCTTCGTCCTGTTCTGGGCGACGCCCCATGGCCTGCGCCGTCTGATTCTGGAGCGCTTCGCCGCGAGCCGGACAATCCTTCAGGAGGCGGCGGCGGACGTGTTTCCCCTGGCCGCCAAGGAGCGCGAGCCTGATCCCAGCGTGGCCGAGGCGCTCGCCTATATCGACCGGCGCCAGCGCGACCGCGAGGCCGCCGAGGTGTCGCCCTACGGCTCGCTGGAGGCGGTGGTGGAGCGCGCCGGGAAGGCCGGCTTCACCGAAGTCCTGCGCGCCGAAGGCTGTATGATGGCGAATATCCAGCGCGATCTGTTCGACCGCATCATCGACGATTTCGGCGGCGAGCCCTGCGCGGTGCTGGCCAAGGCGACCGGCCTGTCACGCTATCACCTTGAAGACATGATCGCATCGTCGCAGGGCGCCGACGCCGTCATGCGCCTGCAGCAGGCCAAGGCGGTGTTCGAGACGCTGTCCACCGACAAGGCCCAGACAGTTTTGCGCTACTGGAACTGGGTGATCGCCCGCGGCCGCGACTAGGGCCGGCGCCCCTATTCTGCTTCATTTGGGCTGCGGCGTGCGGGCGGCGTTGGATTCACGGGCCATCATCCCTTACATGTGGTGTCGGTTAAAACTCCGCGCGCTGCGCGGTCCACGGGAGACGTGACATGGGTCCGCATTGGACAGGCATTCTCATCGTGGCGATCCTGCTGCTCGTTTTGTTTGGCGGGCGGGGCAAGATCTCTGCGCTCATGGGCGACATGGCCAAAGGCGTCACCGCCTTTCGCAAGGGGTTGAAGGATGACGATTCCGACGCCTCCAAGGATGACGCCAAGGACGGCGAGAGCCGCCGGGACGCTCTAGGGGCCGACGCTTCGGGCGAGGCGACGCCCCGCCGCGAGGACGAGCGCACCGGGAGCTAGGTGATGAACCCGGGCATCGGCGCTCCGGAACTTCTGGTCATCGCGATCATCGCGCTGGTCGTGGTGGGTCCAAAGGACCTGCCGCTGATGGTGCGCCGTCTTGGCCGCTTTGTGGGCAAGATGCGCGGCCTGGCGCGTGAGTTTCAGAACAGCTTTGACGAGCTCGGCCGCGAAGCCGAACTCGCCGAGCTTAAAAAGGAAGTGGAGGCCCTGAAGAAGGGCAATCCGCTCTCCGACATTCAGCGCGAGTTCAAGGAAGCCGAAGCCGATGCGATCCGCGCCGGCGCCGAGGGCAAGCCCCATCCCCGTTCCGCCAAAGACAAGCCGCTCAAGGGCGAGCCGCTGAAATTCGGTCCGGCCGCAGAAGCTGGCGACCGTGGGGCGGGCGAATCCGACGCTGAAATGACCGGCCCGCGCGCCAAGCCGAACACGGGCCCCAGCACTGAGTCCGGCGACGAAGACACGACCTCGGCGCCCGATCTGGGCGGGTTGTCCGGCTCGCTCGAGGATCCCCGGCCTGAACCCTCCGAACCGAAAAAGAAGACCGGCTGAGCATGGCTGCGGGACCGCAAGACGAAGACGAGGTGGAAGCCTCGCGCGCGCCCCTGATGGCGCATCTGGAAGAGCTGCGTGACCGGCTGATCTGGGTGCTCGGCGCGGTGGCGGTCGGCTTCGCCGTCTGCTTCGTCTACGCCGAGTGGATCTACAATGTATTGCTGGTGCCGTTTGAAAACGCGGCGCGGCAGGTGAGGGGCGACGAGCTTGAGCTTCAGCTCATCTTCACCGCGCCGCTGGAGTTTTTCTTCGTCAAGCTGAAGCTCGCCCTGTTCGGGGCGATTGCGCTGGCCTTTCCCGTCATCGCCTATCAGGTCTGGGCGTTCGTCCGGCCGGGGCTCTACAAGAATGAACGCCTGGCGTTCACGCCGTTTCTTGTAGCGTCGCCTGTCCTGTTCGCGGCCGGCATGGCGTTCGTCTATTATCTGATCCTGCCGTTTGTGATGAGCTTTGCTCTGGGCCAGGAGCAGATGGGCGCCGAAGGGCGCGCGCAGATCCAGCTGCTCACACGGGTCAGCGAATATCTCAACCTCGTCACCACGCTGGCGCTGGCCTTCGGGGTCAGCTTCCAGCTGCCGGTGATGCTGTCGCTGCTGGGCAAGGCCGGGTTTCTCACCGCCGGCGATCTGGTGCGCTCCTGGAAGTTTGCGCTGGTGGGCATCGCCGCTTTCGCCGCCTTCGTCACACCGCCGGACCCCATCAGCCAGATTTTCCTGGCTGCCGCCATGTTCGGGCTCTACGGCCTGTCCATCCTAGCGGTGAAGCTGGTCGAGCCCAAGGACGAAAGCGAAGACGAAGACGCCTGACGGCTCGTCTGTGGGCCGGTGAGCTTCGCATGCTCCCCGCAATCGCCCGCCCGCAATCGCCCGGTGGACTGTGCGCGCGCACGCGCGTATCACCAGCGCGTGTTCCGCCCCCGTGATTTGAGCCTCGCCCCATGCACGATATTCGACTGATCCGCGACGAGCCGGCCGCCTTTGACAAGGCTATGAAGCAGCGCGGCCTCGAGCCCCAGGCCGAGCGCCTGATCGATCTCGACGCGCGCCGCCGCGCCGCCACGGCGCGCCTGCAGGAGCTGGAGACCGAGCGCAACTCCAAGTCCAAGGAGATCGGCAAGGCCAAGGCCCAGGGTGACGAAGCCCTGTTCACCGAGCTTCGCAGCACGGTGGAGAATCTCAAGGCCGAGATGGAGCGCCTTACCGAGGAGGCGCGCACCGCCGAGGACGTGCTCAACCAGCACCTGGCGGCGCTGCCCAACCGCCCGCTGGACGACGTGCCCGAGGGCGCCGATGAGAGCGGTAACACGCAAGTGCGCGGCTGGGGTGAGGCGCGGACCTTCACGTTCACGCCAAAAGACCATGTGGTCGTGGGCGAGCGTCTGGGGCTGGATTTCGAGCGCGCCGCGGCCATGTCCGGCGCCCGTTTTGCGGTTCTGCAGGGCCCGCTGGCGCGCCTGGAGCGCGCTCTGGGGCAGTTCATGCTCGACGTGCAGACCGAAAAGCACGGCTATCGCGAAACCGCCGTGCCGTATCTGGTGCGCGACACCACGCTGTTCGGCACCGGTCAGCTGCCGAAATTCGCCGAGGACCAGTTCCGCACCACCGATGATTTCTGGCTCATCCCCACCGCCGAGGTGCCGCTGACCAATCTGGTGCGTGACGCCATTCACGCCGAGGCGGACTTCCCCATGCGGCTCACCGCGCTGACGCCTTGCTTCCGCTCTGAAGCGGGCTCGGCGGGGCGCGATACGCGCGGTCTGATCCGGATGCACCAGTTCCACAAGGTGGAGCTCGTCTCGGTCACCACGCCCGAGCAGTCCGACGCGGAGCTGGAGCGCATGACGGGGTGCGCCGAGGAGATCCTGCGCCGGCTGGAGCTGCCCTACCGGGTGATGATGCTGTGCACCGGCGACATGGGGTTCGCTGCGCGCAAGACCTATGATCTGGAAGTCTGGATGCCGAGCCAGGACACTTATCGCGAGATCAGCTCATGCTCGACCTGCGGTGATTTCCAGGCCCGGCGCATGAATGCGCGCTATCGCCGCGAAGGCGAGAAGAAGCCCGAATACCTCCACACCCTCAACGGCTCGGGCCTGGCCGTGGGCCGCGCCCTGGTGGCGATCCTTGAAAACCACCAGAACGAAGACGGCTCGGTGACCATCCCCGAGGCGCTGCGGTCCTACATGGGCGGGCTTGAAAAGATCGGGTGAGGGATTGTTCTGCGGGTCCTTCGAGGCTCGCCCCCGGCCACAGTCCGGGGCCTCGCGCCTCAGGATGAGGATGAAATGATACGCTTGCCTTCCTCATCCTGAGGAATCTTTTCGCGCCAGCGAAAAGCCTCGAAGGACGCACCGTATCGCCATCGCACAGGAAGCCTCAATGCTCGACACCAACCCCCGCATTCTCATCACCAATGACGACGGGATCCACGCGCCCGGTCTTGAGGTGCTGGAGCATATCGCGTCTTCAGTGAGCGATGATGTGTGGGTTGTGGCGCCCGCCGAGGAGCAGTCAGGGATGAGCCGGGCGCTCACCCTGAACGCGCCGCTGCGCGTGCAGCAACTGGGCGACAAGCGGTTCTCGGTGACCGGCACGCCAACCGACTGCGTCCACATGGCCGTTCACGGCCTGGTGGAGGGCGAGGCGCCGGATCTTCTGCTCTCCGGGGTGAATTCGGGTCAGAACATCGCCGAGGATGTGACGTTTTCAGGCACCGTCGCCGGCGCCATGCAGGGCACCCAGCTGGGCATTCCCTCCATCGCCTGGTCCCAGGCCTATGGCTTTGAGGGGCGCAGCGCGATCCGCTGGGAGACCGCGCGCCACCATGGCCCGGCCGTGCTCAAACGCCTGCTGCAGCATCGCTGGAGCGAGAACGTGCTGATGAATGTGAATTTTCCTGACCGGGCGCCGGACGATGTGGCCGGTCTCGAGGCCACGGTGCAGGGGGTGCGCGACCAGACGGTGCTCTATGCCGACAAGCGCACCGATCTACGGGGCCGGGACTATTACTGGCTGGGCTTCACCGGCAAGAAGTCCGATCCGGCCGTGGGAACCGATCTGCGCGCCGTCTATGAGGGGCGCATCTCGATCACGCCGCTGCATCTCGATCTTACTCACTTTGAGGCGCGTGAGCGCCTCGCGGACGCGTTTGAAGATTTCAAGCCATGAGCCAGGGGCCCGATACCCGCGTCATTCAGCTCTTGATGGCGCTGCGCAACGCCGGAATCGCCGACAAGCGCGTGCTGGGCGCGATCGAGCGCACGCCGCGCAATCTGTTCGTGCCTGAAGGCTTTCAGGACCAGGCGTTCCAGAACCGCCCGCTGCCCATTGATTGCGGCCAGACCATCTCCCAGCCCTTCGTCGTGGCGGCGATGACCGAAGCGCTCAAAGTGGATGATCGCTGCAAGGTGCTGGAGATCGGGACCGGCTCGGGCTACCAGGCCGCCGTCCTTAGCCGCCTGGCGCGCCGGGTCTACACTGTGGAGCGCTATCGCACGCTGTCCAGGGAGGCCGAGGCGCGCTTCTCCGAGCTGCGTCTCAGCAATATCGTCACAAGGATCGGCGACGGCTCCAAGGGCTGGCCCGAGCAGGCGCCGTTCGACCGCATAATCGTCACCGCCGCCGCCGCCGAACGCCCGGACGGGCTGCTTGAGCAGTTGAAGGCGGGCGGAATCGCGGTGGCGCCGGTGCAGAACGGCGCCGTGCAGACCCTCATGCGGTATACCCGCGATGAAGACGGCGCCCTTGAGGAGACCGCTCTGTTTGATGTGCGCTTCGTTCCGCTGGTGCCGGGTGCAGCGCGAGCCTTGTAGCGCGGCGGCCTCCCGGGCTCGCTCTGCCAAGGTTTCGCCTTATTTCAATCGCCTCATCGAACCAGATTGTGCGCCGGCGTGTTACGGGGGGCGACCGGACCGGTCTGATAGAGCAACCCTTAAGGAGCCTGTGATGCTTCGTTTCCTTCTTCCCGCCGCCGGCGCGGGTCTCGCCGCCCTCACGCTTCAGGCCTGCGCGCCTGGTGAGGCGATGGAGCCGGACATGTCGGCGGAGGCCGCCGAGACGCTGGCGAGCTATGAGTTCACCGGCGAGACTCGATCTTGCCTCTCTACGAGCCGCATCGATCAGATCAAGCCCCTGGACGAGCGTCACTGGCTTGTGGAGACGGTCAATGGTGACATGTACCTCAACCGGGTCGGCCGCGGCTGTAGCGGTGCCGATCGCTCCTTCACCTATCTTCAGTATGAAATCCCGACGGGCCAGCTTTGCCGCGGCGAAATCGTCCGCGTCATCGACAGCGGATCGGGCATGACTCAGGGCGCGTGCGGTCTCGGCGACTATGAGCGACTCACACGAATCGAGTGAGCCGCGTTAAGTCAACGTCCGGTTAACGCTCGCGGCGTGATAATGGGATTTCTTTCGCTTCCCATGGTCAAGGTCACGCCGCGATGCGCCGCCGTTTCGCCAGTCTGATCTGTTTGTCCGCTCTGGCCGTTTCGGCGTGTGCCGGCGGCGGGCGCGAGCCTGCGCCGATTCAGCGCGGCTATGCGTCCAGCGCCAACTGCGCGGGCGGTGTGACCGTCCGCCGCGGCGATACGCTTTACGCGATTGCGCGCCGCTGTGAGGTGGATGTCAACGCGCTGGCCGACGCCAACGGCCTCAGATCTCCGAGCGCCATCGATCCGGGTCAGCGCCTGACAATGCCGCGTCCGCCCACCTATACGGTGCGGCGCGGCGATAATCTTTATCGCATCGCGCTGGCTCACGGCATGAGCACCCAGGCGCTCGCCAGCCTGAACAATATGCGCCCGCCCTACACGATACATCCTGGCGAGGAGCTGCGTGTGACCGGCAGGCCGCGCCTTGTCGCCGAGGCGCCCGCAGGGGGATCGCGCACCCGGCCGAGCACGCCGGCGCTCAATCCGCCGCCGACCAGCCGGGACGGGGTGGACCGCACCCGGCCCTCTGTCCCGCCCGCGGCGCAGGTGCAGCTGGCGGCGCCGGGCGAATTTGTCTGGCCGCTCAACGGCCCCGTGATCGCGCGCTTCTCGCGGTCGGGACCCGACAAGCTGGACGGGTTGCGCATCGGCGCGCAGTTCGGCGAGCCGGTCTTCGCCGCCGCCGACGGGGAGGTGATCTATGCGTCCGACGAAATTCCCAATTACGGCCAGCTTGTTCTGGTGCGCCATGGCGGCGACATCACCACCGCCTACGCGATGAATTCGCGCCTGCAGGTGCAGGTGGGACAGCGTGTGCGGGCCGGCGATCACATCGCCGACGCCGGCCAGTCCGGACCGGTCACGCAGCCGCTCCTGCACTTCGAGGTGCGCCGCGGGGTGAGCCCGATTGATCCCGAAACTGTACTCCCCGCCCGCTCCGGGGCGGATTCCTGACCGGCGCCTCTTGTTGCAACGCGCTTTCGCCCCGATATAGTCGCGCACCTTGAACCGACCGGGACAGACGGAGTCATCATGCTTTCTGGGATCGAAACCGCGACCATCGCTGCAGCCGCCGGAGGGGGGATGACCAGCATGCTGCTGCAACTCGCACCCTTCCTGCTCATCTTTGTGGTGTTCTACTTCCTGCTGATCCGTCCGCAGCAGCAGCGCGTGAAGAAGCACCGCGAGATGATCGACAATCTGCGCCGGGGCGATGAAGTCGTCACCCAGGGCGGCATCGTCGGCAAGATCACCAAGATCGCCGACGCCGACGCGACGGTGGAGATCGCCGAGGGCGTTCGCGTGAAAGTGCTCAAGCACACCATCACCGAGGTGCGCAATCGCACCGAACCGGCCAACGACTCCGCTACGGCCAAGTCTGACAAAGACGGCCAGTAAGCCTTTCAGCGGCGCCGGGGTCCCCGGCGCCGCGCCGTTTTTGAATACGGGCGGAACGCTCAATGCTTTATTTCTCCACCTGGAAGACGGGGCTTATCGCCGCCGTCTGCCTGATCGGTTTCCTGTTCACCCTGCCGAACTTCGTGCCGGCGTCCGAGCGTCTGGACGCGGCGGGCGAGCCGGTGGGGATATGGCGCGTGCTGCCGCACAACTCGATCAATCTCGGCCTGGACCTGCGTGGCGGTTCGCACCTTGTGTTCGAAGTGGACATGGAGGGCGTGCGCGAGGAGCGGCTGAGCAATCTGGCCGAAGACGTGCGCGCCGCTTTCCGCCAGGACCCGCCCATCCTGTCCGCGCCGCCTGCGGTGGTGAACGGGCAGGTCGTGGCGCGCCTGTCGCGCCCCGAAGACCTGGAGCGCGCCCTGGAGCGTCTTGACGAGATCAACGAGCCGGTGACCAACGCCGCCGGCCAGCAGACCCTGCAGGACACGCTGAACATCGAGCGCGGCGAAGACGGGCGGACCGTGCGTCTGACCATCACCGAGGCGGCGTTTGAAAGCATTCGTCAGCGCACGGTGACCCAGTCCATCGAGGTTATCCGCCGCCGCATCGACTCCACCGGCACCACCGAACCCACCATCGCCCGGCAGGGCGAGGACCGCGTGCTGGTCCAGGTGCCCGGCGAAAGCGACCCGCAGCGTATCATCGAGCTGGTGGGCACCACGGCGCGCATGACGTTCCACATGGTGGAAGCCAATGTCGATCCGGGCCCTGACGGTCAGGCGCGCACCCCGCCGGGCGTGTCGATCCTGTCCACCGAACGTCCCGGCGAACCCTATCTGGCGATCCAGACCCGTCCTCTGATCACCGGTGAACAGCTGGTGAGCGCCAGCCAGAGCTTTGACCAGAGCGGCCAGCCGGCGGTCAGCTTCCGCTTCAACCAGTCCGGCTCGCTCGCCTTCGGTGACGCCACCGCCCAGAATGTGGGCCGGCGCTTCGCCATCGTGCTGGACGATTCTATCATCTCCGCGCCGAATATCCGCTCTCCCATCCTTGGCGGGTCCGGCATTATCGAGGGCGGCTTCACCGTGCAGTCGGCGAGCGACCTCGCCAATATGCTGAACGCCGGCGCGCTTCCCGCCGAGCTCTCCCCGATCGAACAGCGCACAGTGGGTCCGGGCCTTGGTCAGGACTCCATCGACCGCGGTCAGACCGCCATCGTGATCGGCTTCTCGCTCGTGATCGTGTTCATGCTGCTGGCCTACGGCTTCTTCGGGCTGGTCTCGACTGCGGCGCTGGTGGTGAACGTCGCTCTGCTGCTTGGCGCTCTGTCGGGCTTGCAGGCCACACTCACCCTGCCGGGCATCGCCGGCATCATCCTGACCATCGGCATGGCGGTGGACGCCAACGTGCTGATCTTTGAACGGGTCAGGGAGGAATACCGGCTCGGGCGAACGGTCGCGAACGCGCTGGAGACCGGCTACAGCCGGGCGCTCTCGGCGATCCTTGACGCCAACATCACCACCTTCATCGCCGCCGCGGTGTTATACATGATCGGCGCCGGACCGGTGCGCGGCTTCGCCGTGACGCTCGGCATCGGCATCCTCACCTCGGTTTTCACCGCCTTCGTCTTCTCACGCCTGCTGATCGCGATCTGGCTGCGCGTGAGCCGGCCCAAAACGCTGGCCATGTAAGGGGACCTAGACGCCATGAAACTCGCCCTTGTGCGCTTTCTCCCGGTCGACACCGATTTTCCCTTCATCAAGGGCCGTGTCGCCGCATTCGTCCTGTCGCTTCTGCTGATGCTGGCCAGCGCCGGCGCCTTCATGGGGATGGGCCTTAATTTCGGCATCGATTTTCGCGGCGGCACGCTGATCGAAATCGGTACCGACGGCCCCGCCGACCTGTCCGCCATCCGCACCGAGTTGGACAGGCTCCAGATCGGCGACGTGCAGGTGCAGGAATTCGGCTCTGACGACGCGGTGCTGATCCGGGTGGAGACCCTTGATCAGGCTGGCGGCGAAGCCGTATTCCAGCGTGCTCAGGAGCTTGGTCTGACCCTTCCTGATCAGCGGATACGCGACGGGGTGGAGGATGACGAAGCCGCCCAGCAGGTGACCCGCGAGGCGATCCAGGCGTCGCTGGACAGTGCGTTCTCCGACATCGAATACCGCCGTGTTGAAGTGGTCGGGCCTCAGGTCTCCGGAGAGCTTGTCGTGGCGGGGGCCATGGCCGTGCTCATCGCGCTGTTTCTGATGCTCGTTTACATCTGGTTCCGCTTTGAGTGGCAGTACTCGGTGGGCGCGGTGCTGGCGCTCGCCCACGACGTCATCGCGACGATCGGGTTCTTCGCGGTCACCCAGCTGGAGTTCAATCTCTCCACTATCGCCGCGATCCTCACCATTGTGGGCTATTCCATGAACGACACCGTGGTGGTCTATGACCGGATCCGCGAAAAATTCAGGAAATACAAGACCAAGCCCACCGCCGAAGTTCTGAATTTGGCGATCAACAAGACGCTGTCGCGCACTATCCTGACGTCGGGCACCACGCTGGTCGCCATCATCGCCATGGCCTTCATTGGCGGTCCGGCGCTGCAGGGCTTCGCGCTGGCGCTGATCTGGGGCGTTGCGATCGGCACCTACTCTTCGATCTTCGTCGCCGCGCCGCTGCTCACCCTCACCGGCGTGCGCCGCGAGAGCGGTGAAGAGGGCGAGGGCGCCCTGGTCGACAATGCGCCGTAGAGAGACCCCGTCCTACGCCGTACCCCCGATCGACGCGTTCGGCGAGGGCGGGTTCCGCATCGGCGGCGCTCGCAAGGACGGCTCCCAGCTGATCGTCGACGGGGCGGCGCGGCCCTGGGCCGCCGACCCGGCCGCTCTGACGCCGGGCGACTTTGCGGTTTTTCTGGACCGCCCCGACAAGCCGGACATGATCGTGCTGGGCGTCGGCGGCGCCTTGAAGCATCCGCCCGCCGAGGTGCGCAAGGCGTTTCGCGACGCCGGCGTGGGCTTGGAGGTCCTCGACACCGCCACGGCGTGCCGCACTTACAACCTGCTCGCCGGCGAGGCCCGGCGCGTGTGTGCGGCGCTCATCGCGGTCTAGTCAAAAGCCTGTGGAAAGATCCTGCCGACCGGGGAGGCTTTCGCCCCCGGGGCTTGCTATGGTGATCTCATTCAAGTTTGGCCGAATCGGCTGACCGCTTTCACGAGTGAGCCATGAGCGACGACGACCGCCGCCTGGGGGCTTACGCCCCGCCGCCTGACGATTACGACACCTTCGACGCGCGCGACGCGGAGCAGGACCGGCGCGGCTGGCTGTTTCTCGCCGCCGCGGCGGTGGTGTTCGCGCTCTTCGTGGCCGTGGTCTACAACACGTTTCAGCTGGGCGTGCGCGAGCGCACCGACAGCCCGGTGATCACCGCCGACGCCGAGCCCTATCGTGTGGCGCCGGAAGCGGGCGAAACCGACGAACCCGATCTTGGCGTCCATGGCCTGCGCTCAGGAGACCGCAGCGCCGGCGACGGCGAAGCCGCCCCGCCCCGCGCGGTGAGCGAGGAGCCGGTGAACCTGCCCGAAGCGCGCGTGGAAACCGCCGACGCCGATGAAATGACCGCTGAAGCGACGGGCGATGCGAGCGATCAGGGCGGCCCAGAGGCCGCCCGGTCTCAGCCCGCCGAATCCCAGCCGTCCGAGCCTGGGCCTGAACCCGCGCAGAACGCCGGCCAACCGGCGCGCGATCCCTCGATCGAGGATGTCATCGCCGAGCGCGAGCGGGCGCAGAGCGAAGCGCGCGCCGAACCGGCGCCGGCTCGCGCACCCCAACCGGCCGAGCCTGAGCCCACAGCCCAGCCCGGCGTCGCTCAGCCTTATGTGGTGCAGATCGCGGCGTTTCGTTCTGAAGACGACGCCCAGTCCGACTGGCGCCGTTTCGCGCGCAGCTTTCCTGAACTGGCCAGCGGCCGGAACGCCGACATTCAGCGTGCCGACCTGGGCGAGCGCGGGATTTATTACCGCCTGCGCATCAACGGCTTCGCCACGCGCGACGCGGCCAACACGTACTGCCAGACCCTGCAAGCGCGCGGTCAGGCCTGCATGGTGGCGCGCCGCTGATGGCGAGCGCTGCCCTCTACGGCTTTGAAGGCGAGCGCCTGACGAGCGACGAGAAAGCGTTTTTCCGCGACGCCGATCCGTGGGGCTTTATCCTGTTCGCCCGCAATGTGGACCGGCCGGGTCAGGTGCTGCGGCTCACCGAGAGCCTGCGCGATCTCATGGGCCGCAATGTCCCGGTCTTCATTGATCAGGAGGGCGGGCGCGTGCAGCGCTTCCGGCCTCCCGCCTGGCGCGCCGCGCCCGCAGCCGCACGTTTCGGCGAACTCTGGGACCTTGAGCCGGAGCTGGCGCTGGAGGCGGTGCGTGTGAACCATCGTCTGCTCGGCGCCGAGCTGATCGCATCTGGCGTGGACGTGGATTTCGCGCCGTGCCTGGACCTGCCGGTTCAAGGCGCCCATGACGTCATCGGCGATCGCGCGCTACACACCAAGGCCGAACCGGTCGCCGCCATGGGCCGCGCGGCGCTGGAGGGCCTGCTCGATCAGGGCGTGCTTGGCGTCATCAAGCATGTGCCCGGCCATGGCCGCGCCGGCGCCGACAGCCATCTGGAGCTGCCGGTGGTGGCTGCCGACGAAGATACGCTGACGCAGACCGATTTCGCGCCGTTCAAGGCGCTGTCGGACGCGTCCATGGCGATGACCGCCCACGTGGTCTATTCGGCCATTGATCGCGACGATCCGGCGACGCTGTCGTCGGAGGTGATCAGCCGGATCATTCGCGGGCATATGGGGTTTGACAGCCTTCTCATGACCGATGATCTGTCCATGAAGGCGCTGTCGGGCTCGTTTCAGCAGCGCGCCGAGCGGGCGCTGGCGGCCGGCTGTGATCTCTTGATGCACTGCAATGGCGAGCGCGCCGAAATGGTCGAGATTGCGCATGCGGCGCCGCGCCTTGAGGGCCGGGCGCTTGAGCGCGCCGAGGCGGCTCTGGCGCTGCGACGCGCGCCGCAAGGATTTGATTTCGATGCGGGGTGCGCTCGCCTCTCCGCCCTGTTCAACGAGGCCGGTCTGGAGCTCTAGATGAGCGATCTGTTCGATGGGTTCGAGGAAGATCCGTTTGAGGCCGCCGAGTGCGCGGTCGAGGGCGAGACGCTGATCCTCGACATCGGCGGATGGGAGGGGCCGCTTCACCTGCTGCTGGCGCTGGCGCGCAAGAACAAGGTGGATCTGGCGCACATCTCCATGCTGGAGCTGGCCGATCAGTATCTTGTCTTCGTGGAGCAGGCGCGCAAGAAGCGCCTCGATCTCGCGGCGGAATATCTCGTGATGGCGGCCTGGCTCGCCTACCTGAAATCGCGGCTCCTGCTGCCCAAGCCCCGCCCCGATGATGACGAGCCCGAGCCGGAGATCATGGCTGCGGCGCTCGCCTTCCGCCTGCGCCGTCTGGACGCCATGCGCGCCGCCGGCAAGGCGCTCTACGCCCGGCCCGTGCTGGGCCGCGACGTGTTCGCGCGCGGCATGCCCGAAGGCGTGCGCAGCGTGAAGACACCGGCCTATGAGGCTGAACTCTACGACCTGCTGAAAGCCTACGCGGTGCGCCGCGAACGCGAGGCCCTGCGCAATTACCAGCCCACCGTTCCGCGCGTGTATTCGCTGGAGCAGGCGAGAAAGCGGCTCACCGGCATCACCAGACGCCTCACCGGCTGGGACCGGCTCGACACGCTCCTGCCCGACGAGGACGAGCTGGGTCTGGACGCGCCAGGGCCTGACAGCGTGATGGCGAGTTCGCTCCTGGCGGCGCTGGAGATCACCAAGGATGGCGAGGCCGAGCTGCGCCAGGAAGCGGTCTATGCGCCGATCTGGATGCGCGGCGTCGATAAAGGGGAGCGCCCTTAAATGAGCGAGGATGATCGCGATCCCATCGCCGAGGCGATCAAGGCGCTTCAGAGCGAAGCCGGCGAGCGGCCCAGGGGCGATTCCGGTCCGCCGGGCGTGCGTCTGGCCGTGGACAATGACGCCGAGCTTTTGCGCATGATCGAGGCCCTGTTGTTTGCGGCCAGCGAGCCGCTGGACATTGAAACCCTGCGCGCGCGCCTGCCTGACGACGCCGATGTGCGCGCGGTGCTGAACGCCCTGCAGGCGAAGTATCATGACGCCGGCGTGAATCTGGCCGAGGTGGGCGGGCGCTTTCGCTTCCAGACGGCGCCGGATCTCGCCTTCCTGCTGCGTGAAGAGCGCGAGGAACCCAGAAAGCTGTCCCAGGCTGCGCTGGAGACGCTGGCCATCATCGCCTATCACCAGCCGGTCACCCGCGCCGAGATCGAGGAGATCCGCGGCGTTGCGGTGTCGAAAGGCACGCTGGACCAGCTCCTGGAGATGAAATGGATCCGCCTGCGCGGACGCCGGCGCACGCCGGGCCGGCCGGTGACCTACGGCGCCACGGACGCCTTCCTGGATTATTTCGGCCTGCCCAGCGTTTCAGACCTGCCCGGCGTCTCGGACCTGAAAGCGGCCGGCCTGTTGTCCAACCGCCTGCCGCCCGACTTCTCGGTGCCTAATCCCGGCCTCAGCCTGGGCGTGCCGGACGAGGATCTCTTCTCCGAGGATGAAGCCGCCCAGTTCCACGTCGACTTCCTGGAAGGCGGAGACCCGGACGAGGGCGAGGACTAGCTCTCGGTCGGAAGCGCGCCGTAGGCGAGTTCGTTGAATACGGCGCGCGCGCCTGTGGTTTCGGCCGTGGTGGCGCCGGGTTGCTCCTGGGCGAGGATCACTGCGACCATGCCGGTCGCCGGGCTGACGACGAACTCGGTGTCGAAATAGCCCGCCCAGCCAAAATCGCCGATGCGCCGGTACGGGTGATCGCCGGGACCGTCAAAGATCACCCCAACGCCGTAGCCGTAGCCCATATCCATATCGCTCATGCCCTGCGGCGCGCGATCGGCCTGTACGTGGGGCGTGGTCATGGCGGTGACGCTCTCCTGTGAGAGGATGCGCGCGCCGTCCAGCGCGCCGCCATTGGCCAGCATCTGGGCGAATCGCAGATAGTCGTTCGCGGTGGAGAACAGGCCGGCGCCTCCCGCTTCGAACGGCGCGGCGCGGGTGAGGTCTTCCGCGGTGGAGATCGCGGTGAGATCGCCGAGATCATCATGGGTGTAGAGCGTGGCGACATCGGCCTGCCGGGCCTCGTCGGGGAAAAAGGTGGTGTCGTCCATCTCCAGCGGGGTGAAGATGCGCGCCTGCATGAAGGCTTCAAGGCTCTCGCCGGAGGCCTCGGCCACGATGAAACCGAGCACGTCGCTGGCGTAGGAATAGAACCACCGCTCGCCCGGCTGGAAATACAGCGGCATCCCGGCCAGCGTCTCCATGCGATCGGCGAAGGTCTCGCCGCCGCCGGCGTAAATGTCGTTGCCGATATAGAGCGCGCCCAGATTGGTCTGGTAATCAAAGATATAGCCGATGCCTGACGTATGGGTGAGCAGGTGCTCCACCGTGATTTCACGCTGCAGCGGCTCTGTCGGGATTTCGTAGCTCTCATCCACCGAGGTGGAAGTCGCCACCCGCGCATTGGCGAAGGCGGGGATGTAATCGCTCACCGGGGTATCGAGGCTGAGAGCGCCATCTTCGATCAGCATCATCGCCGCGACGGCCGTCACCGGCTTGCTCATGGAGGCGATGCGCACCAGCGTGTCGGCTGTCATGGGCGTCTGCGCCGCGACATCGGCGTATCCCGCTTCTGACACATGACCGACCTCGCCGTTGCGGGAGAGCACGGCGACGACGCCAGAGCGGTCGCCCGCGTCCACCAGCGCCTGCAGACGCGCGTCCAGGGCGTCGAGCCCGGAGCGTGTGAAGCCGGCGTTCTGCGGCGCGGCCTCGGTGACTTGGGTACTGACCGGCGCCGGGGCGTCGGGCGTGTCCGGGGCGGGCGGTTCGCACGCGGCGAGCATGGCGGCGCTCGCTGCGGCGAGCAGAAGCGCCAGGCGGCGGTGCAGGGCGGGCGAAAAATTCATCGTGAAAATCCCCGGAAAACGAAATCGTATCGTGCACTATCGACGATGCGGCGTTGCGACAAAAGGTTCTCAAGGCCACACCTGCGCGGCGATTTGCGCTCAGTCTCACCAGCCAATGACCGCCGGACGAAAAAGGCCGCGGAGCGTTGCGCCCCGCGGCCTTGATCGTTCGGGTTTTAAGCCCGCGCCTAGGCGCGCAGATTCGCGTTGGCGAAGTCCCAGTTGATCAGATTGCCCAAGAATGCGCCCATATAGTCCGGACGGCGGTTCTGGTAATCCAGGTAATAGGCGTGCTCCCAGACATCCATGGTGATGAGCGGGGTTACGCCGGCGTCGGTAAGCGGGGTTTCCGCGTTCGGCGTCTTGCGCACTTCAAGCTTGTCGCCGTTCTTCACCAGCCAAGCCCAGCCGGACCCGAACTGGGTCGCGCCGGCGTTCTTGAACTCATCGGCGAACTTTTCAAACGAGCCGAAGGATTTGGTGATCGCGTCGGCGATCTCGCCGGTGGGCGCGCCGCCGCCCTTGGGGCTCATGGAGTTCCAGTAGAAGGTATGGTTCCAGATCTGGGCGGCGTTGTTGAACATGCCCATGTCCTTGGCGTCCCAGGACTTCTTCACCGTGGCGTCCAGGTCCGAGCCGTCATAGCCGGAGCCGTCCAGGGCCGCATTGGCCTTGTCTACATAGGTCTTGTGGTGCTTGCCATGGTGAAACTCGAGGGTTTCCGCAGAAATGTGCGGGGCGAGGGCGTCCTTGGAATAGGGAAGGTCGGGAAGCGTAAAGGCCATGGGGGTCTCCCTTGATGTGAGCGGTTTGCATCCCAGAAAACGCATCGCACCGGCGAAAGGCTCACTCTGGATGCAGTCGACATGCATGCGTCTCTGGAAATGTCTCGCAGCCTTCATATGGTTCCAACCGCCCCGCTGTCCACCTTGAACGCCCCTGACGTCTCGCCCGCCGGCCCAAGGCCTGAAAGTCATCCATGACCGATTTCGACGCCCTGTTGCAGACCTCCGATCCCGACCGGCGCATGGCGGCCCTGTTCGCGCCGCCGGAAATTCGTGGACGCCTGTTTTCGCTGTACGCGTTTTATCACGAGATCGCCCGGATTCCCGAGGCGGTGAGCGATGCGATGATCGGCGAGATGCGGCTGGCCTGGGCGCGCGAGGCGGTGGCCGATCTGTTCTCCGATCCGCCCAAGGTTCGCCGCCACGACATCTATGAGGCGCTGTCTGAACTGCGCGCCGCGCCGGGCGCTCCGGACCGCGAAACGCTGGAGACCCTGGTGGAGGCGCGCGCGGCCGATCTGGGCGAGGGGCCGTTTCCCACGCGCGACGACCGGCGCGACTATGTGGACTGCACCGCCGTGACGCTGATGCGCGCCGCGGCGCGCCTGTGCAAACCCGATCTTGACCTGGGCGGCGAGGCGGGCGCGGCGATCCACGCGGCGGGCCGGCTCTGGGGCTTCACCGGGCTGGTGCGGGCCTTTCCGGCGCTGTGTCAGGCGGGGCGCCCGCCCTTCGCCGCCGACGAACTCGCCGGGGCGCCGCTGAACGAGACCGATCTTCACCAGGGCGCCAAGCCGGCCGACGCCAAGGCGGCCCTCAAGGGGCTCATCGCCGAGGCCGAAGAGGCGCGCGCCATGCTGTCGCGCACGCGATCAGTCCTTCCGGCGGACGTGTTTCCCGCCCTGGGCTATGCCGGCCTCGCGCGCGGCTATCTCAAACAGATCAAGGCGCTCCAAGACCCCTACCGCGAGACCGCCGACCGGCCACTGGCGGCGCGCCAATGGCGGCTCACCTGGGGCTCGCTGACCGGCCGGATTTAGGGCGCGCCGGCTCTACTCGGCCGCTTGCGACACTATGCCGGTGCGCCAGGCGTCGTGGTCAGCCAGCGCACGCGCGGTCATCAGGCGCTTTTTCGCACGGGTCTTTGCCGCACCGCGCAGACGCTCGCCATTGGGCCCCTTGCGCGGCGCTTCCATCTCTGGAAACAGGCCGAAATTCACGTTCATGGGCTGGAACGCGCCTTTCTTGCCGGGCACGTGGCCGGTGGTGATGTGGGTGAGCAGCGCGCCCAGCGCCGTGGTGGGCGGAGGCGGCTCCATGGACAGGCCCAGCTTCTCGGCCGCGGCGAAGCGTCCGGCCAGAAGCCCCATGGCCGCGCTCTCCACATAGCCTTCCACCCCTGTGATCTGGCCTGCGAAGCGCAGGGACGGACGCGCCTTGAGGCGCATCACGCCATCCAGCAGCTTGGGCGAATGCAGGAAGGTGTTGCGGTGAATGCCGCCCAGCCGCGCAAAGCGGGCGTTTTCCAGCCCGGGGATCATCTTGAACACGTCGGTCTGGACGCCGTATTTCATCTTGGTCTGAAACCCGACCATGTTGAACAGCGTGCCCAGCGCGTTGTCCTGGCGCAGCTGCACCACCGCATAGGGTTTTTCGTCCGGATTGTGGGCGTTGGTCAGGCCGCGCGGCTTCATGGGTCCGTGGCGCAGCGTTTCACGCCCGCGCTCGGCCATGACCTCGATGGGCAGACAGCCGTCGAAATAGGGCGTGTCCTTTTCCCAGTCCTTGAACTCGGTCTTCTCCGAGGACACCAGCGCGTCGATGAAGGCCTCGTACTGCTCCTTGTCCATGGGGCAGTTGATATAGGCCGCCTTGTCTTCCTCGGTGTCGCCCTTGTCGTAGCGCGACTGCTTCCAGGCGACGTCCATATCGATGGAGTCCGCATAGAGGATCGGCGCGATGGCGTCGAAGAAGGCCAGCTCGCCTTCGCCGGTGAGGCCGTGTATCGCCTCGGCCAGCCCTGTGGAGGTGAGGGGGCCGGTGGCGATGATCACGCTGTCCCAGCCTTCAGGCGGCAGGCCGGCGATTTCCTCGCGCACGATGGTGATATTGGGGTGCGCCTCGATTGCGGCGGTCACGGCTTGCGAGAACACGTCGCGGTCCACCGCCAGCGCGCCGCCGGCGGGCACCTGCGCGATCTTCGCCTTCTCCATGATGATCGAGCCGGCCCGGCGCATCTCCTCATGGAGCAGCCCCACGGCGTTGGTCTCGTGATCGTCGGAGCGGAAGGAGTTGGAACACACCAGCTCGGCCAGGCCGTCGGTCTGGTGGGCCTCGGTCCCGCGAACGCCGCGCATTTCATGAAGCACGACTTTTGCGCCGGCGTTTGCGGCCTGCCAGGCGGCCTCTGAACCGGCCATGCCGCCGCCGATGATATGGATTGGGGTCTGGGTCATGACGTCCATATACGCGGTGCAGGCCAGACGCTCAAACACTGCAAGGGTCGAAATGCAGGCCGGCCCCGGCCCGTCGAAGTTTGCCGCTTCGCACAGCGCGATTAGGACCGGCCCTGCGGCCTGGCGCCGCGTGGCTTGGCCGGGGCCGCTTTCGGCGCTATGTCCGCGGCCATGACCATCCTTGACCTGGGCGCCCTGCGCGCCGGCTTTCGCTTCCCGCTGGACAATTCCCGCCCGGTTCTCACCGGGGCGCTGATCTATGGCGTGATCTTCGCCGCCCAGACGCTGGCCACCGCCTACGCCGCGGCCGGCGCCGGCTGGGGGCCGCCGACCGCGCTTGTGCTTGGTGTCGCCGGGTTCGCCGTTTTCGTCGTGGCGCTTTCGGCCTGGGGGCGAACCGCCCTCCATGGCGAAACGAGCGCGCTCGGCTTCGGAGCGGACGAGCGGCGCCTTTTATGGGCGGCGTTTCTGGTCGTATTGCTGGTCGGCATCGTCGTGATGACCGCGGCGTTTCTTGCGTTCTGCATCATTCTGGGCGCCAGCATGGTCGCCATCAGCCGTCAGGGCTACGCCGAGCCGCCCGCCGATGCGGTGAACACGTTCGCGCTGCTCAACACCGCCGAATGGGGCGCGGTCTGGCTGACGGCCATCGTGTTCGCCGGGTTCAGCCTGTGGTTCTTCGCCCGTTTGGTGATGGCCTACCCGGCCACGGTGGATCACAGCAAGGTTCAGGTGCTCACCGCCTGGCCGTTTTCGGGAAAACGCCGCGCCCTTGAGATCGCGCTGACGCTGGTGCTGGCGGCCGCACCGGGCGTGATCATCCTGGTGGTATTCAACCAGCTGAGCGACGCTCTGATCGGCGCCTGGCCCGGCGCCGCGCAAAGCGCGGTGGCGCAGGGCGCCGACAGTCTTTCCGCCAATCCGGCTGTGTTCGGCATCGTCGCGCTGATCTATGGCGCGGGAAAGCTCGCTCTGGTGGCTGCGCCCTGCGCGGCGGCGCTCTGTGCGCTTTATATTAAATATCGCACAGAAACCGAAGAATCGCCCGCCGACCCGGAGACCTGAGCCGCGCGCCTTGTTAGGCTCGCGTCGATGGGGAAACCGGTTTCGGGGGAGACGATGGACAAGCCTGCGTTCAGCTTCACATCTGCGGTGTTTTTTTTCTTCAAGACGCTGGGTCGTCGCCCGGGCGCGGTCGCCTGGATCGCGCTCTGGCAGATCATCCTGTACGCCGTCATCTACGGCGCGGCCCTGGCGCTGCTCTGGCCGTTCTGGGCGGAACTTTTCGGCGCTCTGGCTGACGGCGTCGAGCCGGATGAAGCCACGATCCTGAGATACGCCGCCAGCCTTTTGGGCGGCGTGACGATCGCTGTCTTCGGCGGTCTGCTCGCGCTGCTGCTGGCGCAAGGCGCCTGGCTTCGGCTTCTCACCCGCGACGAGGTCGCCGGCGGAATCCCGTTCCGTCTGGGCGGCGACGAGCTGCGCCTGATCGGAGTGAATGTCCTCTTTCTTGTGCTGAACTTGGTGTTCTGGGGCGTCGTGATCGGCGTCGCGGTGATCCCAAATGTCGCGGCGCAGGTCGGCGGCGGGGATACCGGCGCCGTGCTGGGCGGGGCGGCGGTGTCGGCCCTGATGGTGGTCGCGGCGGTGGTCATTTGGATTATCCTCGCGATCAAGTTCGCCGCGGCGCCGGCGATGAGCGTGCATCAGCGCCGCTTGCGCGTCTTCGAATCCTTCGCGGCGACCAAGTCGATCACCGCGTGGATGGCCTTAGTCTATCTGGTGGCGTGCGCGATCTATGTCGCGGGCGCCATCGTGGTGAGCATCGCCCAGCAGGTTGCGGTGCTTCTGGTCGCAGCCGATCTGGTCGGCGCCCTGACGGCGCTCGATCCCGATGCGGACCCGGAAGTCGTGTTCTCCATCCTGGCCGATATCTTCACCCGGCCCGGCGCCCTCATCGGGCTTGGCGTGATCGTGGTCTTGCAAATCGTCTTCCAGATCCTGTTCGAGGCGTTCTGGCACGGCCCCGGCGCCTATGTCGCTGTGCGCCACGCCAATGATCCGCTCAGCCATGAAGACACGCCCAGCGCGCCCGCCGGCTCGGTCGGCGCCGCGCCCAAAGAGGGCTGAAGGGTGTCACGCATGTTGAAGATCATGGCGCCATGACACGCGCCCTTTACGCCGCCTGGCCGGACGAGGCGCGGCGCACCTGGGGCTGGGCGGCGCTGGCCTTGACCGTCGCCGGGTTCGCCCTGTCGGGCGTGGTGATTTTGGCCGGTTCGGCGATGTATGCAGGCGTGCTCGCCTTTGGCGGCGCGGACCCGGCAGAAATCCAGCAGCGCATGACCGGCGATACGCTGACCTTCATGCTGCCGCTTGTGCTGGTGCAGTTTATCGTCTGGGGCGGGCTGACGGTTGTGTGGATCAAGGCGTTCGAGCGCCGTCCCCTCGCCACCATAGGCCTCGGGCCGGGCGCCGCGCCGCGCTATCTGCTGGGGCTTGTGCTTGGCGTCGTTCTCGTGATCGCCATCGGGGCGGCCGCCCTGACGCTGGGCGCGCGCGGCGAAGCGATTGACGCGGTGGGAAGCGCCGCTGTTGCGGGGATTCCGCCCGCCGGCGCGGTACTCGCCGTGCTGCTGGGGTGCTCGGTCTTTCTAGTGCAGGGCGCGGCTGAGGAGATCGTGTTTCGCGGCTGGCTGATGAGCGCGCTGGCGGCGCGATGGGGCGTGACGGCGGCGGTGATCGTCTCCAGCGGCTTCTTTATGGTGTTTCACGCCCATGTGTTCGTGTCCGGCTTCGCGTTCGGCCTTGTGGCGCTTCTGGGGCTTGGACTGACCGGCCTCGCCTTTGCGCTTTTGTGCGTGCTGACCCGTTCGGTGTGGGAGGCGGTGGCCGCCCACGGCGCGTTCAACGCGGCCGCTGTGGGGGCGCCGACACTGGCTCTATTGTTTGAAGATCCGTCCCTGTCGGCCAAAGCCGCTTTCGCCGAAGTGTTCTCCCGCGCCACCGGCATGGCGGGTCCCGACAGCACGATCGTCGGACCTGAAACCTTTGGTCAGGCGTTGGCTGCAGGCGTGATCAGTGCGGTGCTCGCCGTGCTGATCGCGCGCCGCGCCGGACGGCGCGGCCGGCACGCGGGTACGGGACCAGACCATGAACGTGAAGGCAGGCCAGAGCAGTAATCCGGACGAACACCCGATCGGCGACAGGGCCGAAGCGCGCCTTGCGCAGAAGCGCTCTGACCGGTCGGTCCAATATGAAAGCCGTCTGGAAGGCCTCATGCAGTGCCTGAGCGAAGAGGCCGGCGAGGGCGGAGAGATCAGCGTCGACGATATTCTCGAACGCCTGGCGCACCGCTCCTACGGCCCGTTGATCCTGATCCCCTCCCTGATCGCCATCTTCCCGGTGATCGGCGCCTTGCCGCTGGTGAGCTACACCATGGCGTCGCTGATCCTGCTGATCGCCGCCCAGGCGGCGATCTCGCGCAAGAAGCTGTGGCTGCCCGGCCGACTGAGGCGCGCGAGTTTCGACCGCGACACCTTCGCCAGGGGCCTGGACAGGGCCCGGCCGACCTTGCGTTTCATCGACGGGTTTCTCTCAGACCGGCTGCATTTCGCCTTCCACAAGCCCTGGCCCATGGTGGTGATCTGGCTGTGCGCGGTGCTGGGCGCTTTGATGTTCGTCTACGCCGCCGTGCCGGGCGGCGTGGTGGCGCCGGGGCTGGCGCTGGTGCTCCTGTGCCTGGGGCTCACCGCCCATGACGGCCTGCTGGTGGCGCTGGGCGCGGTGGCCGCCGCCGCAGTGATCGCCGGCAGCGCATTCCTGGTGATGTGGGTGTTTTGAATTAATCAGGGGTTGCGCCGAATTTCCCTTATGAGGAGACTGGGCCTGCGCAATAACGGATTTCGCCATGACGACCGCCAAGACCACTTCGCCGCCTGCCGAGTCCGGATTCATCGTCGACGCGCTTGGCCGGGGATTTTCGCGGATCGACGAATCGCCGGTGCGCGCCGCCTGGCTGTTCGCGTGGGACGGGCTCACCGCGTTGGCGCTCATTCTCATCGGCGCCTGGTTCGTCATGGCGCCGGCCCAGGATGAGCCTCAGGGTCTGGCCGGAATCCTCTTCATGCTGGCGGTTCTGGTGCGCCGGCTCATGTCCGAGACGGCCTGGCTGCGCTTTCATCTGGGTGAAGATGAAGCTCGTCCCTACGCGCCGTTGAGGCTTGGCGGCGATGAATGGCGCACGCTGGGCGCCGGCTTTTTGGCGGGGTTCGTACTGCTATTGTTCGGAGCAATTCTCTTCGTTCCGCTTGTCATCATCACGGCCGTCGTCGAACCCGCCGGATTGTTCAGGTGGACGCCGATGCTGGCGATATTCGCCGTTGTCCTCGTCGCGTTTCCGCGCCTCTTGATCACGCTGGCGCTCACCGTGCAGTGCAAGCGCATCGCGCCATTGAAAGACTTGTCCGCCTCAGGCCGCGTTTGGGGGCGCTCGGTCGCGGTCGCGGCTTACATCGCATTCGTCGTCGTTGTGGCGTTCATGGTCGCCGGAACGCAGTTTGAGGTCGCCGGGGCCACCGGTGATTTTGAAAGCTTCGGGGCGCGCCTGGACGTGATCTATAACTGGGCGCTCATTGCGCCCCTGTCCGCCACGGATTGGGCGGTGCTCGCTTGCGCGGCTTTGGGGGCGAGCCTCTTCTGGGTCATGGCGCGCGGGGCGGCGGCGCACGCCGCCCTGACGCTTCAGGACGGCGCCGCGTCTACCCCGCCAGCTTCGCCTGACGTGCGCGATCACGCTTCAGCAGAGGCTTGAGATAGCGGCCGGTCCAGCTGGCCTCCACTTCGCCCACATCCTCCGGCGTGCCGCAGGCGACGATTTCGCCGCCGCCGGAGCCGCCTTCGGGGCCCAGATCGATGAGCCAGTCGGCGGTCTTGATGACGTCGAGATTGTGCTCGATCACCACCACGGTGTTGCCGGCGTCCACAAGCTCATGGAGCACTTCCAGCAGCTTGCGCACGTCCTCGAAATGCAGGCCCGTGGTGGGCTCGTCGAGTATGTAGAGCGTCTTGCCGGTGGCGCGCCGGGCGAGCTCCTTGGACAGCTTCACCCGCTGGGCTTCACCGCCGGAGAGCTGGGTGGCGGGCTGACCCACCTTCACATAGCCCAGACCCACTTGCTTGAGGGTCTCCATCTTGTCGCGCACGGATGGCACCGCCTTGAAGAAATCGGCGGCCTCTTCCACGGTCATGTCCAGCACGTCGGCGATGGACTTGCCCTTGAACTTCACCTCCAGCGTCTCGCGATTGAAGCGCGCGCCGTCGCAGACATCGCACTCCACGAAGACGTCGGGGAGGAAGTGCATCTCGATCTTCACCACCCCGTCGCCCTGGCACGCCTCGCAGCGCCCGCCCTTCACGTTGAAGGAGAAGCGCCCCGGCTTGTAGCCGCGCGTCAGCGCCTCGGGCAGGGAGGCGAACCATTCGCGGATCGGCGTGAAGGCGCCGGTATAGGTCGCCGGATTGGAGCGCGGCGTGCGCCCGATGGGCGACTGGTCGATATCGATGATCTTGTCGAGCTGTTCCAGTCCCTCCACCGTCTCGTGCTCGGCCGGCACGTTATTGGCGCCGGAAAGCCTGCGCGCGGCGGCCTTGTAGAGGGTCTCGATGGTGAGCGTCGACTTGCCGCCGCCGGACACGCCGGTGACGCAGGTCATCACGCCCAGAGGGAAGGCCGCATCGACATTCTTGAGGTTATTGCCGCTGGCGCCCTTCACCGTGACGGCGCGCTTCAGGTCCACCGGGCGCCGGTGCTCGGGCAGGGGGACCATGCGCTTGCCCGACATGTACTGGCCGGTGAGCGATTTGGGGTTGGCGGCGATCTCTTTGGGCGTGCCCTCGGCGACGATCTCGCCGCCATGGACGCCGGCCGCAGGGCCCAGATCGACCACATAGTCGGCGGTCTCGATCGCTTCTTCATCGTGCTCCACCACAATCACGGTATTGCCCAGATCGCGAAGCCCGCGCAGGGAATCCAGAAGCCGCGTATTGTCGCGCTGATGCAGCCCGATGGACGGCTCGTCGAGCACATAGAGCACGCCGGTGAGGCCCGAACCGATCTGGCTGGCCAGACGAATGCGCTGGCTCTCCCCGCCCGAAAGCGTGCCCGAAGCGCGGCTGAGGGAGAGATAATCCAGCCCCACATCGACGAGGAATTTCAGCCGGTCGCGGATTTCCTTCAGGATCCGCCGGGCGATCTCCTGATCCTTGGGCGAAAGGGTCGCCTCCACCGTATCAAACCAGTCGCGGGCGTCGCGGATAGAGCGCTCGCCGGCCTCTGAGATGTCGGCATTGGCCAGTTTCACCGCCAGGGCTTCAGGCTTCAGGCGCTTGCCGTGGCAGGTCTCGCAGGGCTGCGCCGACTGGAAGCGCTGCAGATCTTCGCGCACCCAGCTGGAATCGGTCTCGCGCCAGCGCCTGGAGAGATTGGGTATCACCCCTTCAAAGTTTTTCGTGGTGGAGAACTGGCGCAGCCCGTCTTCATAGGTGAATTTGATCTTCTCCTTGGTGCCGTCCAGCACGGTGCGCTTGAATTTGGCCGGCAGGTCGCGCCAGGGCGTGAACATCGAGGCGCCGTAATGGTCGGCCAGCGCGTTGAGCGTCTGCTGGTAAAGTTTCGACGTGCCGCGCGCCCAGGGCGCCACCGCGCCGTCATAGAGCGTCTTGTCGCGGTCCGGCACGACCAGATGCTCGTCAAACTTAAGATTCGCGCCCAGCCCGTCACAGGCAGGGCAGGCGCCGTGGGGATTGTTGAACGAGAACAGCCGCGGCTCGATCTCCTCGATGGTGAAGCCGCTGACGGGGCATGCGAACTTCTCCGAGAAGACGATGCGGTCATGCTGCTGGTGTTCGCCGGAGTCGGAGGCGAATTCGGCCACGGCCAGCCCGTCGGCCAGGCGCAGGGCGGTCTCCAGGCTGTCGGCGAGGCGCTGCTCCAGTCCCTCCTTGATCACCACCCGGTCCACCACGACGTCGATATCGTGCTTGTATTTCTTGTCGAGCTCGGGGGCCTCGTCGATCTCGTAGAAGGCGCCGTTGACCTTCACCCGCTGGAAGCCCTGCTTTTGCAGATCGGCGAATTCCTTGCGGTATTCGCCCTTGCGCCCGCGCACGATGGGGGCGAGCAGGTAGAGCCGCGCGCCGTCCTCCAGCGCGGTGAGGCGGTCCACCATCTGGGACACGGTCTGGGCGCTGATCGGCTCTCCGGTGGCCGGTGAATAGGGCACGCCCACGCGCGCCCAGAGAAGGCGCATATAGTCGTAAATCTCGGTGACCGTGCCCACGGTGGAGCGCGGGTTCTTCGAGGTGGTCTTCTGTTCGATGGAGATCGCCGGGGACAGCCCCTCGATGGAGTCCATGTCCGGCTTGCTCATCAGCTCCAGGAACTGGCGCGCGTAGGCCGACAGGCTCTCCACATAGCGGCGCTGACCCTCGGCGTAGATCGTGTCGAACGCCAGCGAGCTCTTTCCGGAGCCGGACAGCCCCGTGAACACGATGAGCTGGTCGCGCGGAAGGTCCACGCTGACGCCCTTCAGGTTATGCTCGCGCGCGCCGCGCACCGAAATTGATTTCAGCGGTTCGCCCATGGATCAAATCCGTCCTTTAAGCCAATCGGGTCTTAACTAGGGTTCGAAGCCGCCCCCCGCCACCACAAAGCTGTGGAGCGTGCTGCGCACGGCGTGGACAGGCAAGGCGCCTTGGTGTTCGTTAACGCGTGAGTCGCGTCGGCGTTGACCGGCGGAACATAATGTGAACAAATATCGCGCGAGCGACAAGTGCCGTTTATCTGGCGAGGGAGTTATCAATGGCGGGCAGCGTCAACAAAGTCATCCTGATCGGCAATCTCGGCGCGGACCCCGAAATCCGCCGCCTCAACTCGGGCGACCCGGTGGTCAATCTGCGGATCGCCACGTCGGAGAACTGGCGCGACAAGTCCACCGGCGAGCGGCGCGAGAAGACCGAATGGCACAATGTCGTGGTCTTCAACGACAACATCGCCAAGGTCGCCGAGAATTATCTCAAGAAGGGCTCCAAGGTTTATGTCGAGGGCCAGCTTCAGACCCGCAAATGGCAGGACCGCGACGGCAATGATCGCTACACCACCGAAGTGGTGCTGCAGCGCTTCCGCGGCGAGCTGACCATGCTGGACGGCAAGAATGACGGCGGCGGTAGTGGCGGCGGCGGCCGGTCCTACGATGACGACCGTGGCGGCTCGCAGGGCGGCGGCTCTCAGGGCGGTTCCGGCGGCGGACGCTCCAACGACCGCCCCCGCGAGGACTTCTCCTCCGACACGCTGGACGACGACATTCCGTTCTGATGACCCCAAACGGCGCCCTCGCGGCGCCGTTTTTCTTTCCGATCCTCACTCCCGGGCTTGGAAAGGGAGGAATCTGATGAAGCCTCTGCTCGCTGCGGCGCTCGCGGCGCTGTGTCTGTCGGCGCCGTCCGTCGCTCAAGTGCCGCCCGGCGCCGATGCGCTTGACCCGGTCCTCGCCGCGGAAGGCGTCACCGGGGCGATCCTGGTGCGCCGTCTCTCCGACGGCGCGGAATGGATGGGCGGGGGTGAGCGGGTGGAGCGGCGATACCTGCCGGCGTCCACGTTCAAGATTCCCAATGCGCTGATCATTCTGGAGACCGGGGTGGTCGCTGATCCGGAGGGCGACAGTCTGCCCTGGGACGGGGTGGAGCGCTCGCGCGGCTGGGACGCCGACCAGACGCTCGCATCAGCCTTTCGCCGTTCTGCGGTGTGGGCGTTTCAGCATTGGGCGCGGCAGGTCGGCCCGGAGCGCATGGGCGAGGCGGTGTCGCGGCTGGAGTACGGAAACGGCGAGATCGGCGGCCCGAACGATATCGCCACGTTCTGGCTTCAGGGCCCGCTGGAGATTTCCGCGCGCGAGCAGGTGGATTTCCTCGCCCGGCTGCAAGCCCGCGCGCTGCCGGTCGAGCCTGAGGTGCAGGATCAGGTGATCGAGATCATGCGCCATCGCACCGGCGAGGACTGGACGCTCTACGCCAAGACCGGCTGGGCGACCCGCGATGAGCCGAACCATGGCTGGTTTGTGGGCTGGCTGGAGGCGGGTGAGGGGTTTGAGGCCGAAACCTGGTTGTTCGCGGCCAATGTGGACCTTGACTACGAGACCGGCGAGGGCGCCCTGCGCGAGCGGCTGGCGCGGGCCGCCCTTGTGGCCGCCGGCGCGCCGGACTCCCTGATCGAGCCCTAGGGCCGGAACACCTCCACCGCGGCGCTGGTCTCATTGCCGCCGGCGCGCGCGGCCCCGGCGATGGTGTGAACCGCATCGTCTCGCGTCACCGCGCCGAGCCCGTGGCGGGGCGTCGGCATCGCTCCGGCGTCGCGCCAGCGATCCTCCGCCGCGTCATAGGCCCAGACCTGGCTGTAGACCCCGCCGCCGGAATTATCGAACCACTCTCCGCCGAACACATAAATCGCATCGCCAAGGGTCGTGGCGGCCAGGCCGCCAGCGCCGCGGGGTCCCGCCGCCGGCTCGGGCAGGGGCGCCAGGCTTTCCCAGCGCTCCTCCAGCGGGTCATAGATCTCGTGCACGGGCGTGTTGCCGCCGGTGACGGTGCGGCCGCCCACCACGTGCAGCTTGCCGGCCAGCACCGCCCCGGCGGCTGAATTGCGGGCCGTGGGCGCGGGCGGCGCGGTGCGCCACTGGCCCACCGCCGGGTCGAGGACGATATGGGCGTTGGTGTCGGCGTGGTCGGCCCAGAGCCGGTTCGCGGCGCCGGCGGGCCTGCGCCCGGTGACTACGTGCAGGCTGCCGTTGAGCTCGGCGGACACCGTCTCGGCGTAGGGGTGGGGCATGTCCGGCCCGGCCGACCATTGATTGCGGCTTTCATTATAAAGGCGCACCGCCCGGCTCATGGACCAGGCGCCGCCGTTTTCCGCCGTGTAACCGCCCACCGCGTAGAGATAGCCCTCCACCGTCACCAGGTGCGGGTGATGGATCGGCAGAGGCAGGCGCGCACGCTCGCGCCAGGCGTCCGCGCCGGGCGTCAGGGCGAAGACGCGGTCGGAAATCCCGATCGGGCCTGACCCTGCGTTCGGCGACAGTCCGCCGGCGACATAGATCGCGCCCGACAGGACCGCCGGGTAAATCTCCTGCACCCGGACCGGCAGGTCCGGTCCGCTGGTCCAGCCCGGCGCCAAGGCCTGCTCTGTCGTCTGCCCCCGCGCGCAGGCGGCCAGGGCCAGGCTTGCGCCCGCCCCGGTCAGCACCGCGCGGCGTGAATAGGCGCCGGTTTTTTGTCGGCCCGGCGTCGCCCCGCCCCGGAGCGTCACTGGGCGCCGGCTTCGATCACGGCGCACAGAATGCGCGCTCCGGCCCCGCCGATGGGCTGGGCCTCCATGTCATCCTGGCTCTCGTGGATCACCAGCGCGCTGCCGTCTGCGTCAAGCAGGGCCGGTGCGTCGGTCTGGCCGTCCACCGAGACGCGCGTGGTGTAGGCCTGCGCTCTCATCGTCCCGTCGGTGTTGAGCCAGACATTGGGCAGATCAGCGTTGTCCGGCCCGTCCGCATTCAGGAAGCCGTGGGCGTTGCCGCCCGGATTGATATGTCCGCCAGAGCTGGTGAAATCATCATTGGAGCAGTCGCCGACCTGGTGCAAATGGGCGCCGTGCCATTGACCGGTTCCGGCGCTCAAGTCGGCCTCAATCGTCACCACGACGCCTTCGGGACCCTGCTGGAAGCTGACGATTCCCACCTCTTCGCGGTCACGGTTGAGGATGCGCCCGGAGGCCGTGCTCACCGTGGTCATCTCATCGGCGGTCGTGCTCAGCTCGTCCTGAATGTCGTCGGCGGCGTCCTGCATCATGCCGCCGAGCGTGTCCTCGGTCTGATCTTGGGCGTCCATCTGGTCCTCCTGGGCGCAGGCGGGCAGGGCGGCCAGAAGCGCGGCGGCGGATGCGGCGGTGAGAAGTTTCGCGGCGGTCATCATGGAAGCTCCGTATCGTTGAAGGTCGAAAGTGAACGTATCACGCCATAACGCAATGACGAGGGGCTCGGTTCGACGGTTGCTTCTCCACACCTCACAGCCCGCACCGTTTGCCGGTTTTGCGCCTGCTTGCTACACCGGTGTGACAGCCGCGTCGTGCGATTCTGAACGGCGCGTCCCGCCTTTGAATTTTACGCCGCCCGCCATCCTTCCGGCGAGGCGCGCCAGCGACGGACGAGACGGTTTTGAGCGATCTGCCTCCTGAAGATCCGATGAGCGAAGAGCCCTCCAAGCCGGCCCCGGGCGGGTCGCTGGTGTTCATCGAAGACGAGATGAAGCGCAGCTATCTCGATTACGCCATGAGCGTGATCGTCAGCCGCGCCATCCCCGACGCGCGCGACGGGCTGAAACCGGTGCACCGGCGGATCCTGTGGTCCATGCACGAGCAGGGCTACACCAACGACAAGGCGTACCGCAAATCGGCCCGCGTCGTCGGCGACGTGATCGGTAAATACCACCCCCACGGCGACAGCGCGGTCTATGACGCGCTGGCGCGCATGGCGCAGGATTTCTCCATGGGGCTGAAGCTCCTGGACGGTCAGGGCAATTTCGGCTCCGTTGACGGCGATCCGCCGGCCGCCATGCGTTACACCGAAATCCGCATGGACAAGCCCGCCGAGGCGCTGCTGGCCGATATCGACAAGGATACGGTCAATTACCAGGACAACTATGACGGCTCCGAGCATGAGCCCGTCGTCCTGCCGGCGCGCTATCCCAACCTTCTGGTCAACGGCGCCGGCGGCATTGCGGTGGGCATGGCCACCAATATCCCGCCCCATAACCTGAACGAGGTCGTGGACGCGACGCTGGCTCTGCTGGACGACCCGAGCGTCACCGACGCCGAGCTTCTGGAATTCGTGCCGGCGCCGGACTTTCCCACGGGCGGCGAGATCATCGGCCGCTCCGGCGCGCGAAAAGCGCTCATGGAGGGCCGCGGCTCGGTCGTGGTGCGCGGCAAGACCAGCGTGGAGACCGTGCGCCAGGGCCGTGAAGCGATCATCATTCACGAAATCCCCTACCAGGTGAACAAGGCCTCCATGGTGGAGAAGATCGCCGATCTGGTGCGCGAGAAGCGCGTCGAGGGCATTTCCGATCTGCGCGACGAATCCGACCGCACCGGCATGCGCGTGGTCGTGGAGCTGAAAAAGGACGCCAACGCCGACGTCATCCTGAACCAGCTGTTCCGCTGGAGCCCGCTGCAGTCGAGCTTTGGCGTCAACATGCTGGCGCTGATCGGCGGGCGCCCGCAACAGGCGGGTCTTCGCACCTTCCTTGAAACCTTCATCGCCTTCCGCAAGGAAGTGGTGGTCCGGCGCACCAAGTTTGATCTGCGCAAGGCCCGCGACCGGGCCCACGTCCTGATCGGTCTCGCGGTGGCGGTGGCCAATATCGACGAGATCATCCGTCTGATCCGCTCCGCGCCTGATCCCGCCACCGCCCGCGAGCAGCTGAAAGACCGCGCCTGGCCGGCCGCGGACGTGGCCTCACTGGTGGAGCTGGTCGCCGACCCGCGCTCGGTGATCCGCGAGGGCAATGTCATCCGGCTCACCGAAGAGCAGGCCAAAGCCATTCTCGATCTGCGCCTGAACCGCCTGACGGCGCTGGGCCGCGACGAGATCGGCGACGAGGCCGCCAAGCTCGCCGGGCAAATCGCCGACTATCTCGACATCCTCAGCAGCCCCACCCGCATCCGCGAAATCATTCGCGGCGAGCTGGAGGACGCCAAGTCCCAGTTCGGCGTGGCGCGGCGCTCCATCATCGTCGAAGGCGAGTTGGAGATGGAGGACGAAGACCTGATCCCGCGCGAGGACATGGTCGTCACGCTCACCCATGGCGGCTATGTGAAGCGCACGCCGCTCTCCACCTATCGCGCCCAGCATCGCGGCGGGCGCGGCCGGGCCGGCATGGCGATGAAGGACGAGGATTTCGTGGCGACCCTGTTCGTCGCCTCGACCCACGCCCCGCTTCTGTTCTTCACCTCCGACGGCATGGTCTACAAGACCAAGACGTGGCGTCTGCCGGTGGGCGCGCCCAACACCAAGGGCAAATACCTCACCAACCTCCTGCCGAGCCTTGGCGACGGCGCCTGGATCACCTCGGTGATGGCGCTGCCCGAGGATGAGGAGAGCTGGGGCGATTACGACGTCATGTTCGCCACCACCAACGGCACCGTGCGACGCAACAAGCTGTCGGACTTCGTGCAGGTGAACCGCAATGGCAAGATCGCCATGAAGCTGGACGAGGAGGTCGGCCGGATCCTCGACGTGCGCCTGTGCCGTCCCGATCAGGACGTGCTGCTGGTCACCGCCAGGGGCAAGGCGATCCGCTTCCCCGTCACCGATGTTCGCGTGTTCGCCAGCCGCAACTCCACCGGCGTGCGCGGCATCCGCATGGAGGCGAGCGACCGCCTGATCTCCATGGCCGTGCTCAACGCGCTCGAGGTCAGCCGCGCCGAAGTGCGCGCTTATATCAAGCGTCGCCGCGAAGAGCTTCGCAGCGACACAGACGAAGAGCTGGAAACGCTGGACGATGATCTGGACGCCGGCGAGGGCGAAGAAGAAGTCGACCTCTCCAATATCCGTTTCCTGGAGATGAAGGCCAATGAGGAGCTGATCCTCACGGTGGCCGAATCCGGGCTCGGCAAGCGCGTGATCTCCTATGAATATTTCCGCCAGGGCCGCGGGGGCCAGGGCGTGTGGACCAAAGACAAGCGCTTCCCCGAACCGCTCTCGGCCTGCTTCACCGTGGTGGACACCGACACCGTCATGGCCGTCACGGACGGCGGCCAGCTGATCCGCTTCCCGGTGGACACCGTGCGCATCGCCGCGCGCGCCACCAAGGGCGTGCGCCTGATCCGGCTGGGCGACGGCGAGAAGGTGGTCTCGGTGGTGCGCGTCGCGGAGAGCGATGATGACGCCGGTGAGGACGTTGAGGGGCTTGGACCCGATTCGCCGGAAACCCCGGACGCACCCGGTGCAACCGGCGCGCCTGATGCGCCGGACAGTGGGGACGGCCAGACGCCCGGGGAGGGGTGAGCCATGAAAAAGCGCGTCGCGCTCTATCCGGGCACGTTCGACCCGATCACCAACGGCCATCTCGACATCATTCGCCGGGCGGTGAAGCTGTATGACAAGCTGGTTATCGGCGTGGCGTTAAACACGTCCAAGGGGCCGCTGTTTTCCTTTGAAGAGCGCGTGGAGATGGCCCGCGAGCTGGCTGAAAGCGTGGCCGACGGCACCGAGATCGAGGTGCTGCCGTTTGAAGGCCTTTTGATGCATTTCGCCGAGGAGGTCGGTGCAAACTCCATCATTCGCGGCCTGCGGGCGGTGTCCGACTTCGAGTATGAATTCCAGATGGTCGGTATGAATCAGCGCCTTAATGCTGACATTGAAACCGTGTTCCTGATGGCTGATCCGCGTCACCAGGCCATTGCGTCGCGCCTGGTGAAAGAGATCGCCCGGCTGGGTGGAAACATTGATCCCTTCGTGCCGCCGATCGTGAAGACGCGCCTGTTGGAGAAATTCAGCCAATGACCCGGCTTTTCGCAACCCTTCTGACCTCCAGCGCCTTTGCGCTTGTCCTGTCGGTTTCCGCCTGCGCGGAGAGCGAGACCGGGACGGTCGCTTCCGAAACAGAAACCTCGACGGCTGTCACCGCCGTGGCCTCTCAGGACGCCGAACCCGCGCCAGAGGCTGGCGCGCCGGACGCGGCGATCACCAATGCGCCGCAAAGCGCCTGGCGGACCGTGGATGCGGACAATCTTTTGCGCATCACCACCACCGAGGGCGTGATCTGGGTCGAGCTGGCCGAGGCGTTTGCGCCGACGCACACCGCGCGCATGCGCGAGCTGGCGCGCATGGACTGGTTTGATTTCAAGGTCTGGCACCGGGTGATTGACGGCTTCATGGCCCAGGGCGGCGGCGCGCTGGACAATCCGTCGGTCGCCGCTCCCACCGCGCCGATACAGGCTGAATTCACGATCCGCCGCGATCCCTCCGAAATCGAGATCACCGAGCTTCAGGAGCGCGTCGTCAATCCGCGCGCCGACACCAGCCGCGTGCAGGCCGGCTTCTGGAACGGCTTTCCCGCCGGCACCCAGGCGTCCGCCGCCGCGGCCATCATGGGCGACGGCCGGGTGAGCTCCTGGCTGCTGCACTGCGACGGCGCGGCGTCCATGGCGCGCACCAGCGATCCCAATTCAGGCAACGCCCAGTTCTATATCGTGCGTGGCTCGGCGGAGCATCTGAACGCCCAGTACACCGCCTGGGGCAAGGTTCGCGACGGGCTGGACGTGGTCTATGCGCTCAATGAGGGCACGCTGGGCGAAACGCCGGACTTTTCCCCCTCCTTCATCGAGGACATTTCGGTGGCCAGCGATCTGCCCGAAGCCGAGCGCGCCACCATCGAAGTGATGGATACGAATTCGTCCGCCTTCGCCGGCTATCTCGACGCCGTGCGCAACGCCGACGGCGAACTGCCTGATATCTGCGAGATCGACGTGCCCGTGCGCGTTTCCGAATAGCTTTCAACAACTGGAGTTTTACCAATGGCCGACACCCTCGTGCTCACCCTTGACGGGGGCGACGTGACAATCAAGCTGCGCCCGGATCTGGCGCCCAAGCATGTCGCGCGCATCACCGAGCTGGTATCCGAAGGCTTTTATGACGGCCTGCTTTTCCACCGGGTCATTGACGGTTTCGTAGCCCAGGGCGGCTGCCCTGACGGGCGCGGCACCGGCGGCACGGGCCAGAAAATCCCGGCCGAATTCAACGATACGCCCCACGAGCGCGGCGCCTGCTCCATGGCCCGCACCAATGATCCCGACAGCGCCGACTGCCAGTTCTTCATCTGCCTGGATGCGGTGAACTTCCTCGACGGCAAATACACCGTCTGGGGCGAAGTGACCGACGGCATCGAACATGTGGACGCCCTGCCCAAGGGCGAGCCGCCGCGCAATCCCGGCAAGATCGTCAAGGCTGTGGTCCAGTAGGCGACTAGCGGCGAAACTCCTTCAAGGCGCGGCCCGGACCAGCGCCGGGGCCGCGCCTTGAGGGACGCTGACCTTTCCCCAAGGTGCGGCGCTGTCGCTAACCGGCTCTCGTGAAGCGCCGCGATTTCGACCGCCCCGAGCACCCGATTTAATGGCTGTGTCAGGGCGCTCCGCACGGGGCAACGCCGACCTGCACCGGGCGGTGATCAGAGCCGGCGTGCGGGCCCACCTCGACAAAGGCCGCGCACAGACCCTCGCCGAGGAAGACATGGTCGAGGCCCAGGAGCGGCAGCGGCGACATCCGCTCTGAAGGCCAGGTGCGACGGCCGCGAGTGACCCGGCGCAGCGGCGCGAGATCGCGCTCCAGGCTCGCCATCAGAAATCCGCCTTCACCGGTATTGAAATCGCCCATCACCACCCGCAGGTCCGTGAGGCTCGAGGTCAGCGTCGAGAGTGCTTCGCGATGGGCGTCATACCAGTTCGGCGAGAACGGACGTGACAAGTGGACCGACATGACCGTCACGGGCCTTCCGCCCACGCTCACGCTCGCCCAGGCGGCGGGCAGGCCGAGCGGCTCGCCGCACCCGGACGCCTCGAAGGGCAGGCGGGAGACAAGCTCCACCGACCACCGGCACCGAACCCGGTAAGGGTGGCTCGCCGCGAGCCGGGCCGGCAGCTCGCGCGCATTCAGCCCGATTTCCTGAAAGGCGATGATGTCGGCGCTTGTCAGGATCGCCGCCGCCGCGGCCGCGTCAGGGTCCGTATTGCTGGCCCAGGCGTTGAACGTCGTCACGACCAGAAACGGCTCGACGCTTGCGGGTGTCTCGGTGGCCACAGGGCGCAGCATCGCCCAGGGTGTCCCGGCGATGGCGAGCCCGGCGGCGCAGACCAGCGCGGCCCGCCTCGGCCAGGGCCAGCGCGGGGGTCGAACGAGCAGGAGCACCGCCAGCGCCAGGAGGCCGACGGCGAGCTGGAACGGCCAGGCGATGTTGAAGATGTCCGCCGAAGTCGATACCGCGCCGGCGAGGCTCAGCGCGACTGATCCGGCGAGGGCGGCGAAGGTGCAGATCAGGACAAGGGCGCGCATCGAACGAGTTTAGAAGCCCGCCTGCGTTCGCGAAAGCGGCTTGCGCGGGGCCAGGGTGCGGCCTGCTGCTCTTGCCGCCGCTCACCGCCCCGGCTAATCGCTCCCCATGAAGCTCTCCGATTTCGATTTCGACCTGCCCGAAGACCGCATCGCGCTGCGCCCGGCGCGGCCGCGTGATTCCGCCCGCCTGCTCCATGTGAGCGATGGCGCGATTGAGGACAGAGGCGTCCTTGATCTGCCCGATCTCTTACAGCCCGGCGATTTGCTGGTGTTCAACGACACCCGTGTCATTCCCGCCGCGCTCACCGGCGTGCGCCCGGCGCGCGCTGTCGGCGGCGGCGGAGACGCGGCGATCGAAATCAATCTGCACAAGCGTGACGGCGAGGCGGTGTGGCGCGCCTTTGCACGGCCCGCCAAACGGCTCAAAGAAGGCGATACGCTCACCTTTGATGGCGGGCTGACGGCGCAGGTCTCCGACAAGCTGGAGGGCGGAGAGATCGTGCTGGGCTTTGACCGGTCCGGGGTTGAGCTGGACGCGGCCATCGTGGCCGCCGGGGCGCCGCCTCTGCCGCCCTATATCGCGTCAAAGCGGGCCGCGGACGTGGCCGATCTTGAAGACTATCAGACGATCTACGCCGATCCGGAGAAGTCGGGATCAGTCGCCGCGCCCACGGCGGGGCTGCACTTTACAGATCGTCTGTTCGAGGCGCTGGCGTCTCGGGGCGTCGCCACCACCCATGTCACTCTGCATGTGGGCGCCGGCACGTTCCTGCCGGTGAAGACGGAGAACCTTGAAGACCACCAGATGCACGCCGAATGGTATCAGATCAGCGACGAGACCGCCGGCGCGATTCGCGCGGCGCGAGCCGCCGGGGGTCGGATCATCGCGGTGGGGACCACCTCGCTGCGGACGCTGGAAAGCGCGGCGGAGCCCGACGGCACGGTGCGGGCCGAAGCGCGCGAGACCGACATCTTCATCACGCCGGGCTATCAGTTTCGGGCCGTGGACGCTTTGATGACCAATTTCCACCTGCCCAAATCGACGCTGTTCATGCTGGTGTGCGCGCTGGCCGGATTTGAGGAAATGCACGCCGCCTACGCCCATGCGGTGGCGTCAGGCTATCGCTTCTTCTCTTACGGCGATTCAAGCCTGCTCTGGCGCGCAGATCAGAGCGTTCCCGTCACATAGACCAGTCCGACGGCGAGGATGATCTGGCCGGCATTGATCAGCACGCTGATCTTGTGGCCGGTGTCGAACTTTTCCTTCGCGCCGGGCTCGCCTTCCAGCTGCGCGTCGCGCCAGACATTAATCCTCGGGACCAGAACCTGGCGCACGCCCAGCGTCGACAGCGCGATCGCCCAGGCCGCGATGGACCAGGATTCCCCGATCAGCATCAGCGCCACTGCGCACAGCCCCGCGATCGCCGCGACGAAGGCGTAATAGGCCGGAAACACCGCGCGCAGGAAGCGGCCGGCGGTCTGTTCGGGCAGGGTGGCGAACACGGTGGGCGCCACGACGATCGGGAAGAACACCATGGCCCCGAACAGGCCTGCGGCGGCGAACAGGGCGATGAATTCAGACGCGGTGGTGATCACGGGCATGGGCGGGTCCTTCAAGCTGCCGGGCAAGCTAGTGCATTGACGCCGCCGCGCCAGCCGCCCCGGCGCCGCGCGTCAGGGCCGGTAGCGCACGCCGGGCGTCTCCTTCATGCGCAGCTTGGCGGTGAGATTGGCAAACTCGGTGAGCACGCTGCGGGTCTCGGCCGGGTCGATGATCTCCTCGATCCAGTAACGCTCGGCGGTCTTGAACGGTGAGGCGAGATTACGCATGGCGCTGGAGAGTTCCGCCTTCATGGCGGCGGGATCCTCGGCTTTCTCAAGCTGGCTCTTGAACGCGGCTTCGACCCCGCCTTCCAGCGGCAGCGAGCCCCAGTCGCCGCTCGGCCAGGCGTAGCGATAGCGAAAGCGGGTATGGTCCATCATCGCAGCGCCGGCCACGCCATAGGCCTTGCGCACCAGGATCGTGCACCAGGGCACGCTCGCCTGATAGATCGCCGACAGGGCCCGCGCGCCGTGGCGGATCGTGCCGGCCTGCTCGGCGCGGCGCCCGATGACGAAGCCGGGCACGTCGACAAAATGCACAACGGGCAGCCGGAACGTCTCGGCCAGGTCCACAAACCGCGTGACTTTCTGGGCCGCCTCGGCCGTCCAGCCGCCGCCATAGACCTGCGGATTGCTCGCCAGCACCGCTACGGGCCAGCCGTCCAGCCGCGCGAACGCCGTGATCACGCTGGTCCCGAAATGGCGGCCCATCTCAAACACTGTTCCGGTATCCAGCGTGCTCGCCAGGATCTTGCGCATGTCATAGCTGTAGCGCTTGTCGCGCGGCACGATTTCGCGAAGGCTCTCATCGCTCCGGTCCGGATCATCGCGCACGGGCTTTCGCGCCGGCGCCTCGCCGACACTGTCAGGCAGGTAGGACAGAAACCATTTCGCCGCCGACATGGCGTCGGCTTCGCTCTCATAGGCGTCGTCGGCGGCCCCGGCGGCCAGCTGCAGGTCTGCGCCGCCCAGCTCCTCCTTGGTGACGTGCTCGCCAATGCCGGCCACCACTGGCGGGCCGGCGATGAACATCTGCGAGAGCCCCTTCACCATGACGCAGTAATGGCTCGACACCGCCCGCGCCGCCCCCAGCCCCGCCACGGGCCCCAGCGCCAGGGAGATCACGGGCACCCGCGACAGGTTCGCCACCACATGGTCCCAGCCCGGATTGAACGGGACATAGCTGGCGCCCATGTCGAGGATCGATTTCACCGAGCCACCGCCGCCCGTGCCCTCGATCAGACGGATCAGCGGCAGGCCCAGCTCGCCGGCCATTTTCTCGGCCTCGATCTGCTTTTCGATGATCGCGGCGTCCGCAGCGCCGCCGCGCACCGTGAAATCATCGGCCACCACCGCGATTTTGCGCCCGCCGATCATCCCGCGCCCGAACAGGCAGTTGGCCGGGATGAAACCGGTGAGCTCTCCATCGGGTCCGGTCTGCGGCGTCCCGGTGATCGAGCCGATCTCTTTAAAGCTTCCCGCATCCAGCAGAAGATCAATGCGTTGGCGCACATTCAGCCGGCCTGCATCGGCCTGGCGCTTGAGTTTTTCAGGCCCGCCCATGGCGCGCGCCAGACTCTGGCGCTTGCGCAAATGCTCGATTTCGTCTTTCCAGCTCATCTCTATCCCGTTCGCCGCAGGAAGCGTCAGATTTGATGAGCAGTTTCCCCTTTGAAATCGCCGCCGTCGATGGCGCCGCCCGCACCGGGGTGTTGAAAACGCCCCGCGGCGACATCGCAACACCCGCCTTCATGCCGGTGGGCACTGCGGCCACGGTGAAGGCGCTGTATCCAGATCAGGTGCGCCAGACCGGCGCCGACATCATTCTGGGCAACACCTATCACCTCATGCTGCGCCCGGGCGCGGAGCGGGTGAAGCGGCTCGGCGGGCTGCATGAATTCATGCGCTGGGGCGGGCCGATCCTCACAGATTCAGGCGGATTTCAGGTTTGGTCGCTGGCCGGCCTTCGCAAGATGAGCGAGGAGGGCGCCGCGTTCAAGAGCCATCTCGACGGCTCCTCTCACATGCTCACCCCGGAACGCTCCATCGAGATCCAGGCGGACTTGCTGGGCGCCGACATCTCCATGCAGCTGGACGAGTGCACCAATTATCCCGCCACCCGCGACGAGGCGGCCAGCTCGCTGCAGCTCTCTCTGCGCTGGGGCGCGCGCTCCAAGGCGGCGTTCGGCGAGCGGCCGGATCAGGCGCTGTTCGGCATCGTTCAGGGCTCCACTTACGAAGATCTGCGCAAGGAGAGCGCGCAAGGGCTCGTGGACACCGGCTATGACGGCTACGCGGTGGGCGGGCTGGCGGTGGGCGAGGGGTTCGAGATGATGTGCCAGGTGCTCGACGTGACGACGCCGCACCTGCCGGCGGAACGCCCGCGCTATCTCATGGGCGTGGGCAAACCCGTCGATCTGGTGGAGAGCGTGGCGCGCGGGATCGACATGTTCGACTGCGTCCTGCCCACACGGTCGGGTCGCCATGGTCAGGCCTGGTCGGATTTCGGCCCGATGAATCTGAAGAACGCCCGCTTCGCCGAGGACAAAGAGCCGCTGGCGCCCGAGATCGATTGCCCGGCCAGCCGCGATTATTCCAAAGCCTATATCCATCACCTGATCCGGGCGGGCGAATATCTCGGCTCCATGCTCCTGTCCTGGCACAATATCGCCTACTACCAGCACCTCACCGCACGCATGCGCGCGGCGATCGCAGCGGGCGAGTTCGAGAATTTCCGCAAGGAGTTCCGGGCGAAATGGGATGCCGGGACGGGGCAGGGCGCCTAGCCAGATCCGCCCGCCCAGGCCTTGTCCGGCCGGGCCCCTGGCGTCTGATCGCCTCGATACCGCACAAAGAAAAGGCGCCGGTCTTTCGACCGGCGCCAAGCGTGGGCGCGCCGCTAGGGGAGGATGCGTTGCGCCGGAGCCGAAGCCTGCAGAGGCGACTTCGACCCGAGATCAGACCGAATTAACGCGTACCATCGTCTTCGGTTTCATCGTCTTCAGTCTCATTTTCTTCTGTTTCGAGCGGATTATCGCTCAGCATATAGTCGGAGGCTTCGGCCTCGTTGAAGGTCGGCATCTGCATGATTTCGTCGTCCGTGTAGCGGATCTGCAGAACCTGTTCGCCCTCATAGTCGGTGAGCCGGAAGTTCGAGCCGCTGAGCTGGACTTCGCGTCCGCCGATATCGAGAAAGCCGCCTGTTTCCAGAACGATGGCGCTGGGGTTCTGGGCGTTGGCGCCGCCACGAACCCGCTCGATCTCGCCAATCTTCTCCCCGGTGCGCGAATAGACCGCGGTGTTCACCCATTCATGGCTGTCGGTCCATTCAGCGGTGTCGCTGTCATTGTCGGCTGAATCGTCGCCACTGGCGCCATAGGCGGTCCGCTCGACACCGGAGCCGGTCCGGCCATAGCCGTCCTCCGCCTCGTCCGAGGATTCGCCGTCTTCGCGGCGGTCAGCGCTGGAATAGGGCGCGGAGTTCTGCTCGAACTCGCCGCGGTTTTGATAATCCAGCGTCAGGGCGTCTTCACCTTCGCGCTGCTGGTTGGACCAGTCGCGCCCCTCCATGGAGACCGAGCGTTCACCCATGGTGTCGGTGACGATGATGAGGACGATGGGGTCGGCCTCCAGGCCGGCGCCGTCCTGCTGGACGCGGCTCACCGCGCCGAGGCGGGTGTCGTCCTGGGCGTAGACATCCTGACCAACCAGGGTGTTGTCTTCGCTCCAGCCGGCCTCAGACGCCACCGGATCGTCGTTCATGCCGGTCCTGCGATCCATTGCGGATCCGGTATCGGTCCAGGCCACGCTGAACGGGTCGCCGGACGCGCTCGTGCCGGATTCACTAGTGGAGGACTCGCTCCCGCTGGCGGTGTCCTCGGTCTCGGACGCACGCTCAGCGGCGCTCTCTCGCTGATCGTCCGTCTCCAAAGCCACACGCGTGTCCGTGGACGCGACGCTGGGTCCAGGTCCGTTGTTCTGGCTGGCGTCGGTTTGGGCGACCTCCACTTCGGTCTCGCTTTCATCAGAGCTTTGCGTGGCGGCAGCGGTGCTGTCGCCATCATCAGAGGCGGAGCTGGACGTGCTGGCGGTGGCCCGACTGGCCATGCGCGTCGCGTCGCTTTCGTCCGACGCGCTCGCCAGAACCGTGGCCCCGGCGGCCCGGTCCTCATCGCTCTGGCCGTCATCGCCCTGGCCCTGATCGCCCTGGCCCTGACCGGCACGGCTGGCGTTGGAGGCGGTCACCGTTTCGGATTGAGCCTGTTCAGACTGCGCCTGTTCGGGCTGCGCCTGGCTGGACGCGCCGCCGGTGAATGCCGGCATTCTGGCGATCTCGTCCGCCGTGAAGTCCAGCGTGATCAGGGTGAAGTCCGTCATGGCGGAGGCGGCGGTGTCGCCGCTGGCGTCTCCATCATCTCCATCACCGCGGCCGAACTCCCACCAGCGGCGCTCGGTCGTGGTCTCGTCGTCGGAGGCGGACTCGCTCGGCGTGCCGGTGCGGCCCTCGCGCATCACCGTCCAGCCTGCGGGCAGGGCGTCGCGAGTGATCACGGTGGCTTCGTCGCTGAGCAGGCGAATATGGCGCATGCCCTCATCGAGGAAGCCGGCGGTGTCCAGCACCAGCGCGCGGACCCCGTCGCCAGAGTCGCTCAGGCGCACCTGATTGACGACTCCGACCTGATCGCCGGCCTCGTCATAGACCGCAGCGTTGACCCAGGCATGGCTGGTTTTCCAGTCGGCGGCGTCAGGTGCGGCCTGGGTGCGCGCCTGGGCATTATCGGCCTGCGCCATTGCGGGCGCGCTCATAAGGGCGGCGACTGCGGCGGACATGAGAAGTCTGGACATTAAAAACCTCCTGTTTGCGTTCGATAAATACTCGCCAGTGCTCGGGCCGATGACCTGTGCAGCGAATAAATGGAACGATCAGAATTAAAATACAGAACGGCGTGCTTTCACGCCGGAAGCTTTCTGCGGTGCGATGATCGCATCGCTTTCGGGCATCAGCCCCCCGATAACGTCGCCTTTATTGGAGGGTTCCAGATTTCACCGCCACAGGCTGAAAAAAGGCCCGCAGCGAACTCTGCGGACCTTCTTTTGAGGGGCCGATAGCGCCGGACCGGCCGAACAGCCTGATTCCCCCTAGTCCCAGTGGGACGTTGCGGGCCCCTCGCGCTCAAGACTGTCGATCAGAAGGGTGCGATCGCACTCCAGCGCGTCAAAGGCGCCGCGCAGCCAGGCCCTGCGCTTCAGCGCCAGCTCGCGCTCTCGCCGGGCGGCGGCCTCGGTCTCGCCGGCCCGGCCGAAAAAGCGCACGACGGGGCGGGCCGGGTTCAGCCCCACCACCGCATCCACCGCAGCGTCCGTGGCCATGTCCGGCAGATCATCGGAGACGTCGCTGGCGAACTTGCGGGTGCGCTCAACGCCGCCGTCCGCCTCGTGCTGGTTTGTGGCTTGCGGAGCCGGCGCCTCCAGATCGGGGCCGAGATGTACCGTCAGGCGCGCAATGTCGCGCGCCGCATTTACACAGTCCACCCGGGCGCCCTGGCCGCCATAGGGCGTCGCCGCGGTGCGCGCGTCTTCTTCCAGGACAATCTGACCCGGACGCTCGCGCGCGAGCCCCAGCGTGTCCCCGGCCACGTCGCCGGCGTCCGGCGTGCTGGAGCATGCGCCAAGCAGCGCCGCTGCGGCGAGCGACGCAGCGAGAGGCTTGAAAGCCGAGTCATTCATGGTCTGCAACCTACCCCAATTTACAGGTGCGGTAACCGCCCCGTCTTGCGCTGTAAAAGGGGCTGACAAGCGGGGATGTACCGCTTGACCCTCGCACCGGGCGCGACTAGTTTCCGCGCCTCTCGACGGGGCCAATTCGCCGCCGCGTCTGGGAGCCGATAGCTCAGCTGGTAGAGCAACTGACTTTTAATCAGTAGGTCCAGGGTTCGAACCCCTGTCGGCTCACCACCCACCTTGAAAACAAATCGATCCGGGGTGGTGCGAGACGGTCGCGTGCGGCCCCGAGGCGCTCGTCCGCCGTTTGGCGCGCGCGCCGGTTCAAGATGTCCACGAAAGTCGGGCGGGATTAGGCTCGGGTTAAGTATCGCGGCATAATCCTATGTGAGACGCATGAGGATCGCCATGACCGCTGCCGTACAAGCCGCCCCCCCCGCCGCCGAAACGGCGTACCAGACCATGGATGCGGCGCATGCGGCGGTGGAATTCATGGCCGGGCGCGGCCTTGTTCCGACGCCGGAAAATTTCCGGGTCTGGACCGCCTATGTTTCAAAGAACAACGCCGCGCTCTGCGAGGCGGTCGACGGTCGGATCCAGGCGGGTGATCCGATTGATGAAGCCTTTTGCGCAAAGCTTTACGCTTCTTTTTTCAGCTATCGCAGGGTTGACGACGACTCCCTTAAAGCCGGCGCCGCCGCTTCGGGTGCGCTTGTCGGTCTCAAAACGCGGCTCAATGCAGCCGTCGAGGCGCACCAGGAGTATGACGGAGCGCTGGCCAGCGGCGGTCAAACCCTGGCGTCGGCGCGCGGCTCTGAAGAGGTGCGCAACGCCCTGAAGGTCCTCAGCTCCGCCAATCGCCTGATTGAACAGCGCTCGTCTGATCTGGAGAAAGATCTGCAGCAGACGCTCGTTGAGATGAACAAGCTGAAAAGTGATGTCGAGGCGCTGCGGGTCGAAACGCTGAAAGACGGCCTGACCGGGCTGGCTAATCGCAAGCGCCTGGATGAGGCGTTGCTGGAGGCGGTTCGCACCGCCCACAAGAAGGCGCGACCGCTGTCGGTGGTGATGTGCGATATCGATCACTTCAAGCAGTTCAACGATACATGGGGTCACCAGACCGGCGATCAGGTGATCCGCTTCGTGGCGTCGGTGTTGGCGGCCGCGGCGGAGCCGAGCTACACCGTCGCGCGCTATGGCGGTGAGGAATTCGCCATCATCATTCCTGATGCGTCCCTGAGCGAGGCCGGCTCCTATGCCGAGACCGTTCGCGTGCGCATCGCGCGCAAGCGCCTGGCCCGGCGCAAGACCGGTGACGATCTGGGTCATGTGACGATTTCCATGGGGGTCGCCACCCTGCACACAGGCGAACAGCGCCAGGCTCTGCTGGAGCGGGCGGACAAGAATCTCTACCAGTCCAAACGAGACGGTCGCAATCGCGTGACCTACGAAATGGTGCGCTAGCGCGGCGTGGGTTCAGGCTCGGCGCTGCTGGGCGCGCCCCGCGTGCCTGGCCAGTTTCGCCATGGCGTCCACCAGCTCGGCGTAGCCGTCCGGGGTCAGCGGCTTGACCCGGTAGTCCTGGGCGCCCAGAGCGAGCGCCTGATTGCGGTCGGCGGCGATGGCGGAGTTGGACAGCACCATCACGGCCGCGTCCGCCAGAGACGGGTCGGCGCGCACTGCTTCCAGCACGTCGAAGCCGGTCATGCCGGGCATGCGCAGATCCAGTATGATCACGTCAGGGGTGAACTTGCGAAGCTGAGTTAGCGCCGCCCGGCCGCTTTCGGCATAGCTCAGCGTGTGCCCGCCCCCGTCCGCGTCCAGCGCGTCCTCCAGGAAGATAAACTCGGTGGGGTCGTCGTCCACGAGCAGAATATTCATCGCCTGGATCATATCTCCAGTTCACGCAGCTCAAGGTTAAGGTCTCCTGACCCGAGCGTGAAGATTCACCTTTCGCGGGTGATCGCGGCCAGGAAAGCCTCGCCATAGCGCTCCAGCTTGCGGGCCCCGACGCCAAAGCATTCGGCCATCTGGTCCAGCGTGGACGGCTTGTTCAGCGCCAGCTCGATCAGGGTGCGGTCGGCGAACACGGTGTAGGCCGGCTTGCCGGTTTCCTTTGCGATTTCCAGGCGCAGCTTGCGCAGGGCCTGGTAGAGATCGCGGTCGGGCTCGCTGTGAAGCGCTTCGGCCGCGTCGGAGACCGGGCGCGAGCGCGCGCTCTTGGTTCCGCGCGCCTCTTCAGGCGGTCTCAGCCGGATGGGCTGGCGGCCGAACAGGATCTCCTTGCCCTTGGGCGTGATCACCCATTCGCCATGGCCGTCCACCGGCTGATCGATGGCGCCGTGGGCGAAGAGCTGACGGAACACGCTCATCCACTGCTCCTTGGAGAGCTCTTCGCCGACCCCGAACGTGGGCAGCTGGTCGTGGCCGCGAGCGAGCACCTTCTCGGTCTTCAGGCCGCGCAGGACGCTGGTCAGATGCTCCAGGCCGAAGCGCTGGCCGGTGCGGGCGATGGCGCTCATGGCTTTCTGGGCGTGGACCGCGCCGTCGATGAGCTTGGGCGGGTCGTCGCACAGATCGCAATTGCCGCAGGGCTCGGCCTCGTCGCCGAAATATGACAGCAGGGTCTGGCGCCGGCATTGCGGCGCCTCGCAATAGGCGATGAGCGCGCCGAGGCGGCGCAGCTCCATCTGCTTGCGGGTCTCGTCTGACTCGCTCTCGGCGATCTGGCGACGGCGCAGGGCCGCATCGGCGAGCGACCACAGCATGAGCGTGTCGGCCGGCTCGCCGTCGCGTCCGGCGCGGCCGATTTCCTGGTAGTACGCCTCGACGCTCTTGGGCAGGGCGGCGTGAAGCACATAGCGCACGTCCGGCTTGTCCACGCCCATGCCGAAGGCGACCGTGGCGCACATGACAACGCCGTCGCCCTTCACGAACTCGTCCTGGCGCCAGGCGCGCACCCCAGACTCGAGCCCGGCATGGTAGGCGAGGGCGTAGACGCCTTCGGCCTGGAGCTTGTCGGCGAGGTCCTCGCAGGCCTTGCGGCTGGCGCAGTAGATGATTCCCGAGCGTTCGGGCCGCGCCTTCACGAAGGCGAGCACCTGGGCGTGTCCGGACCGCCGCGCACCGCAGGCCAGATGCAGGTTGGGCCGGTCGAACCCGGCGACGAATTCGGCCGGCTCGCGGGTGAACAGGCGCTGGGCGATGTCGCGCCGGGCCGCCGCGTCGGCGGTGGCGGTGAAGGCGGCGATCTGGGGCCGGCCCGCGGCCTCGGCGAGCTCCTTGATACGCAGATAGTCGGGGCGGAAATCATGGCCCCACTGGCTGACGCAGTGGGCTTCGTCCACCGCGATCATGGTGAGGTTGGCGCGCCCCAGCCGCTCGGCGAGGCCCGGCGCGGCCAGGCGCTCCGGGCTCACATACAAGAGGCGCAGGGTGCCGTCGTCCAGGCGCGACCAGGTGTGCTCGCGGTCCTCGGGGCTGTCGGCGCTTGTCAGACTGCCCGCCTCCACGCCGCTGGCCTGGAGCGCGGTCACCTGATCACGCATGAGCGCGATGAGGGGCGAGACCACCAACGTCAGGCCGCCGCGCACGATGGCGGGCAGCTGATAGCACAGGGATTTGCCGCGCCCGGTGGGCATGACCGCCAGCACGTCACGGCCGGCGAGCACCTGATCGACGATCTCTTCCTGGCCGGGCCGGAAATCACGAAAGCCAAACACTTCGGCCATGGCAGCACGGGCGTCGTCGAGGCTCTTGCGAGGGGCGGCGGGAGAATCGATGTCGGCCATGGCGTGCAGGCTAAGGCGCCTTGGCGCCGGTGCAACGGCCCGCGGCGGTCAGGCCACTTCGCGAGGCAGTTTGAAGACCACGTCTTCCTCGGCCACGCGCACCTCCTCGATACGAACGGCGAACCGGTTCGCGATGGCGGCGACGAGATCCTCCACCAGCTCTTCCGGGGCGCTGGCGCCGGCGCTGATCCCGACGCGGACGGCGCCCTCGAACCAGGCCCAGTCCACATCGTCGGCTTTTTGCACAAGGTGGGCGTCCCGGGCGCCGGCGCGCTTGGCGACCTCCACGAGGCGCACCGAATTTGACGAGTTGGGCGCGCCCACCACCAGCACCAGATCGGCGGTGGCGCCGATGGCCTTCACCGCCTGCTGGCGGTTGGTGGTGGCGTAGCAGATGTCTTCCTTGTAGGGCGTGGCCATCTCGGGAAAGCGGTCCTGCAGGATTCCCACGATCTCCTCGGTGTCGTCCACCGACAGGGTCGTCTGGGTGACGAAGGCCAGATTGGCCGCGTCCTTCGCCTCAAAGGTTCTGGCGTCCTCCACCGTTTCGATGAGGTGAATCGCCTGATCAGGCAGCTGTCCCATCGTGCCGATCACTTCAGGGTGGCCGGCATGGCCGATGAGCAGGATCTCCTTGCCGTTCTTGTGGTGGCGCTGCGCCTCCACATGGACCTTGGAGACCAGAGGGCAGGTGGCGTCCACATAGAGCATGTCGCGCGCCGCCGCTTCGGCGGGCACATGCTTTGGAACGCCGTGGGCGGAGAACACGACCGGCCGGTCGTCCGGGCACTCGTCGAGTTCTTTTACGAACACCGCGCCCATGGCTTTCAGCCGGTTGACCACATGCTTGTTGTGAACGATCTCGTGGCGCACATAAACCGGCGCGCCATAACGCTCCAGGGCGCGTTCGACGATCTGGATCGCCCGGTCCACACCGGCGCAAAACCCCCGCGGACTGGCGAGAAGCAGAGTCAGGGCGCTGTCTTCAGACATGAAATCTCCGCATACCGGCGCTGGCGGGCGTTGCGGCGAGCCCTCGCGCGTAATAGACAGCCTGTATCAAACCTGTGCGCTCGGGCAAGGGGAGCTCGCCGCGTCACAGCTTAACCCTTCATTTGGGGATCATTTATGCGTCTTAAAGCCCTCACCGTCTTCGCCGCCGCGCTGGCTCTGGCCGGATGTCAGTCGGTGCGCAACCCGCTGAGCGAGCCCGAGCCCAATCCGGGTCCGTGCCCGAACGCGCTGGCGCTCTATGACGCGCACCGGCTGGTGCAGATCAACGGCGAAGACCTCGTCTACGAAAATGTCGGCTTCACCGGCGAGATCACCAATGTGGTCAGCCGCTGCCGCTATACTGACCGGAATGCGACCCCGATCGATATGGAAGTCGGTGTCCGCATGGCGTTCGGGCGCGGTCCGGCCGCGCAAGGTTCGACCCACACCTATAACATGTTCGTCGCGGTCACCGGGCTGGACAGTGTGGTGATCGAAAAGCAGGTGTTTCCGGTCACCATCGAGTTTCGGCCGGGTCAGGACCGGGTCGAAGTGACCGAGATTTTTGATCCTGTCGCAATCCCGCGTGCGGGCGCTGAAACCTCCGGGGTGAATTTCGAGGTGCTGGTGGGCTTTGAACTCAACGAAGACCAGCTCGAGTTCAATCGCTCCGGTCTACGTTTCCGCGTCGACGCCGGTCAGGACTGACCGATTTTCCATGAACAGCGCGGCTTGCCTTGAGGGCCGCGCCCTCGGGACGACCCGCTATGACCTCGCTCATCGCCGCGCTTTCCAAAACCGTGTCGGACGCCTTCGCCGCGGAGGGCCTGCCCGCCGATCTTGGGCAGGTGAATGAAAGCGGGCGCCCGGACCTGGCGCCCTATCAGTGCAATGGCGCCATGGCGGCGGCGAAGCTTGCAAAGCAGAACCCGCGCGCCGTCGCCGAGGCGGTGACGCAGCGGCTTGCGCAAAGCGCGCCGGACCTCGCCGTCGAGATCGCCGGACCCGGCTTTCTCAACCTGACGCCGGCTTTGGGCGCCTATGAGGCGCGCGCCGATGTCATCGCCGCCGATGACCGGACCGGGGCGGGGACCGCCTCTGCGCCAAAGACCGTGATGCTCGATTTCGGCGGTCCGAACGTCGCCAAGCCCATGCATGTGGGCCATTTGCGCAGCGCGGTGATCGGCGACTGCCTGCAGCGCCTGCTGGCGTTTCGCGGTCACAAGACGATCTCCGACGTGCATCTGGGCGACTGGGGCCTGCAGATGGGCCACCTCGTCACTGAGCTTGAGGACGAGCAGCCCGGCCTTGTGTATTTCGACTCGGGCTTCACCGGTCCCTATCCCGACACAAGCCCGGTGACGATCGAGGATCTCTCGCGGCTTTACCCCCAGGCCTCGGCCAGGGCCAAGGACGACGCCGAGCGCAATGCGCGCTCCCAGAAGGCCACCGCCGAGCTGCAGGCCGGACGGCCCGGCTACCGCGCGCTGCTGGCCCATTTCATCGCGGTGTCGATTCTGGCGCTGAAAGCCGATTACGAGGCGCTCGGCGTCAGCTTCGATCTGTGGAAGGGCGAGAGCGACGTCAATGACCTCGTCCCCGCCATGGTCGCGGATATGAAGGCGAGCGGCGTCGCCGAGGAAAGCCGGGGCGCCTGGATCGTGCGCGTGGCCGCGGAGGCTGACAAGAAAGAGCTGCCCCCGCTCATCCTGGTCTCAAGCCAGGGCTCCTCGCTTTACGGCACCACGGATCTGGCGACGATCCTGGATCGGCGCCGCGCTTTTGATCCAGACCTCATACTTTATGTGGTGGATCTGGCGCAATCTGATCATTTTGAACAGGTTTTTCGCGCCGCCGTGAAAGCGGACCTGGCGAAGCCCGGCGGGCTGGAGCATGTGAAGTTCGGCACGGTGAACGGCGCCGACGGCAAGCGCCTGCGCACGCGCTCGGGCGGAACTTTCAAGCTGGCCGACCTTATCGGCGAGGCACATGAGCGTGCTCGCGCCCGCCTGAACGAAGCCGGCCTGGGCGCCGAGCTGTCGGCAGTCGAGTTTGATGCGGTGGCGCGCATGGTCGCCAACGCCGCGATCAAATTCTCCGACCTCTCCAATGTGCGCACCACCAATTACATCTTCGATCTCGATCGCTTCGTCAGCTTCGAGGGTAAGACCGGACCTTATCTGCTGTATCAGGCTGTCCGGGTTAAGTCCCTGATGCGAAAAGCCAAAGAGAAGGGTCTTGAGCCGGGTCCGGTGCAAGTCACCGATGCGGCTGAAGCCGCCCTGATCCGGCGCCTGGACGGGTTTGAGATCGCGCTGGAGCGCGCCGAAGCCGGGCGCGCGCCGCATATATTGTGCGAGCACACCTATGGTCTGGCCCAGGCGTTTTCCGGCTTTTACGCGGCGTGCCCGATCCTGCCGGAAGAGAACGCCAGCGTGCGCGCCTCGCGCTTGCGCCTGGCTGAAACGACACTCAAACAGCTCGAGCTGGCGCTCGGCCTGATCGGCATGGACGTGCCGGAGCGGATGTAGGCTCGATGGCGCTGAGGGCGCTCTCACACATTGACTCGACTCGCGCCTCGGCTAGTTTGTTGCGCTCGCGAAGGAGCGCCGTGAGGCGGGCTGGTCGCGGGTTTACATGACGGCTCCCTTGCGGGAGAGACCGGCCGAAGACGCCGGCGCCGAAGGCGCAACCGCCCCGGAAACGCTCAGGCTGCAGGACCGCAAGAGACAAGGCCGACGCTGGAAAGCGGGTTCGACGCCGGATGGATCGAACCCCACCGAAGGAGCAATGCGCGCGCCGGTTCGCCGGGGCTTGCGGGAATCTCTCAGGTTTTCGAGACAGCGGGGGCGCGGGTGGTGCTGGCATGAGCCGGCGCCGGATGCGCAACCGCGCGAAGACTTTGGAGACATGCCCATGGCCGAGACGCTGCTTCACCGCACCCCGCTATACGACCTTCATGTGGAGCTCGGGGCCAAGATGGTCCCGTTCGCCGGCTATGAAATGCCGGTCCAGTACGAGGGTGAAGGCGTGATGGCCGAGCACCATCACACCCGCAAGCACGCCGGCCTGTTCGACGTCTCCCACATGGGTCAGGCGCGCATCACCGGCGAGGCCGGGGCGCTGGAGGATTTGATCACCGCCGATATCGAGGCGCTTGGGCCCAACCAGCAAAAATACACGCTTCTCCTGACGCCCGAAGGCGGGATCATGGACGATCTCATGATCTCCCGCCCCGAGGACGATTTCCTGTTCGTCGTGGTGAATGCGGCCACCAAGGGCGGTGACTTTGCCTATATGCGCGACCATTTCGGCCGCCGCGCCGAGCTGATCGAGCTGGACGACCGCGCGCTTCTGGCGCTGCAGGGGCCTGACGCCGTCGCGGTGATGGAGGCGCACTGCCCCGGCGCCTGCGAGCTGAAATTCATGCAGGCCGCCCGCCTGAAGCTCGCCGGTCACGACGTCATCATTTCGCGGTCGGGCTATACCGGCGAGGACGGGTTCGAGATTTCCGTGCTGAACAGCGAAGCCGAAGCTCTGGCGCGCACGCTGCTGGGTGATGAACGGGTGAAATTCATCGGGCTGGGCGCGCGCGATTCGCTGCGCCTTGAAGCCGGGCTCTGCCTTTATGGTCATGACATGGACGAGACCGTCACGCCGATCGAAGCCTCGCTCACCTGGGCGGTGGCGAAATCGCGGCGCACACGCGCCGATTTTCCCGGCGCCCGCCGCATCCTGAAACAGATCGAGGACGGCGCGGATAAAAAGCGCGTCGGCATCGTCCTCAATGACCGCGCGCCGGCGCGCGAAGGCACAGAGATCCAGCATGAGGGCGAGACTGTCGGCGTCATCACGTCCGGCGGGTTCGGCCCCACCGTAGGCGGTCCCATCGCCATGGGCTATGTGCGCGCAGATCTCGCCAAGGCCGGCACGGCGCTGGACCTGATGGTGCGCGGCAAGGCGCGCCCGGCCGAAGTGGTCAAGACACCGTTTTCAGAGCACCGCTTTTTCCGCGGCTAGACTTTCACGACAGGTTTCAAGGGGAGCATACCGATGAGCCAGACCCGCTACACCAAAGACCACGAATGGGTGCGCATGGACGGCGACGACGCCATCGTGGGCATCACCGCCTACGCCACCGAGCAGCTGGGCGACGTGGTGTTCGTCGAACTGCCCGCCGTGGGCAAGGAGTTCAAGAGAGGCGACGAGCTCGCCGTTGTTGAAAGCGTGAAGGCCGCCTCGGAAGTCTACGCCCCGATCTCCGGCAAGGTGATCGCGGTCAATGACGCCCTCGACGGCGAGCCCGGCACGGTCAATGAGAGCCCGGCCGACAAGGGCTGGTTCGTCAAGCTGTCCGTCTCCGACAAGAGCGAGCTCGACGCCCTGATGGACGACGCCGCCTACAAGGCCCACACCGACTAAGTCCGCGCGAAATCGCCGCACCGGGCTGACACGGTCTGGCTGCGGCCTATGTCGCGCCGCTGACCGATGAATTCGCACGCCGCGCCGGGCCTGTCCGCCCGGCGCGCGAGAGCTGGAGAGAGGCTGAAACGCCGATGCGCTATCTTCCTTTGACGCCTGAGGATCGTAAATCGATGCTCGAAACGGTGGGGGTCGCCTCCATCGACGATCTGTTCTCCGACGTGCCCGAGGCGGCGCGCCTGGACGGGCCGGTGGACCTGCCGCCCAAGGCGACCGAGATCGCCGTGGAGCGCGCCTTCACGCGCATGGCCAGGAAGAACCTCTCGGCCGGCGAGGCGCCGTTCTTTGTGGGCGCGGGCGCGTACAAGCACCACGTGCCGGCCACGGTGGATCACATGATCCAGCGCTCGGAATACCTGACGAGCTACACGCCGTACCAGCCGGAAATCAGCCAGGGCACGCTGCAGACCCTGTTTGAATTCCAGACCCAGGTCGCCGCGCTGACCGGCATGGATATCGCCAACGCCTCCATGTATGACGGCTCCACCTCCTGCGCCGAGGCCGTGCTCATGGCGAGCCGCGTGACCAAGCGCAAACGGGCGGTGCTGAGCGGCAATCTGCACCCGCACTACGCCAGCTCGACCCATACGCTGGCCAAATACATGGACATCGACACGGTCAGCCAGGGCGCCGAGCCGGGATCGCTCGACGATATCGCCGCGGCCATTGATGACGAGACCGCCTGCGTCGTGGTGCAGAACCCCGACGTTTTCGGCCAGGTCCATGATCTCGAGCCGCTGGCGAAAGCCGCCCACGACAAAGGCGCGCTGCTGATCGCGGTGTTCACCGAAGTCCTGTCGCTGGGCCTGATGAAGAGCCCTGGCTCCATGGGCGCGGACATCGTGGTGGGTGAGGGCCAGTCGCTGGGCGCTGGCCTGCAGTTCGGTGGACCCTATGTGGGCCTCTTCGCCTGCCGCGGCGACCGCAATTTCCTGCGCAACATGCCGGGCCGCCTGGCCGGTGAAACCGTCGATGCGGACGGCCGGCGCGGCTTCGTGCTGACGCTGTCCACGCGCGAGCAGCATATCCGCCGCGACAAGGCGACGTCGAACATCTGCACCAATTCAGGCCTCATCGCGCTGGCCTGGACGATCCACATGACGCTGCTGGGCCAGTCCGGCTTCACCAAGCTGGCGCGGATCAATCACGAGCGCGCGTGCGAGCTGGCCGACCGTCTCTCGGCGCTACCGGGCGTGGAGCTGGTCACCGACGCCTTCTTCAACGAATTCACCCTGCGCCTGCCGAGCGACGCGGCCAAAGTCGTTCAGGCGCTCGCCGACAAGGGCGTGCTAGGCGGCGTTCCGGCCAGCCGCCTTTATCCCAAGGGCGAGTTCAACGATCTGCTGCTCGTGGCCGCCACCGAAACCAATACGCCTGAAGACTTCGACGCGCTCGAAGCCGCGCTGAAAGAGGTGCTCTAACCATGGCGATGAACACTCAAGGCCGCCCGTCGCGTCCGCTGCATGTCTATGACGCGGGCGCCTACACCGACACCTTCTCCGGATCGCGGGGTCTGGATCAGGCCGAGCCGTTGATCTTCGAGCGCGGCGCGTTCGATAATTGCGGCGTCGACATCGAAGAGCCCAAGGGCACGAAAACCCGGCTCGGCGGTCTCGACCGCAAGGACGAGCTGGGCCTTCCCGGCCTCTCCGAACCCGAAGCCGTGCGCCACTATGTGCGCCTGTCGCGGAAGAATTACGCCATCGATCTCGGCCTCTATCCGCTGGGCTCGTGCACGATGAAGCACAATCCGCGTCTCAACGAGAAGCTGGCGCGGCTTCCCGGCTTCATCGACATTCACCCGCTGCAGCCGCAATCGACCGTGCAGGGCGCGTTTGAACTGATCGGCGAGCTCGCCCACTGGCTGATGACGCTCACCAACACGCCGTGCGTGGCCATGAGCCCGAAGGCCGGCGCCCATGGCGAGCTGTGCGGCATGATGGCCATTCGCGCCGCGCTGGATGCGCGCGGGGAAAGCAAGCGCCGCCGCGTGCTGGTGCCGGAAAGCGCCCACGGGACGAACCCGGCGACCGCCGTGCAGTGCGGCTTCACCGTGGACGAGATCCCGGCGGACGCCGGAGGCCGGGTGGACATGGAGGCCTTCAAGGCCAAGCTCGGCGACGACGTCGCCGGCATCATGCTCACCAACCCCAACACGTGCGGCCTGTTTGAACGGGACATCAAGGAGATCGCCGACCTGATTCACGAGGCGGGCGGCTATTTCTACTGCGACGGCGCGAACTTCAACGCCATTGTCGGCCGGGTCCGCCCGGGCGATCTGGGCATCGACGCCATGCACATCAATCTGCACAAGACCTTCTCCACGCCCCATGGCGGCGGCGGTCCGGGCTCGGGCCCGACGGTGTTTTCCGAGGCCCTCGCGCCCTACGCCCCGGTGCCATACGTGGCGCGGAAGGGGGAGAGCTGGTCCATCGTCGAGCACGAGGCGGACGCCGAGGGCGATCCCTTTGGCCGCATGGTCGCCTTCCACGGCAATATGGGCATGTTCACTCGCGCCCTGTCCTACATGATGAGCCACGGCTCGGATGGCCTCAAGCAGGTGGCCGAGGACGCGGTCCTGAACGCCAACTACATCCAGGCGCGCCTGTCCGGCGTTATGACCCAGGCCTTCGAGGGCACGTGCATGCACGAAGCCCTGTTCGACGACCGCTTCCTGGACGGCACCGGCGTCTCGACCCTCGATTTTGCGAAAGCGATGATCGACGAGGGCTATCACCCCATGACCATGTACTTCCCGCTGGTTGTTCACGGCGCGATGCTGATCGAGCCCACCGAGACCGAGAGCAAGGGCGGGCTGGATCGCTTCTGCGACACACTGGAAGGCCTCGCCAACGCCGCGAAGAACGGCGAGACCGAGCGATTCACGGCCGCGCCGCGCCATGCGCCCGCCAAGCGTCTGGATGAAACCCAGGCCGCCCGCAATCCGGTGCTGCGCTGGACCCCGGCGGAGGCGACACCCCAGGCGGCAGAGTAGATCACCAGATTTTCGTCGCTTCGCGCGGCGTGTCGGCGATCGGGCGGGCGGCCGGAAGCATCCGGTCGCCCGCTTTGCGTGTGAGAGCGAGAACAGGCTTTTCGAACAAATGATGCATGACGGCCGCGCCAGCCAGGCTCAGCGCTCCGCCGGTGATGAGAAACCCGATGGAAGACGCCGGCCCGCCGTCTGGAAACGCTCCGGACCAGAAGCGGGCGAGCGCGGCGATGACGGGGAGGTGAATGAGGTAGAGCGCGTACGACCAGTCGCCGAGGGCGACCAGGGCGCGCGGCGCCTTGAAGCTCCAGTCAAGGCACGCGGCTCCATACACCATAAGCGTCGCCGGAAGTCCGTAGGCGAGGACCCTGTACCAGCCTTCGGGCATGCTTTCATGGCCGGTCCAGGCGATGCTCGCCGTCACCGCGATCCAGCACAGGGCGCCTGCGGCGATCACGGGCACGGCGAGGGTGCGCCGGCCTGATACGACCAGGAACCCCGCACCGCACCCCAGCACGAACTCGGCGGTGAGCGGATGGGTCACGAGGTCAAATACCGGCGAGCCCGAGCTCGGGACCATGAGACCAGCGATCGCGGCCAGGCCGAGCCACGCCGCCAGAAGCACCGGCAGCAAACGCCTCGGGGCCAACAGGAGAGCGGCGAACACGAGGTAGAAATACATCTCGTGGATCATCGTCCATCCCACGAGCAGGATCGGCAGGTCCTGGTCCGGCCACAGCAGACCCGATGTGACAAGGTTCAGATCTCCGGCCTCGCGGCTGAGCACCGAGCCGAAGACTACATAACCCGCAAGAACACCAAGTGTGGCAAGCCAGTAAGGCGGATAGATCCGCGTTATCCGGGCGTAGAGGAAGCGGCCGACATAGGGCGATCCCGCCGGCATATGGCGCGTCACATACACCATCACGAAGCCGGAGATCACAAAGAACAAATCGACGCCCGACACCCCGGCGCTTGTCCAGAGCGGGCTCAGGGCGGCGTTCAGGAAGCGCAGCTCGTGCTGGGTGAGGTGCGCGATCAACACCATGACCGCCGCCACGGCGCGAAGCGCCTGTATCCACTCCAGCTTCATGGCCATGCGGCGCCCCTTTTTGCGATCATCTCCCTGATTTATGGCACGTCCTTTCGGTCTGCTGAACCGCCCGGCGCGTTAGGTTGCAAGGCCGCCTTGCTCGCAGCTGAACAGGCGCCGGTCTCGGACCAGGGATGAAAAAAGCTGTTCCCCCGGCGCCACACCCTGCGAGTCCAATCGCCATGTTACGGAAATGAAACGCAGCGCCGGGTCCGGTTTGCCTTGAAGTCGGGCCGCCCCATCTAGACATTAGGGGAGCGCGCCGGACCCCCGGCGAGGCGACATGGAGCAAGACGGTGGCGATGAACGAACCGGTCGGCGGTTGGGGCCGCAAGCAGGTCAACGGCGTGATCCAGGCGGTGCTGCGCGCCGTCGCGGTGGCGCTCGGCCTGTTTTTGCTGGTGCTCGCCGTGCCGCTTTTCTTCCTGCCGATCCCTCTGGGCCTGCCGCTGGCGCTGTTCGCGCTGCTCTTGCTGGCGGGCACGTCGAAGACCGCTCACCGCATCATCACCGACTGGCTCAAGCGCCATCCGCGCGTCTGGAGCCGGGTGAAGCACGTCTTCGACCGGTTCCACAAAGACGAGAGCTGAGGCGACACGTCGCGATCACAAGGACGTCAGGGCGCTTAAAGCCCGACGCGTACTGGCGTATACCTGCGGCCAGTCAGAGCTTGAGGTGCGTTTCGTGGTCCGATTGATCGCCAGCCTGTTCGTGTTCATCGCCGCCTCCATGGCGCCGGCCGTCGCCCAGTACGCCGGCGACGGGCCCATGGTGGACGTCTCGCTGGTGGCTGACCGGGCCTCGGTGGCGCCGGGCGAAACGGTTCATATCGGCCTGCATCAGGAGATCACGCGGGGCTGGCACACCTATTGGCGCAATCCCGGCGACAGCGGCGAGCCCACGCGCCTGACCCTGACCCTGCCCGAGGGCTGGAGCGCCGGGGAGATCATCTGGCCGGCGCCCAATGCCTATCCCCTCGGCCCGCTTACCAATTACGGCTATTCAGACGCTGTCACCCTGCCGGTCCCGGTCACTGTGCCCGAGGGGGTCGCGCCCGGCCAGGTGGAGATTCCGGCCGAAGCCACATGGCTTGTCTGCGAAGATATCTGCATCCCCGAGGAGGCGAGCCTGACGCTGAGTCTTCAGGTGGGTGAAAGCCGCGCTGACGGCCCGGGCGCGCGCCTCATCGAGGCCGCGCTCGCGGCCGCGCCGCAGCCTGCCCCGGCGGGTTTTGAGGCCGCGGTGAGCGAGGGCGAGCAGGGGCTCTCCTTCACCTTCACCGGCCCGTCGCTGGAGGGCGCGTCGAGCGTCTATCTCTTTCCCTATGTGTCCGGCCTGATCGACCACGCCGCCGATCAGCGCGTCTCCACCGGCTCCGGCGCGCTGCGCATCGATGTGGCGGGCGGCTATCTCGCCCGGTCCGGCGTGGACGGGCCGCAGAGGCTTCTGGTCGCCTTTGACACACCCGACGGCCAGCGCGTCGCCCTTGAAGCGGTGGCGGCGCCCGGCGATCCGGTGAACGCGCTCTCCTTCGGCGCCGGGGCTGCGGCGTCAAACCCCGAGGGCGCCGGCGGCGCCGGCCAGAGCCCCGCCGCGGCGCTGGTGAGCCTCTCCTTCCTGCAGGCGGCTCTCTTCGCGCTGATCGGCGGTCTGATCCTCAATCTCATGCCGTGCGTCTTCCCGATCCTCTCCATGAAGGCGCTCACCCTGGTGGACAAGCGCGGCGCCGAGCGGGGCGAAGCGCGCATGCTCGGGCTTCTCTTCGCCGCCGGCGTGATCGGGACCTTCCTGGCGCTGGGTGGTTTGCTGCTGATCCTGCGCGTCGCGGGCCTGCCTGATCTGTGGGGCGTTCAGCTTCAGGTGCCCGGCGTGGTGGCGGGACTGGCGCTCCTTATGTTCCTGATCGGCCTGAATTTCCTTGGTGTGTTTGAGCTGGGCACGAGCTTGCAGACCGTGGGGTCAGGCGTGCGCGACACCGGGCGCAGAGGCGCGGTCCTCACAGGCGTTCTCGCGGTGTTTGTGGCGGCGCCATGTCTTGCCCCCTTCATGACAGGCGCGCTGGCCTTCGCGCTGTCCCAACCGGTCTTCGCCTCGCTCACCGTTTTCGCCTTCCTGGGGGTTGGACTGGCCGCGCCCTTCGTGGTGGTGAGTTTCTTTCCCGCCTTGCTGGCTTTTCTCCCAAAGCCCGGACCCTGGATGGTCCGGTTCCGGCAATTACTCGCCTTTCCCATGTTCGCCACCGCGATATGGCTCATCTGGGTGCTCGTCGCCCAGGTGGGCGCCAGCGGCGTGATCTGGGTGCTCGCAGCCTTCCTGGCCGCGGGCTTCGCCGCCTGGGCGTTCTCCATGCGCGGCGCATTGGCGCGCGTCACCGCCATCGCCGGGGCGATCCTGGCCGTCGGCGCCGTGCTCGCCGCGGCGCGTCTGGAGCCGGTGGAGATAGGCGGCCCGACCGGCGGCGCCTGGGCGAGCTGGAGCCATGAGGCGGTGGAGGAGGCGCGCGCCGCCGGCCAGCCGGTGTTTGTGGATTTCACCGCGGCCTGGTGCGTGACTTGCCAGGTCAACAAGCTCGGCGCGCTGTCCGAAGGTCAGGTGAAGGCCGCCTTCGCCAACCATGAGGTGGCGCTCTTGCGCGCCGACTTCACCAATCGCGATTCCGTCATCGCCGCCGAGCTCGCCCGACACGGCGCGCCCGGCGTTCCGCTCTACCTGGTTTACCCTGCCGGAGGGGGCGCGCCTGAGGTGCTGCCGCCCCTTTTGACGGGTAGTCTGGTGATCCAGGCGGTGAACAGAGCCGTAGAGTAATTGTCGAAGCCCAGCTGGAGCGCTCATCATGACCCTCACGCGACGCAATTTCACCACTCTTGGCGGTCTTCTGGCGGCCTCCGCCCTGACGCTCGCCGCGTTCGCCGCACAGGCGCGCGCCGAGGCCGTGCCCGGCCAGCCCGCGCCGGCCTTCACCGGCGTCACCGCCAGCGGCGAGACCATCTCCCTGTCTGATTACGCGGGCCGGACGGTGGTGCTGGAGTGGACCAATCACGGCTGCCCCTACGTTCAGCGCCACTATGGCGGCCACATGCAGGATCTGCAGGCCTCGGCCGCCGAAGACGGCGTCGTGTGGATCCAGGTGATCAGCTCGGCGCCCGGGCAGCAGGGCCATGTGGACGGCGCCGCGGCGGTCGCCCTCAACGCGGAGCGGGGCGCGGCGCCGGCGGCGACGATCCTTGATCCTGAAGGCGAGATCGGGCGCGCCTATGACGCGCGCACCACGCCGCACATGTATGTCGTCGACGGCGACGGCCTTGTTCAATACGCCGGCGGCATCGACGATCAGCCCCGTCCCGCCGAGGGCGATCCGGCGCCGATCGCCTATGTCACCGACGCCCTTGATGCGCTGGCGGCGGGCGAGACCCCCGATCCGGCCGCGACGCGGCCCTATGGCTGCTCGGTCAAGTACGGATAAGGCTTTCAAGCCGCCGCAAAGCCCGCCACTCTGGCGACGCAAACACTGCGTCGCCGGAGTCGCCCATGCCCGAACTCATCGTCCGCGTCGTCTCCCGGCGTCTGAAACGGCCTTTCGTCATTTCCACCGGCTCACGCGTGGTGCAGACCGCCGTTCAGGTCGTTCTGACTGAAGACGGGGTTGAGGGCGTGGGGGAAGCCTCCGGCGTCTCCTATCGTGGTGAAACCGCGCAGAGCCTCGCCGCCGAGATCGAACGGGTGCGCGGCGCGATTGAGGACGGGCTGGACCGCGCGGCGCTTCAGGATCTCATGGCGCCGGGCGGCGCGCGCTTCGCCGTGGACAGCGCGCTCTGGGATCTGGAGGCGCGAACGACCGGAATTTCCGTCGCCAAGCGTCTGGGCGTCCCGGCGCCGGGCCCGCTGACCACCGCCTTCACCATCAGCCTGGACACACCTGAGGCTATGGAGGCCGCCGCGCGCGACGCCAAGGGTCTGGCGCTTCTGAAGGTCAAGCTCGGGGCGAAGGACGGTCTCGACGCCGAGCGGGCGAGGGCGGTGCGGCGCGGCGCGCCGCACGCGACGCTGATCGCAGACGCCAATGCGGGCTGGACCTTCGAGACTCTTCCCCATGGCGCCGACGCCTTGTTTGAAGCCGGGTTCGCCCTGCTGGAACAGCCCTTGCCGGCCGATTCTGATGAGGCGCTGGAGGGGTATGACAGCCCGCTGCCGCTGTGCGGCGATGAAAGCATTCAAAGCCTTGGAGATATCGACCGCGTGGCCTCGCGCTATGACGTGGTCAATATCAAGCTGGACAAGTGCGGCGGGCTCACCCACGCCCTCAAGATGGGCGCGCGCCTGCGTGAGCTGGACAAGCGGATGTTCGTGGGCTGCATGATCTGCGGCGCCCGGGCGATCGCGCCGGCCTTTCTGTTCGCTCAGGACGCCGACTTCGTCGATCTTGACGGGCCGCTCTGGCTGGCCGAAGACGACGCGACTCTTGAAATGGACGGGCGGGGCCGCATGAGCCCGCCGCCCGTCGGGCTTTGGGGCGACGGAGAGACGAATTGAGAACGATCCATGCGCCATATCTCCTGTTTCTGGGCGAGGCCGGGTCCGCCGCCGAAGATGTCGGCGCCAAGACCGCCGAGGGCGTGTATTACTGGCGGCCCGAACGGTGCATTGGCCAGAACCGCTTTGCGGGCTCCAATCTTGATCTCGGCCTGGCGGACATGACGCCGGAGGAGGCCGCCAGGGCCGGGGCGAAAACCCTTGTGATCGGCGTCGCCAACCGGGGCGGCGTGCTGTCGCCGCGCTGGACGCCGACGCTGCTGGCCGCGCTGGAAGCCGGGATGGATATCGCCAGCGGCCTGCACCAGCGCCTGTCGTCCAGCCCGGAGATCGCGCAAACCGCCGAACGCCTCGGCCGCACCCTCCATGACGTGCGCCACTGGTCCGGCGCGCAGCTGCCCGTGGGCGACGGCAAGCGCCGGGCCGGCAAGCGCGTGCTGATCATCGGCACCGATTGCGCGGTGGGAAAGAACTATACTGCGCTTGCGCTGGAAGCCGAGCTGAAGCGGCGCGGCGTGAAGGCGACGTTCCGCGCCACCGGCCAGACCGGGGTTCTGATCTCTGGAGCAGGCATCGCCATCGACGCGGTGCCGGCCGATTTCGTTTCCGGCGCGGTGGAGATGCTGTGCCCGGAAAACGAGCCCGACCACTGGGACGTGATCGAAGGCCAGGCGAGCGTCCTGCATCCCAGCTTCGCGGCGGTGACCACGGGCCTGGTTCACGGCGCCCAGCCGGACGCCATCATCATCGCCCATGAAGCCGAGCGCGCGGAGATGCGCGGATTGCCGGGCCGCGAGACGCCGAGCCTGGTGGAGACCATCCAGGCCCATCTCTCCACCGCGCGCGTCACCAATCCGGCCTGCAAGGCCGTTGGCGTGAGCCTCAACACGCGCCGCCTGGACGAGGACCGCGCCCGCGCCGCCGTGCGCGCCGCCGCGGTGCAGACCGGCTTGGCGGCCACCGATCCGATCCGCTTCGGCGCCGGCCCGCTGGCCGATGCGTTGCTGGGCGTTGAGACCGCCGAGGACTGACGCGCGTCCTCGATCGACAGGCGGGGATCAGACAAAGAAAAAGGCGCGCCCGGTCGGGCGCGCCTTCTCCTCAAAAATCTGAGATCGTCAGTTATTGGCGCCGGCCGGGGGCTCCGCGCCAGGGGCGCCGCCGGGCTGTTCGCCTTCGGGCTGTTGCAGTTCGCCCTCCGGATCGGTCTCGACCAAGCTTGCGACCTGTTGAAACACGTTGGCGTTCTCCGCCATCTGGTTTGTCAGGGTGGGGTTCTGTTCGCCCACCGTGGAGAAGAAGCCCGCGGCGTCGCGGAGCAATTTGGCTGCGACTTGCGCATGTGTCGGCATTACTGATCCCATCCTTCCATCGCGTGCGTCGGAATTAACGCATTACTCGCTAATCCCACCACGAATCCGCCCATGGGGGCAACCGTCACACTGCACGCAAGGCAAGGCGGCTCAGAGGGTCGCCGGCGCCGCCCGCCAGGCGCGCACGGCGCCAAGGGCTTCACCGCCGCGAAGCGCGATGATGAGAAGCGCCCCCGCCCAGCTGATGCAGGCGGCGATGAACAGGGCCGGGCTGAACGCGGTGGGCGCTCCGGCCACCCACTCGACCGGCGTCTCGATCCCCAGCGGGGTGAACAGGTGAAACCCGATCGCTCCGCTCATCACGCCCAGCGCGATGAACGCGCCCAGGACCTGGGAGGCCGCTTCCACGATTTTTCGCCCCGTCAGCCGCAGCCCGAGCGCCACCACGATGAGCAGCATTGCAGAGCTCAGTTCCGCCAGCCCGATGATCCAGGGACCGGCGGGATAGAACAGCTCGATCCCCGACCAGTCGCGCAAGGTGGTGAAGATATGCTCCGGTGTTTCGTGGCCGGCGAACTTGAAGCGAAGCGAGTCCAAGAAAATCGCGGAAATGAAGAGCCCGGCGGCGTAGGCGGCGAGTATGCGAATACGTGACACCATGGCGTCCCCCTAAAGGATATGGTCAGTCTTCCAGAATAGCCGGGTAGTTCGCGTCCGCGCGCTCGATATGGCTTGGAATGTCCTCCTCCCAGGTCTGTTGAACATCGCGGTTGAAATTCAGATAGAGCTTGCCGTTCACCAGGCTCCAGAATTCAGGATCGCCCTTGGCCGTATAGCCCTCGGCCATCGCCCAGGCGCAATAGCCGCCATATTGCGGAGCATAGGCGTCCGGATCGGCCAGAAAGAGATCCAGATTGTCCTGGCTTGCAAAACGCCAGCTGGCGCCATTCCACACAGTCTCGAAATCGCGCGAACCGCGCATCGGGCCGCTCTGGCTATGGTAGGCGACGACGTCATAGCCGCCCGCGCCTGTGTTCGAGAAAAAGCCTGTGTAGACAAGATCTTCGGCGAAAGCAGGGGCAGGCGGCAGGGCGGCGGCTCCGGAGATCGCTAGCACGGCGGCGGCGAGAAGCGAGGCGTGTTTCATGGGGCGACCTTTCATCAGGGCGGGCCTCTGAAACGGCCCGTGAAGCGATGGCGGAGGCTACGCGCCGTTTTGCTGACCCGCACTACACGACCGCTCGCAGATGCGTGAGCCTGGCTGCACGAGTTCGTGAAACCCGGCTTTTTTCTCTCGCGCGCGCCACTAAGTTGAGCGGGTCAGAGAGGGAGAGCTTGAGATGGCCGAAGCCATGAGCACCGCCGCGCCCGGCGAAACCAGAGCCGAGGCCTATACAAGGCTCGCCAAGGAGATTGAGGCGGTGGTCGCCGGCGAGACCAGCGATGTGGCCCGCTACGCCACGGCGGCCTGCCTGCTGGCGAACAATTTCGCGCCACGGTTTTTCTGGACCGGCTTTTACGTGGTGGATCCCGACAAGCCGCAGGAGCTTGTGGTGGGACCCTATCAGGGCACGCTTGGGTGCCTGCGCATTCCGTTCGGGCGGGGCGTATGCGGCGCGGCGGCGCAGACGGGCGAGACCCAGCTTGTGCGCGACGTGGAGGCCTTCCCCGATCATATCGCCTGCGACAGTCGCTCGAAATCGGAAATCGTCGTTCCGGTCTTTGGCGCTGATGGAAAGCTCGCTGCGGTGCTGGACGTGGACTCAGACCAGCTGGACGCGTTCGACGCCGACGATCAGGCGGGGCTGGAAGCGATCTGCCGGGTGCTTCTGACCGCTTGAACAAAAACGCCCGGGGGGCTGAACGGCCCGCCGCGGCGTCTTGTATTCAGGAATGTCCCGGCGGTTGACGCCTAGAAAATCCCGAGGAACTTGCGGCGCTTGCGCGGCTCCGGCGCGGGCGCCGGCGGTGTTTCTTCAGCCACATAGCCTTCGGGCAGCGCGGTGTAGGCGTCGCCCTCATCGGTGACGGCCTCAGACGCCGCCGCGTCCGCTTCAGACAGCGCCGTGTCCGACTGTGAGGTCTCGGCAAGGGCCGGAGCCTGCGCATCGGCGTCGATCGCTGACGTTGGAATAACAGGTTCAGGTGTGACAGGCGCCGTCGGCTTGGCCGTCTCGGCCGAAATCGCCGGATCGACGGCCTGCAGCGCCGGGTGGGGCGCGGGGGCGCAGATATCGGCGTCGCACAGGGGCGCGCTCATGGCTTTCGCCACATAGCTGGTGGTGGGCACGCCCGGGCCGCGATACTCGCCAAGGCCGAGACTGGAGCGGACGGTCTCGCGGAACGCGCCGGCGCGCACGTCGATCGAAGCGCGGCGGTCCTGCTCCTCGCGAAGGCGGGAGAGATCGGCCGGACGCGGCGCGCGCACGGCGGCGGCCACCTGGTCCATGCGGGCGCGAGTCAACGCCTCACGGGCGCGTTCGATATTCAGGCGGGTGGTCTCTTCGGTCATCACACGCTCCTGTCTTTCGGCCCCTTCACGATTTTTTAGCATACCACTCCACACCGCCGGTGCGCGAGACCATTACGACGTCGACTTCGCCGCCCACGCCGGTCTGGCTCATATGCAGATCGCTTTTGAGAATGTTTAGCTCCACCAGGGCTTTGGCGGTTTCGGCGAGCTGCTTCTTGCCAGACGCCGACACGACTTTGATGAAGGGGTTGATGAATTCTTCCTGGCTGATGGACTGGGCGGCGTTGACGAATTCGCCGGTGAGTCGCGGCAGGGACTCGGCACGCATGCGCTGCAGCACCGCGTCCATTTCCGCGTCCTCGAGCCCGGCCTCTTTCAGCGCGGCTTCGGCGGCGGCCTCGTTGGTGATGAGGTTTAGCGACAGCATCACGTCGAACATGAGCGGATGGACCCCGCGCAGGAAGGCGTGGGTCATCTCCGCCTGCGCAAACGTGCGCAGATAGGCGTTGGGCCCTTCGTCAACGCCCACAGCGGTGGTCTCGTCATGGGCGCGCTTCATCACGCCGTCCACGAAGATCGACGCGTAATAGTGGGCGTAGACCGGGAACACGTCGCCCTCGCCGAAACCGGCGAACACCAGCCCCGCATAGGGCTCCAGGAAGGCCGGCTGGGTGGCGATGAGATAGGCGAAATCAAACAGCTTGGCGCGCATCTGCTCGGCCATGCCGAACTCGCCGAGACTGTCGCGAATGAGCGCGTCGATCATGTCGCCATAGCGTTCATAAAAGGCGCGGCGGTCGAAGCTGTGAAACACTTCAAGGCGCTCACGCTCGGACCCGGCCTCGTCGTGGGTGAGGTGTTCAAGATAAAGGGTCAGAGCCGCTTCGAAGGCGTCGGAATCGCCGTCATAACCGCCGCCGGGATAGTTCAGCATCGCCTTGGCGTGAGAGAGGACAGTGAGGAAGGCGGCGCGCATGAGCGCCTCGAACTCCTCGTTCTCCTCGTTCTCCGGGAACAGGCGGCGGTTCTTGTCCAGAAACGCGAAGAAGGCGTCGGCGCAGGCGCGCACGCTGTCAAACTCGCGGCTCGCGTTCTCGCGCTTGAACGCGTGAGCGATGTGCGACCAGGACCGGCCCAGCACGTCCCCGCGCGAATACACCATGAGGGCTATGGTCTCGCTGAGGGGCAGGATCTTCTCCGCCTCCAGCGTCACCACCGGTTCTGGCCCGCCCCCATAGGTCACGGCGCTGTCGGCGGCGAGCACCACCGCCTGCCGGTTCATGATCATGACTTCAGACGTCATTTCGGCGTTCCCCTCGAAGGCCAAGTCCACCCGGCGCAGGCCAACCCCACTCAGCGCCGAGCGTTGCAGTTAATGGAACGTTAGCGCGACCGGGCCGCGGTGTTAAGTTAACAGCGTCCAGATTCGAAGAGGTGCGGCATGACGGACACGGGAACCGGCGCCCGGTGCTATTTCGGATTCCGAAGTCCGTATTCCAGGCTTGGCCTGCACAAGCTGGCCCGCGCCCGATTCGAGGGCGAGTTGATCGCCTTCACCGGTCCGCCCGAAGATGCGGGCGGCTTCGCCGATCCGGCGGCCAACAAGTACAAGCGCGACTATTACATAGAGGACGTCATCCGCATGACGGCGCGCATGAAACTGCCGCTGACGCTCCCTGAGCCCTTTGATGCGGACTGGGCGCCGGCCAATCGCGTCTTCCAGGCTGCAAAACGCGACGGCGCGGCCATGGCGTTCGCGCTTTCCGTGTCAGACGCCCGCTGGGGCGGCGGGCTGGACATCTCCGACACCGGCGTCCTGGCTGAATGCGCGGTACGGTCCGGCTGGAGCCTGCCGGACATGGAGGCGCTCAAAGCCGACGAGGAGATTCGCGCTGGGTTCAGGGCCGACCGCGCCCGCATCGCCGAGGACGGCGTATTCGGGGTGCCCTTCCTGGTCGATGGCGGCCAGAAATACTGGGGCCATGACCGCTTTGACCTGTGGGCGGAAACGCTCTGACAGGGCGCCCGCGCACAGATCCCAGACATGGTATTTCAGGAAATCTACACCGCACGCTTGGCGAAGCCGGGCTCGCCTTCGTATATGTGCGCCTGAAGTTCCAAGCGCGGCGGGTTTCCAGCCGCGCGCCATGAGACATCGAAGCGCCTGCCGGCGCACGGAGCCCTTGCATGACCGCCTTGCGCGATATCCGCCGCCAGTTCCTGGATTATTTCAAATCCAACGGCCATGAAGTGGTGCAATCGGCGCCGCTCGTGCCCCAGGACGACCCGACGCTGCTGTTCGTCAACGCGGGGATGGTGCCGTTCAAGAACGCCTTCACCGGCGCGGAAAAGCGCCCCTATTCGCGCGCGACGAGCTCGCAGAAATGCGTGCGCGCCGGCGGCAAGCACAACGATCTGGACAATGTGGGGTACACCGCGCGCCACCACACCTTCTTTGAAATGCTGGGGAATTTCTCCTTCGGCGACTATTTCAAGGAACAGGCGATCCACCATGCCTGGACGCTGATCACCAAGGAGTTCGGGCTCGATCCCGATAAGCTGCTCGTCACAATCTATCACGATGACGACGAGGCTTACGCGCTCTGGAAGAAGATCGCCGGCCTGCCCGACGAGAAGATCATCCGCATCGCCACCAGCGATAACTTCTGGTCCATGGGCGACACCGGCCCGTGCGGTCCTTGCTCTGAAATCTTTTACGATCACGGCCCCCACATTCCCGGCGGCCCGCCGGGCTCTCCGGACGAGGACGGCGACCGGTTCATCGAAATCTGGAACCTGGTGTTCATGCAGTTCGAGCAGCAGGCCGACGGCTCGCGCAAGAATCTGCCCAAACCCTCCATCGACACCGGCATGGGTCTGGAACGCATCGCGGCGGTGCTTCAGGGCGTGCACGACAATTACGATGTGGACCTGTTCAAGACGCTGATCGCCGCCAGCGAAGAGGCGCTCCACGTCAAGGCGCAGGGGCCCGAGGCCGCCAGCCACCGCGTGATCGCCGACCATCTGCGCTCTTCCAGCTTCCTGATCGCCGACGGGGTGACCCCGTCCAACGAAGGGCGCGGCTACGTGCTGCGCCGGATCATGCGCCGCGCCATGCGCCATGCGCACATGCTGGGCGCATCGCAGCCGGTGCTGTTCACGCTGGCGCCGACCCTGGCCAAAGAGATGGGCGACGCCTTCCCCGAGCTTAATCGCGCGCTGCCGGTCATCGAGGAGACCCTGCGCGCCGAGGAAGAGCGCTTCCAGCGCACGCTGGGCCGTGGCCTCACTCTGCTGGAAGAGGCCGCCGAGGGGCTGACCGAAGGTCAGGCGCTGCCCGGCGAGACCGCCTTCAAGCTTTACGACACGTATGGCTTCCCGCTGGATCTGACCCAGGACGCCCTGCGCGCCAAGGGGATCGGCGTGGATACGGCCGGCTTTGACAAGGCCATGAAGAAACAGAAGGCCGACGCTCGGGCCAGCTGGTCGGGCTCTGGCGACGCCGCCCCGGATGCGCTGTGGTTCGATCTCAAGGCGCGCCTGGCTGAAACCGGCTTTGTCGGCTACGCCGCCGAAGAGGCCAACGGCGTGCTGCGCGCCATCGTCGCCGGCGCCGAGGAAGTCGAGACGCTGAACGCGGGCGACCCGGCGGCGCTGGTGTTCGACCGCACGCCCTTCTACGCCGAAGGCGGCGGCCAGATCGGCGATAGCGGCGTCATCGAATTTGAAAACGGCGCGCGCTTCATCGTCGACGACACCCAGAAGCGCGCCGGCTCGCTCTACGCCCATATCGGCACGCTGGAGAGCGGCTCGGTGAAGGCGGGCGAGGGGGCAAGCCTGAAGATCGACGCCGCGCGCCGCGCCAGGACCAAGGCGAACCACTCGGCCACCCATTTGCTGCATGCGGCCCTGCGCGATGTGCTGGGTCCGCACGTGACCCAGAAGGGCTCCTATGTGGGTCCCGACCGGCTGCGCTTCGACTTCTCCCACGCCCGCACGCTGAGCGAGGACGAGGCGAAGGCGGTCGAGGCCCAGGTCAACGCCGTGATCCGCCAGAACGTCGCCGGCGAGACCGCCGAGATGACCCCGGACGCCGCCATCGAGGCCGGCGCGCTGGCCCTGTTCGGCGAGAAATACGGAGACAGCGTGCGCGTGCTCACCATGGGCCGCTCGCTGGAGATGGCCGGCAAGGCGTATTCGGTAGAGCTGTGCGGGGGCACCCATGTGGAGCGCACCGGCGACATCGCGCTGTTCAAGATCATCTCCGACAGCTCCGTGAGCGCAGGGGTGCGCCGGCTTGAAGCCTTCACCGGCGAAGCGGCGCGCCAGTATCTGGAAACCGAAGCGGGACGCGCGCGCAAGGCCGCCGCGGCGCTGAAAATTCCCACCGCTGATCTGGCCGAGCGCATCACCGCCCTGCAGGACGAGCGCAAGGGGCTGGAGCGCCAGCTCGCCGAAGCCAAGAAGCAGCTCGCCATGGGCGGCGGGGGCGGCGCTCAGCCGTCGCAAGCCGAAGAGATCGCCGGGGTGAAGTTCACCGGCCGGGTGGTCGAGGGCGTCGGCGGCAAGGATCTGCGCGGGCTCGTGGACGAGGCGCGTCAGGCCATGGGGTCGGGCGTCGCGGTTTTCATCGGGGTCAATGACGGCAAGGCCGCGCTCTCGGTGGGCCTGACAGATGATCTAATCGGCCGGTTCAACGCGGTGGAGCTGGTCAAGACCGGCGCAGCCGAGGTCGGCGGCAAGGGCGGGGGCGGACGTCCCGACTTCGCCCAGGCCGGCGGACCCGATGGCGACAAGGCCGAGGCCGCGCTTGGCGCGATCCGGGCGGCGCTCGCCCGCTGATGGCGCGCGTTTCACGGCCCGGCGCAGACATCCAGACGAGCGGCGACAAGCGCGCGGCCCGCGCGATCGCGGCGGCGCGGTCGCGCTTCAACCAGGCGCTCGCAGACCGGGATCTGGAGGCCATCGCCGAAACCCTGTGTGAAGACTGCACTCTGACGCCGGGCGACGACGCTGACCTCATGGCCGGACGCCAGGCGCAGCTCGACGCCTGGCGCTCGCTCATGGGGCAGGCGAGCGATCTGTCCTATGTCCGGTCCGCCAAGCGGATCGAAGTGGGAAGCGACGGCCTGCTGGCGGCCGAGACCGGCCGCTGGACGGGCGCCTGGTCGTCCGACGGCGTCATGGTGCGCTATGCGGGACGGTATTTCGCCAAATGGCGCCTTGAAGGCGATGACTGGCGCATTGCGGCGGAGGTGTTCGTCACTCTCTCGCGCGAGCTGGACGCACGGTGACGCTTTTAGGGTCCGCCTGATCAGACTTCGCCCATTAACCGGTCGTCGATCCCGTGTAGACTGAGCGAGTCAGCAAGCGGCGGGAGCGCACTATGGAGCCGGGCGGCGGCCACGATGTATGGTTGAAGGACGCGGCGGTGTTTTTGCTGGCCGCCGGGGTGGTCGTACCGTTGTTCAAGCGGGTGCGCCTCTCGGCCGTGCTCGGCTTTCTCGTCGCGGGCGTCCTGCTTGGCCCCTATGTGCTGGGCGCCATGGCCGAGCGGTGGCCGGTGCTGGAATGGGTGACGGTCTCTGATCCAGAAGCCGCCGCGCCCTTCGCCGAGCTTGGCGTGCTGTTCCTTCTGTTCTTGCTGGGTCTGGAGCTTTCATTTCAGAGGCTGTGGGCGCTGCGGCGCGCCGTGTTCGGAGCCGGGGGGCTGCAGGCGGGATTGAGCGCGGCGGCCATCGGGTCGGCCTGCGTCCTGTTTGGCCTGACCGCGCCGGCGGCGGTGGTGATCGGGCTGGCGCTGGCGCTGTCGTCCACCGCCATCGTCATGCAGATCCTCGCCGAGGAGCGCCGGGCCGCGACGCCTTTGGGCCGCGCCTCGCTGGCGGTTCTGTTGATGCAGGACATTCTGGTGGCGCCCTTCCTCATCACGGTGGGCTTTCTGGCGCGCGATGTAGGGGCCGACGGGCAGGGCGTTGCTGCGGTCATCCTCGAGGCGCTGATTCAGGGCGTCATCGCCATCACCATCATCGTGCTGATTGGCCGCTATGTCCTGAAGCGGGCGTTCCGCCTGGTCGCCAAGGTGGGCGGGCGTGATCTGATGATGGCGATCACGCTGGCCACGCTGGTGGGCGCCGCGCTCCTGACCAGTGAAGCCGGGCTGTCGCTGGCGCTGGGCGCATTTCTCGCCGGGCTCCTGCTGGGCGAGACCGAGTTCAAGCACCAGGCCGAGGTCGATCTGGAGCCGTTCAAGGGGCTGCTGCTGGGCATCTTCTTCACCACTGTCGGGATCGGGCTCGATCTGGGCGCGGTGATGGACAACCTCGTTCTGGTGTTCGGCGGTTTGGCGAGCATGCTGGTCATCAAGTTCGCCATTGTGTACGCCGCCTGCCGGCTGTTCGCCGGCAATGGACGCCTGGCGCTGGAGGCGGGGTTCCTTCTGGCGCCGGCGGGCGAGTTCGCCTTCGTGATTCTGGCCGCCGCAGCAGCGGGCGCGATCATTGATCCTCAGGCTCAGGCCATCGTGGCGGCCATCGCCGGTCTTTCCATGCTTCTCACCCCGGCGCTGGCGCGGATCGGCGCAGGTCTCGCCGCGCGCCTCGAGCCCGATGCGCCGCCGGATCTGGGGCCGGCCATAGAGGACTTTTCAGACCTTGAGGGCCATGTCGTGATCGCCGGTATGGGACGGGTGGGGCGCGCCATCGCAAGGGTGCTGGAGAGCGAGGGCGTCGAGGTGCTCGGCCTGGACCGCAATGCGGCGCGCGTGGCCGTGGCGCGCAAGGATGGCTGGCGGGCCTATTATGGCGACGCGTCAAATCCTGAGATCTTGAAAAAAGCCGGCGCAGCGAAAGCTGAGTTGTTTGCGGTTTCCGTGGATGACCCCGACAAGGCCTGCGCCATGGTCGCCGCCATTCGCGATCTGCGCAGCGATGCGCCAATTCTCGCCCGCGCCCGCGATGGAGAGCATGCGGCGCGGCTTATGGCCTCCGGCGCCACCCATGTGACGCCCGAAGCCATTGAAGCGGCACTGCAGCTGGCCGGACGCGCGCTGGAGGCGTTCGGCCTGCCCCAGGAGACCGTCCGCGACCGCCTCGCCCAGGAGCGCGACGACGAATACGCTCGGGCCGGCATGGAGCGAGAGTAGCCTGCGGCTTGTCTGGGTGCCGCACACAGCGGTGCGATGCGGCGCGCGGCGATTTTGGGATGCCGGCGTCGAAAATACCCCGCGCACAAGGCGCGGGGTATCCAGTTTACGGGTCCTTGGCCGGCATTAGACGCGGGTCTACTCGCCGCAGCACCGCGCCGGGGACGCGTAGATACCTGCGCCCGTGGCGTTGGCCTCCACCCACGAGTTCGGGGTCACCATCGCACCGCCTCTACAGCTCTCATTGTGGCGTGACCAAGGGTTGGCGTTGCCGTTGATGAACTGCACGTATCCACCCTGCGGAGCGCAGCGGAAGCTCTGCACTGCATAGTGGTGGGAGTTTGTGCCGGGCGTCCCCAGATTGGCGTACTCGACGCTGTTTCCGGTCCAGCCGGACTGATCGGCGCCGCATACAATCGCCGCAGCGCCCGTGCCGTTCGGTCCGGTGAAGAATGTGACGCAACTTGCGGCGCGAGCCTGGGCCGCAGCCGCCAGCGCCGCGTTTTCAGCACGCTGAGCGGTGGCGCGTTGCGCCGTAGCCGCCTGTTCGTCTCTCGCCGCTGCTACTGCGGCGATTTGGGTTTCGTCGGTCCGCGGCACCAGACAAGCATTGATCGCCTCCGGCGCGCCCGGCAGATAGGCCGGCGAGGCTCCGGTTGGCGTACAGGTCACCTGACAGGTCGTTGTGGCGACCCGGCCGTTTCCAACCTGCGCCTGGATCGTCCACTGCCAGACGCTTGAGATCTGATACTGGGTCATATCGATCGCGGTCTCGCATTCAGACGCATTTCCGGTGGTGCCGGAAGAGGCGAGGGTGAGGGCTTCGCTGGTCGTGGTCGACGTGCTGGCGGTGAATTCGGCCTCGCCGCTGGCGCCGCCAAATTCAAAGCCCGTGCTGACCGTCGCCGAGAAAGCGTCCATCACCTCTTTCGACGTGCTGGCCTCGGACGAGACGGTATTCTCGACGCTGCTGAACAGGGTCTGGGTGCAGCCCTGACCGCCGGCGCAACCCAGCGTCCAACTGCCCTCCGGCACGCCGAGCGTGTAGCCAGGCAGGTTGGTCTCAAGCACATAGGTGAGGCTGCCGGACGCATAGTCCCGGCCAATGCTCCTAAGGCCCTGCGCATAGGATGTCGGGCTTTCAGTCTCCCAGATCCGCGTCAGATTGGCTTCTGAATTGGTTTCGAACGCGATGGAGTTGCTCATCGGTTGCCCGGTTTGCCGGTCCAGCGCCATGATGAGGAATCGGCCCTCAGGGTCGCAGCGTCCGTCGCGTGCGAACCTCGTATCGGTATGACTGTTGGCGGCGATGATGATCGTGGTGCGAGCGCTGTCGGTCAGCGGCGACGGAAAATCCATGCACCTGAAATAATCGTCAATGACAATGAAGGTCTGCGTGGCGTTTGAGTTGTTCTGGATCCGGAGCACGCCGATGTCAGACGCCTGTGCGGCGGCTCCCGCGAACGCCAGGAGAGATGCGGCCAGAACTGAATTTGCCAGCCAGGAGGCGACTTTAGATCGGGGTCTCGAAATGCGCTGATCTTGCGGATTCATTTGTGATTCCATGACGCACAACCGCGCCATAGAAAAAAGTCGGAATGTCCATATTGCGCATTGGGAGCCCTCTTCTTGGGAGCGGCCTTGCTCAAAATGGGTCGTCCACGTAGTGCGGACTTTAGACACATGTCAAAGACGCCCAGAAACGCCTGAATTGACGAGGTCACGTTTACGGTGGTGAGGCAAGGGCGACGCGACGGCCCAAGCGTCGACCGTGGCGATATGGTCCCGACCGGCGTGGAAGATCGGCCCCAGCCCGAGCAGTATCGGCGACCGCAACGCGTCAGCGGCGGCGATATACAAAAAAGGCCGGGCGTCGCCGCCCGGCCTTTGGTCGCTTGAAAAGGGGCTCGGCCCTTAGACGATGTCTTTCATCGCTTCGGCGAAGCGCTCGCCGACCGTGTCCAGGAAGCCCTCGGTGGAGAGCCAGCCCTGCTCGTCGCCCACCAGGAGCGCGAGATCCTTGGTCATGTAGCCGGATTCAACCGTCCTGATGACGCTCTGCTCGAGCCGGTCTGCGAAGGCCATGAGGTCTTCATTGCCGTCCATGCGGCCGCGATGGTGCAGGGCGCGGGTCCAGGCGAAGATCGAGGCGATGGAGTTGGTGGAGGTCTTCTCGCCGCGCTGATGCTGGCGATAGTGGCGCGTCACGGTGCCGTGGGCGGCTTCGGCCTCGACCGTTTTGCCGTCCGGCGTCATCAGCACCGAGGTCATCAGACCCAGCGAGCCGAAGCCCTGGGCCACCGTGTCCGACTGCACGTCGCCGTCATAGTTCTTGCACGCCCAGACAAAGCCGCCGGACCATTTCATCGCCGCGGCGACCATGTCGTCGATCAGGCGGTGCTCATAGGTGATTTTCTTGGCTTCGAAGTCGGCCTTGAACTCGGCCTCGAAGACGTCCTGGAAGATGTCTTTGAAGCGCCCGTCATAGGCTTTCATGATCGTGTTCTTGGTGGACAGATAGACCGGCCAGCCGCGCTCCAGTCCGAAGCGCAGCGAGGCGCGGGCGAAATCGCGGATCGATTCGTCCAGGTTATACATGCCCATGGCGACGCCCGCGCTCGGGAAGTCGAAAATCTCATGGGTGATCGGCTCACCGCCGTCCGACGGGGTGTAGGTCATCGTCAGCTTGCCGGGGCCGGGCACAAGCATGTCGGTGGCGCGGTACTGGTCGCCGAAAGCGTGACGGCCGATGACGATCGGCTTGGTCCAGCCCGGCACGAGGCGGGGCACGTTCTTGATCACGATCGGCTCGCGAAACACCACGCCGCCCAGAATGTTGCGGATCGTGCCGTTGGGCGAACGCCACATTTTCTTCAGGCCGAATTCCTCGACCCGGGCCTCGTCGGGCGTGATCGTCGCGCACTTCACGCCGACGCCGTACTTCTTGATGGCCTCGGCTGAGTCGCGGGTGATCTGGTCGTCGGTCTCGTCGCGCTTCTCGATGGAAAGGTCGTAGTATTTCAGATCGATATCGAGATAGGGCAGGATCAGCTTTTCCTTGATCAGCGCCCAGATGATGCGGGTCATCTCGTCGCCGTCGAGCTCGACGACCGGATTGTCGACTTTGATCTTCGCCATGTTCGGACTCTTTCGTTCTTCAACATTACCGCGCGCAAGACGGACAGGGGAGGCCGCGCGCCAGGGGTGGACGGATGTCGCGCGGGTGTCTAGCACCGCGGACCGGAGAGAGAAAGGGCGCGGGTGTGCGCCCTTGCCCCCCACCATGGTCGATACGATGGATCAGGCGCCCGTTTTCATCCTGTGCCGCCCCCAGCTGGGCGAGAATATCGGTGCGTGCGCGCGCGTCATGGGCAATTTCGCGATTGCCGACCTGCGAATCGTGGCGCCGCGCGACGGCTGGCCCAATCCGGCCGCCGAGACCATGGCGGCGGGAAGCGCCGTCCTCACCAATGCGCGCGTCTTTGAAACGCTGGAGGAGGCGGTGGCCGACTGCCATATGCTGTACGCCACCACCGGCACGCCGCGCCACATGATCAAGCCGGTGATGACCGGGCGCGAAGCGATGGGCGAGATCCGCGGCGCGCTCGCCGGCGGGCGCCGCGCCGGGGTGATGTTCGGGGCGGAAAAGTCCGGCCACTCCAACGAGGAGATCGCCCGCGCCAGGGCGGTGATCTCGCTGCCGGTGGATCCGGAGTTCACCAGCCTGAACCTGGCCATGGCCTGCGGCGTGCTCGCCCATGAATGGCGTGCGGACGAGGGCGTGCCGCAAGGCTGGAGCCCCATGGAGGCGCCCGCCAGCCAGGGCGAGCTCGACGGGCTCTACGGCCACCTCCATGACGAGCTGGACCGGGCGGGCTTCTTCTACCCGCCGGAAAAGACGCCGCTGATGACGCAGAACCTGATCAATATCTTCGCGCGCGGCGGCGTCACCAGCCAGGAGGTGCGCACCCTGCGCGGCGCCATCAAGGCGCTGACCCTGGGACGCGGCAAGGCTCGCATCGTCCGCGAGGACTAGAAGACTAGGCGACTAGGTGAGAACCGGCCGCGCGATCATCAACCAGAGGATCGCCACCACCGCGAAGAAGGCGGGAAAGCCGCAGGCGAACCAGATCGCGTAGAGCCGGTCGAACGCGGGCGGCAGCGCCGTTCCGCTCGCCGCAGCGGTCTCGGCGAGGGTTTTCAGCCGCATCTGGATCCACACCACCGGCAGCCAGAACGCCCCGGTGACGACATAGAGCGCCAGCGACAGCACGATCCAGGGCTCTCCCATGGACCAGCCGGCGGCGCGCGCCAGAAAATAGCCGGTGACCGGCTGGGCGATCACGGCGGTGGCGGTGAAGATGAGATCGGCGATCACCACCGTGCCGACCACATGGGCGATGAGCTTCGGGTCGCGGGTGCGCCGCGCCATCACCATGAAGAACGCGATGCCCGCCCCGGTGCCCAGCAGAACCGCGGCGCCGGTGACATGGGCCAGGCGCAGGATCAGCTCTACGAGCATCAGCGCGGCTCCCTCAGGCTGAGCGCGACAAGGGCCAGCGTCATGGCCGGGATCGTCTTCACAAGCGGGCCCATCGGATCGAGCCACAGGGCCGGGACGATGAAGCTGGCGGCCGCGAGATAGCCGAGCGTCACCGCGATCATGCCCAATAGCGCGGCGGTATGGGTGCGCCGCACCAGCACGCCGAGCCCGAGCGCCAGATCAATCAGCGATCCTGACACGACGAAGGCGCGCGCCGGGTTCTCATCCATGCCGGCGTTGGTGAGCAGCCCCATGGCCGCCTCGATCTGGGCCAGACCCACGCCGCCGCTGACGATCCAGAACACCGACAGCGTCGCCACCGCCAGCACCCGAAGGGGCAGGGCGCGGGCGTACATGCGCTCCTGCTTCATCCCGGCGATCGTATCGAGCACCTGATCGGTGGTTTTGAGCGGGCCATAGCCCAGCGCGGTGTGAGCGCTCGGATCGGCGGGCACGCCCTCGGCCATGACCCGCATGGCGGTGGAGCGCAGCGGGCTTTTCCAGCCCAGCGCCACGGCGGCGTCGCCCGCGGCGCCCGCCAGCGCAGCGAAAACCGGCGGCAGGGGAATGATGCGCGCGGCGCTTCGGCCCTGCCTGCGCCGCAGCCCGGCGATCAGCGCGCCAAGGCTCACCGGTTTGGGGGCTGCGAGATCCAGCTCAACATCCATGGCTCGCTCACCGATGGCGAAGCGGGCCGCCTCCCGGGCCACGTCATCAAGGGCGACCAGATGAATCGGCGCATCCGCGTGGGCGACGGGCTGTAAAAACGGCAGCCCGGCCAGCGTGCGCAGCAGCGTCGATCCGCCATGGGTTTCAGGGCCGAGCACCAGGCCGGGGCGCAGGATGGCGTAGGCGATCCCGCTCTCGCGCACTCGCGCGTCGCCGGCCGCCTTGGTGCGGAAAAAGTGCGTGGAGGCGTCGGGCGCGGCGCCCGAGGCCGAGATCTGCACGAAGCGTTGAACGCCGGCCCTGCGGCAGGCGTCCAGCAGCGCGCCGACGCCGGTGTCATGGACGCCCGCCAGATCATCGCCGCCGCCGTCCTGCAGCGCGCCGGCGGCGTTCACCACCGCGTCCACGGCCTCAAGCGCGGCGTCCAGGCGCTGATCCGGGCGGGCGATGTCGAGCTGCACCCAGTGCGCGCCCGGCGCCTGCGCGGCGCCGAGCTCCGGGCGCCGGCCCGCCCCGCGCACCTCGACGCTGCGGGCCAGCAGGGCGCGCACCACCGCCAGTCCGATCAACCCGTAGCCGCCTGTCACAAGTATACGCACCGGCGCCTCCCATCAGCCCCGGCTTGCTCTTAGCCCGAACGCCGCCGTTGTGCGAGCACTTGCACGCGGCCTGGCTCGCGATGCGGCGGCGGGGCGTTGCGGCGGGGCGGTGCTGTTCGCGGCGGGAAAAATCCTCTAGACCGGGCGCTGTAGCGGTTCCTCGAGACAGTGCTCCGGCCGCGCGACGGGAGAAAGTGTCATGGTGTCCTCCCTCCAGGACGATAGCGGACGCCGTCCCACGCCCCGCGGCGGGCTTGGACGCTTTTCGCCGCCGGACTGGCTGTTCATGCCGGGCGCTGTCCTGTTTGCGGCGGGGCTGGTGGCTCTGGCCATGGCCGTTGAGCCGACCGGCGAAGATCCGGTGGTGACCGAAACCGAGTTCATCATGGCCGGACCGGCGCTCGCCCAGCTTCTTCCCGGACCGGGCACCGGGTTTCAATTGCTCACCGCCAGCGGCACGCCGGTGGCGCGCCTGACGGCGACGGCGAGCCTTGAGGCGGCCGGGCGCCTCTCGGCGGGCGTGGCCGGGGTCATTCCGCCGGACTTCGAGGCCCGCGTGCCGGGCCGTCTTCTAAAAGTCGAGACGAGCCTGCGCGCGGCGCCGGAATCGGCGATCACCGAGGCGCGGCTGGGATATTTTACAACCGGCGGCGGAGACAGCGGCTGGCGAGCCGTCCCGGTCGGCGCGGAGTTCCGCACGGTGGGATTCTGCTATCAGGTGAACCCGGACGCGCCGCTGAATGAAATTGAGTTTCTGGGAGTCTGGCCGGACATCGAGGGCGGCGGCCGCGCCCTGCTGGTGCGTGAGCTTCGAGTCTCGATCCAGGCTGAGGGCGTGAGCCTCGATCAGTGCCAGGCGTCCTTCGCCGGTTGAGCCCTGAAGGCTCGCGGAGATTGACATCGAGGCGCCCCGTCGCCATAACCCGCGCTTCCCTCATGGGCCGGCCTTGAAGCCGACCGCTCGTTCAACTCTGACGGACGACGCGTGAACCGCCGTTTTGATCGTGCAGCGAAGAGGGCGCTGCACCGGGCCGCGTCCAGGATAGGAAGATTATGTCGAAGCGTCATACACAGAAATACAAGATCGACCGCCGCATGGGCGAGAACATCTGGGGCCGCGCCAAGTCCCCGGTGAACAAACGCTCCTACGGCCCCGGTCAGCACGGTCAGCGCCGCGCCGGCAAGATGTCCGATTTCGGCATTCAGCTGCGCGCCAAGCAGAAGCTGAAGGGCTATTACGGCAACATCACCGAGAAGCAGTTCAAGCGTCTGTTCACCGAGGCCATGCGCCGCAAGGGCAACACCGCGGAGAACCTGATCGGCCTCCTGGAAAGCCGCCTGGACGCGATCGTCTACCGCGCCAAGTTCGTGCCGACCGTGTTCGCGGCGCGTCAGTTTGTGAACCATGGCCACGTCAAGGTGAACGGCAAGCGCGTCAACATCGCCTCCTACATGGTCAAGCCGGGCGACGTCGTGGAAGTGCGCGAGAAGTCGCGCAACATGGCGCTGGTGCTCGAAGCCCTGGGCAGCCCGGAGCGCGACGTGCCGGACTATCTCGACCTCGACGCCAAAGGCATGAAGGCCACCTACGCCCGCGTGCCCGAATTCAACGAGGTCCCGTACCCGGTGAAGATGGAGCCGAACCTGGTGGTCGAATTCTACTCCTCGTAAGGTTTTCGAGGATCGCCAAGATCAGGCCCGCCGGAGCGATCCGGCGGGCTTTTTCTTTGTCGGTGCGGGAGAGGGTGCGGCGCTGTCAGGATTTTCTCGCCGGGATCGACTGTTGCTCGGCCCCGGTCCGGTTTAATGTGGAAACTCGGGATAATCGAGGAGGCCTTCATGGCGCGCACGCTCATGCTTATCGCCGCCGCCGCCGCGCTGACGCTCGGGGCGTGCGAAACGGTCGATGAGGAGAAGCTGCGATCCTACAATTTCGGCGCTGAGCTGACTCCGGTCCTGTCCTGGCGCGACGACGGCGCCAGCGTGCGTATCCGCGTTCCGTCCAACGGCTGCACCACCAAGGACAGTTTTTATCCTGAAGTGACCGGCGCGGCGAACGCCGGCTGGGCGTTCGAGCTGGCGCTCATTCGCGTTCATCCCGACGATTGCCGGGCCATGCTGCCCACGGGGGTGGAGCTGAGCTGGACCAAGGACGAGCTCGGTCTGCCCGACGGCGCCGCGCTGCGCGTCGTCAATCCGCGCAATCACGACTTCTACTAAGGCCGGACGCCGGCCTTCGGATTCAGGGGTCGGTCAAAATGTGGAAGGACCGCCTGCGCGGCTCAGGCCTCGACCAGGCCTTTTTCCTTGAACATCTGCTGCAGCTCGCCGGCTTCGAACATCTCCTTGATGATGTCGCAGCCGCCCACGAACTCGCCCTTCACGTAGAGCTGGGGGATGGTGGGCCAGTCGGAATAGGCCTTGATCCCTTCGCGCACGTCATGGTCGTCCAGCACGTTCACCGCGGCGTATTCCACCTGCAAATGATCCAGAATGCGCGCCACGACCGATGAAAAACCGCACTGGGGAAAGGTGGGCGTGCCCTTCATGAAAACGACCACGTCGTTCTCGGTGACGGCTTTCTTGATGGCGTCCAGCGTGGGTTGGTCGGTCATGGGGCGCTCCTGAGCAAAACTATAGCCGAATAGGTGGGCTAGCCGTCCCGCTCGGTCAAGACGGCCGGGTGCGGGACCACATTGTCCTGGAACGCCGCGGCGATCTGGCGGCTGTCGGCCTCGATCGCCTCAAAGCGTTGCGTGTCGTCGTGTATGACGCCCAGATCGGTGATCACCGCAAGGCACAACTCGACGCGCGCGCCGGACTCCGCGGCGATGGGCGTGAAGGCGCAATGCCAGTCCGACAGCGTTGCCTCACCGTCGCGGCGCCCGGTCAGGCGCACCGGCTCAGGCGCGCTTCGGGTCTGGAACACGGTGTCCACATAGGCGCGGACGGTTTCGGCGATATGGGGGGTGAGCTGTGCGCCCGGCTCGCCAGGCGCCGCCTTGCGGCCGTTGATGCGGTCCATCGCGGTATTGGTGCGCAGCACCCGGTGATTGCGGTCGATGATCGCCATGCCCATGGGCGAAGCGTTGAAAATCTGCTCGTAAAGACCGTCGATCAACATGGCCGCCTCCAGACGTCTGCGGATCACATCCGAAAAAGGTATCCTGTCTACAATTTAACCGTTATCACGCGACTTCAAGTCTAACCGGATCAACCCTTTGACGGCGCTCGGGTTTCCAGCGCCAGCGCATGAAGCTCTCCGCCCATGCGGCCCTTGAGTGCGGCGTAGACAAGCTGGTGCTGCTTCACGCGCGCCATCCCCTCGAAGGCGTCGGCGATGACCACCGCCTTGTAATGGTCTCCGTCTCCGGCGAGATCGATGATCTCCACCTCGGCGCCGGGCACGCCCTCCTTGATCATTTCGGCGATGTCGTCGGCCTGCATGGGCATTGGCGGGCTCTCCTTGTTCGTCTACCTATGGCCTTTCAGTATAGGAAGACGCCGTCGCCGGCGCCATGACCGGAGCCAGCCTGATGCGTTCTTTCGCCGTTTGCGCCCTTGCCTGTTTCACGCTCGCCGCGTGCGGCGCCCCCGAGCAGCCCGGTCAGGAGTCCGGCGCCGCGCCTGCCGGGTCTGGCGCGCCGTCGGCCATGGCGGTTTTGCCGGACGCGATCACGGCCGATTGCAGCGCGGTGTCTCCGGCCTCGCTGCGCGATGTGTGCGTGCTGAGCCATGACGCCATGGCGGGGCGCCTTGTGGGGACCGAGTCCAATGCGCTGGCGCGCGCCTATCTGGTGGAGCGCTTCGCCGAACTTGGACTGGAGAGCGTGGGCGAGGATTTCGTCCACGGCTTTGATTTCCAGCGTCCGGTGGACTTCCGCGATCCCGAAGGCGAGCGCGAGACGCTCACCGGATACAATATCATCGGCGTCATTCCCGGCGCCGACCGGTCGAAAGCCCTCGCCGTGACGGCGCACTACGATCATGTGGGTCCGGGCGAGGACAACGAAATCTTCAACGGGGCCGATGACAACGCCTCGGGCGTGGGCGCGATGCTGGCCGTCGCCGAATATTTTCAGGCCAATCCGCCAAAGCATGACGTTCTGATCATCGCTTTTGACGCGGAAGAAAGCGGGCTGAGCGGCGCACGCGCCTTTGTCGAGTCTGCGCCCGACGGCGCCGCGCCGGTGGCGCTTAATTTCAATCTCGACATGCTGGGCTACAGCCCCGACGGCGATATCTGGGCGGCCGGCGGCTATCACACGCCGGAACTTCTGGCGGTGGTCGAGGCCGCCGCGGAGCAGGCGCCGCTGGAGCTTCAGGCCGGCTATGACCGGCCCGACGGTGATCCGCGCAATGACTGGACGCTGCTGTCCGATCACGGCCCGTTCCACGTGGCCGGCACGCCCTTCCTGTATCTGGGCGTCGAGGATCATGAGCACTACCACCAGCCCAGCGACGAGTTCGCCATCATCGAACCAGCTTTCTACGCCGGCGCGGTGGCGACGGCGGTGGATCTGGCCGAGCGGCTGGACGCCTGGCTGTCTGATGCAGAGCAAGGCGCGCAGTAGGGCGCCGGCGCTAAAACCTTGAAAGTGCGTTCACTGCTGTGATTTGTGCGCCGCACAAAGCGGATTTCGCCGGGTTTCTTGAAAAAATCTAACAGTGTTCACTTTTCAAATCGCGGTGAAGCGACTACTTACATGAGCGAACCTAACGGCGGGCGCTGGCCGGCCGGACCTGAAGGAGTATCGCCATGTTCGCCAAACTCTCCCCGCTTCTCGCAGGTGCAGCGTTGAGCCTTTTCGCCGTTGTCGGCCCGACTCAGGCCGAGGCTCAGGCTCAGGAATGCCCGTCTGCGCCGGTTTTCGTGGGCGTCACTGCCGCCAATTCCGATGTCCGCGCCTCCCAGAGTCGCATCGAGCGCGCCGACTGGGCCGTGGCCCAGCACTTTGCGTCCGAGGCCCTTGAGTCCGGCACGTCCAGCCGCAACAAGGCCGCCGCCCAGATCAATCTGTGCGCCGCCCTGGCCAATCAGTCCGATCTGGACACAGCCGATTCCTGCACCCTGGCGGTGTCGATGAATGACGAGCGCTGGGAAGCCTACACCAATCGCGGCGCCGCGCTGTGGCTGTCGGGTGAAAGCGCCGCGGCCGCCGCTGATTTCGCCCGCGCCGCCGAGCTGGGCGCCGGTGAGGCCGCCGTGGAGACCAATACGGCGCTCGCCGCTTGCGCCGGCTGAGCCGGACCAGATTTCCTCTCCTCGCAGGGCCGCAGCGATGCTGCGGCCCTTCTTTTTTGGCGACTACCCTTGCTGATGTGGAAACAAAGCGGTTCCGGAAGCGGTGATTGATCCTCGGCGCTCTTCCTCCATTTTCAGCATTGGAAGCGCGGCCCCTGGCCGCCGGAGACCGGGAGCCCCGCCATGAGCCGCATTCTGCGCATTGACGCCAGCGCTCGCATTGAAGGCTCTGTGTCGCGAAAGCTGTCCGAGCGACTGGCCCGCGGCCTGGCCGGATCTGCGACGCATGTCACCGTCCGCGACCTCGCCGCGTCTCCGCCCACCTTCGTCAATGCGGGCTGGATCGGCGCGAATTTCACTGACGAGGCGGCGCGCACCAGCGCGCAGAGGGCTGAACTCGCCGCCTCGGACGAACTGGTCGAGGAGTTGGACGCGGCCGATCAGATCGTCATCGGGGTTCCCGTGTACAATTTCTCCATCCCCGCCGTGCTGAAGGCCTGGGTGGATATGATCGCCCGTGCGCGCCGCACCTTCCGCTACACCGACGCCGGGCCGGAAGGCCTTCTCAAGGGCAAGACCGCCTGGCTGGTGGTGGCGTCCGGCGGCACGCCGGTTGAGAGCGGGATCGACTTCGCCACGCCCTATCTTAAACACGTGCTGGGCTTTGTCGGGATCGCCGATGTGCGCGTCGTGGACGCCACCCGCTGGGGATCAAGAACCGAAGCCGAGCAGGCCGCGGTGATCGAGGACCTGGAGCAAGCCGCGGCGAAGGCGGCGTAAGAGTTTTTGGGTGAAGGGGCCGTCGCCGGCTATTGGGCCGCGCCGGCCTCTTTCCGCTCGGCCTGATCCGCGCTAAAGCGCATGCATGACAGAGATTCAGGCCCATCACGAAAAAGCGCTGGTGATCGACTTTGGTTCGCAAGTCACCCAGCTCATCGCTCGCCGCCTGCGCGAAAGCGGGGTGTATTGCGAGGTTCACCCCTTCAACAGGGTCGACGACGCCTTCCTCGACAAGTACGCGCCCAAGGCGGTGATTCTCTCCGGCGGCCCGGCCAGCGTCCATGGCGAGGGCACCCCGCGCGCGCCTCAGAAAGTCTTCGAGCTGGGCGTGCCGGTGCTGGGCATCTGCTATGGCGAGCAGACCATGTGCGCGCAGCTCGGCGGCAGCGTCGAACCAGCGGACGAGCGCGAGTTCGGCCGCGCCGATATCGAGATCACCGCCGACAGCCCGCTCTTCAAGGGTCTGGGCGATGTGGGCCATCTGGAACGCGTCTGGATGAGCCATGGCGACCGGGTCAACGCGCTGCCCCAGGGCTTCCACCCCATCGCGGCCACCACCCACGCCCCGTTTGCGGCCATCGCCGACGAGGCGCGGCGCTTTTACGGTGTGCAATTCCACCCCGAAGTGGTGAACACGCCGCGCGGCGCCCTGATCCTGCGCAATTTCACCCACGAGATCGCCGCCATGCACGGCGACTGGACCATGGCCGCCTTCAAGGAAGAGGCCATCGCCAAGATCCGTGAGCAGGTGGGCGACGGCAAGGTGATCTGCGGTCTGTCCGGCGGCGTGGATTCAAGCGTCGCCGCGGTGCTGATCCACGAAGCCATCGGCGACCAGCTCACCTGCGTGTTCGTGGACACCGGGCTGATGCGCGCGGGCGAAGCCGATCAGGTCGTCACGCTTTTCCGCGAGCATTACAACATCCCGCTGGTGGCAGCCGACGAGGAGAAGCGCTTCCTCACCGCCCTCAAGGGCGAGAGCGACCCGGAGACCAAGCGCAAGACCATCGGCAAGCTCTTCATCGACGTCTTTGAAGAGCACGCCAAATCCGTGGGCGGCGCCGATTTCCTGGCCCAGGGTACGCTCTATCCCGACGTCATCGAGTCGGTGAGCTTTGATGGCGGACCGTCAGTGACCATCAAGTCCCACCACAATGTCGGCGGCCTGCCCGAGCGCATGAATATGAAGCTCGTGGAGCCGCTACGCGAGCTCTTCAAGGACGAGGTGAGGGCGCTGGGCCGCGAGCTGGGCCTGCCCGACGCGTTTGTGGGCCGTCATCCCTTCCCGGGGCCGGGGCTCGCCATCCGAATTCCCGGCGCGGTGGACAAGGACAAGGCCGATATCCTGCGCAAAGCCGACCGCATCTATATCGAAGAGATCAAAAAGGCCGGCCTCTACGATTCCATCTGGCAGGCCTTCGCGGTGCTGCTCCCGGTCCAGAGCGTCGGCGTGATGGGCGATGCGCGTACCTATGACAATGTGCTGGCGCTACGCGCCGTCACCTCCACCGACGGCATGACCGCCGACTATTTCCCGTTCGACCACGATTTCCTCGGCCGCACGGCGACGCGCATCATCAACGAAGTGCGCGGCGTGAACCGTGTGGTCTACGACGTGACGAGCAAGCCGCCCGGGACGATTGAGTGGGAGTAGGGAGGTATGCTCGCTGACCGACTATGCTGCGCAATACTGATTGGCTTTCTCTCGGCACCGCTGGCCGGTTGCGGGGCGAGCAGCGCGACGCCGGATAGCTCGCCCCTCAAAGCCGAGCTTGAGCTTGCTCCAGCGGTAGAACTGAGCACCGATCCCGCCAGACCCACGCTGGCGCAACGGATGGACCGGTATGGCGTGTCGGCGATCAGCCTTGCCCGGATTGAAGATTTTGAAATTGTCGAGCGGTCCGCCTTCGGCACTGTTGCGCGCGGCGGCGAGACGCCGGTGACGCCCGAGACGGTGTTTCAGGCCGCATCGATTAGTAAGCCGGTTACCGCAATCGCGGTGATGTCACTCGTTGATGACGGGCAGATCGCGCTTGATGTGCCCGCCGAACGCTATCTTGAGACCTGGCAGCTGCCTGAAGACGAGGCGCGCGAGGCCGTGACGGTACGCCAACTCTTGTCGCACACCTCCGGCCTTGGCCCGCAATCTTATCCCGGCCTTGAACGCGGAACCTCGCCGCCTTCGCTCGTACAAATTCTCGATGGAGCGCCGGAGGCGTATACGCAGGCCGTCTCACGCACCTCGCCTCAGGGCGTCTACGCCTATTCGGGCGGAGGCTATATGATCTTGCAGGCCATCATGGAGGACATCACAGGGCAGTACTTTCATGCTGTTATGGAGGAGCGCGTCTTTGCGCCGACCGGCATGGCGGATTCGACATATCACCTGCGCGAGGCGGATGACGGCGCGGCGCTATCCCATGGCTGGACGGGCGATACGTTGGGCTTGGGCTGGGCGGAATACTCGCAGGCTGCCGCCGCTGGGCTCTGGTCAACGCCTAGCGATCTGGCGCGCCTTCTCGTCGCCTACAGCGAGAGTTATCGGGGGCGCGAGGATGGTCTCTTATCGTCCGGCTCGGCGCAGGCCATGGCGCAGCCTGTCGTGTCCGGAATGGGGCTGGGCTTTGGTGTTAATGGCGAGGGCGCCTCGCTTCACATCTCCCATGCCGGATGGACGTTGGGCTATCGCGCGTTTCTGGTGTTTTATCCTGAGACCGGCGACGGGCTCGTCATTATGACAAACGGACAAGCTGGCAACCATCTCATTGACGACGTGCTGCGCACATATGCGCGCGCCCATAACTGGCCAGACTTCGCACAATCCACGCTGCTTGAGCCCGCGCTGTGGACCGAGGCGCGCCTGAGCGAACTGGACGGGCGATACCGCGTCACGCCGGCTGGCTTCGAGATTACGGTCCAACGCCAAGGCGCGGCGTTCGAGATCGTGTCCGGCCGTGGTTCGCGCTATGTGGCAGTCCCGGCCGGCCCTGACCATATGCTCATCACCGAAACGGGCGGGGAGGTTGGTGTTGATTGGGAAACCGGCGTCCTGACGCTCTGGAATATGAGCGCGACGAAGATTGATCCGGGTGACAGGCACGATTGAGTGGGAGTAGGGGGTGGCTCAGAAACCCAGGTCCGCTGCACGCGGGTTTGGCTTTCAATACATCAGCTCCACGGGTCGATGATCTTCAGACCCGCCGCTTCGAACGCGCTCCCGTCGCGTGTTGCGACGACGAAGCCGTTCGCGGCTGCGATGGCGGCGATATAACCGTCAGGGGTGGGGAATCCGCGACCTGATCCACGGGCCTTCGCCGCAAGATCGCCATATCGGCGCGCGGCTTCGGTATCGAAGGCAAGAATGCGCGCCTCAAACAGGCTCAACACGCCCTCGAGCAATGATGACAGCGCGGCCTTGCGCTTTCCTGCGGGTAAGGCGCTGACGCCGAAGCTCAGCTCGGCGACGCTGACCGCAGATAAGTAAAGCGTTTCGGCTGATTGCGCGTCGAGCCAGGCGCGAACCCTGTCATCAGGGTCGGGCTTCATGGCTTCCGAGAAAACGTTGGTGTCGAGGACGATCATTGAAGATCAATGGGCTCGGCAGGCGGGGCGTCTTGCGCCGGTGCCAGCGCTTCGATGTCCGCGTTGGAAAGCCCTGCCCTGCGGCTCAATTCGGACAGTTGGGACCCGATGCGGACCCGCCCGTCGGGTTTGGCGGCGGCCTCCAGAATGGCGCGCATCTCGGCCTCGGCGCTGCGGTTATTGCACGCGGCGCGCACCTTGATCGCGCGCCGGACCTCATCAGGAAGATTACGGATCATAACGGCGCCCATGATAGCAACGTTCAAGCTGAAGGCGGTCCGTCGATTCGTACACCTCTGAGGCTATTTCGCGACGTGGCGAGCGCCTATTTCCGACCAAGCGGTGGTCCACCATGCCGCTTTCCAATCCGGAGAGTCCCTTGGAAATCCCTGTCAGCGATGGCAAAGCCAAACTGAGCGATGTGGTGCGCCGCGCAGAAGCCGGGAAAGAGGCTGTGCTGACGCGCAATGGCAAGGTGGCCCCGGTAAACGCCGCAGTCGCCGCCGATGTCGCGCTGGCCTACAGGCGGTGGGGCAAGTGCGCTCATCCGGCTGCGCTGAATTTTGGTGACTGCTTTGCCTGCGCCCTTGCATCGTTCAGGCGTGCGCGGCTTTTGTTCGTCGGAGAAAACTTCGCCCGAACCGATCTGGAGAACACCCCATGACCGAAGACCGTCTCGACCGGCTGGAGGCCCATGTGGCTCAGCAGGATCAGATCCTGGATGATCTGTCCGATGTGCTGACCCGGCAGACCCGCGAGATAGACCAGCTGAAGGCGCGCCTGATGCAGGCCGACAGCAAGATCGCGGAGCTGGAAGCGGGATTGCCGGAGCCGGTCAACGAAAAGCCGCCGCATTATTAGGGCGCCTGCGGCTGCGCCGGCGCCGGCCCGCCAGCGGCGCGGCGGTATCTGCGCCGCTCCCTGACCGCGCGGTTTTTTAAAAATTTTCGCACCCGCCTGCATCCAGACCCGCCCGCGGCGGCGACCAAGACATGTAACGCCCTGATGTGGGGCGCGGATCTGAAAGGATGCATGGCCATGGACGCTTTTTCCGACCTGTTCAGCTCGTACTGGTGGCTTCTCTTCCCGCTGTTTTTCTTCATCTCGGCGGGATGGGGCAGCTTCATGCGCTACAAGCGCACACAGGCGAAGATCGATCTTCTCAAGAGCTACGCCGCGAGCGGTCAGGAGCCGCCGGCTGCGCTCATAGCCGGCCTTGATGGCAATTCTGACGACGATGACGATGAAGAGTCCGGCGGTCGCGGCGGCGGCGCGACGCCTTTCCTCGTCGTGCTGTTCGCAGGTTTGGCCGGCGTCTTCGCCTTCGCCGGCTATTCCGGCATGCTCGGCGGCGACGCCGAGAGCCTCTACTTCGTCGCTTCAATTCTGGGCGTTCTGTCTTTTGCGTTTCTCGTCAGCGGCCTGTTCGGGCGCAGGCGCTAGGCTGAGCGCGTGACTTCGAGCGCTGACATCAGCGAAGACGCGACGCTGGTGCGCGCCGCTCTGGGCTCCGACGCCGCCTATGGCCGGCTGGTGCGGCGCCACGAGGGCGCCGTGCGCGCCTTTGCGCGCCGCCTGCTGGCCGATCCGGGCGAGGCCGAGGATGTGGCGCAGGACGCCTTCGTCCACGCCTGGAGCCGGTTGTCGCGCCTTGAGGACCCCGCGCTCTTTAAAAGCTGGGTCATGGGGATCACGTTTCGAAAAGCCGCCTCCCGAACCCGCAGCCTGATGCGGCGCTTGCGCCGGGACGGGCAATGGGCGGAGATGCGCGAGACCGTCATCGACCCGGCGGGCGAGGCCCGCACCACGGCGCGTCAATTGCTGGCGATGCTGTCCATCGATCAGCGCGCCGCGCTCGCCCTCTGCGAAGGAGCGGGCTGGTCCCACGCCGAAGCCGCGCGTATTCTCGACCAGCCGCTTGGCACGGTGAAATCAAACATCGCGCGCGCCAAGGCCAGGTTGCGCGCGATTACAGGAGACGCCGATGAGCAAGATTGATCGCCTGCTCGATGAGGTCTGGGCTGAGACCGACACCGATACCGGGGCCGCCCCCGCTCCAGAGCGGGGCGCCTCTGCGCGCTTGCACGAGCCGTTCGTGCTGAGCGTGATGGAGGCTGTCGCCCGGCGCCGGCTTCGCGCTGACCTGGCGATCCGCTTTGCGGTGGTGGCCGCATTTTTGGCGGTGGCCTGGGGGCTGGCGCCGGTGGTGACGCCGCTGGTATCGGCGGTGATCTCCGCCCAGGGTGAGGCGGCGCTGAACGGCACTGCGCTTCTGCTGGCCGCCGCCTTGTCCATCGGGTTCGCGGCGCAGCGTTGGCTGACAGGGCGCGTGCGCTTCTAGGTCGAGCCCAGCGCCTGCCGGACCTTAGGCAGGATGCGCCGGCTCACCGGCGCTTCGCCGGCGGTTTTCAGGATCAGTCGGCCGGAGCCTCCAGCGTCGCGTTCCAGCGCCTCTATCTCGTCGGTGTTGACGATGCAGGAGCGATGCACCCGCAGGAAGTTCGCCGGCAGTTGCGCCTCCAGCTTCGCCAGGGCGCCCGTGTGCAGCAGCGTTCGCCCGTCCTTGAACACCAATTCCACATAGTCGTCGGCGGCGTTGAGCCGGGCGATGTCGGCGGCGTCCGCGAAGTCGGTGCGTCCGGCCGAGACGAGGGCGATCTGAACCGGGTGAGCGGTTTGCTCCACGCGCGCCAGGGCGGCGGCGAGCGTGTCGGCGCGCCGGGTCTCGCCCTCGCGCCGGGCGCGCTCGGCGGCGAAGCGGCGCGCCTCCGCCAGGACATTCACCAGCAGCAGCGCGCCCAAGGCCCAGAAAACCGTGCGGTCCATCAGGCTGTAGGGTGTCGAGACAGCGCCGGCGGCGAAGATGACAAAGCCCAGCGCCCACAGAGCCGGGACCATCTCGCGGCGGCGCCAGCCGCGCCAGGCCGGCGGCGCGGCGGCGGCGACCGCGCCGGCCAGGAGGGTCAATCCGGCTTTGGTATCATAGCCCGGCGCGAAGATGACAATCAGAAGAATCGCGCCCGCCAGCCCGCCAAGCAGACCCGCGCCGACAATGGCGCGGGGCGCGGCGAAGCGCACAAGGCTCCAGCCGGCGGTGAGCAGGGACAGTCCCGCCGCTCCGGCGACCAGCGCCAGAAGCCGTAAATCCTGCACCGGATAGCGATAGGCGAAGAGGCCGCGCCCGGCCTCGGCGATCAGCTGCAGTCCCGCGACCAGTGCGATCGCCGCCAGCAGGGACGCCGCTGCGCGGCGCGGCGAGAGCAGTGAGAGACCGGCAAAGAAGACCAGCGCCAGGGCGAACACGCCCAAGGTCACCAGCGAGCCCTGATACCCGGCGAGGATCCTCCGGCGCGGATCGGCGTAGGGGCCGATGGCGATGCGGTGGGTCGGTCCTCCAAGCTCAATGAGGCTGTGATGGCCGGAGGCCTTAAGCACCACGCGGTTTTCACCGGCCCGCAAAAGCTGGGCGGGCAGGAAAAGCGCCGCGTCCATCCGCCCCGCAGTTTCCTCGGCGGCGCTGAAACCGGGAACGCCGTTGGCGCCGATGGCGGCGCCGTTGACCTGGGCCAGGGCCGCCATCTTGCCGGACAGAAACAGGGCATAGGGGCCCGACAGGGGGGCGGGCGCCGTGTCCAGGTCAATCACCGCCTCGATCCAGATCGTGCGGTTCTGGGCGCTGGCGGCCCAGAAGGGCGTGGTCTCGCAATTGTGTGCAGCGAAATCCGGCGGCGCGGTCTCGCCAGGTTCCGCCGGGCAGACACGCACATCGTTGCGCACGTTCCAGACCTGGGCGGGCGCGGGCGCGGCGGCGAGCATCAAGACGATGAGGGCGGCGAGAAGACGAGTCATGGACCGAACGTATCTCCGCTCGGCCAAAGAGTCGCGCCGTTCGCCGATGCGCCCACGCCGCTCGCCGAACGCTTGGCGCCTCTGGCCGATCCGGGGATGCGCGCGGCGGCGGGGGCGGCGATGACGGTGGGGTCAATCTTCAAGGGAGTGTTCCACCATGATCGTCGCCGCAAGCCTCGCCGCCATCCTGGCCGCCAGTATCGCCGCCCTGCCGGGCCCGGGCGAAACCCCCATCGAATTCTCCGCCGAGAGCGGGGAGACAGTGGCGGCCTATCGCGGCGTGCTGGAGGTTTCAGAGCACCGCGCTGATCCGGCGAGCCGCATGATCACCCTGTCCTATGTGCGCTTTCCCGCTACGACCGATACGCCCGGCGACCCCATCGTCTACCTCTCCGGCGGGCCGGGCGGATCGGGCTCCGGGACCGCCACCGGCCGGCGCTTTCCGCTTTTCATGGCGATGCGCCAGCATGGCGATGTGATTGCGTTTGATCAGCGCGGCACGGGCGCCTCCACAGCTCTGCCGCTGTGCGAGACTGAAATCTATCTACCCGATGATCGGCGCGTGCCGCCGGAAGAGCTGGCGTCCGCCTACCGCACCGCGGCGCTGGAATGCCGCACCTTCTGGGAGGGTGAGGGGGTCGCCATTGAAGGCTACACCACGCTGGAAAGCGTCGCGGACCTGTCGGATCTGCGTCGCCATCTGGGGGCGCAGCAGATCGATCTGTGGGGTATTTCCTACGGCACGCATCTGGCGCTGGCCGCCATGAAAACGATCCCCGATGAGCTCGATCAGGTCATTCTGGCGAGTGTGGAAGGGCTTGATCAGACGGTGAAGCTGCCGGCTCGCGCCGACGCCTTCTTTGATCGGCTGGGCGCTGCAGTGGCGAGCCAACCTGAGGCGGCGGCGCGCTATGGCGACATGGTCACGCTCATGCGCCGGGTCCAGGCCAGGCTCGAGGTGGACCCGGTCATGGTCACCGTTGAGGGGCCGGACGGCGAGCCGCTCGAGTTCGCCTTCACAAAGGACCATCTCCAGTCGATGTCCGGCGCAGCGTCCGATCCGCGCAACGCGGTCTGGCTGCTCCAGCTCTACGCCAGCATCGATGCAGGAGAGACCGAGTTGGCGCAAACGTACGCCCAGCGCTTCTTCGGGCCCGGCCTGCCTATCACTATGCGCGCAATGTCGACCGCCATGGACATGGCCTCCGGGATCAGCCCGGGCCGGATGGCGCAGTTCGAGGCGCAGGCGGAATCAAGCCTGGTCGGGCCGTATCTGAACTTCCCGATGCCCCAGCTGGCGAACGTCTGGCCGGACATTGATCTGGGCGAAGCGTTTCGGGAGGAAGCGCACTACGACGGGCCAGTTCTTATGCTGACAGGCACGCTGGATGGACGTACCTATCCTGAAGGCCAGCGTGGGGCTACGGCGGGATTGAGTGATCTCACCGCCGTCACAGTGATCAATGCGGGCCATAATCTGTTCATGACGAGCCCTGATGTGGGCGAGGCCATGCATGCCTTCATGCGCGGCGAGCCGGTTGCGCGCGAGATCACTGCGCCCTTGCCCGATTTTGCAGGAGAGTGAGCGGGCGACCGGAACAGATATTTGCAGCGCCGACCGCCAGGCCGCGGTCGGCGCTGTTTGGGTGTCCGGGGCCACCTAGAACCAGAATTTCACCCCGGCCACGACGGCGGCGTCGTCATCCGGTTCACCGGCCAGACGGGCCTCTTGAGCGGCGTCGCCATAAAGCCCGGTCCACTCCACACCCACATAGGGGGCGAAGCGGCGACGGATCTCATAGCGCAGGCGAATTCCGGCCTGCAGGGTTTCAAGCCCGTCTTCAAAGCTCAGATCGGCTTCGGCTCTGGGCTGGAGGATGAGGCGCTGGGTCAGCAGGATGTCGTACTCCACCTCGCCGCCGGCCGAGAGCGCGCCGTCTTCTGAGAGCTGAAACGCGCCATCGACTTCAAACCAGTAGGGGGCGAGCCCCAGAACCCCCAGAACAGCGTAGCTTTCGCCGCCCTGGAATTCATGGCCGACACCCGCCTGAAGATTGAAGAAGGGTGAGATCGCGCGGCTGTAGAGCGCTTCGAGCCCGGCCTCCTCCAGCTCGCCGGAGTTCAGCGCATAGTCGCCCTCGGTCTTCAGCCAGAGCCGGTGGATGTCGCCGCCATACCAGATGTCGGCGTCCCACAAGGCGGTCTCCTCGCCGTTGGTGTGGCGCAGCTCGAAGCGGTCGGCGCGCAGGAACAGGCGGCGCCCGCCGCCGGCTTCGTGCTGGACCGCCTGGCGCGCTTGGGCCATGCGCTCGGCGTCGTAATACGTATCGGCGGCGTTCCAGGGGGGATCCGCGGGCGGCTCCTGTGCGAGCGCGGCCGGAGCGGCGAGAAGGCCGAGGGCGCAGGCTGTGATCAGCGTGTTCATGGCTCAGCCCTCCATGCCGTGCATGGCGTGGCCGCCATGGGGATTGTCGGGCGGGGATGACGCTTCGCTGGGCGGCCTCACCGACACCACCTGCATCATGCCGGCGTGCATGTGGTAGAGCAGGTGGCAGTGGAAGGCCCAGTCGCCCGGCTCGTCGGCGGTGATGTCGATGGACAGGCGCTCGCCCGGCTTCACGATCACGGTGTGCTTGCGCGGATTGGTGCGGCCATGGCCGTTCACCAGCTCGAAGAACATGCCGTGCAGGTGGATCGGGTGGTTCATCATGGTGTCGTTCACCAGATGCATGCGCAGCCGCTCGCCTTCTTGGAAGACGATCGGCGAGGTGACCTCGCTGAAGCGCACCCCGTCAAAGCTCCACATGTATCGCTCCATGTTGGAGGTGAGGTGGATCTCCATCTCGCGTCCCGGCGCGCGCGGATCGTCATTGGGTTCAAGGCTCTCCAGCTGGTCATAGCTCAGCGCCCGGTGGGTGACGTCTCCAAGGCCGAGGCCCGGCTCGTGAAGCCGGCTGACCGGCGACATGGCGGTGTTGGCCACGCCCGGCCCCATGGCGTGATCATGGCTGGTCATGGCGCCCATGGATCCTGCGCCCATAGCGCCGCCAGCCATGGACGAAGCGCCCATCGCGGACGGCTCCATGGAGTCATCGTTCATCGCGCCATGGTTCATCGCACCGTGGTCCATAGACCCTTGGTTCATCGCACCGTGATTCATGGCGCCGTGATCCATGGCGGCGCCGCCAGCGGCGGCTCCCGTCATCGACCCGTGATCCATGCCGCCGCCCATGGCGTCAGGGTTCATGCCCATGTCGCGCATGGTCAGCAGCGGGGTCGGGCGCAGCTCGGGCACCTCAGCCGTCATGCCTGCGCGCGGCGCCAGAGTGGCGCGCGCATAGCCGGACCGGTCGGCGGTCTCGGCCATCAGGGTATAGGCCCTGTCCTCGCGCGGGGTGACGATGACGTCATAGGTCTCCGCCACACCGATCTGGAATTCGTCGGTCTCCACCGGGCGCACGGCCTGGCCGTCGGCCTGAACCACGGTCATGGCAAGACCTGGAATGCGCAGATTGAAGAGGGTCATCGCCGCGGCGTTGATGATGCGAAGGCGGACCCGCTCGCCGGGGCGGAACAGGCCGGTCCAGTTGTCCGCCGGACCGCGCCCGTTGATCAGATAGTCGTAGGTGACCCCCGTCACATCGGCGAGATCGGTGCGCATCATGCGCATGCGGCCCCAGGCGGCGCGGTCGGCCATGGTTTCGCCCAGGCCGTCCTCGCGTGCGTCGGCGAGGAAATCCTGCGCGGTTCGCCGATTGAAATTCAGGCTCTCGGCGCTCTTTTTCAGATGGTCGAACAATTCATGGGGCGGCTGGAACGTCCAGTCGCCCAGCACGATGACATGTTCGCGGTCATAGGAGACAGGGTCCGCGCCGGCCGGATCCACGATGATCGGCCCATAGTGCCCGGCCTGCTCCTGCAGCCCGGAATGGCTGTGATACCAGTAGGTCCCCGACTGACGCAGACGAAAGCGATAGGTGAAGGTCTCGCCCGGCGCGATGCCGGGAAAGCTGACCCCCGGCACGCCGTCCATCTGGAAGGGCAAAAGGATGCCGTGCCAGTGGATGGAGCTGTCGGTGTCCAGCGTATTGGTGACGTTCAAGGTCACCTCCTCGCCCTCGCGCCAGCGCAGGAGCGGGGCGGGCGTGGAGCCGTTGACCGCGATGGCGGGGCTGCGCCGGCCATCGATGTTCAAAATGCCGCGCCCGATGGACAGGTCGATGACCGGCCCGGAAAGCGATGCCGGCGCAGCCTGGGCGAGGCTGCGCGCCTGCGCGCTCCAGCCAGGCATGAGCGCGGCCGCCGATGCGGCGCCGCCTGCGGCGGCGAACGCTTCCAGCAGCCGGCGGCGGGACAGGGTTGAAAGGGTCATGATTGATCTCGTCAAACAGCCGCGCCTCAAGGGGCGCACATAAACGCTAAGCAGTCGCCGCAATGGGAATGCGGCTCGACGCGGCGCCTAGTTCAGCAGTTTGACGAACAATTCTATCGGACTGAGCGCCGGTCGCGGCAGGCCCGGCGGGGCGGGCGGTGCAAACCGAACAAGGCGTGTCAGGGGATGGGTCGGCGCGCGGGCAAGGACCGCCGGCGTTTCAGAGATTTCGCTCTGAACCGGGGCGACAGACGGCGCCGCGTCACAGGCATGGACGACGGGCTCGCAGCCGCCGTGCGGGCAGGGCGCCTCACCATGGTGTGTCGAGGCGGCCTGGTGGTGCGCCGCGCCCCCATGGTCGGCCATCACAGGCGCCGCGACCGCGGCTCTCGCGCCCGCATTCGTACTCACACCCATCGCGGCGCACGCCTGCGCCGACGCTGTGGCGGTGAGCGCAAGAACGGCGATGAACGCAAATATGGAAGCGACGCGGCGGATCATGGGTTGCCTTGTTCCTTGCCTCTAAAATAGCGTTCAGGCGGCGTGGCCGCAACCCCGCCGCCCAAAGAGCCGGGTTTATTCCGCCAGACGCCAGTCTAAACGCTCGCCGGCGTGAAAAGGGGTCACCGCTTCGCCGTCCGGGTCGATCCGCTCGGGCACGTCGAGCCCTGAGCGCTTCAGCGTCACGGTCTCTTGGTTCAGCGGCAGGGCGTAGAAGCGCGGGCCGTGCTCGCTGGCGAAGCCTTCCAGCTTGTCCAGGCAATCAAGCTCCTCAAAGGTCTGGGCGTAGCTTTCTAGGGCGACCGGCGCTGAATAAATGCCGGCGCAACCGCACGCGCTTTCCTTGGCGTGGCGGGCGTGGGGCGCGGAGTCGGTGCCGAGGAAGAATTTGCGGTTCCCTGTCTGCACCACGGCGCGCAGGGCGTGCTTGTGTTTCGCGCGCTTGGCCACGGGCAGGCAGTACATGTGGGGCCTTATCCCGCCCACCAGCATGTCGTTGCGGTCGATGCGCAAATGGTGGGCGGTGATGGTGGCGGCCACGGTGTCCGGCGCGGCTTTGACGAAGTCCACGCTGTCCTCGGTGGTGATGTGCTCCAGCACGATTTTCAGCCCGGGGAACAGCTCGACGATTTTCGACAAGATCCGGTCGATGAAGACCTTCTCGCGGTCGAAAATGTCGATCTCGGGGCTGACGACCTCGCCATGGATCAGAAGCGGCATGCCGATCTCGGCCATGGCTTCAAGAACCGGATAGATCTTCTCGACGTCGGTGACGCCGCTGGCTGAATTGGTGGTGGCGCCGGCGGGATAAAGCTTGGCGGCGGTGAACACGCCCTCGGCGTGGCCACGCTTCAGCTCGCCCGCGTCGATCGTGTCGGTGAGATAGGCCGTCATCAGCGGCTCGAAGTCGCTGGCGGACCCGACCGCCGCGCGGATCCGGTCGCGATAGCTGCTGGCCTGGGCCATGGTTGTCACCGGCGGAACCAGGTTGGGCATGACGATGGCGCGCTTGAACTGGCGGGCGGTGTGCGGCGCCACGAGCGTCAGCATGTCGCCGTCGCGCAGATGTACGTGCCAGTCGTCGGGGCGTCGGATCGTCAGGGTTTCGGTCATGGGCGGGCTCTCTAGCGGTCATCTCAGGCGCGTCTGTTTACCCCGATTTCGCGCTTTCGCCAGCAGGACCGGGCGCCGCAGGCTTGAAGCCCTTCAGCCTCAGCGCATTCAGCACCACGCAGACGCTCGACGCCGCCATGGCGCCGCCGGCCAGTACGGGCGACAGGGTCGGACCGCCAAAGGGCGCCAACACGCCCATGGCCACCGGGATGAGCAGGGCGTTATAGCCGAACGCCCAGACCAGGTTCTGCTTGATGTTTGCGAGCGTCGCCTTCGACAGGCCATAGGCGGACGCCACCGCGTTCAGATCATCGCCCATCAGCACGATGTCCGCGCTTTCAATGGCGATGTCGGTGCCGGCGCCCATGGCGATTCCCACATCGGCTTCGGCGAGCGCGGGGGCGTCGTTGATGCCGTCGCCGGCGAATGCAATGGGTCCGCCGGCGCGCAGGGCCTTCACCGCGTCCGCCTTGTCGCCGGGCAGGGTCTGGGCGCGCACGTCATCAATGCCCAGCTCCTCGGCGACCGCGTTTGCGGGCGCGGCGGCGTCGCCGGTGATCATGGCGGTCTTCAGCCCGGCGCGGTGGAGCGCATGAATCGCGGTTTTCGCGCTCTGCTTGACCGGATCGGCCACGGCGAGAATTGCGGCGGCCTTGCCGTCGAGGGCGAGATAAAGCGGCGCGCGGCCCTTGGCTTCAAGGTCGCTGGCGGCGTCGGCGAGCCCTGATACATCAACGCCGAGCCGGTCCATGAAGTGCTTGGCGCCCACGGCCGCCACGCGGCCGTTCGCTTGCCCGGAGACGCCATAGCCGGAGACCGCCTCGAATCCTTTGATGGTCGCAAGCGACAGCGCCTTGTCCTGCGCGGCTTTCACCACGGCGAGCGCGATCGGGTGCTCGGAGCGCGCCTCGAGGCTCGCAGCAAGCATCAGCGCTTCGTCTTCATCGACGCCGGGCGCAGTGTGGAGATCGGTGAGGGTGGGCTTGCCCTGGGTGAGTGTGCCGGTCTTGTCGAAGGCGATGGTGGCGACCCGGCTTAAGCCCTGCAGTGCGTCGCCGCGGCGGAACAGAACGCCCAGCTCGGCGCCGCGACCGGTTCCGGTCATGATGGAGACCGGCGTCGCCAGTCCCATGGCGCAGGGGCAAGCGATGATCAGCACCGCCACACTATTGACCAGCGCCAGCGAGAGCGAGCCGGCCAGGATCAGCCAGAGTGCAAAGGTGAGGGCGGCCAGACCCATCACGACCGGCACGAACACGCCGGTGACCCGGTCCACCAGCTGCTGGATCGGCAGCTTGGCGCCTTGCGCCTCCTCCACCATGGCGACGATGCGCGCCAGCGCGGTGTCGGCGCCGACAGCAGTCGCCTTCATGTCCAGCGCGCCGGTCTGGTTCACCGTTCCGCCGCTCAGGGCCGCGCCCTCGCGCTTGGCCGCCGGAACCGGCTCTCCGGTGAGCATGCTCTCATCCACATGGCTCTCGCCTGACACCACGACGCCATCCACGGGGATCTGCTCGCCCGGGCGCACTTCGATGATATCGCCCACGGCGACCTCTTCGACGGGGCGATCCACCAATTCGCCTGAAGCAAGGCGTACGCGCGCGCTCTTGGCCTGCAGCGACAGAAGCTTGCGGATCGCGCCGCCGGTGCGGCCGCGGGCGCGCGCCTCCAGGAATCGGCCCAGCAGGATCAGCGTCACCACCATGGCGCTGGCTTCAAAATAGACGTGGGTGGTTCCTTCTGGGAACAGGCCCGGCGCAATCGTGGCCAGGGCCGAATATCCCCAGGCCGCGCTGGTGCCCAGCATCACCAGCGTGTTCATCTCCGGCGCACCGCGTAAGAGCGCCGGCAGGCCGTGGCGATAGAAGACGCGACCCGGACCGAACTGGACCAGGCTCGCCAGAACCAGGAACACCCAGTTCAGCGTGGTGCGCCCGGCGGGGTCCATCGTGATCGCGTGAAGGGCCGGGATTAAATGCCCGCCCATTTCGATGATGAAGATCGGCAGGGTGAACACGCCGGCGAAGATCAGCTCGCGCGCGCTCACCTCGCCATGGTCATGCCCGTGTTGATGACCGTGTTCGTCACCGGCGGACGCTTCGTGGGCCGCCTTGGCGCGCTCGGAAAAGCCTTTCACCGGCGCGCCGTCATAGCCGGCGGCCTTCAGCGCATCGATGAGGCTCTGGGGATTCGTGCCCGGCTCGATCACCAGATCGGCACGGCGGGCCGCGAAATTGATGTTCGCCTCCACAACGCCGGGCGCGGCCGCGAGGGCGGCCTCCACCCGGCGCGCGCAGCCGCCGCAGGTCATCCCGCTGACGTCGAGGGCGAGGCGGGCGGTATGGGCGGTGTCGGGGCTGGCGTGATCGTCCGGCATGTCGGTTCCAACGCGCGAAGCGGCTTTGCGGAACCATGGAATGCGGATGGGCGGCGCCGTCAAGGCGAGGCCCGGGGCGAGCTCACACAGATTTCATGAGCGTTATGTTGAAGGCGGTGCGTTTCGGATCTCTGGAGCCGCTCTCCTGCACCTTCACATCGAACATCTCCGCCGCCTCGCAGGTGCATGACGCGCCGGCGCCGGGATGGGTTTCAAACGCGATGGTGAGATCGCCCGGCAGCGCGTTGAGGCAGATCGATCCACGAATGCTCCCGCCCTTGGCCGGGGTGTAGACCTCCCAGATGATATACGCCCACAGCGGCACCAGGGCGCCCGGCGCCGGCTTGACCGGTTTCTGGCTCCAGGGCGAGGGCGGGTTGTCCACCCATTGCGCCTGTTCCGGCGCTACGCGCACGGTCTTGATGCGGAAGGTCTCCAGAGTGGAGTTGGTCAGCGTGATTGCGATGCTGCGCTCGGCGGTGTGCGCCATGGCGGAGCCCTCTTTCCACGCCCAAACCCAGTTTCGCTGCGCCAGGCAAAGCGATCAAAGGCGGCGATGTCGCCCTTGACCCCTCACTAACGAAAACGGGCGGCGCATCAGCGCCGCCCGTCTCGTTTCAGCCCTTTAAAACCGGAGCGTTACTGCGCCGGTTCTTCGCCTTCGGAGGTCTCGTCTTCGCCCGGGACGGGGAAGCCGCGATCGCGCATGAGCGGCTCGACGGTGGCGTCGCGGCCGCGGAAATTGCGATAGGCCTGCGCCGGATCAATGCTGTTGCGCGGGGCGAACAGGGTTTCGACCATGCGGGCCGCAACATCGGCGTCATAGAAGCCGCCCGGCGCTTCGGCGAAGGCTTCCGCGGCGTCTGATGTCAGTACGTCGGCCCACATGTATCCGTAATAGCCGGCCGAATAGCCTTCACCGGAGAAGATGTGCCCGAAATGGGGGCTGCGGTGACGCATGGGCAGCGCGTCGGGCATGTTCAGACGCTCCAGCGTATCGCGCTCGAACTGATCGGGATCAAGCCCTTCGGGATCGGTGGTGTGGTAGTACATGTCCACGAGCGCGCTCGCCAGATACTCGGTGGTGGCGAAGCCCTCATTGAAGGTCGAAGCCGCGCGGATCTTCTCCACCAGCTCATCGGGCATGGGCTCGCCGGTTTCGGCGTGGCGCAGATAATTGTCGATCACTTCATCGGTGAGCACCCAGCGCTCCAGAAGCTGACTCTGGAACTCGGTATAGTCGCGCACCCCGCCATTGAGCGTCGGGTAGACGACATCGGAGCTGAGCGCGTGCAGGGCGTGACCCATCTCGTGGAAGAAGGTCGTCGCATCATCAAAGCTGATCAGCACCGGCTCGCCGGGCGCGCCCTGGATGAAGTTGGAGTTGTTGGACGACAATACCGTCTCTTCGCCGTCAAAGCTGGTGTGGCCGCGATAGCTGCTGGCCCAGGCGCCCGACCGCTTGCCAGTGCGAGCGTAGGGGTCGAGATACCACACGCCAATATGCGCGCCGGTGTCCTTGTTGGTCACCTCCCAGACGCGCACATCGGGATGGAAGACCGGAACCGAGCCGTCGGTGATTTCTTCAAACGCGAAGCCGAACAGCTCGCCGGAGACGAAGAACATCGCTTCGCGCAGGTTTTCGATATTGAAGTACTGCTTCACTTCCTCGGAGTTCAGGTCGTATTCGGCCTGGCGGACCTTCTCCATGTAGTAGCGGTAGTCCCAGGGCTGGATCTGGTCGATATCGTCGCCCTGCTCGGCGGCGAGGTTGGTCATCATGTCGACCTCCTCGTCGACGCGGGCGATGGCGGCTGGCCAGACCGTCTCCATCAGCTCCAGCGCGCGTTCCGGCGTGCCGGCCATGCGGTCTTCCAGGCGCCACTGGGCGTAATTGTCATAGCCCAGCAGCCCCACGCGCTCGTCGCGCAGCTGAAGGATCTCCGCGATCAGGGCGTTATTGTCGAACTCGTCGCCATTGTCGCCGCGCGAATAATAGGTCTCCCAGACCTCGCGGCGCAGCTCGCGCTCGTCGGAATAGGTCAGGAAAGGGTCCATGGAGGACCGCGTGTTCAGGATGGCGTATTCGCCCTCCCGGTCGCGATCAGCGGCGGCGGTGGCGGCCGCGCTCACCAGGCTTTCGGGCAGGCCCGACAGCTGATCCTCGCTGAGCCAGGTGACGTAGTTTTCCTCGTCGGCCAGCACGTTGTTGGAAAAGCGCGTGTGCAGCTCGGCCAGGCGCGACTGGATCTCGGCGTAGCGCTCGGCGGCCTCGCCTTCCAGCGTCGCGCCGTTGCGCGCGAACCCGTCATAGGTCAGCTGGACAAGGCGCTGCTGGTCAGGGCGCATATCGGCGACCGCGTCGCTCTCATGCACCGCCTGGACGCGGGCGAAGAGGTCCTTGTTCTGGTTGATCTCGGAATAGAAGGCGGAGATGCGCGGCGCCATCTCGCCCTGGATCTCGCGGAAGTCCGGCGAAGACAGGTTGGACGACCAGATGCCATAATAGGTGAACACGCGGCCCAGATCATCGCCTGCGCCTTCCAGCGCGACGATGGTGTTTTCAAATGTCGGCGGCTCGGAGTTCCGGGCGATCGCGTCGATTTCGGCGCGATAGCGGTTCATCCCCTCTTCCAGCGCCGGACGCAGGTATTCCAGGTCCATCTGTTCAAAGGCGGGCACGCCGCCATAGGGGCCTGTCCATTCGGCCAGCAACGGATTGGCGGTGGTCTGCGCTTCGGTGGACATTTCCTGGTGGTTATCGGCGAAGCTTGCGGCGGGCAGGGCGCCGAGGACGGCGGCCGCGCTGACCGCGGAGAGAAGCAGGGTGCGCATGAATGACATGCCTTTCAGGGCTGCTGAGGATTTCCGCGCCGGTTGTACCGCGTGCGGATCAGAGCGCAAAACTAACAAATCCGTCATGAACCGGCCCTGAGCCGACGCCAGGCTGTATTGGTCGCCCTGTTCGCGCGAGGAGGTCAGGTCCGGCCGTCCGAGACAGTTTCGAACCGGCCGCGCCGCGGTTCCAACCTCAGCGATCGTTTCCGTCGTCATCGGGCGGAGCCATGGGGTCGTCCTTGCGGCTTGGCGGAAACATCACTGCGACGCCCATCTGGGCGCTGGCGAAAGTGGTGGAGACGAAAAACGCCAGCAAAAGCCGTATTCCGGTCCCGCCGGCCGAGCCGCGGGTCATCGTGCGGATCGAGCCTATATCAAGGACCAGGATCACCGCCGTGAAGGCGAAACCGATAGCGGCGCCGATCAGAGCGTGGCGGATCAGAAATCGAATCAGCGCGGGCATGGGACCTCTTTCACACACTCTCAATCTAAGGCGCGCAAACGCGTGGTCGAGGTGCTGGCGGCTTTTGGCGGAGTCGCTTTATGCTTTTACGTCATTCAAGGGGTTTCGGGGCTTATGGGCGTACTCATCATCGGACTGGCGATCTTCCTGGGCGTGCACTTCACGCGCGTGTTGGGACTCAAGCGGCTGACCGTCTCGGTGATCGGGGACGCGCTGTACTGGATCTTCTATTCGGTGTTGTCCGCGGTCGGCCTGTCGCTGGTGATCTACGGGCATATCCTGGCGCACCCGTCCGAGGCGGTGTGGAATCCGCCCGAATGGACGCGCACCCTGGCGCTCATCGCCGTGCCGGTGGCGCTGGTGCTTTTGGCGGCGGCCTATCTGCCCAGCCATATCCGTTCGTTCACCCGCCATCCCATGACGCTGGCCACAGTGCTGTGGTCGGGATCGCACTTGCTTGCCAATGGCGAGATCGCGTCGATCGTCCTGTTCGGCGCCTTCTTCATCTGGTCGGTCTTTTTGATGATCGAGGGATACGCCGTGGGCGGCGCCTTTGAGCGGCCCGGAAACTGGAGCGCGGACATCGCCGCGCTGGTGATCGGACTGGGTGCGGCGGCGGCCCTTGCGATCTTCCATATGCAGCTTTTCGGCGTCGCGGTGATCGGGTTTGCATCCGAACCGGTGGCGCCGGGCATCTAGTATTCGAAGCGCCGGGTCAGCGGCGCAGTTCGAGGAGACGAAAAATGGATGAAATTCTTGTGCCGCTGGGTGCGTTCGCGATGGTTGCGGCCATTGTCGGCTTCAATGTCTGGGCCGGGACGTCCAAGCGCAGACAGGTCATGGAGACCGTGCGCGACGCGATCCGCTCAGGCCAGCAGCTGGACCCGGCGACGATCAAGGCGCTGGGCGCCCAGGAAAAGCCCAAGGGCGGTGATCTCAAGTCCGGCCTGATCCTGATCGCGGTGGCCGCGGCCTTTATCGTCATGGGATACGGCATCGGTTCAGCTGAAGTCAGCGACGCACCTGAAATCGTACCGATTTTCACCGCCATCGCGGCCTTTCCCGGCTTTATCGGCGTCGTGCTGGTCCTGTTTGGACTGGGCAATTTGCGCAAGTCCAGGGATGAGGACGCAGCCTAGGCTGCCTGGCCGGGAGGGCCGAAGGCGTGGACCCCAGCGATGCAGAACTGGTCGCCCTGGTGATTGCGGGCGGTGACAAGCGGGCTTTCGGTTCGCTTGTCACTCGCCATCAGAACGCCGTGCGCGGCGTTCTGATGCGCCTGTGCCGCAACACCGCCATGGCCGACGATCTGGCGCAGGACGCCTTCATCAAGGCCTACGCCAGGATTGCTGATTATAGCGGCAGAGGCTCGTTCAAGGGCTGGCTGTGTCGCATCGCCTACACCGAATTTTTGATGAGCGCGCGAAAGCGCAAGGCCGCTGACGCCGCGCTTGGGCGGTTGCAGGCGGAGCCGGGCGAAGACCATGTGCCGGCCGGGCCTGCGGGGATGCGCGTCGATCTTGATCGCGCGCTCGCCACGCTGGGCGAGGAGGAGCGCACCTGTGTGATCATGTGTTACGCGGGCGGCATGAGCCATTCGGAGGCCGCCGAAGCCACCGGGCTTCCCCTGGGCACTGTGAAAAGCCATGTTAATCGTGGACGCGCCAGGCTGCAGGCCTGGTTCGAGCGCAAGGAGGTCGCAGCATGAGCGGGCCTGATTCCATCAATGGCGGAGACGCCATGGGTCAGCATGGGGATCTGAACCGTGCGGACACGGCGTTCGATGCAGCCTTCGACGCGCAATTGTCGTCAATGTTCGAGGCGGCCGGTCCGCCCGAGCATGATCCTGTGTTCACCGCCCATGTGATCTCGGAGGTCGGCCGGACCAGCCGGCTGCGGTTTCTCGCCCTGGGCGGGGCCGGGGCGACCGGATCGGCCATAGCTGGAACCCAGCTGGAGCGCCTGGTGGACGTCTCGCTGCTGGACATGGGCGGCGTGCTGGGTCAGGCGGCCGGCTTTGTCGGTCCCGAGGCGCTTGTCACAGTCGCCTTCGCCGCTGTCGCCCTGGTGTTCGCGCGTGTCCTGCCGGGTGGGCGGCTGGCCTGACCCCTTGGCGTTGTGCGGCTGCGGATTCGCGCTAATGTGCGCGCAAATTCCGCCTGCACCGCCAGGGAGAAAGCCAGATGTCCGCGCAGACACAAAGTCCGGTCAAACGTCTCACTCCGCCCGATATCCGGTCACGCAAGAACGCCGAACCGCTGGTGTGCCTGACCGCCTATGACGCGCCCATGGCGCGGCTTCTGGACCCCCACTGCGATCTTCTGCTGGTGGGCGATTCGGTGGGCATGGTGGTGCACGGCCTGCCCAACACGATCCCGGTGACACTGGAGATGATGATCCTGCACGGCCAGGCGGTGATGCGCGGCTCGGACCGCGCGCTGGTGTGCGTGGACATGCCGTTCTCCACCTATGAGCGCTCCAGGGAGCAGGCGTTCGACAACGCCGCGCGCGTGCTGCGCGAGACCGGCTGTCAGGCGGTGAAGGTGGAAAGCGGCGTCTTCATCGCAGACACGATTCGCTATCTCGCCGAGCGCGCCATTCCGGTGATCGGCCATGTGGGCTTGCGGCCCCAGGCGGCGCTCGCCGAGGGCGGGTTCAAGGCCAAGGGCCGCGACGCGGAGTCCCGCCAGCGCGTCATCGAGGAAGCGATCGCAACCGACGAGGCGGGCGCCTTCGCCATCGTGGTGGAGGGCGTGGCCGAGGATCTCGCCGAAGAAATCACCGAGCGCGTCAAGGCGCCCACGATCGGAATCGGGGCGTCGGCCAAGTGCGACGGGCAGATTCTCGTCACCCCGGACATGATGGGCCTGTTCGACTGGACCCCGCGCTTTGTAAAGCGCTACGCCGATGTGAAGGGCGCCATGGAAGACGGCGTCAAACGCTACGCCGAGGAGGTTCGCACCCGCGCCTTCCCGTCGGACGCTGAAGTCTATAAGCCCAGGAAGGGCTGAAACAGCAGGGCTGTATTGCCCGGCTGACCGCACGCGGCTAGGGTCCGCGCCGTTATTGGATAGAACGAGTGAGGCCTGACGCGTGGTCGACGTTTTCGACGAAGTCGAGGAAGAACTCCGCCGTGAGCGGTATCAGGCGGCCCTGAGCCGCTACGGCCCCTGGGTGGCGGGCGTCGCTGCAGCCATTGTGCTGGGCGCGGCCGGCTATCAGTTCTGGGACTGGAATTCGAGCCGGACCAGCGCCGAGGCGTCCGACCAGTATATGGCGGCCGCCGAAGCGCTTGCATCGGGCAATCTGGCCACCGCTGACGCGGGCTTCGCCAATCTCGCCGAGAGCGGACCGCGCGGCTACGCCTCGCTGTCGCTTTTGCGCCGCGGTGAAATCGCGCTGCAGCAGAATAATTCCGAGGAGGCCGCGCGCTTTTTCAGCGCCGCCGCCGAGCGCTCGCCCGAACCGCTGACGCGTCAGCTGGCGACCTACAAGGCGACGCTCGCCCAGTTCGACGTGCTTTCCTATGACGATGTCCGCGTGCGCCTGAGCCCGCTGACCGAGGGCGATGCGCCCTTCGGCGCGCTGGCTCGCGAGCTCATCGCCGCCGCCGCCGTCCGTGCCGAGCGCTGGGACGAGGCGCGCGGCGCCTACGAACTGCTTTCGGTGTCGCTGGACGCGCCGCCGGGCGTTTCGCGCCGCGCTGCCGAGGCGCTGACCCTCATTGCTCAGAACGCGCCCGCAGCGGTCGCCGAAGACGCCGCGCAAGCGGCTTCTGAAGCCTCCGGCGACATAATGGGCGAGGCTCCGGCTGAAACCCCCGCCGAAGCGCCCGCCGATGAGCCGGCCCAAGCGGGCGACCCGGATGCACCGCTCCAACAGGAGGACGGCCTTTGATGTCGATCCGCGCCCTTACCCTCGCCATTTGTGTTACGGCGAGTTTCGCCCTGGCCGGGTGTGGCGCCGGCGAGCGTCTCTCCGGTCTCAATCCGTTTGGCGGCCCGGAAGAGGACGATCCCAACGCCCCGGCGCAGTCGGAGCGGATCTCCATTCTCGAGCTTGAAGAGCGTCTGTCCTCGAATATCGAGCAGGGCCCGGTCACGCTGCCTCGCGCCTATGTGAACAGCGCCTGGCCGCAGCCGGACGGCTATCCCACCCACGCCATGCAGCACACCGATGCGTCAGGCGGCCTGAACCGCGTTTGGCGTGAAAGCGCGGGCGACGGCTCCAACAATGACCGGCGTCTCAATGCGCGCCCGGTGATCGCGGAGGGCGTGGTGTTCGCCATCGACGCCTCGGGCCGTGTCTCCGCGCGCTCGCTGGAGACCGGCGAGCAGGCCTGGCGCACTCGCCTTGCCGAAGTGCGCCGCGAGGCCGGCGAGGGCAGCTGGATTCCCTTCCGCGGGAACGGCGACCGCGTGCTGACCTTCGGCGGCGGCGTCGCCTATGACAATGGCCGCATCTTCGCCCATGACGGCGGCATGACCCTGTTCGCGCTCGACGCCGACACCGGCGAGGAGCTGTGGCGGTCCGAGGCGCTGACCCCGTTTCACTCCGCGCCAACCGCGGTGGATGGCCGGGTTTTCGCCACCACCGACGATAACGAGTTGCTCGCCATCGACGCCGAGAACGGCGAGGTGTTGTGGACGCACCGCTCCATCGCCGAAACGGCGCGCCTGCTCACGGCGCCGAGCCCGGCTGTGGCCGGCGAGGTGGTGATCGCGCCCTTCACCTCGGGCGAGATCGTGGCCCTGCGTGTGCAGAACGGGACGGTGCTGTGGTCGGATTCGCTGACCCGGACGGGCGGGCTCACCCCGCTGTCCTCGATCAACGACATCGCCGCCAGCCCGGTTGCGATCGGCGACCGCGTCTACGCCATGAGCCATTCGGGCATCATGGCTGCGTTCGACATTCGTAGTGGCGAGCGCGTCTGGACCCTGCCGGCGGGCGGGCTGCACGCTCCGTATCTCGCGGGCGATTATCTGTTCCTGGTGACGACCGAAGGCGAGGTCGCCGCCATCGACCGCACGAGCGGCACGGTGCGCTGGATCACCCAGCTTGAGGCCTTTGAAAACGCCCGCAAGCGCCGGGACCGCATCAGCTGGGCCGGCCCCATCCTGGCCGGAAACCGGCTGGTGCTGGCGTCGTCCGAGGGCCAGATGGTTATCCTGGATCCGGCCACCGGCGACCGGCTTGAAGACCGCGATGTCGGCGACTCGGTTTTCATCGCTCCGGTGATCGCTGAGGAGACCGTTGTGGTGTTCACCGACGAGGGACGCTTGATCGCGTACCGATAAAGGCGCATTTGAGCAGATTGGCGTCACGCGCCGCGGCCCTGAGGCCGCGGCGCTCGCATTTGTAACGGAGCATGTCTCGTGAAACGCTTGCCGTCCCTGGCCATCGTGGGGCGTCCCAATGTGGGTAAATCGACCCTGTTCAACCGCATCGCCGGCAAGCCGCTGGCGATCGTGGACGACCGTCCGGGCGTCACCCGCGACCGGCGCCAGGCGCGCGGGCGGATCGGCGACCTGGAACTGCGCCTGATCGACACCGCGGGCTATGAAGACGAAAAGACCGGCGTGGAGGCGCGCATGCGCGCCCAGACCGAAGCCGCGCTGGCCGAAGCCGATGTCTGCGTCTTTCTTATCGACGGACGTGAAGGGATCACCGCCCTTGATGAGCGCTTCGCCGAGGTGCTGCGCAAGGCCCACAAGCCGGTGATCCTGGCGGTGAACAAGTGCGAGGGCGCGCGCGGCGATGATGGCGCGCTGGAAGCCTGGAATCTGGGTCTGGACGAGCCGGTGCCGATCTCGGCCGCACACGGCGAGGGCATGTCCGATCTCTACACCCGCCTTGTGGAAGTGCTGGAGAATCAGACCTCGCTGGAGCTGGAATATTTCGACGAGGACGGTGAGGACGAGGAGGGCGCGCCGCTGCGCCTGGCGGTGGTTGGACGGCCCAATGTGGGCAAGTCCACGCTGGTGAACGCCATGATCGGCGAGGAGCGCCTGATCACCGGGCCTGAAGCCGGGCTCACCCGCGACGCCATTGCGGTGGAATGGGAGTGGAACGGCGAACGCGTGCGCCTGCACGACACCGCCGGTCTTCGAAAACGTGGCAAGGTGGATGACCGGCTGGAGCGCATGAGCGCAGCCGACACGCTGCGCGCCATCAAATTCGCCGAGATCGTGCTTTTGCTGGTGGACGCCGAGCGGCCGTTTGAAAAGCAGGACCTCACCATCGCCGACCGGATCGTGGAGGAGGGCCGCGGCCTCGTCGTGCTGATCTCCAAGTGGGATCTGGTCGAGGACAAGCAGGCCAAGCTCGCCGAACTGCGCGAGGAATTCGAACGCCTTCTGCCCCAGGTGAAGGGCGCGCCCCTGATCCCGGTGTCAGGCCTCACCGAGCGCGGCCTCGACAAGATCATGCCGACGGTCAAGGCGCTGCACGCCAACTGGTCGGTGAAGGTGAAGACGCGCGATCTCAACGACTGGCTCAAGGAGATGACCCAGCGCCATCCGCCGCCTGCGGTGGACGGGCGCCGGGTGAAGCCGCGCTATTTGTCGCAGACCAAGGCGCGTCCGCCCACCTTCGTCTTGATGGCCAGCCGGGCCTCCCAGCTGCCGGAAAGCTACAAGCGCTATCTGGTGAATGGTCTGCGTGAAGCGTTCGACCTGCCCGGCGTGCCGATCCGTCTGATCGTCAAGGCCCAGCATAACCCCTACGCCAAGAACTAGTTGGGCTCACGCTCACGTTCGCGATCGCGCCGCCGGCGCTCGGCTTCGGCGGCGTGACGCTCAGCCTCCGCGGCGCGGTGGGCGGCGTCTCGCTGGGCTTCGCTTTCAATGCGGGCCTGCTCTTCGGAGCGCTGCATCTCGACGCGGCGTTGGACGGAGAGAGGCCCAAGACGCAGGATCACCTCTTCCTGCGCGCCGCCGACTGTCCCCGGCAGGGCTGGCGGGGCTGGCGGCGCAGGCGGGACGGGCGGTGTTCCGGCCTGCTCCAGGATCACGCGGATTGGTTCGCCCAGCTCGGCCCGGCGAATCTCGAAGCTCCAGCTCGTCTCGCCGGTCCCGCTTTCCAGATTCGCGTCGACGTCTTCATGGGATTGGGCCAGAGCGGCCAGCGCCGCGCGCAGCCCTTCGCGGGCCGCGCCGAGCGCTTCGCGCTCCACCGCCGAGTTTGAAAGATTTCCTTCCGCCTCGGCCATCGCCGCCTCGATGGCGGCGCGGGCCTGAACGAAGGCGACCCGGCGTCCATTGCGGTCAGCGGCGTAGGCGGCGGCCATGGCGCGCGGATCGCCATAGGCGGCCATATCCGCTCCGCCGGCGCAATCTTCAACGGTTAGGCTCTCGGGCAGTCCAGCCACCTGGGCGCCGCAGACCTGCCGGAAGCTCTGGGGTTCAAGGCCCTGCGCGCTCGTGAAGTCGGCGCCACTGACATTGACAGAGACAAAGCGGGCGCCGGCGAGGTCGGCGCCGCGAAAATCGGCCCGGCTGAGGTCGGCGCGCTCGAATATGGCGCCGGTCAGCTGCGAGCCGCGAAGATCGGCGCTTTCCAGGCTCGCGCCGAAGAAGTGAGATTGGGCGAACTCCGCGCCGCGCATGTCCGCGCCAGTGAAATCGACCTGGCGCAGCACCGCATCACGCCCATGGGCGCCGCCAAGGTCTGCGCCGGCGAAGCTCACCTGCAACATCACAGCGCCGGTGAGCGTGGTGCGCTCCAGGCGGGCTCCGGCGAAGTCCACCTGGTGAAGGCGGGCGCGCTCGAAGTCCACATCGGCGAGATCGGCGCCGGAGAAGTCGACGCTGGTCAGCCGCGCTTCGATCATGGAGGTATGCGCGAAGTCGGCGCCGGCCAGAACCATGTCGGACATGCGCGCGCCGAGAAGTTCGGCGTGGGAGAAGTCGGAGTTGGAAAAGTCGCCGCCGAGAAACTGGGCGTTGGCCAGATTGCTGTCGGCGAAATCACAGCCCTGACAATCACCGCCGATGACGAGGCGCTTGTGCGGGTCCTCGCCGGCGTGCGCCGGGGCCGAAATCGCGGTCGCCGCCGCGGCCGCCAGGAGGGCGTGTTTCAAGCTCATGGGCTGAAACCTAGTCAATCGATCAGGCGAGATCGACTTAATTCGCGGTAAGTCGCTGAACCCGGCCAATCATCGCGCGCAGGGCGGCGTTGAGAGGCCAGCGGGCAGGCGCGTCGACGCGTCGCCGCATGCGCGCGAGAGCTGCGCGGCCGTCAATCCGCGAGCTTCTTGCAGCTCGGCGCCGGACAGCGTCGCGCCGTCCAGAACCGCGCCGGAAAGGTCGGCGCCGCCAAAATGCGCGCCCACCAGATTGGCCCGCGTCAGGTCGGCCCGTCGAAAGCTCGCCCCGGTGAACCTTGCGCCGAACAGATTGGCGACGGACAGATCAGCGCCGTCGAAGCGGGCGTGGTTCATTGTTGCTAGGCTTAAGTCCGCCTGGCGAAGGCGCGAATTCGAGACGTCCACGCCGGGCAGGTCGCGATAGGCGAGGTCCGCCTGAAACAGATTGCAGCCGGGGCAGGAGCGTCCCGCCTGCACGCGGGCGATCTCGCCAGCGTTCTGCGCGCTGACCGCGCCCGTGGCAAGGGCGGCGGCCAGGCTTGCCAGCAGAAGCGTCAAGGCGGCGATGTGTTTCATCATGGCACAGCTCGCAGAAGGAAGATCAGCGTCATCCCCCGCACTGCAAGCGCCGCGCCGACCCCTTGGCGCCCCTAGCCTTTCGCGCGCTCAGCCAGCCATTCTTCCAGCCAGCGGATATGGTAGTCGCCCGAAAGAAAGGCGGGCTCTTCCAGCAGCGCCAGGTGAAGCGGGATCGTGGTCTCCACCCCGCCGACGACCATCTCGCCCAGCGCCCGGCGCAGGCGCATCAGCGCCTCGTCCCGGTCGCGGCCGTGCACGATCAGCTTGCCGATCATGGAGTCGTAATAGGGCGGGATCACATAGCCGGTGTAGAGGCCTGAATCCAGGCGAACCCCAAGCCCGCCGGGGGCGTGGAATTCGGTCACCTTGCCGGGCGAAGGAGAGAAGGTTTCCGGGTTTTCGGCGTTGATCCGGCACTCGATGGACCAGCCTTCAAACTTCACATCGTCCTGGGTGAGGTCCAGCGGCAGGCCGGCGGCGACGCGGATCTGCTCGCGCACCAGGTCGATGCGCGTGATCGCCTCGGTCACTGGATGCTCCACCTGCAGGCGGGTGTTCATCTCGATGAAGTAGAACTCGCCGTTCTCGTAGAGGAACTCCACCGTGCCTGCGCCGCGATAGCCGATGGCTTTCACCGCGTCGGTGACGGTCTTGCCGATTTTCGCGCGCATGGCGGAATCCAGCGCCACCGACGGCGCCTCTTCCAGCACCTTCTGGTGACGGCGCTGCAGCGAGCAATCGCGTTCGCCCAGATGGATGACGTTTCCGTGCTCGTCAGCGAGGACCTGGATCTCGATATGGCGCGGCTGGCCGAGATATTTCTCGATATAAACGGCGCCGTCGCCGAAGGCGGCCTTGGCTTCCGAGGACGCGGTCTGCAGCGCGCTTTCAAGGCTGGCTTCGTCCTGGGCCACCTTCATGCCGCGCCCGCCGCCGCCGGAGGCGGCCTTGATGAGCACCGGGAAGCCGATGGATTTGGCCACTTTTCGCGCTTCGACCATATCCTCGATCGCGCCTTCAGAGCCCGGCACGACCGGGATGCCGGCCTCCATGGCCGCTTTTTTGGCGGTGATCTTGTCACCCATCAGCCGGATCGTTTCCGGCCTGGGGCCGATGAAGGTCAGGCCGTGGGCCTCCACGATCTCGGCGAACCGGGCGTTCTCCGACAGGAAACCGTAGCCGGGATGGATCGCCTGGGCGCCGGTGACTTCGGCGGCGGCGATGATCTGGGGCACGTTGAGATAGGAGCGCCCGGCCGGCGGCGGCCCGATGCAGACGCTTTCATCTGCAAGCCGGACATGCATGGCGTTGGCATCGGCTTCGGAGTGAACCGCCACCGTCTTGATGCCCATTTCCTTGCACGCACGATGTACGCGAAGGGCGATCTCGCCGCGATTGGCGATCAGGATCTTGTCGAACATGTGCGGCCCCTAGCCGATGATGAACAGGGCTTCGCCGTATTCCACCGGCTGGGCGTCGTCCACGAGCAGCTCCATGAGCTTGCCCGATTTCGGCGCTGTGATCGGATTGAAGGTCTTCATGGCCTCGATGAGCAGGATCGTCTCGCTCTCCTTCACCGAATCGCCGGGCTTCTTGAACTGCTCGGCGTCGGGCGAGGGGCGTACATAAACCGTGCCCACCATGGGCGAGGTCACGGCGCCCGGATGGGATTTGGGATCGGCGGCGCCGGAGGAGGCCGGGGTTTCAGGCGGGCTCGACGCGGCGCTGGCCGGCGCCGGTTGCGGCGCTGCGGGCGCGGCCTGGGGCGCCGGGGCGTAGTGCATCGGTGCGGCGTGAACCTCGCGGGCCACGCGGATGCGCAACTCGCCCTTTTCCACTTCGATTTCGGTCAGCTCGGTATCATTGAGGATGTCGGCGAGCTCGCGCACGAGCTTGGAATCGATCTGCGGTCGGGACGTGTTGGACGCCATGGGCGAAACCCCCTCTTTTCTTTTGTCTTTCAGCCGTCTCGGGCGGCTAGTTTATGTGCGGCCTCCAGCGCCAGCACATAGCCGAAGGCGCCGAAGCCGGAAATCGAGCCCTTGGCGGCCATGGCGACATAACTTGTCGCTCTGAACGCCTCCCGGGCGGCAGGCTGGGACAGATGCACTTCTACAGCCGGAACGTCCACCCCTTTGAGCGCGTCGTAAAGCGCAATTGAGGTGTGGGTGTAGGCGGCCGGGTTGATCACGATCGCGCCGGCGTCGCGCCCCGCCCGCTGAATCCAGTCCACCAGGACGCCCTCATGATTGGTCTGCTCAAACACGATGTCAGCGCCGAGGTCCGCAGCGCGCGTCGCGCACAGCGTCTCGATATCGGCGAGACTCAAACGGCCATACACCTCCGGCTCGCGTGTGCCGAGCAGGTTGAGATTGGGTCCGTTGAGGATATGGATCGGCTTCAAACAGATACTCCGCGGCGGGGAAGCCTTGACGTGGGACTTCGGTTCTACGACGTGAAGCCATAGGAAAACAAGCAAGGTGCGTGCCTGGAGGCGGAAAGCCTGGAGAACACCATGAGCCGAAACGAGTCCATGACCGAGATCGCCGTCACCGTGAACGGGGAGGTGCGCAGCGCCCCCTCTGGACTGACGCTCGCCGCCTTCCTCGACCATCTGGGCCTTGATCCGCGCAAGGTGGCGGTGGAGCGCAATCTGGAGATCGCGCCACGCTCGGCCTATGACACGATCACAATCGAGCCGGACGACCGGCTGGAGATCGTCCACTTCGTTGGCGGAGGCTGATTCATTGACCCAAGACGTACCCCTCAACGTCGCCGGCCGCGCGCTTAAATCGCGCCTGATCATCGGCACGGGAAAATACGAGACCTATGAGCAGAACGCCCGGGCGCTCGAAGCCTCCGGGGCGGATATGATTACCGTGGCGGTGCGCCGGGTGAACTTGTCCGATCCCTCCAAGCCGCGCCTGGTGGATTTCATCGATCCGGAGAAATATGTCTTCCTGCCCAACACCGCCGGCTGCTTCACCGGCGAGGATGCGGTGCGCACCCTGCGGCTGGCGCGTGAGGCGGGGGGCTGGAAGCTGGTGAAGCTGGAAGTCCTCTCCGACCCCAAGCACCTCTACCCCGACATGGCCGAGACGCTGCGCGCCACCGAGATGTTGATCAAGGAGGGGTTCGACGTGATGGTCTACTGCTCTGACGATCCGGTCTACGCGAAGAAGCTGGAGGAGGCGGGCGCCTGCGCGATCATGCCGCTCGGCGCGCCCATCGGCTCGGGACTGGGGATCCAGAACCCGGTCAATATCCGACTCATCATCGAGGCGGCCAAGGTGCCCGTGATCGTGGACGCCGGCGTCGGTACGGCCTCTGACGCCGCCATCGCCATGGAGCTGGGCTGTGACGGCGTTCTGATGAACACCGCGATCGCTGAAGCGAAAGACCCGGTGCTCATGGCGTCGGCCATGAAGCACGCCGTGATCGCGGGCCGAAAGGCCTATCTCGCCGGGCGCATGCCCAAGAAGAAATACGCCGATCCATCAAGCCCGCTGGCCGGTCTCATCTAGCCGGTCTGGCCAGTCTAGCCGGCGCGCTGCAGCGCCGTTTCCAGAACCCGGTCCAGACCGTTGAGGTCGGCGCCGTTCACGATCATGCCGTCGACGACGAAGAACGGCGTGCCCACCCGGCCGATGGTGCGGGCGAGATCGCGGGTGTCTTCCAGATGAGCCGTGATCTCTTCGGAATCCATTTCCGCACGCATGGCGTCCACGTCCACGCCGGAGGCCGCCGCCAGCTCGTTGATTCGTTGTGAGGGAAGGGGGCCGGTCGCACTCATCACCCGGTCGTGGAAATCGCCGTACGCGTCCGGCTGCAGCCGCCATACCGCCAGCGCTGCGCGCGCCGCTTCAGTGGACGCCGCGCCGTTGATCGGGAATTCCTTGAACACGAAGCGCACCTGGTCGCCATGCTCTTCCAGCGTGGTTTGCACCCAGTCATTGGTCAGGGCGCAGTACGGGCAGCGATAATCGAAGAATTCCACGACGGTCACCGGGGCGTTCGCGGCGCCGATCACGGGATCGCGATCGTCATTGTAGATGCGCTCGGCCTCGCTCTCCACCGCCTGCACCAGGCCCATGCGCTCACGGTCGCGGGCGCGGCGCTGCAGCTCCATCAGGGCTTCCTCGATGACTTCGGGGTTTTCCAGGAGATAGCTGCGCACGATCTCCTCGATCGCTTCGCGGTCGCGCGGCGTCTGCGCGGCTTGCTGGGCGCCCGCCATTTCGTCCGCCTGGGCGGAGGCGTCGTCGGCGCCGGAACATGCGGCGATGGCGAATGAGGCGGCGAGGGCGGCGATGAGGCGGCGCATGGGGACGTCTCCAGGTTTCAAGTCCATGTTGAACGACTTCTAAGCGCAGCGCGCGCGCCTGTCCAAGTGTGCGGCTGCACCGAGGGCCGAATGGGGGTCAAATCACCGTGAACCGGGGCGCCGCCTAAAACCCCTAAAAGTTCGGGCGGCGGTCGCGCTCCACCCGGTTCCATTCGCGCACTTCGCGGCTGGTGGGCTGGGTGACGGCGATGATTTCGGCGGAGCGGATCCAGCCTTGGGTGCCACGCTCCAGCTCCTCGTGGGCGCGCTGGGCGAAGATGTGGGCCTGCATCTCGTCACCGGCGTGATAGGCGCGCTCGGCGGTGGCCAGCTCGGCCATGGCCGTCTCTCCAAGCGCCTGGTGAGCGAGGGATTTCTGGAACCAGCCGAACGTGTTGCCGGGCTCGTCCACGAGGGCGAGATTGAGATGGTTCACCGCCTCGCGCACCTCGGCTTCGTCGCCATGGGCGATCAGGGAGCCGGCAAGGCCGATGCGCAGCAGCGCCGCCTGGGGCATCAACTCCACCGCGCGCCGATAGGGGGCCACCGACTGATCGATCCGCCCGCTTTCATAAAGCATCTGACCTTTCAGCTCATGGAGGAAGGCGTTTTCCGGCTCGAGCACCAGCAGCCCGTCCACCTCCTCCTCGGCGCGATCGGTGAGGCCCTGCTTGTAATAGGCCACCGCGCGGGCGTAGCGCGCGGGAAAGGAGGTATCGGTTTCCGGAAAGCGGCTGAAGGTCTGGGCGGGGGGCACCATGAAGCCGATGATCTTCGCCTGGATGCGCAGCAGCTCGTCGATCTCCTCCTGGGTGTCGGGCGTATCCAGATAGGGAGACGCCTCCACATTGCGGCGCAGCGCGGAGACGCGGTCGGCCGACAGCGGGTGGGACCGGAAATACTCCCAGCGGCGCTGGAAGCTCATGCGCTCCTGATAGGCGAGGCGCTCGAACGTGGTCACCAGGCCGCGGCCCGACTGGCCGGTGGCGGTGAGCAGCCGCACCGCCGCCTGGTCGGCGGAGGCTTCCTGGCCGCGCGAGTAGCGCAGCATGTCCATCTGAGCAAATTGCGGCGCGGACGCGATGATCGCTGCGCCGGCGCCGCCGGCGCCGGCCATCGCGGCGATCAGGCCGATGCCGATGGACGCGGCCATGGTGGCCATGCCGCCGCGCGTCGCTTCACCGACCCGCGCCAGGTGGGCGCCTTCGATATGGCCGATTTCGTGGGCGATCACGCCTTTGATCTCATTGGGGGATTCGGCGCGAACAATCAGGCCGGTATGCAGGAAGATGTTCTGGCCCTGCGTCACGAAGGCGTTGAACTCCATATCGCCGATCAGATAGAGGTCCACTGATCGCGGATTGAGTTCGGCCGCCTCCAACAGAGGATCTGTGTATTCGCGCATCACCGCTTCGATCTCGGTGTCGCGAATGAGGCCCTGCGCGAACACGGGCGCTGTGGCCATGGCCGCAGCGCCAAGGGCTCCGGTCAGCTGGCGGGCGAGTGTGCGAAACAGTCCGGGCATGTCGCCCTCCGTCATCCGCGCTTACCCCAGAAGCGCTGTTTCACCCCATCCGACACCGAATTTAGCGCTGAATTATGGCGTGCGAACCCCTCCGCGCACCAAAATTGCACGGCGCCGGACCTTAAGACAGGTCCGGCGCCGCCATGGATCACTCAGCCGAGGCCGAGAAACTTCGAAGAACGCTGCCACCAGCCGCGCTTGGCCGATTTGTCGTCATCGTCGCCGCCGGAATTGTCACCAGAGTCGCCCTTGCCGGCCTGGCTCGCCGGGGCGGGCTCGTCCTGCGGGGCGGGTGTCTCGGAAGGCTGAGCCGCTTCAGGGGCGGCTGCAGGTTCCGGATCAGGTTTCGGCTTCGGCGCCGGTTTCGCTCTCGGCTTGGCCTTGGCGGCCGGCGCGCTCTCGGCGGCGTCCACCGGTGCGTCGGCTTTGGGCTCGGCCTTCTTGCGGGTCCGGCGTTTGGGCTTGGGCTTGTCCTCGACGGCCTCTGCGCCTTGCGCGGCGGGGCTTTCATCCACGACCGGCGCATCGGCGTCGTTTGACGGCGCGGCGGCCTTGCGGCGGGTGCGGCGCTTGGGCTTGGGCGCGGCTTCGGCTTCAGGCGCCGCTTCGGCCTCGACCGTTTCGGCGGCGGCCTCGGCAGGCTGGGCGGCCGGGCTTTCATCGATCACCGGGGCATCTGCTTCGGCCGGGGTCGCCGGAGCGCTTTCAGCCGGCTCAGTACGGCGGCGACGGCGCCGGCGCGGCTTCTTCTCACCGTCTTCGGGAGCGCCGGCCTCGGCGGGCGCAGTTGCGGGCGCGGCGTCCTCGCGGCTGGCCGCGGCCTTTTCAGGGGCGTCCTCGGAGGACCGGCGACGGCGACGGCTGGGACGTTCGCGTTTTTCAGGCGCTTCGCCGCCGGAGAAGTCATCTCCGCCGGTGGGGTTCACCACGGGCAGAACGTCGCCGCTCGATTCGCCTGAGCCGGACTGCGTGTCGTCCAGAGCCGCATTGGCTTCGGCGTCCGCGTTTCCGTTTTCCTGTCCGTTTTCATCACGGCGACGGCGATTGCGCCCGCCGCGGCGGCCGCGGCGGCGGCGTTTCTTGCCGTTGGCGCCGTCCTCCTCGGAGTCGTCCTGGGCGCGGCGCTCGCTGCGGTCCTCTCGGCGCTTGGGCGCGGCCTCAAGGGTTTCGCCGTCGTCCTCGTCGTCATCCTCGAGATCGCCGTCGGCTTCCTCAACCACAGGCGCGGCGCGGGCCGGCGCCGGGCGCGAAGGCTCGGGGCGCGACGATTCGGGGCGGGAGGCTTCAAGCGCGGTGGCTGTGATCGCAGGCGCGTCGGCGACTGCGTCAGCTTCGGCGCGTGCGGCCTCCTTGCGGCTTTCCAGGCGCTCCAGCCGGCAGTCGGGCCGGATCATCCCGTCTTCGGCGGCGATGATCACGCGCATTTCATAGCGCTGCTCAATGAGGGCCAGCGCATCGCGCTTTTCGTTGAGCAGATAGAGCGCGACCTCGGCCGGGCAGGCCAGGCGCGCCTTGGCGGTGCGCCCGCGCACGCCTTCTTCTTCAAGGGTGCGCAAGGCCACCAGGGCGCTCGATTCGATCGAGCGCACATGGCCGGCGCCGCCGCATTGCGGGCAGATATCACTGGAGCCCTCCACCAGAGAGGTGCGCCGGCGCTGACGGCTCATCTCCATGAGGCCGAACTGGGAGATGCGGCCCACCTGCAGGCGGGCTCGGTCGCGCTGCAGCGCGTCCTTCATTCGCTTCTCGACCTGTCGGACATTCTTGTTCTCGTCCATGTCGATGAAGTCGATGACCAGAAGACCGGCCAGGTCGCGCAGGCGCATCTGGCGCGCCGCCTCGTCGGCGGCCTCCAGATTGGTGCGCAGGGCGGTCTGCTCGATATTGCGCTCTTTGGTGGATTTGCCCGAGTTGACGTCGATGGAGACCAGCGCCTCGGTCGGGTTGATGACGATATAGCCGCCCGATTTCAGCTGCGCGGTGGGCGAGTGGATCGCCTCCAGCTGGCTTTCCACCTGGTGACGCAGGAAGAGCGGCGTGTCGTCCTTGTAATACTGCACCTTCTTCGCGTGGCTGGGCATCAGCATCCTCATGAAGGCTTTCGCCTCCTTGTAGGCCTCTTCGCCCTCCACCAGGACTTCCTCGATGTCCTTGTCATAGAGATCGCGGATCACCCGCTTGGTGAGATTGCCCTCTTCATAGATCAGCGAAGGCGCGACGCTCTCCAGGGTCGTGGTGCGGATGTTTTCCCACAGGCGGATCAGATATTCGTAGTCGCGCTTGATCTCGGCCTTCGTGCGATCCTGGCCTGCTGTGCGGATGATCAGGCCCATGCCGCCCGGAACGTCCAGCTCCCCAACGGCCGATTTCAGACGCTTGCGGTCCGAGGCGTTGGCGATCTTGCGCGAAATGCCGCCGCCGCGCGCCGTGTTCGGCATCAGCACCGAATAGCGTCCGGCCAGCGACAGATACGTGGTCAAAGCCGCGCCCTTATTGCCGCGCTCTTCCTTGGCGACCTGCACAAGCAGCACCTGACGGCGCTTGATCACTTCCTGGATCTTGTACTTGCGCATGAAGTTGCGGCGCTTCTTGGCCGCTTCATCGATCAGGTCGTCCTCGTCGGGGATTGTCTCCTTCTCCTCGTCGGGGTCGGCGCCGCCCTCGTCGGCGTAATCGGCCCCGATCTCGGCTTCCTGCTTGCGCAGTTCCTCGCGATCGGCGTGGGGGATCTGGTAATAGTCGGGATGGATCTCGTTAAAGGCGAGGAAGCCGTGCTTGTTGCCGCCGTATTCCACGAAGGCGGCCTGGAGCGAGGGCTCCACGCGCGTCACTTTCGCCAGATAGATGTTTCCACGGATCGGTTTTTTTGAAGCGCTCTCGAAATCGAACTCTTCAACGCGGTTGTTTTCGACCACGACAACCCGGGTTTCCTCCGGGTGTGCGGCGTCGATCAGCATTTTGCGGGACATTTGGAATGACTCCATGCCGAGCGGAACCGGCCTGTCGCGCAAGGCGGGACGAGGCGGTCTGGCTGCGGCGTTTGATGGAGCGCGTCGCGTGGCGAAGGGCCTGGCCGGCCTGAGCCGTTTCGGCCCTGGCCGCACCCGTCGCGATCGGTCCGGTCCGCATGATGTCGGTCCGGACCGTTTCGGTCGGGGCGGGGCGTGTCGCGTGCGCTGCGCGCATGGGGTTGGTCCTTCGGGCGCATCGCGGCGATCGCCGACATAGAGTCCGGCCGCCTCGATCTAGCCCGTCATGTGTTGCGGCGCCGGCGCAGGCGGAGAACCGTCCGCGCGTCGTCCAGAATTTCTGCGTGCTCAGGCCGGAAGCGGATGTCATCGCGAGGCCTGCGCGATCCGACCGGCTCCCGTCTCCGCAAGAGTGCGGACGCGAAGCCTTGGTTCGGCGCTTATCACATTGCACCATATCCGCGGCGATGAAAAGCGAGCTTTCCCGTGCTAGATAGCGTTGACGCCTCGCTAACCGAATCGCAAGGCGTAAGCGGTAGTCTGCCGTTTCCCGCATGCGCCGCCCGGCCTCAAAGAGGCGGAAAATGCAAGGTGTTGCAACGCCCTAAAGGGATGGTGAGATCGTGTTACGGCTGCTGACGATTATTCTGACTGCAAGCTTTTTCGCCGCGCTTGGCGGCGCCGCGCGCGGTGACGACGTGACCGCGGTGCGTTTTGGCGAGCATCCTGACATGACGCGAATCGTGGTGGAGACCTCCGCCCCGGTCCGCACGCACGTCATGACGCTGGCCGAACCGACAGAGCGGCTGGTGCTGGAATTGCCGCGCGGCGCAAGGTTCGATGTGCCCGGCCTGGAGGCCGGAGGGCGCGGCCGGGCGGCGATTGGCGCGTTCGTGTTCGACGAGCACTCAGAAGCGCCGCGCATCATCTTTGACCTCACCGGCCCCTATGCGGTGCGCAGCCACACTACGTTGGAGCCCTTGCCGAACGGCGGGTACCGCACCGTCGTGGATGTCGCGTCGGTTTCGCGGGCCGCGTTCCTGCAGGCGTCAGGCTTCAGCGATACCGACGACATGGCCGACCTGCTGTCGGCGATTTCCAGCGACCTGTCTTCGCCAGCGCCTCCTCAACACACGCTCCCGCCAAGCTGCTCTGTGGTGCGCGTGGTGATCGATCCCGGCCATGGCGGGCGCGATCCCGGGGCGCCGGCCCGCTTCGGCGGCGGTCACGAAAAGGACGTCAATCTCGCTGCAGGCCTGATCCTTCACGATCTGCTGGAGGCGACCGGGCGCTATGACGCGGTGATGACGCGCGACACCGACGTCTTCATCGATCTGAACGAGCGACCGCGAATCGCCCGTGATCTGGAGGCGGACCTGTTTATCTCCCTGCACGCCAACGCGTCTCCGGATTCAGGCCGCAGCGCGGGCGGCGCCTCGGTGATGTCCATGAACGGGCGCGCCCTGGACCGCGCCCGGCGCCAGGCCGAGACCGACGGCGACTGGGTCGAGCGTGGCCGATCCCCGATCGCCACCGAGATCCTGCGCGACATGACGATCACGCAGAAGGTCGAGGAGAGCGACCGATTCGCCGAGATGCTGCTCACCGAGGTCGGACGCACGCGCTCGCTCTGGCGCAATGAGATCGACCGCGCGAATCTCGCCGTTCTGATCGACTCCCAGATTCCCGCGGTCTTGTTCGAGATGGGCTTTCTCACCAATCCCGACGATGCGCGCATGCTGAATGACGAGCGCCAGCTGTCACGGCTGATGAACGCCGTCGTGGCCGCGGTGGACGAGCACTTCATTCATTGCGGCGGCGGTGATGAGCGCACTGGTTACATTGCGTCCGCCGCTGGACCGGGCGGGCGCTCGGCGCGTTAGTCTTGCGCCGCGCCGCATGGTGGCGTTTAACCGCGTGATCGCCATAATGGCGTCAATCGTGGGCGGCAGAAGCTTGCGCGGCAAGGGTGCGTGGGCGACGAGGAACGCATGAAACTCTTCACTTGGAAGAATCTGCTGCGCGCGGCCATATGGGGCGGCGGAGCGGCCGCGCTGGCGGGCGTCGTATTTGTGATTTTCGCCATCGTCTACACGGTGCGCGTCACCGAAGACCTGCCCGATTACGAGCAGCTGGCTGAATATCAGCCGGCCATCATGAGCCGCGTGCACGCCGGCGACGGCGCCCTGATCGCCGAGTACGCCATCGAGCAGCGCGTCTTCGTGCCCATCGAGAACATTCCCCCCGACGTCATCGCCGCCTTCCTCTCGGCCGAGGACAAGAGCTTCTACCAGCATGGCGGAGTTGATCTGTTCGGCATGATCCGGGGCGGGGTCCGCTCGGTCATCACGCGGATCCGCAATCCCGGCGCCCCGCTGCAGTCCGGTTCCACGATCACCCAGCAGGTGGCGAAGAACTTCCTGCTCAGCTCCGAGCAGCGCATTGAGCGCAAGGTTCGCGAGATCGTCATCGCCCGGCGCATGGAGCGCGCCTTCACCAAGGACCAGATCCTCGAGCTGTACCTCAACGAGATTTATCTGGGTAATCGCGCCTACGGCGTGGCCGCGGCGGCGCTGAACTATTTCGACAAGTCGCTGGACGAGCTGACGCTGGAGGAGGCGGCCTATCTCGCCGCACTTCCCAAGGCCCCGAACAACTATCACCCGACCCGGCGCACCGAAGCCGCGATAGCGCGGCGCAACTATGTGCTCTCGCGCATGGCCGCCAACGGCTATGTCACAGACGCGGTCGCCGAGGCGGCCATGGAGCGCCCGCTGGAGACCGTGGACCGGCTCGAAGGCGAGCAATATCTGGCCGCGGAGTATTTCGTGGAGCAGGTGCGCCGCGACGTGTTCGACCGCTACGGCGAGGATCAGCTCTACCGCGAAGGCCTGTCGATCCGCACCACGCTGGACACCTCCATGCAGCTTACCGCGCGCCGGGCGCTGCGCGACGGGCTGGAATCCTACGATCGCCGCCACGGCTATCGCGGCCCGCTTCTGACGCTGGAGGATTTCGACGCCTGGGCCGAGCAGCTGAGCGAAATCGAGCCGCCGTCCGACCTTGATGAAGGCTGGCGCCTGGCGGTGGTGCTGGAGCTGACCGACGCCTACGCCGATATCGGCTTTGCAGACCGCTCGCGCGGCAAGCTTCCCCTTTACGCTCTGGAATGGGCGCGGGAACCGCGCCGCGACGAGGACGGCTTTCCGCGCACCGGAGCTGCGGTGCGCGCTCCCGCAGACGTCCTTGAACTCGGCGATATCGTGCTGGTTGAAGACCTCCTCGCCGAGGACGCGCCCGAGCAGACCGTCGCGGACGACCATTACGGCCTGCGCCAGATCCCCGAGGTCAACGGCGCGATTCTAGCCATCGACCCGTTCACGGGCCGCGTGCTGTCCATGGTGGGCGGTTATTCCTTCGCCCAGAGCCAGTTCAACCGCGCCGTTCAGGCCAATCGCCAACCCGGCTCGTCGTTCAAGCCCTTCGTCTACGCCGCCGCGCTGGACAATGGCTACACGCCGGCCTCGATCATTCTGGACGCGCCCTTCGTGGCGTCGGGCGACGAGTCCACGCGCTTCTATCGCCCGCAGAACTATTCGGAAGTCTTCTACGGCCCCTCGACCCTGCGCCGGGGCCTGGAGCTGTCGCGCAACGTGATGACGGTGCGCCTGGCCCAGGAAATGGGCATGGGTCCGATCACCGAGTACGGCGAAGCCTTCGGCATCTACGACAATCTTCAGCCGACGCTGGCCATGGCGCTGGGCGCCGGCGAAACACGCCTGATCGATTTGGTCGGCGGCTATGCGGCCATGGTCAATGGCGGCCGGCTGGTGGAGCCCTCCATCATCGACCGGGTGCAGGCGCGCTCGGGCGAGACCATCTTCAAGAGCGATGTGCGTGAATGCCTGGGCTGCAATGTGGAAGAGTGGGAGCCGGGGCTTGAAGAGCCGGAGCTGACCGAGGCCGGAGAGCAGATCATCGATCCGGTGACCGCCTATCAGGTAGTGCACATGCTGGAAGGCGCCGTGGAGCGCGGCACCGCCACCGCGCTGCGCTCGCTGGGCCGGCCGCTGGGCGGCAAGACCGGCACCACCAACGATTTCCGCGACGCCTGGTTCGTCGGCTTCTCGCCGGACCTGGTCGTCGGGGTCTATGTGGGCTTCGATACGCCGCTGCCGCTGGGCTCCGGCGAGGCCGGCGGCCGGGTCGCAGCGCCCATCGCGCGCGATTTCCTCGCGCCCGTGCTTGAGCAATATCCCATCGCGACCTTCCGCGTGCCTGACGGCGTCAATCTCGCCCCGGTGGATTACGAGACCGGCCAGCCCGGCGTGATCGGCCGTCCGGGCGTCATTCTGGAGGCGTTCAAGCCGGGCACCGAGCCCCGCCGCGGCGCCACCAACGCCGAGGAGACGCTCAGCTTCGGCGCCGGCGCCCTCGGCCGCGGCGCCCAGCGCCAGGGCGAAAGCGAAACTTCGCGCGATGAAGAGCCGTCGGACGAGCTGGGCGATCTCTACTGATCCGTCTTGTGCGCGGCGCCGGGGCTTTGCTAAGTCCTCGGCCCGACACCTTTGAAATTCCGCTCTGCCGAGGATGCCTCCATGCGCGCCGAAATCTCCGACCTGAACGCCGCCGTCCAGCAGTCCACCGCCTTGCTCCGGAGGCGTCTTTGACTGGGATACGGCGCAGAAACGACTCGATGAACTGAACGACAAAGCCGAAGACCCGTCTTTGTGGGACGATCCGGCCCGCGCCCAGTCGCTCATGAAGGAGCGCAACAAGCTCGACGCCTCCATGACCGAAGTCTCCGAGGTCGAGGCCGAGCTCGCCGATAATCTGGAAGTCGCCGAGCTTGCCGAGGCCGAGGGCGACGAGGATCTGTTCGCCGAAGCGCTCGCCGCGCTGCAGAAGCTCAAGGCTCGTGCCGGCAAGGCCGAGCTGCAGGCGCTGCTGTCGGGGGAAGCCGACGGCAATGATTCCTATCTTGAGATCCATCCCGGCGCCGGCGGCACCGAGGCCCAGGACTGGTCGAGCATGCTGGCGCGCATGTACACGCGCTGGGCTGAAAGCTCAGGCTACAAGGTGGAGGTGATCGAGGCCCAGGCCGGCGAGGAGGCCGGGTTGAAATCCATCACCATCCTGATCAAGGGTGAGAACGCCTATGGCTGGCTGAAGACCGAGGCCGGCGTGCACCGCCTGGTGCGCATTTCACCCTTTGACGGCTCGGGTCGGCGCCACACCAGCTTCGCCAGCGTGTGGACCTATCCGCTGGTGGACGACACGATCAATATCGAGATCGAGGAAAAGGACGTGCGCACCGACACCTATCGCGCGTCCGGCGCCGGCGGCCAGCACATCAACAAGACCGATTCGGCGGTGCGCCTGACCCACGAGCCCACCGGCATCGTGGTGCAGTGCCAGAACGAGCGCTCCCAGCACAAGAACCGCTCCAACGCCTGGGACATGCTGCGCGCCCGGCTCTACGAGCTGGAGCTGCAAAAGCGCGAGGAGGCCGCCCAGGCGGAGGCTGATTCCAAGACCGATATCGGCTGGGGTCACCAGATCCGCTCCTACGTCCTGCAGCCCTATCAGATGGTCAAGGATCTGCGCACGAGCGTAGAGACCTCCGACACCGGCGGGGTGCTTGACGGCGATCTGGACGCGTTCATGGCCGCCGCGCTGGCTCAGCGTGTCGGCGCCGAGCACGAGAGCGAGTAAGCGGGCGGAGTAGGTGGGCGGAGTAGGCTGGGCCTTGCCCCGCCGCCCCGCTCGGGGGCAAATACCGCCATGAAACATCTCGCTCTTCTGCTTTCGCTTCTGCTGGCCGCCTGCGTCTCGGACCCCTATGCCGATCAGCGCCCGATCACCTGGCGCGATCTTCTGGACCGGGAGCGAGACGCCGCCGATCACATCATCGCCTATGATCAGGGCGAGGAGCGCCATGGCGAGCTCTGGCTGCCTGCGGGCGACGGGCCGCACCCGCTTGTTATCATGATCCATGGCGGATGCTGGCGGGCGGAAATCCCCGGCACGATCCTGCAGGATCAGCTCAACGCCGACCTGAAACGGCGTGGCTATGCGGTCTGGAACATCACCTATCCGCGCGTCGGCCACGAGACCGGCGGCTATCCCGGCACGTTTCAGGCGATCGCCGCCGCCAGCGACCATGTTCGGTCTTTGAGCGAGGCCTATCCGCTGGATCTGACGCGCACGGTTATGGTGGGCCATTCCGCCGGCGGTCATCTGGCGCTGTGGAGCGCGGCGCGCCCGCGCCTTCCCGAAGGCGCGCCAGGCGCCGACGCCGATCCGTTCACGCCCAACGCGGTGATCTCGCTGGCGGGCCTCAATGATCTGGAAGACTACGCCGCCACCGGTCCTGGCCGGTGCGGCGAGCCGGACATCGTTGCATCGCTGGTGGGCGAGGGGCGCGCTGATCTCTACGCCGACACCAGCCCGGCGCTGCTGTTGCCGCTGGGCGTTCCCCAGGTGATCGTCTCCGGCGAGCTTGACCCCATCGTGCCGCCCCCGCTGGGCGAGGCTTATGCTGC